>SAMEA3663036__coassemble_337_pt1 | contig 22689 bp, 22 predicted proteins | sample SAMEA3663036__metabat2_high_PE_014 | metagenome-assembled genome bin SAMEA3663036 (sample SAMEA3663036) | pig gut metagenome | biome: pig gut; feature: pig-associated habitat; material: faeces | place: France | collected 2012
TAAACTCAAGCATCTATATCCTTTAGTTACTTTTTAGACTTTACAGACTACTAGATTTGCGAGGAACAAGAAACACAGAAATAACAAAATCCCTCTCTATGCTTCCTGCTTAGGGAGGGATTTATCGCTTTACGTTTTTTGTAACCTCGTATGTCGGTTTCCAGAAAAATATCCTCGAGTCTAAAAGCTGAAACGGAGAAAATACTATCTCAAACTGACAATTTGATAAATCAAACTAAAAGTGAGAATTATTGACTTTTGTTTACAAACAATCCTTAAACTTTCTTATCAAAACCAAAATACACTAAAAAGTTTCCTATTCTTGTAGACATTTTTATAATTTTGCACTTTATAAAAAAACAGTCTCGCGGTATAGCGACAGGTATGTGAGAAATTGACTATATGTGCAGAAAAAACGAACATAACACTCAATCGCCTACCAAGAAAAGACACAATCCGAGTATTGCTGACGTTATTATAGGAACAGGCTTTGGTGCAGGCTTTTGGCCCTGGGGCCCAGGAACAGCTGGTGCCGCTTTAGCGACAGTAATATGGTGTCTGTATGCTTATCAGATAAGCTGCTACAGTACGGTGATTGCAATTACTTTGCTGCTTGCAGTCGTTGGTACACTAATAAGTATAAGGCCTATTGATAGGTTAGAGATATTTTGGGGAGAAGACCCGAGCAAGGTGGTAGTAGACGAGATGGTTGGCGTGTGGATTACGCTTCTTGCCGTTCCTTCAACGAAGGAATGGTATTATGTCATATCCGCCTTCCTGCTTTTCCGTATCATGGATATTGCGAAACCGCTCGGCTGCCGAGCTATCGATAAGAAAATTCACGGTGGCTGGGGGGTGATGCTCGATGATGTGCTTGCTGGCATATACGGAGGAATAGTGCTCTTTGCCGTAGAGTTTCTTCTTCCATTACTGCCTTTCTGTCAACGCTAAAAACATGTAATAATGGCAGTAAAAGGAGCAAAGGAATTTGGAAAGGCACAGGTTTCGTCGCTTTTCTCTACAGCTTTCGACTTTCTTGTAACGGCAGTGATGTACGAGATCACGGAGCACGTTGTACTGAGTACGGCGGTGGGAGCTGTGACAGGAGGTGTTGTGAACTGCACAACCAACTACCGATGGACCTTCAAGGGCACGGTACGCTCAAAGCGCGCCATAGCATGGAGATATGCCTTGGTGTGGCTTGGAAGCATTGTCTTGAACACCTCTGGTACGGAATGGGGCGTGAAATTGTGGAAAGCGCTTACCGATGGCAGTGAGTCTGGTATGCCTGCTGGTATCACTTGCGTGCTTTTTGTCAAAGCGGTTGTGAGCATTTTCGTTGCCATATTTTGGAATTTCATGATGCAGAAATATTACGTATATAAAAGAAGTTAAACAAAAACACCCAAAAGGTGAACATAATCACCTCAAGAAGTTAAATAAAATCACCCCAAAACGTTAATGGAAGAGTGCCTTACGTGCGCACACAAGAACAACAAAAACGAAGGAAAAAGAAGATAAGAACATGTCTGTATATCCAATTGTTAGAAACGGAATACAAAACCTTGTATACAAGGTCATTGACCCTGGAGTTAGAGCAGCGGTAAAGATAGGCATTACGCCAAACGTCGTTACCACACTCGGAGTGTTAGGAAACGCATTCGGAGCTGCCATGCTTGTATATGCAGCACTCTTCTGTGAGAAAGCTGACTATAGCCTTGTCGGCTGGGCAGGAGTGGTGATAATCTTGTCGTCAGTGCTCGATATGGTAGACGGCTATATGGCACGCACAGCAAATATGTGCACAACCTTTGGAGCTTTCTACGACTCCGTTCTCGACCGCTACTGCGAACTGCTCACCCTCTCAGGTCTTGCCTTCTATTTCATGAACATCGGCCTGGCTTGGGCTGCCGTGGTGACATTCCTTTCATTGATAGGAAGCATAATGGTTAGCTATGTGCGAGCAAGAGCAGAAGGGCTCGGACTTGACTGTAAGGTAGGACTCATGCAGCGCCCAGAGCGTGTCGTGGTAACCATACTCGGTATGTTGCTTACAGGATTCCTGCAGGGCATTGTGGCATTTGACAGCATTTGGTTCGTCGTTGGTGGACAGATCATCATTGCCTTCTTTGCCAATCTCACAGCCTTCCATCGCATCATTCACGTAAAAAAACAATTGCATGAATAAGAGCCTCATAGAAACACTGATGCGCATAGTGGTTGTGCTGATACCGATTGGAATCTTTGCAGCACTATATTTCTTCCTCGGGAAATGGCCAAACTATCTCTTCAACGAGATAGATATCGAGGGAGTATATACCCTGGAGAAGAACCTCTTCGGTATGGCATTTGCTGATGGTACTTTAGTGACGCCATGCGAATACTTCCAGAGAAATCATTTCTGGCTCATGGATATACTCTCGGGAGTGTTCTATCTATGCTGGGTACCGCTACCAGTGATATATGCCATTACACTGCAGATGAGAGGGCATGGCAGAGAGGCTATTCGCCTCACCTCAGCCTTTTTGCTTGTGAACCTCATTGGCTTTGCTGGATATTACATTCATCCCGCAGCACCACCATGGTATGCCATTGACTACGGCTTTACTCCGGTCTTCGGCACTCCAGGAAATGTGGCGGGCTTCGAACATTTTGACAACATAACGGGAATACCTATCTTCCATAGCATTTATGCAAAGAATGCGAATGTCTTCGCAGCAATCCCTTCTCTGCATGTTGCCTACAACCCCGTGGCTCTGTTCTATGCCTTCAAGGCAAACGACACTCGTCTTTGGAAGACAATCCTTGCCATTGTCTCTATAGGCATCTGCTTCTCTGCCGTCTACAGCAGTCATCATTACATAATAGACGCCACTCTCGGATTGCTGACAACCGTTATTGGAATCTCTCTCTTTGAATGCGTCTTACTGCGTATTCCGTCTGTAGGAAGAATGTATGAAAGGGTAGGGGCATGGCTTCAGAAATTTTAATTCGAAATACTATAATATAAAAACATTTCAAAAAAGTTCAAATAACATATATAAATACATTATATCTATGGCACAATCAAACGTTAAGCCAGCTACTGGTAAGCTGGGTGTAATGGTTGTTGGATGCGGTGCGGTATCCACAACATTCATGACAGGTGTGCTCATGGCCCGCAAGGGACTTGCAAAGCCTGTTGGTTCAATGACACAGTACGACAAGATTCGTGTTGGCAAGGGAGACGAGAAGAAGTACCTCCACTACAACGAGATCGTTTCTATCGCTGACCTCAACGACATCGAGTTTGCTACATGGGATGTGTATCCTGCAAACGCATTCGAAGCCGCTGTAAACGCTGACGTGCTCAAGGCAAAAGACATTCTCCCCGTTGAGGACGAGCTGAAGGCTATCGTTCCAATGAAGGCTGCATTCGACAAGAATTTTGCAAGCCGTCTTGACGGAAACCACGTAAAGGACTGCAAGGACCGTTGGGATATGGTTGAGCAGCTACGTGCTGACATTCGTAATTTCAAGGCTGAGAAGGGTTGCGACCGTATAGTAGTGCTTTGGGCTGCTTCTACTGAAGTTTACGTACCAATAAATATGGAGGTTCACGACACTCTCGAACACCTCGAGGCTGCCATGAAGGCAAACGATGTTGTAAACGTCGCTCCTTCTATGTGCTACGCATACGCCGCACTCGCCGAAGGAGCGCCATTCATCATGGGTGCACCAAACACAACTGTCGACATTCCTGCTATGTGGGAGATGGCAGAGAAGACTCAGATGCCTATCTGCGGAAAGGACTTTAAGACAGGTCAGACTCTCGTGAAGTCAGGCTTCGCTCCAATCATTGGTACACGTTGTCTCGGACTCAACGGATGGTTCTCTACAAACATCCTTGGAAACCGAGACGGTCTCGTACTCGACGAGCCTGCAAACTTCCGTACAAAGGAGGTTTCAAAGCTCTCTACTCTCGAGTCTATCCTCGTGGCAGAAAACCAGCCAGATCTCTATACTGACTACTACCACAAGGTGCGCATCAACTACTACCCTCCTCGCAACGACGAGAAGGAGGCTTGGGACAATATCGACATCTTCGGATGGATGGGATACCCTATGCAGATCAAGATCAACTTCCTTTGCCGCGACTCAATTCTCGCAGCACCAGTTTGTCTTGACCTCGTGCTCCTCTCTGACCTCGCTGCACGCGCTGGAAAGGTAGGTACACAGCGTTTCCTCTCTTTCTTCCTGAAGTCTCCTATGCACGACTACACAAAGAACGAGATACCTGTAAACCACCTCTATCAGCAGTACACCATGCTCAAGAACGCAATTCGTGAAATGGGTGGCTACGAGGCTGACGAAGAGCTCGATTAATACGACTTTTTCCCACTTGTCTAGAAAGGACTCATGCAGGCAAGGGAGCGAAACACTGCTTTGCAGTTTTTCTGTACCCCCCTCCTAGATCCTATAGGACAATAAGAACGGTGGAGTTATGGCAAGACAGCATACTGTTTTCAGAATTTTTACTGTCTCTCACCATAGCTCCACTCTCTTCTCCACTCCCCCTGATACAAACACCCCTTTCAAGCAAATGGAAAACAAGGAGAGAATATCCTTTCTTTGTAGGGATTCCTCCGCTTCCACATAGTAAGAATCACACTCCTCAAGAATTTGATGATAAAGAAAAGATTGTTTATATCGTTCGCCCTGCTGCTGATGATAGTAGCGAGCGCATGTGCACAAAAGATAACAGGCGTTGTTGTAGATGCCCATACGGGAGACAGTATTCCTATGGCAGGAATTGTCTACCGCTCTCATCATGTGATGGCGGCTGCCGACCATCGTGGCTGCTTCTCTATTGAACGTCACGAGGGATGGAAACTGTTCATCACCGCCATGGGCTATAAGACAGAGAGCATACTCGTGAATAGCAAGACAAAGAAACATCTTGTTATAAAACTGAAGCCTGACACAAAAGAGCTTCAGGAGGTTGTGGTGAAAGCCAAGAGAAACAAGTATTCACGCAAGAATAATCCTGCTGTGGAACTGATGAAAAGGGTTATTGCCGCAAAGAAGAAGACTGACCTTGGAAACAACGATTTCTACGAATATTATAAATACCAGAAACTTACTCTCGCAAAGAACAATGTAACTCCCGACGATGTTGCAGAACAGAAGGAAAAGGGCAACAAAGACTGGCTCGTTGACCAGATTGAAGTCTGCAAGATGAACGGAAAACTGATTTGTCCAGTGCAGATAAGTGAGACGGTTAGCAGAAAGGTATATAGAAAGAATCCAAAAGACGAGAAAACCACCGTCTTGGGAGAAAGCTCGCAGGGTGTGGCAAACCTTGTTGAGACAGCAGGAAATATTCTTGACGCTATGATGAAGGATGTCTTTACCGACGTTGACATCTACGATGACCAAATACGCCTTCTACAATATCCCTTCACCTCTCCTATCGGTAACGATGCCATTAATTTCTACCGATTCTATATCGCCGATACCTGCTACATAAATAAAGACCAGTGCATCGAGCTCACCTTCGTGCCAAACAACCAGCAGGACTTCGGATTCCGTGGTAGCATCTGGGTGATAAACGATTCTACACTGCATGTACGCAAGGTGTCGTTGACAATTCCAAAGAAGAGCGACGTAAACTTCGTGGAGAACATGAAGATAGAGCAGGAGTATGTGAAGCTCCCAGACGGACAGTGGGTACTCGACACCGATAACATGCTCGTGGAGATGAAGCTGAACCGTATGGTGAAAAATGCTGCAATCATACGCTCCACAAAGTTCACAGAATATAAGTTCGACGAGATTCCTAAGATGAACTTCCGAGGAACTGCAACCTTTGTAAGAGATGCCGATGCCAGGAATCGTGGTAAGGATTTCTGGAATCGTTTCCGCTCTGTGGAGCTTACAAAGTCGGAGGCTTCGATGGGAGAGTTCACAAAACGCTTCGCCAGTGTCCCTGGCATGAAGACAGTCCTCTTCGTTCTCAAGGCGTTTATGAATAATTACGTCAGTCTTACGGGTAACGACTCTATTCCTTCGAAGTTTGATTTTGGTCCGGTGAACACCATTGTCAACAAGAATATTGTAGACGGATGGCGATTCCGACTCTCTGGAAGAACAAATGCTGCGTTGAACCCTCATCTCTTCTGGAACGGATATATTGCGAACGGTCTTGATAGCAAACGCTGGTATTACTCTACACTCTTCACTTACGCATTCAACAAGAAAAACAACGAGCCTTGGGAATTTCCTATTCGCCAGTTGTCATTCCTTTCTGAGTACGATATCATGTCACCGTCAGACAAGTTCTTGCTCACAAACAAGGATAACCTCTTTATGGCGTTCAAAACAAGAGACATCGATAAACTGTACTTCTATAACCGTCAGCAGTTGGAGTTTAAGTACGAAACACTTGCAGGATTCGCAACTACCCTAGGATTGAAGACAGAGGCGATAGAAGGTGCGGCCGCCATGACGTTCAAAAAAATGGACGGAACAGACTTCCATGGAGAGGTGCGCACAACAGAGGCACATCTTGGATTTCGCTTTGCTCCTGGCGAGACGTTCATAAACACCAAACAGCGCCGTTATCCAATAAATCTCGATGCTCCTATTTTTAGTATCGACCATACCGTGGCGATTGACGGATTCCTTGGCGGAAAATACAAGATGAACCTCACGGAGGCAAGCATCTATAAGCGCTTCTGGTTTAAGAACTCATGGGGAAAGCTTGATATCTACACCTCAGCGGGTGCACAGTGGAATACAGTTCCATTCCCGCTCCTTATCATGCCAAAGGTGAACCTCAGTTGGATTGGTCAGCAGGGAACCTATACATTCCAGTTGATGAACAACATGGAGTTCCTAAACGACCGCTACGCCATGTGGCATATCTCCATGGATTTTAACGGAAAAATATTCAATAGAATACCATTGCTCAGACAGTTGAAATGGCGCGAGTATCTCAGCTTCCGTGGCATGTATGGAAAACTTACCGACAAGAACAATCCGTTCCTTGAGCAGAACCTCACGAGCGACAAACTCTTCCTCTTCCCTGAGGGGTGTCATGTAATGGGTTCAAAGCCATATATAGAGGTTGTAGCAGGTGTTCATAATATCTTCAAGTTCTTGGAGATTGACTACATACACCGAATGACTTACCGTGACCTTGATACTGCAATCAGAAACGGTATTCGTTTCGCAATAAATATGACGTTCTAATCTCTTTGCTTGATTAGCAAGAAGCCGTTCTAAACAATTTTATCCTTCTGAATCCCGGAAGCAGTGTTGCAATATTCTTTCCGCAACACTGCTTCCGGATTTTTTTTTCTTACTATCTTTACTCCTTACGTTCAGATAGTCTTTTGTAGCTATTCTAACTTTTCGTATTGATAACATTTTTCTTTGTGTCTCACATTAATATATGTGAAAACTCCAAAAAAATATTTGCTTTTTATCTTAAAATTCCGTACCTTTGCAGTTGTTTCACATATCAAGTAAAAGAAAGATAGGAAACAAGCGGAAAAAAGGAATCATTTAGATACATGTAAAGAAGAAAATGAGAATAGATATTATATCAGTACTTCCACAGATGGTAGAGCCATTCATGAACGAAAGCATCCTCGCAAGAGCACAGAAGAAAGGACTTGTGGAAATTCATGTTCACAACCTTCGCGACTATACGCTCGATAAATGGAAGAGGGTGGACGATTATCCCTACGGTGGATTTCCAGGCATGGTGATGCAGATAGAGCCAATTGACCGCTGCATCTCAGCACTGAAGGAGGAGCGTGCATACGATGAGGTTATCTTCACCTCGCCAGACGGAGAACAGTTCAATCAGGGTATTGCAAACGAACTCTCCATGCTTGAGAATATCATCATTCTTTGCGGGCATTATAAAGGAATTGACCAGAGAGTGCGCGACCACCTCATCACTCGAGAAATCTCCATCGGAGACTTCGTGCTCACTGGAGGAGAACTGCCAGCAGCAGTAATGGCAGATGCCATTGTGCGACTCGTTCCTGGTGTTATTGGTGATGAGCAGTCCGCTTTCTCCGACTGTTTCCAAGACAACCTCCTCTCTGCACCTATCTACACACGCCCTGCCGACTATAAAGGCTGGCGAGTTCCAGATATACTTCTCTCTGGTCATGAGGCAAAAATAAAGGAGTGGGAGATGGAGCAATCTCTTGAACGAACACGACGCCTTCGCCCCGACCTTTTGGAATAAACGTTTTCAAAAACTGTAGAAATATCATTCGCAAAAGTTTTTTCTTGAATTTTCAATACTAAAAAAAATATATGGATTTAATACAACGCTTTATAAACTATACAAAGTTTGACACGCAGTCAGACGAGAACTCACAGACAGTGCCCAGCGCACATGAGAAGCACCTCACCTTTGCCGCTTACCTAAAAGCGGAACTCGAGAAAGAAGGTCTTGAAGATGTGGAGATGGATGAGAAAGGATATGTCTATGCCACTCTTCCTGCAAACATCAAGGGCGAGGCTCCCGTAATCGGATTCATTGCCCACTACGACACCTCTCCAGACTGCAGCGGAGAGAATGTGAATGCCCGCATTGTGAAAAACTACGACGGAAAAGATATCGTGCTCTCTGAAGGAATCGTATCCTCACCAGAGAAATTTCCAGAGCTTCTGCAGCATATTGGAGAAGATCTTATTGTAACAGACGGACATACACTCCTTGGAGCAGACGATAAGGCGGGAATAGCAGAAATTGTGCAGGCAATGGTGTGGATGAAAGAACATCCAGAGGTGAAGCACGGAAAAATTCGCATCGCATTTAATCCTGACGAAGAAATAGGCATGGGTGCACACCATTTCGATGTTGAGAAGTTCGGATGCCAATGGGCATATACTATGGACGGCAGTGACCTCGGTGACCTTGAATATGAGAATTTCAATGCTGCTTCAGCTCGCATTTCAGTGAAGGGCGTTAGCGTTCATCCTGGCTATGCCAAAGGAAAGATGGTTAATGCGAATGTTGTGGCGATGGAGTTCGCCTCTCTACTTCCTGCTGATGAGCGCCCTGAGACTACAGAGGGTTATGAAGGATTCTTCCATCTCCTCCACATGGATGGCGGTGTAGAGGAGTCTCATCTGCAGTATATCATTCGTGACCACGACCGTGGGAAATTCGAAGACCGAAAGGTGCTCGTGAAGCGCATTGTTGAGCAGCTTAACGAGAAATACGGTGAAGGTACAGTTTCTGTAGAAGTTTCAGACCAGTATTACAATATGAAGGAGAAAATCGACCCTCAGATGCATGTCATAGACATTGTTTTGCGTGCAATGATGGAGGTGGGCGTTTCTCCAAAGGTGGAGCCAATACGTGGCGGTACCGACGGTGCCCAGCTGTCTTTCAAGGGTCTTCCTTGTCCGAATATCTTCACTGGTGGTGTTAATTTCCACGGTCCTTACGAGTTTGCCTCTTGTCAGGTGATGGAGAAGGCTATGAAGACGATTATAAAGATTTGTGAGATTACAGCCTCTTACAACGAATAAACCTACTTAAGAAATGAAGAAATATTGTCTTGATCTTACAGTAAAGGCAGTGGAACATCTCAATGAGAAATATGTCCTGCTGCGACTAACAGACAACAGTCCACTTCCTGAAATGCTCCCAGGGCAGTTCGTGGAGATAAAAGTGGAGGGCAGTCCGAACACATACCTTCGCCGCCCCATTTCAATACACTATGTTGACCGTAAGAACAATGAACTGTGGCTACTCGTGGCAACCATCGGTGACGGTACAAAAGCAATGGCAGCACTCCTGCCTGGGGAGAAGATGAACGTTGTTCTTCCACTCGGAAACGGATTTACAATTTCTGCAGGCAAGACGCTCCTTGTGGGTGGAGGTGTTGGTGTCGCACCACTCCTCTATGCAGGAAAGGCTATTAAAGAACTTGGTGGGGAATCAGTATTCCTTCTCGGAGCAAGGGCAAGTAAAGACCTTCTTGAACTTGAGAAATTTCGTGAGATAGGGCGCGTCTTCCTAACCACAGAAGACGGTAGTGAAGGTGAGAAAGGTTTCGTGACAAATCATTCCATTTGGCATCAGGAGTCGTTTGACCGCATTGAGGTCTGTGGCCCGAAGCCTATGATGGTTGCGGTTGCACGCCTTGCTCGTGAGCTTTCTGTTCCTTGTGAGGTTTCCTTAGAGAATATGATGGCATGTGGTTTGGGTGCTTGTCTCTGTTGTGTTGAGGACACGGTTGAGGGGCATGTTTGTGTATGTACAGAAGGTCCTGTTTTTGATATTGAAAAACTAAAGTGGTAGGATTGTTATGGCAAAGATAAATGTAAACATAGGTGGCTTAGAGTTGAAGAATCCTGTGATGACCGCCAGCGGTACGTTTGGTTATGGAATAGAATATCAAGACCTTGTGCCACTCCATGAGATTGGTGGAATAATTGTGAAGGGAACAACCCTTAAGCCTCGCGAGGGAAACAGTTATCCACGAATGGCAGAGACAGCACAGGGAATGCTTAACTGTGTTGGTCTTCAGAATAAGGGTGTTGACTATTTCTGTGAGAAGATCTACCCACAGATAAAGGATATTGATAGCCAGATGATTGTGAATGTCAGTGGCTCGTCTCCAGAAGACTATGCGGAATGTGCAAGAAGGGTAGGAGAATTGGGGAATATACGTGCCATAGAACTGAATATCTCTTGTCCGAATGTTCACGATGGTGGTATGGCGTTTGGTGTTACCTGTGAAGGTGCTGCAAGTGTTGTTAGGGCTGTTCGTAAGGCATATGGCAAGACTCTTATTGTGAAGCTCTCTCCGAATGTCACAAGCATCACTGATATTGCTCTTGCTGTAGAGGCAGAGGGAGCCGACAGTGTGTCTCTCATAAACACTCTCATGGGCACGAGCATAGACATTGAGCGAAGGAAGTTTAATCTCTCCATCGGCACTGGTGGACTTTCAGGTCCTTGTGTGAAGCCTGTTGCCCTTCGTATGGTTTATCAGGTGGCAAAGGCAGTGAAGATACCGGTTATCGGACTTGGTGGTATATCAAATGCCCATGATGCCATTGAATTCTTCATGGCTGGAGCAACTGCCATTGAAATTGGTACTGCAAACTTTGTAGATCCAGCCGTGACAAAGAAGGTAAAGGATGGAATTAATCAATGGCTCGATAGCCACGGAATAGACGATATACACGAGATTATTGGGGTCTTATAACACACTTCCCCTTACAGATATAGCTTATTGCCTCCTACAGTTACTATTGTTTCATGCAAAGGTAACCGTAGGAGGTTTTTCAATTCTTTCGCAAGAACTTTGTGTTTTTTTGAGAAAAATACATATTTTTTCCAATGTACTATTAACTTTTTCTGCTTTTTTCGTTTATATATGTAGTAGAGGCATATAAATATTGGGCACATGTGCCGTAAGGGCGACATGAATTAGGGTAGAGCATGAGCCCTATCAAAAAAATATGTCGCCCTTATGAGGGGATGGTTGATGGCGATTGATGCCCTCTATAGTTATGGCTATTATTGAGTCTTTTAAGATACAACTATATTGAATAACAATACAGAATGATTTACAATTATGAAGAAAAATTTATTCTTAATGGCATTAGCCTTTTTTTTCGGTGTTCTTACTGCCATGAGCAAGGAAACGATGGAAAAGGAAATTACTGTAACTCACTTCAACGAAGTGTTGGTTATGTCGAGCGTAAAGGTATACTATGAGCAAGGTGAGAAATACTCATGCTCCATTACCGCTACACCGAAAGACATGGAAAAAATTCAGGTAAAGGTGAAGGACAAAAAACTTACAATATCTACTGTCACCTCCGAGAAGGATATAGAAGGTGTGAGGTTTAATATTGCAAAGAAACTTTCTGGAGAGGTTATTGTGAGACTCTCTTCTCCCGAATTAAAGGGTATGACATGTGTTGGCAGTGGAGAGTTCATCGCCACGAACAACCTGCGCTCAGATTCTTTCTCGTTTACCATAACAGGCTCTGGGGAGATAAAAACGAAGAAAGTTATTGCAAAATCATTGTCGCTGGCAATTGCGGGCTCTGGCGAGGCAAGTCTTTTCGAGGCAGATGCTGACCATTTGACTGCAACAATCTCTGGCTCTGGAGATTTAGACATTCAGGAAGTCTCTCCTCGTTGTCAGGAAGCTACTTTTAACATCTTTGGTTCTGGAGAAATAGATGCCCACTTCTCTGATTGCAAAAATTTGAAATGCAAAATCGCTGGTTCTGGAGAGATGGAATTGGATGGTAAGGTAAAGAATTTCACTTCTTCAATCTTTGGCTCTGGTGAGATAAAGAGAAGAAATCTTGCAATCAGCGGAAACTGCATTGAGAATAACCTACGCTCAAAGAATGGTTCTGGCATAAAGACAGTAAACAACATCACTCCTGAACCGTAAGAGCAACACTCTCCCAATCGTTTAGAAAACATGTTGGCGAATTCCAACCGAAAAAGAAATCACAATGACACAACGAGATTTTGAATCATTGGCTATGCAACTGCGTACAAAGGCTCTTGGCATCACCCTTCGGATGCTTCACTCAAGGGATGATGCTGAGGACACTGCCAGTGATGTGATGTTGCGCCTATGGTCTTTGCACGAAAGACTGAAAGACGAGGGGCACGCTCTCAATCTCTCGATGGTTATTGCGCGCAATCTTTGCATAGATGCCCTTAGAAAGGCAAGACGAACTCCGCCAAACGTTGAGGGCAGTCTTCTCTCAGAACACCTGTTAGTGCAAGGGGCTCTTCCTTCGGAGAAAATGGAATACGAGGAAGAGGAGAGGTGGCTTCTCCGCCAGATGGAGAAATTGCCTCCCCGAGAACTTCAAGTGTTGAGGATGCGACATACTGAACTTCTCTCCAACGAAGAGATTGCTAGCCTTCTTGGCCTTGGCGAATCTTCTGTAAAGGTGATGCTTTCTAATGCTCGAAAGAAATTGTTCAACGATATAAAAAGGAGAAACAGACAATGACTGATGTTGAAAAAACAAAACTCTTAGAACGCTTTATGGCGGGTGAAACCACCTTGGAGGAAGAGAAGATACTTTCAGACTTCTTCCAAACAGCTTCCGATGCCGAAAAGCCAAAGCAAATCAGTGATGAGGACTGGATTGCTTATCGAGAGATGTTCCGAGTTCTTGATGAAGGAGTTGAAATGCCTCAGAAGAGTCGGAGGGTAAGGCTGTGGCTTCTGACTGCTGCGGCTGCTGTGGCTGCCATTGTTTTTGTTGCTGTTATATCGATAAGAGATAGGAATCAGGCAAGTATAGTTGCTATGATTGACTCTGATAATGAGCAAACGGTTAATATTGATGATTTCTCAAGAGATGGAAAGACGGTTGCTCCTGCTGCCGATAAGCAGAAAATTTCCCTGCCAAGCGATACCTTAAAAGATAGCAGCCAAGACGATGCCATTATCTCTTCTAAGCCGTCTGACAATAAGAAGCATCGCAAGCTGCCGTATATACCTCCTATTCCGAGGCATTATATTGCTAAGGCTGCGAAGGCTCATGGTGTCAGTGTTGACAGTATGGCTATTGCGTTTTCTGAGGCAGAACGCCTTATAGAAGCCGCAACCGTCTATCAGGAGATAAGAATCAACGAGCTCTGCGATGTTGAGTATGAAGAATATTATTAATTGAGGCAATCCCTCTTTCCTTATAAAAAAATAAAATGAATATGAAACGATTTTCAATTCTATTTCTTGCCATTGCAACAGTTGCTATGGCATCTGCACAAACAAAGATCGAGAAACTGTTCAACGAAATAGACTCTCTTCCTGTGAAGGAGTTGCTATCGAAAAGCCATTATGAGGACGATGCTGATAATCCTTCCACCTACTGCTTGTTCAGTGAAGTAAAAATGCGGAAGTCTGATTTTGAAAAACTCGAAAAAAGAATTTTTGAAAGCTTCAAAGAAGAAAAAGCGTACAACCACTATGAGATGCTGAAAGAATCCCGAGATATGCCACATTCAAAATTCAAAGTGCCTTACGGTTCTAAAAACGAATATTCTGTGCAGTTTGGCTCTCATTACGACCATAACTATCTTGTCTCTCTCTTCCGCGACACCATTGATGTTACCAAGCGTCATGCCTACGCCATTGTGTGGTATGAGAAAAAGCAAGCGAAGAACGACTACGTCATCATTCTCCGCTATCATATCTATGGCAACGACCCAGCATCTCATTCAATGCGTTCTATCTATTACGATGGAAAACAGATTATTGACAACAGTGGGTATATCGTTAGCACAGTCGAGAATAATAAAGAGAACATAGAAACCGATCTTGACTTTATGAAACGCTTCGGCACCCTACGTTCATCGTTCATTTCAACGCATCCCAAAAGTAGCCTCGTAAGAGTAGGACTCGTGGTGAAAATTGTAGAACTATGTAAAAAGCATCACAACTTGCTCACGGATAATGAACGTGCCACCTGCGACAAAACTCTTCAAGAACTCATCACAAACAATTCTCTTGGCGATACATTTATTGCAGGAATGCTTGAAGAGGCAAGGATTGCGCTTAAAGAGAAACAATAAGGGCTATTGCTCTGCCTCTTCGCTGAGAGTGATTACCTCAAGGTCTGACATCTTGTCGCCGTTGATGGTAAGGCGTATGAGGGTACGGTCCTTATGCCAACCCTGAATGCCAGCAGCACCTGGATTGATATGCAGGCATCCGAGAGTCTTGTCGAACATAACCTTCAGAATGTGTGAATGGCCAGAGATAAAGAGACGGGGAGGGCGGGAGTATAGCTGACCAATCACCGAACGGTCGTATCTTCCAGGATAACCACCGATGTGTTTCATTAGAACATCAACATCTTCACACTTCCAGCGAAGAATCTCTGGGAACATGCGGCGGAGAACTCCTCCGTCGCAGTTTCCACATACTGCCCTTACAATCCTCGTCTTCGGATTCCCCTCTTCGTCTGTCCCGAAAGGTTGACGAAGGTTCTCTATTATGGAAGGGTCGCAGATATCACCTGCATGCCAAATCTCATCGCATTCAGAAAAATGCAGCAGGTAGCGGTCGTCCCAATAAGAATGGGTGTCGCTGAGAATACCTATTCGTTTCATGTTTTTTCTTGTTTTCTAATTTTTTACACCTATTTTTTGGAAGTAGGTTCCTCTTATTCGTAACTTCCAATAAATAGGAATATCATTGAGATTATCACGAGCAGGAGGTCAAAGAGTTTCGCTTTCAAGTTCTTCTCGTGGAATATCATTGCTCCGAAGAGGAAGCTGACAATCACTGAACCACGTCGAATCATGGAGACAATACTGATCATTGCACCGTCGAGTCCGAGTGCATAGAAATACACAAAGTCTGCACATGAGAGGAAGATAGATATTAGTGGTATGCTCCAATGCCATTTGAACGGTGTCGTATTCTTTCTCTTTGGCCACCAGAGGAACATGAGTATCAGTAGCATCATGAAGAACTGGTAGATATTAAACCACGACTGCACCGCCATCTTGTCTAACCCAATGCCACCGTTCTCTCTGCTTGCCATAAGGAATTTATCGTAGAGCCCAGAGAGTGCTCCAAGCACGTTTGCAAGAATCACAAAGTAAATCCATTTGTTCCTCCACCAGTTGATGCCCTCCTTCTTGCTTGTGTTCTTAAGCAGTTCAATGCCTAAGAGTGCAACAACGATACCTATCCACTGCCATATGTTCAGACGTTCTGCGAAGAATGTCAGAGCTCCGAAGAGCACCATCACTGGTCGTGTGGCGTTTATAGGTCCCACGATTGTAAGAGGGAGGTGCTTCAATCCAAAGTAGGCAAGAAGCCAACTGCTTAACACGATACATGACTTCAAGAAGATGTATTTATGCTCCTCGAAACCATAACTGTGCGTGAAGAACAGAGAATCGGAGGCAATAATCCCGCTATCAGAACAGATTATGAACGGCAGGAAAATGATTGAAGAGAACAGAGTGTTCAGAAGTAATACGGGTATTACGGCGTTGTCTTTTAGACTCTGTTTCTTGAAAACATCATAGAAGCCAAGGAAGGCTGCTGAGAGAAATGCTAACAATAACCACATAATTGTAATTCTTTTTTAATCCTGAAAATTTTTTATCGGAGATTTTAAGTCGTATTCAATTTTCCTCCTTTTCACGAGTATATCAAGTAATATATGGTGTTCAATGTTGATTTTCACATCCAACCTTGTATTGGATACTCCACGTTTTCAAGGAAGAGAGCATGAGCCGGCATAGACTCTCTTGCCTCTGTTCTTTTCTTGCTTTCGACAACGGCTTTGAAGTCATCCAAAGAGAGTCGTCCACGCCCAACGTCAACAAGTGTTCCCACAACAGCCCTAACCATATTCCTAAGGAAACGGTCGGCAGTTATTTCGAAATACCAGCTCTCGGGACTTTTCTCCACCCATTTTGCTGTTCTCACATCGCAGAGTGTTGTCTTTACGTCTGAACCCGTCTTGCAGAATGCAGCAAAGTCCTTCACAGTAAGCAGATATTCACCCGCCTTATTCATCAGCTCAAAGTCGAGGTTGTAGTGTGTTTCGAGAGAGTACCCCCGGTTGAAAGGGCATTTCTTCGTATGTATATAATAGTGGTACGTGCGCGAGGTTGCACTGAATCGTGCATGTAGCGAGTCGTCTACAGGAATGATTCTCTCAATCGAGATATCTGGCGGCAAGATACGGTTCAGTCGGAATGCCGTCTGGTTGCAGTCAATAGGCTCTTCCGAGTCGAAGTGTGCAGCCATTCGTCTTGCATGCACTCCAGTATCCGTTCTTCCTGCTCCCACGATGGGCGTTTCTCTTCTGAGGATAGTAGACAGACACCTTTGTATCTCTCCCTGCACAGAGCATGCGTTTGGTTGAATCTGCCAACCATGGTAGTTCGTGCCGTCGTAGGCGAGGAAAATGAAGTATCTCATGCTTGTTTTTGCTTACAATATCTGCGTTAATTTCTGCTTACAATTCTTGTTTACCTTTTTCGGTCTACAAAGCTTGCTTTGATTTTTTTGATGATGGCTTTTCTGCCTTCCACTGTTTTTCTATTTACAAGAATAATGTGAGATTTTCTTGAAACCGTTAAGGAAGTCGCGTGAGTTCATGCGCTTCTTTCCCGTAATCTGAAGTTCAAGGATTTCGAGTAGGAAGTCGGTAGTGGCTATGAAGAGACGGAAGTTCTCTTCGCTAATAGTTCCAGGAGCATGTCCCCCTACAGGAATCTCTGTTTTCCTTGTCTTGAAAATCTTCATAACAAGCTCTTTCTCATCAGGAGCAGAGAGAGAAGTCCAAGTACCTGGATATGGAGAAAGACCACGAATGAAATCGTGCACCTTTTTTGCCGGCTGCTGCCAGTTTATCTCGCAGGTCTCCTTGAAAATCTTTGGAGCGTGATGGAGGTCAGCCTCTGACTTTGCACCAACAAATTCCATGCACTCCTCTTGCGGAATAGACTTCACGCAACCGTCTCCTTCAAGAATCTTGTTGATAGTGCTTGTTGCAATCTCTGCACCGAGAGCCATGAGTCCGTCATAGACATATTCCACATCGGCATCGTCTGGAATTGGGAATGTGCGGTGCTCAATGATTCGCCCCGTATCTATGTCATGGTCGAGGAAGAAAGTGGTTACTCCGGTGCGTGTCTCACCATTTATCACAGCCCAGTTGATAGGAGCGGCACCACGGTATTGAGGAAGTAGAGCAGCATGCACGTTGAACGTACCGAATCGTGGCATTGCCCACACCACCTCTGGAAGCATTCTGAACGCAACCACCACTTGGAGGTCGGCATTCAGACTGCGAAGTAACTCTACGAAGTTCTCGTCTTTCATCTTCACTGGTTGCAATACCGGAATGCCATGCTCTTGCGCAAAAACTTTCACAGGCGGTGCCTGGAGAGTATCTTGATGCCTACCAACTGGTTTGTCTGGTTGTGTTACAACAGCAACAACATTATATTCTTGTTCTATGAGAGCCTTTAGCGTTGCAACAGCAAACTCTGGTGTTCCCATGAACACAATTCTTAGGTCTTCTTTCTTTATCATGTTTTTTCTTTCTTTTCGAGTGTCTCAGGAGTGTCTTAGGGGTGTCTCAGGGGTGTTTCAAGGGTGCGTGTGATGGGTGCAATTAACGGTTGAATATTAATCGTTACTCAAGTCAGCCACCATTTTTCTGTAAAGTGAATATACGTGAGAGCGTGAGACATATCCAATGAGCTTGTGGTCGGTGTCTATAACTGGCAGTTGCTGTGCGTTTGTAGAGTCGAAAGCCTTCATAACATCCTCCATTGGGTCGTTTACACCAAGCAAAGCAGGAGGGTCGGTCATGAGCTGGCTGACATTAAATCGGTGGTAAAGCTCCGTGCGGAAGAGTATATGTCTCAGCTTCGTCATGTCAATCTCACCAAGTAGCCTGTTTGTTTCGTCAACCACAGGAATCACATCTACTCTTGATCGACTGATTTTGTGAATGAGCTGCGAGAGCATCATGTTCGGTGGAATGGCAGAGCAGTCACGCTCTATCACTGTGTCTAACGACATGAGAGTGAGCACGGCATGGTCGGTATGGTGTGTAAGAAGTTTTCCTTCCCTTGCCAGTCGCATTCCGTATATGCTATGAGGCTCGAAGACATAGATCGTCAGGTAGGACACCGTGCTCACAATAATAAGCGGAATGAAGAGACCGTAACCGCCAGAGAGCTCTGCAATAAGGAAAACTCCCGTTAGTGGAGCGTGCATCACTCCCGACATCACTCCCGCCATTCCGAGCAGTGCGAAATTCTTCTCTGGAATCTCTATGTCGCTGATGAACGTATTCCAGATGCTGGCAAAGAGAAATCCTGCAAAGGCACCTATGAAGAGTGAAGGAGCGAAGGTACCACCACATCCTCCACCACCATTTGTAGATGCTGTGGCAATTGCCTTTGTCGCCACCACCATGGCAACGTAAAGAACGAGAAGTTCTGGACGACTACTGAATAGAGAGTGAGAGAGAAGAGTATTCCAATCTTCTGACGACTCGCCGTTCAGAAGGATATTTATTGCGTTATATCCCTCACCGTAGAGAGCTGGGAAGAGGAAAATCAGTGTGCTCAGCACCAGTCCTCCCAATAGCCATTTCATATAGGGATGTGCAGAAAGCCTTCCGTATATTCCTTCAAAGAACGTCATAGAACGTATAAAGTATAGAGAAACGAGACCACAGGTGACACCTAATGAGATATCTGCTGGAACCCTATCTACTGGCCATGCCTCGGAAAGTGTGAAAGAGAAAAGTGAACTGTCTCCAACCAGCACGTAGGTGAAGCAAGTTGCAGTCACCGAGGCAATAAGAATTGGAAGGAGAGAAGCCATGGTAAGGTCAATCATCAGTACCTCGATAGTGAAGACGAGACCAGCAATCGGAGCCTTGAAAATTCCGGCAATGGCAGCCGATGCTCCACATCCTATGAGCAGGAAAATTGTCTTACTGTCGAGATTGAACCTGCGAGCGAGGTTGCTACCTATTGCAGAGCCTGTAAGCACGATAGGCGCCTCAGCACCCACAGAGCCTCCGAATCCGATTGTTATGGCAGAGGCAACCACCGATGTCCACGTGTTGTGAGCCTTCAGATGTCCCTGCTTTGTGGAGATGGCATAGAGTATTCGCGTTATTCCGTGAGAGATATTGTCTCTCACCACGTATCTCACAAAGAGCATCGTGATGAGGATACCTAATACCGGGAATACGAGGAAGTACCAGTTGAACCTACTGTTTGCGAAGTTCTCTGTCAGGAAGTGCTGGATGATATGAATGAGGCTGTGGAGAATATACGCAGCCAGAGCAGCTAACAGTCCCACGGCAAAGGCGAGAATCAGTGTCAGCTGGCGCTTTGAGAGATGGCCCTCTGTCCAGGAGGTCATTGTCTCAAGAAAGGCATTGGCTTTTTGTATGATTATTTTCACTGGAATAATGAGTTTTTTCAGGGGGAGGGGTGTTCTTTTCCAAATAATTCTTGTGGGAATAAGTGTTTTTTATTTCCGAATAATTGTAACCTCGCCATTTCCCGTCAGCTTAATGATGCTGGAAGGCTGGTGGGGCTTATGTTCCTGGCGGCGTGTCCAGCAAACATAATCAACGGCATTCAGAATCTCTGGAGAGATGTCGCGGTAGTTCTGTGCTGTTGGCTCTCCACTGATGTTTGCACTGGTGCTTACGAGCGCCTTCTGGAATTTATAGCATAGCTGCTTGGAAAATTCCTCTGAGGTAACCCTGATAGCAATGGAGCCGTCTTCCGCAATGAGGTTCTTCGCAAGATTTGCTGCTCCATCGAGAATTATCGTAGTGGGCTTCGTAGACAGTTCAAAGAGGTCCCACGCCACTTCTGGAATATTTCTCACGTATCGCTGAATGCGGTTAGGATTGTCCACGAGACAAATCATTGCTTTTGAGTCATCGCGGTGCTTTATCTCATATATTCGTCTTACCGCCTCTTCATTGGTGGCATCACATCCGATACCCCATACGGTATCTGTTGGGTAGAGAATCACTCCCCCATTTCTCAGTGTTTCCACTGCATTCTTTATGTCTTCTTCTTTTGTCATATTGTTTTCTTAAGATGGGGTGGGGTGAAGCATTAAGTATGTGTGAAAAAATTCGTGAATAACAAGGGTATTATTCACGAATTTCCAAGATATATTCTTCTTACGGAGTTGAAGACTGTTTTTCCATCTCCATAATGTGATTCTAACGTAGGTTTGCGATTACGCCTTCCATCCCAGAGCGGCAGCACCAAGAACAGCAGCACCTGCACCATCGAGTGAAGAGAGCAGGAACTTCGCCTTTCCGCGGAAGATGTTCAGCACATGCTCGTCGTAAGCCTTCTTGATATGGTTCATAAGCACGTCACCAGATTTTGCCAATCCGCCGAAGAAGATAAATGCCTCTGGCGAAGAGAATACAGCAAAGTCGGCACATGCCTCACCAAGCATCTTTCCGGTAAAAGCGAAAATCTCGTTTGCGATGGCATCACCCTGAACGGCTGCCTTGTAGACATCGTAGCTCTCAATCTTCTCCAAAGCAATCTCACGGAGAGAAGATGGGCGAGAGTCTGAGGCAAGAATCTCACGTGCAGTGCGTGCAACACCTGTTGCCGAGCAGTATGCCTCAAGGCATCCTTTTCTTCCACAGCCGCAGAGGCGTCCCTCTTCTCCGCGCACAATAGTGACATGTCCTAATTCCCCTGCAAAGCCATCGTGACCGTAGAGCAGTTCCCCATTGACAACAATTCCAGAGCCAACACCCGTTCCGAGAGTAATCACTATGAAGTCCTTCATACCCTTCGCAATTCCGTAGGTCATCTCTCCGAGTGCTGCGGCATTTGCATCGTTTGTAAGCGCGACACGCAGTCCGAGCTGCTTGCTGAACATCTCTGCCAGCGGAACAATCTTCCCTTTTGCCCAGACGAGGTTTGGAGCGAGCTCAATGGTACCGCGGTGGTAGTTGCCATTTGGAGCACCAATTCCCATTCCCTGAATTTTCTCTATTCCGCCAACTTCTTCAATGATTGGTTTCAAAGCGTTAACGCATTCTTCCACGAAAGCCTCCACGGTATTGTATTTCTGCGTTTTCACGGACGTCTGTGCAACGATGTTTGCGTCTTTGTCAACAATTCCGAAGACAGCGTTTGTGCCTCCGAGGTCCAGTCCAATCACGTAAGGTTTTGTTACTGTAGTTTCCATTAGTTTTGAATCTCTTTGTTTTTAATTATATACCTATTATTTTATTTTTATGTGGCAAAGTTAATAAATAATTCTAATAAAATAAAGATTTTTTGCAGTAAATTTGCCGTTCTCAAGAATTTTTCGCAATTTTGCATCATAAATCAAGAAAAAAGTATGCCATTTGCATTTCATATAGACTTAATGGAGCTTGCCTTGAAGGGAATTCTGATAGGCATTATTGCTTCCGCACCGATGGGCCCCGTCGGTGTATTGACCATTCAGCGCACATTGAACAAAGGGCGTTGGTATGGCATGATAACAGGCGTTGGAGCCGCAGTGAGTGATATCATCTATGCTCTCATAACCGGTTTGGGCATGAGCTTTGTGATGGACCTTATCACCAGTCCGCAGAACAAGTTCGTTCTTCAGCTATCGGGAAGCATCCTGCTCCTGATTTTCGGAGTCTATTGCTTCCGCTCTGACCCTACGAAGAAAATCCATACCAGCGGGAAGAAAAAGAAAGGGTCTCTGCTCAATAACGGTGTCACGGGATTCCTCGTTACCTTCTCCAATCCGCTGATCATATTCCTCTTCATGGCGTGTTTCGCGCAGTTCGCCTTCGTTGTTCCCGACCATCCCGTTGAGATGACGTTCGGTTATCTCTGCATTGTGTTTGGTGCACTCTTGTGGTGGTATGGACTGACATGGTTGATAGACATGGTCAGAGAGAAGTTCTCAAATAACGGCATCATTCTCATAAACCGTGTCATAGGCTCTATCGTCATCATCTTCTCGGTGGTGATGTTCATCGGAACCACTTTCAATCTCTATACCTTTAGCTATTGGTAGAAAAAGAAACAGCTTTGAAAGAACTAATCCAATAGCGGAAAAATCTTATTATTACCCGTTGGCGGAATTAACTTAGCGCATATTTAACTCTGCCTATTGGGCG
>SAMEA3663036__coassemble_338_pt1 | contig 22684 bp, 20 predicted proteins | sample SAMEA3663036__metabat2_high_PE_014 | metagenome-assembled genome bin SAMEA3663036 (sample SAMEA3663036) | pig gut metagenome | biome: pig gut; feature: pig-associated habitat; material: faeces | place: France | collected 2012
GAGAATCTAACAAACACTCTGGATGTATAGGGTCTGAAATGCGGAATTCTTTATTATATTAAGTAGGTGGGCAGAATATCTATATATTAGATTCTACCCACCTACTTTTCTAATTGCTTTTTACATCTTTAGAATAACGTCCTTCCCGAAAGGTGCGAGCGAAAGGTCCGCCATCTTGAAGTGTTGCTTTGCAAATGGTATGCCAATAATAGTGATGAACAGCAGGCATCCGAAGAAGAGATGAACTATGCATGCCCAGAGTCCTCCAAAGATTATCCATAGAATATTCAGTGGAAGGTACAGGCACCCCAACGAGGTTTTCGTGTCCCTCACCTCTGCCCCAAAAGGCCAAAGACATAACAGACCGATTTTGAACGTTTGTATTGCCACCGGAATGCCTACTATCGTCAATGCCATCACTAAGCTACCGGTAAAATAACCTATTGCAGCTTCCAATCCTCCGAAAAGCCACCATAACAGATTTCCTATTATTTTCATGATTGATAGTATTAAGTAAAAGGTGAAAGTTTAGGAGATGAAATATGATGAGATGAAATGATGAGATGAAATGATGAGATGAAATGATGAGATGAAATGATGAGATAAAAAACAAAGAGAGTGTGTCAAAAGTAACTGGCACACCCTCTTTCTATTTTGTTGTTTATCCTAAGATGAACATATTCATAAGCCAATAGCAAATCATACCAGCGAGGTAACCAACAAAGGCAATCCAAGTGATATTCTTCATATACCATCCGAAGGAGATATGCTCAAGACCCATAACAACCACTCCGGCTGCAGAACCGATAATGAGCATGGAACCACCAACACCAGCACAATATGCTAACAGCTGCCAGAAGACACCATCGACAGCAAGGTTGGCAAGTTCTGGATTTGTGGCGAGCATCTCTGCTGTTGTGACGGTATACATCTTCATAGCTCCAGCAACAAGAGGAACGTTGTCTACGATAGAGGAGAGAATACCAATTGCTCCCGTCACGAGATAGTCGTTGCCAACTGTTTCATCAAGCCATTCACCAACTGCTGTCAGCACCCCAATCTCTGAGAGTGTGGCAACAGCCATGAGAATGCCGAGGAAGAACATGATCGTAGCCATATCAATGCGGGAGAGCATCTGAACAACACGCTTTGTCATTGGGTCGTGTTCTTCCTTGTGGCGATAGATAATCTCTGTTGTACACCAAAGAACACCAAGAACAGCGAGAATGCCCATGAAGGCAGGAAGATGGGTGAGGGTATGGAAGACAGGAACACAGCAGAGACCACCTACGCCAAGCGCAAAGATTAGCTTGCGCTGGAAGATGGTTAGCTCACTGATGTTCGCTTCCTTCTCTGTTATCTTCACCTCTGGAAGCTCACCGTGTAGCTTGAATTGAAGAACAGCCGTAGGAATTACGAAGGCAAGGAACGAAGGAATGATGATCTCTGAGATGACACCGAGTGCAGTGATCATCTTGCCATTCCAAAGCATGATGGTGGTAACATCACCGATTGGGGAGAATGCGCCACCAGCATTTGCTGCTATAATCACGCAGGCGGCATACCAAAGACGGTCTTGACGGTCATGAACAAGCTTACGGAGTATCATGATCATCACGATGGAGGTGGTTAGATTGTCGAGAATGGCAGAGAGAATGGCGGTCATGAACGCTATCTTCCAGAGAAGAGAACGCTTTGTGCGAGACATCAGCGCCCCACGCACCCAATTGAAACCCCCATGCTGGTCGACAATCTCTACAATGGTCATTGCTCCCATGAGGAAGAAAAGAGTTGTGCCCGCCTCTCCGAGATTACGCTCGATGGCATGGTTTAGTTCAAAGCCGGGCAGAGAAAGGGCGTCTGCTCCCATGGCGAGAAGTGTCCAGCATACTACGCACATAACAATTGCTATGGCGGCCTTGTTGATTTTTGTGATTGCCTCCAGGGCTATAAATGCATAGCCGATTATGAAGGCAACTACGATTACTGTGATTGTTGACATAGGTAAAAAAGGTAACAAAGTTTTATTTATAGTATTTTTTTAAATTAATGCACACCAACATGGTTAACAACCATCGAAAAACGGTTTTTTCACACGATTGATGTTTATCAACTGCAAAATTATACAAACATTTTGAATTATGTGCAAGTTTTTTAAAAAAAATCTCGGAATTTTTTTTGTTTTGATAAAAAAATAGTATCTTTGCAAACAATATCAGTATTTTGGTTTATTCAACACCGTTAAATTATTACTATGAACACAACAAAATATTTCTTTGCCGTAGATCTCGGCGCAACAAGTGGGCGCACCATTATTGGAAACATCTCCGAAGGAAAGGTGAACCTTGAAGAAGTAACCAGATTCCCAAATAACCTCATTCAAACAGGACAACAGTTCTACTGGGATATTTACGCCCTTTACAACGAGATTATCAGAGGACTCAAGGAGGTTGCTAACAGAAAACTGGAAATCACCAGCATAGGTATCGACACCTGGGGAGTGGACTTTGTATTCGTTGGGAAAGACGGGCAGATAATCAGAAATCCGAGGGCTTACCGTGACCCACACACCTTCTCTGCCATGGACGACTACCTGAGAAACGTAAGAAGCAAGAAGCAACTCTACGACATCACCGGCATTCAACTCATGAATTTCAACTCCATCTTCCAGCTCTTTGCAATGAAAAGATCTCAAGATAGCGCAATGGAGCAGGCGCAGAAGGTGCTCTTCGTGCCAGATGCTCTTTCATGGATGCTTACAGGGAACGACGTGTGCGAATATACCATCGCATCGACTTCAGAACTGCTCGACCCAAGAACCGGACAGCTCGACGAGGAGTTGCTCGCCACCGTAGGACTCTCACGCCACCACTTCGGAAAGATGGTGAAACCAGGAACAATGATTGGAACGCTCACTGAGGAGGTGCAGGAGATGACAGGACTCGGAGCAATTCCAGTGTATGCCGTTGCTGGGCACGATACAGGCTCTGCCGTAGCTGCTGTGCCTGCTGCTGACGAGGAGTTTGCCTATCTCTCTTCTGGAACATGGAGCCTCATGGGTATAGAAACAAAGAAGGCGGTCATAAACGACCGTTCATACGAATTGAACTTCACCAACGAGGGCGGCATTGAGGGCACAACACGCTTCTTGAAGAATATCTGCGGAATGTGGTTGCTCGAAAGATGCAGAAAGGAATGGGGAGACTCTGTTCCACAAGATTACGCTACACTCTTTGGAAATGCCATGAAGGTAGAGGCTTTCCAGTCTATCATAAACCCTGACGACCAGATGTTCGCAAATCCAGCTAATATGCAAGAGGCTATCTGCGAATACTGCCGCATTACTGGACAGCATGTTCCAGAGGGATATGCCGAGATTATTCGTTGTATCTTCGATTCTCTTGCACTTCGTTATCGTCAGGTGTTCCTTTGGCTGAAGGAATTTGCTGACTTCGACATCAAGACGTTGCATATCATTGGTGGTGGCTCAAAGAACGACTACCTCAACCAATTCACTGCAAACGCAACAGGTGTAAGGGTGCTCGCTGGGCCACAAGAGGGTACTGCTCTCGGAAACATCATGGTGCAGGCAAAGGCGGTTGGTCTCGTAAGCGACATCTGGGAGATGAGAAAAATTATTGCTGACTCTCTCGCTCTTAAGGAATACACTCCTCAGGAACCACAACTCTGGGAGGAGAACTACCAGCGTTTCCTCGACATCGTTGCGAAGAAAGGCTAACAACCTCGACATCGTTGTGAAGAAAGGCAAATGCATTTCTATCAATCTAATGTCTGTTCACATAGCAACCGTTCATATTTGCATGGCATGCGTTTTCTATATAGCAATACAATAAAAGCAACAGATAACAAATCCACCGATAATAAAAGCAATAACCCCAAAAATAACAGAATTATTTTTTTAAATCTAAATACTAAATAACAATGAAAGCAGAACTTATTTCTAAGGCGTATCAGGTAGCGAAAGAACGCTATGCTGAGATTGGTGTTGATACTGAAAAGGTGCTCCAGCAGCTACAAGACTTCCATCTCTCTCTTCACTGCTGGCAGGCAGACGATGTAAAGGGATTTGAGGTGCAGGCAGGTGCAATGTCGGGAGGTATTCAGTCTACTGGTGACTTCCCTGGAGCAGCTCGTAACATCGATGAGCTTCGTCAGGATATTCTCAAGGCAAAGAGCCTCATTCCAGGAAACCATCGTTTGAACCTTCATGAGATATACGGTGACTTCAAGGGAAAGGTTGTTGACCGTGACGAGGTAACAGTGGAGTATTTCCAGTCATGGATTGATTGGGCAAAGGAGAACAACACCCTCCTCGATTTCAACTCTTCTTCTTTCTCTCACCCAAAATCAGGCTCGCTTTCTCTCTCTAATCCAGATGAGGGTATAAGAAAGTTCTGGGTAGAGCACACAAAGCGATGCAGAGATATCGCAAACGCTATGGGTGAGGCACAGAACGACCCATGTATCATGAACCTTTGGGTACACGACGGATGCAAGGACGTTTCTGTAAACCACGCTCTCTACCGCAACACTCTGAAGAAGTCTCTCGACGAAATCTTCGAGAAGGAGCAGCCAATGATGAAAGACTGCATCGAGGGAAAAGTGTTCGGAATCGGACTCGAAAGCTTCACCGTAGGCTCACACGATTTCTACACAGCTTATGCTGCTCAGCATAACAAGCTCCTCACAATCGATACTGGCCACTATCATCCAACAGAGTCACCAGCCGACAAGGTTTCTGCCGTGCTCCCATTCCTGCCAGAACTCATGCTCCACGTTTCACGCCCAGTGCGTTGGGACTCAGACCATGTAACCATCATGGACGACCAGACACAGGAGCTCTTCTTCGAAATCGTACGCGCTGGCGCTCTCGACCGTGTTCACTACGGTCTTGACTTCTTCGACGGTTCTATCAACCGCATTGGAGCATACGTGATTGGTTCACGCTCTGCACAGAAGTGCATGCTTCGTGCTCTCCTCGAGCCACGTGAGATGATTTCTAAGCTTGAGCTTGCTGGTGAGGGCTACAAGGTGCTCGCCATCATCGAAGAGCAGAAGGCAATGCCTTGGCAGGCTGTCTACGACGAGTTCTGTGTTCGCAACAACGTTCCTGTTGGTCAAGAGTTCATTGCTGACATTGACCAGTATGTTGCAGACGTAACTTCAAAGAGATAAACAATCTTTCTTTCTGGAAGAAACATAGGCTTGCGATACTTTAACAACGGTATTACCCCAGTTCCTATCAAAGGACTGGGGAATACTCTCTATATATGTATTAATGTATTGAAGAGAACTCAATAATATAATAACGTATATTAGCAACCCCACAATTCTGTTAAAACATATTGCAGCAAAAGAAATGAAGTTTCCAGAATAGAAGACGAAAAACGTGAAACAGAAAACGTGCTTCGTATGGAAGTAATAATAGGATTGATAATAATTGCCATCGGGGCATTCTGCCAGTCGAGCTGCTATGTGCCTATAAACAAGATCAAGGAATGGTCGTGGGAGTCATACTGGATTGTGCAGGGCGTGTTCGCATGGCTCGTGTTTCCATTGCTCGGTGCATTGCTTGCAGTGCCAGAGGGAAATAGTCTCGGACAGCTCTTCGCTGAGGCAGATAGCATGAGCATTTGGATGACGATGTTCTTCGGAGTGCTCTGGGGAATAGGCGGACTGACCTTCGGACTTTCAATGAGATACCTCGGCGTGGCACTCGGACAGTCTATCGCTCTCGGCACTTGTGCCGGACTTGGAACCATCATGGGACCAGTGCTTCTGAACATCTTCTTCCCAGAACAGGGAGCACTTGAGAAACTGACGGCTTCGGTAATAATTGGCGTTGTGGTTACGCTCATTGGTATTGCCATCATTGGTGTGGCAGGCTCCATGAAGTCTGCTTCTCTCTCTGAGGAACAGCAGAAAGAGGCTGTTAAGGATTTCAATTTCCCTAAGGGGCTCGCCATTGCTTTGCTGGCTGGTTTCATGAGCGGATGCTTCAATGTTGGACTTGCTTTTGGTGCTGACATAAACTTTGCAGATACAGACCCTATGTATAAGGCGTTGCCAGCAACAATGCTCGTTACCCTTGGCGGCTTCGTGACAAATGCGATATATTGTTTCTATCAGAATCACAAGAACCGTTCTTGGGGTGATTATGCAAAAGGCAGTGTCTGGGGAAACAACATGATCTTCTGTGCACTCGCAGGCGGATTGTGGTACTCACAGTTCTTTGGGCTCTCTCTCGGACAGGGATTCCTTCAGGATTCTCCAGCTATGCTCACCTTCTCCTTCTGCATTCTCATGGCACTGAACGTGACGTTCTCAAATGTTTGGGGAATCATCTTAAAGGAATGGAAGGGTTGCTCTTCAAAGACCATCACTGTTCTTCTTATCGGACTTGCCGTTCTTATCGTGTCAAGTTTTATTCCACAGCTGATGGGGTAAAGAGCTCACCGAAACAACAAAGAAAAAACGTATTATAGAAAAAAAACTAAAGGCAGGAAACTCTTTTCTCTGCTAAAACAAAAAAAGAACAGAAAATGAAAAGTGTACTTGAAGGTCGCCCAGGACTTGAGGCGGTCATTAACCAGATTGCAGAGGTCACTGGCTACCTCTGGCAGAAAGGTTGGGCAGAGCGTAACGGTGGAAACATCACCGTAAACATCACAGAATTCGTTGATGAGGAGATTGCCGCTCTTCCTGCAATCGCTCCAGTAAAGCCGATTGGAAAGGTGCTGCCAAACCTTAAAGGAAAATATTTCTATGCAAAGGGAACCGGAAAGCGCATGCGCGACCTTGCTCGCTGGCCAATGCATAACGGTTCTATCATCCGTATCTGCGATGATTGTGCTTCTTACGAGATCATCGCCGACGAACCAGTGGTGCCAACCAGTGAGCTGCCTTCTCACCTCGCTCTTCAAGACTACCTGCTCTCTACAGGCTCTTCTTACAAGGCTACTCTTCACACACACCCTATTGAGCTTGTGGCAATGTCTCACATCAGACGTTTCCTAAAGGGCGACGAGATGACCAAGGTGCTCTGGTCAATGATTCCAGAGACTCTCGCTTTTGCTCCTCTCGGAATAGGTATTGTTCCTTACGCAATGCCTGGTTCTATCGAGCTTGCAGATGCTACTCTTGAGCAGATAAAGCTCCACGATGTTGTTCTCTGGGAGAAGCATGGCACAGTGGCGGTAGGTACCGATATCATGGACGCATTCGATCAGACAGACGTGCTCTGTAAGGCAGCAAACATCTATATGTGCGCACGCAATATGGGTTCTGAGCCAGACGGAATGACAGACGAGGAGATGGTTGCTATCCAAGAGACATTCAATCTTCCAAAGACTCGTCCTTGCTAACATCACGACAGTAAGAGAAAAAACCACACAAGAAATGGGGTGCATCAAAATGTCTATAACGACGATTGGTGCGCCCCATTCTTCTTCTTTACCAATTGGCAACTGTTGCGTTGAAGATTTGGTCACAGAGGTCTTTCACCATCTCTGTAACGAGCTGCTCCTGAACGCTGGCAAGAGATTGTGTTGTTTCATAAGAAGAGGTTGCAGTGAATGTTTTCTCAAAGTCTTCCTGATGGTTCGTGTTGTTCGTGAAACGTACGGTAACGGTAATGGCAAGCTCCGTCTGTGCCGAATAGCCTTCTGCAGAAACAGACTTGTTCTTCTGTGTGTAGTTGGTTATCTCTCCCTCAATCTTCAAATCACCATTCCGTCTCACCTGCGAAAGCTTCGTATGGTCGGCAAACTGTTCCTTCAAACGGTTGTTGAACATAGGTCCCATAGGTCCCCAGACGTACGATGAACGAATAGGGAAGTCGGCTATCTGAATGGTCTTGACTTTCGTGTAGTCAATACTCGACATGTTGAACTTATAACTTACCGAGCAACTCACGAATGTAAGGGCAAGAAAGCCAACAAGGATAAATAGTATTTTTTTTCTCATTTCTTCTATTTAGAATTTTCTTTTCTGGCAGCATTCAACTGCTCCAAACGACGATAGAGCGTGCGTTCTGGAATGCCAAGCTCCAGAGCGGTCTTGCGGCGGTTTCCGTTGTTGCGAGCAAGAGCTTCTTGAATATACTGAATCTCCATCTTACGCATTTTCGACCTGCTAAAGGTTAGATCATCAGCAGCTGTGGCAGTCTCCATACCACTCTTCGATTCCTTCTTCTCTGAAGAGTTGCCAGGAACAATGTCTTCACGAATCTCCTCTGCCTCTATCTCTTCAATGTTGCTGAGGTCGACAGTTGTTTGCAGAGTGGAGACCGTTGGTGACGAAGGCACTGTGGCGGGAGAGACCGTTGTCGATGGTGTTCCCGTAGCTGTTGTGTCCACAAACTCTTGCATATTGTTTGGAAGTTCACGTATTGGAGCTGGCAATGCTCTGACTCCCTTCGATCTACTCACATTTCCTCCCAACGCAATTATCTCCCTTTTCAGTTCTGCCACCTCATTGTCGAGACTGCTTACCTTCGAACGGAGTTCAAAGAGAATATTGAAGAGAATCTGTCGCTCGCTATCATACGAATATGAATCAGAAGAACTCTTTCCGTTTGAGACAAGCGCCATAGACTCCTCATCGTCAGGAATAAACTTCAGAAGCATTTCCTCCGTGATAACCTTTTCTGTGGAGAGCACAGAAAGCTGCTCTGTGATATTCTTCAGCTGACGGATATTTCCAGGCCATTTGTATTTCAAGAGAAGTCGGCACGCCCCTTCTGTCAACTCTAATCGCGGAAGACGGTATTTCTCCATCATTTGATAGGCGAAAAGTCGGAAAAGGAGCAGAATGTCTTTACCACGCTCTCGCAAAGGAGGGAGAGAAACGGGAATGGTGTTCAGACGGTAGAAGAGGTCTTCTCGGAAGCGCCCCTCACTGATTGCCTTCTTCATGTTCACGTTCGTGGCAGCCACAATGCGTACATTCGTTTTGCGAATAGCCTGACCTCCAACACGTATATACTCCCCTGTTTCGAGAACACGAAGCAATCGAGCTTGCGTTGCCAAAGGCAGTTCTCCAACCTCATCGAGAAAGAGAGTCCCTTTGTCTGCAATGCCGAAATAGCCTTCACTCTCCCCAACAGCTCCGGTGAACGAGCCTTTCTCATGTCCAAAGAGTTCAGAGTCTATTGTGCCTTCAGGAATAGAGCCACAGTTTATCGCGAAATAGTTCTCCCGCCTCCGAGGTGAATTGTCGTGAATGATTCGTGGAAGAATTTCCTTTCCCACACCGCTCTCACCGACAATAAGCACAGAAAGGTCTGTTGATGCAACCTGCAGACAAACATCAAGGGCATGGTTTAGCGCATCGCAGTTTCCCACGACATTGTACCTACGTTTTATTTCCTGTAATCTTTCTTGCTGCATAGCGGTTTTTTGTGTGATAAAGAAAATCTTTTTTTTTAGAGAGGTTATAATTTTTCCATCAACTCCTTCATACCCTCGCTGGCACCTTTAGCAATAATCTCCACGTTATGGCTACTGTGACCTAATGCTGGCTTCGGATCAATGAGAAAGACCTTTGCCGAAGGAGATACATACTGCAAGAGCGAGGCTGCTGGATATACGTTCAGTGATGTTCCGATGATGATGAAGATTTCCGCCTTCTGGGCTTCCATGATTCCATCGTAGATATTTGGAACGTTTTCTTGAAAGAAGACAATATACGGTCGAAGGAGTGAGCCGTCTTCCGCCTTTGTCGCTTTTGGCACCTCAAGTCCTGTTTCCCCCCATCCTTCTTGCGGCAGGTCTATCCAGAATCGTGGATTGTCGACATCCCGACTTGAGCACATCTTCATGAGTTCTCCATGTAGGTGAATAACCTTTTTTGAACCCGCCTGCTCATGAAGATTGTCCACATTCTGTGTCACAACCGTGACGTCGTGAGTCTTCTCCAGTTCTGCAATAAGTCGATGCCCCTCACAAGGCTTCACATCCTTATACTTCACCCTGAGCATGTTGTAGAAAGCATTCACTTTTTCTGGATCACGTTCCCAGCCATCATGACTTGCAACCTCCATAACAGGATAGTTCTCCCATAAACCTCCTGCATCTCGAAATGTGGTGAGACCACTTTCTACCGACATTCCTGCTCCAGTAAGAAATACAATCTTCATGTTTTATCGTCTTTTTTTTGTAAGTAGGTGTGCAAAATTATTTTTATAATGATTGTATTGATTAGTGATGCATAACCAGTATGTGACATAAAGGAGTGTAGTGGCTCCTACTCGACTGTTGTCACTTGCTGATAATGCGCAGTAGGCGGTGCAAGGATTATATAAATAATTTTGCACACCTACTTATAAGTTGAATTTTATTGTTCCGACTCAGAAGGAGTCTTTGGTCGAGGAATGGAGAACCGAACCTTCTCACTGTCGTCCCTGCGCTCATGGTAGAGCTTCTGCAGAGGGTCGTGGTGAGCCTGGTCGTAATCCTCTCGATTCCTGCATACCTCCATAGCCGTATAGACAGCATTTCTCAGTGCTTGGGCAGGTTTTTCTAAGTCGCCCTCGTCAAAATCGTATGTCACAGAGTATCCAGTCTGTACAACGACAATAGGAAGGGCTGTCTGCAATTTTGCGTAAGTCTCTTCTGCGACCTCAGTAAGAACCTTTTGCGCCTGCTCCTTTGTAATGGCAAGGGTAAGATCGAAATGGATATGGTTGCCCTCCGAAAGAAACTGCTCTGTAGCGTAAGGTCCATAGACATACACTCCGTTACTGTTCAACTCTGCCACAACAGGAGCCAAGAGCTCCTTGTCTGTCTGCTCATTGCCAGAAGAGAGTAGGGCGATACGCGGAAGCGAGCAATAGAAGTCACGCTTCACGCAGTTCCATGCCTTTCTCGCCCTCTCTGCAAGGAATTCTCCCGTCAGTTCCTCTGTTTCTTCCTCCATCACAGCTGCCACCCTTATGTGCTCATCAACAAAAACCGTCATGGAACCGTTGAACTTCAGTTCTGTGGCAGAGCCTGGTGCCACCACCACTGCAGAGATATTCCCGAACTTCAGGTCAGAGCTGACGTTTCGCTCGTTTTGGTTCTCCTTACTATATATAATAGGTGTAAAGATATCGGTATGCTCTGGGTGGTTCAGAGCGTGCTCGATTATTTTTCCAGCGATTCCCGCTGACTGTAGAATTCCTATTTGCATTGTTGTTCTTTGTATTTCGTGTTAAGCAATCCGCATGCGGCATAGATATCCTGACCTCGAGAGGCACGTATTGTCGTGGTGATGCCGTTGCGGTTTAGATAGTCGCAGATATGTTCCATCTGCTCTTCTGAGGCTCCATGTAGCGGAACGTCAGGAATCTGATGGAAACGAATGAGGTTCACCCGGCAGTCGAGAGTGCGAAGGAGTCGCACAAGCTCTTTCAGGTGTGAAGGTGTGTCGTTCACCCCACCAAAAACCGTATATTCGAACGTCAAGCGTCGTTGGTGTGAACTGCCGTCCTCTTTCTCTGCTTCCCGTTTCTTTCTTCGGTTAGGGAAATAACGTTCCATGAGCGAGACAATCTCCCTGATTCCCATTCCCTTCTCTGCGGGCATCAACTGTTCGCGCTGCTCAGGAATGGGCGTGTGTAGTGAGATTGCCACATGGCAGTCGCTCTCTTCAAGGAATCTCTCCAACTTCCCTTTTATTCCCACAGAGCTCACCGTGATTCGTTTCGGGCTCCAAGCATAGGCATACGGTGCGGTGAGAATCTCTGTTGCTCGAAGCACATTGTCAAGATTGTCCATGGGCTCTCCTTGTCCCATGAACACGATATTCGTGAGGCGATTGCGCTCCGGAAGAGAATAGATCTGGTTGAGAATATCCCTCACTGTCAACTGCCCTTCAAAGCCTTGCTTTCCCGTCTGGCAGAAGAGGCAGTTCATTTTGCATCCCACCTGGCATGAGACACAGAGTGTTGCTCTGTCGCCTTCTGGAATGAAGACCGTCTCCACCGTCTTCCCGTTCTCTGTTGGGAATAAATATTTTATTGTTCCATCGACAGACTTCTGACAGTCAGCGAAGGGTGAAGCACCAATGCAGTATTCCTCCTTCAAGCGTTCCCGGTTTACCTTAGAGAGGTTCGTCATCTCATCGATTTCCGTCACATGCTGAACATATATCCAGCGGGCAATCTGTCCGCCAGTGAATGCAGGCATTCCCAAGTCTTTGGCAATTGCTTTCAGTTCCGCTTCCGTATGTCCGAGTAATATCTTTTTTGTCATAAAAAGGTGTTAAAAGCTCACTTTGCTGATTTATCTCCTCACGAGGCAAGCGTCCAAAAGTCGAGTGATCTCCTTGCGATCCATCTTCTGACCAATGAAGACAAGCTTCTGCATGCGGTCTCCGTAGTTATCGTCCCAGTCACGAAGCACCCCAGGATTGCTATCAAGGAATGTCTCGAGCTCCTCCTTTGGCATGGTGGCATACCACTGTCCGGCATTTCGCATGTTTACCTGCTTTCCTGCTTGTTCAAAGACATAGCAGATGTCTTCCTCGCCTTCAAAATAGCATATTCCCTTTGCACGGATTATTGACTTTGGCCATAAGCAAGCCACGAAATGGTCGAACTCTGTCAAAGAGAATGGTTCGCGAGCATAATAGACAAACGTTCCGATGCCATATTCCTCTGCCTCGCCCGTTTCTTCATTGTGATGGCAGTGACCGCATGTGCAGCCTTTTGGATGATCATGATGGTGATGATGCTCATGCTCGTGCTCATGCTCGTGATGATGCTCGTGCTCGTGTTCGTGCTCATGCTCGTGTTCGTGATGATGTTCATGCTCATGATGATGCTCATGTTCATGATGATGTTCATGTTCATGATGATGTTCATGTTCATGATGATGTTCATGATGATGTTCATGTTCCTCCTCTTCATCTTCCTCTTCCATCTCGTCGAGATGTTTCTCCACCTCCTGTACCCAACGTGCAGAGCCAGCAACGGTATTGAAGTCAAACTCGTAGGTGTTGAGAAGTGTGTCAAGGTCAACATCACAGAAGTCGCATTCAATGATTTTTGCCTTCGGTTGTAGGGCACGTAGAATTTCTTTCAAGCGAGTCAGTTCACCTTTCGTAACCTCTGAAGCCTTGTTAAGAAGAATGGTGTTGCAGAACTCTATTTGCTGAATCACCAAATTCTCTATATCCTCCTCTGCAATGTTCTCCTTCAAAAGGTCAAGTCCACCTTCAAACTCATCGCGAAGACGCAAAGCATCTACAACACTAACGATATTGTCAAGACGAACATCCCCATACTGACTATACTCTTCCCCCATAAACGGTATAGAGCAAAGCGTCTGAGCAATAGGCATTGGCTCGCAGATTCCAGAGGCTTCGATAACGATATAGTCGAAACGGTTCATTTTCAATAGGTCCACAATCTGTGAAACAAGGTCCATCTTCAGCGTGCAGCAGATGCAACCGTTCTGCAAAGGAACGAGGGAGTCGTCCTGCTGTCCAACTATGCCACCCCTCTGTATGAGGTCGGCATCTATGTTCACCTCGCCAATATCATTCACGATAACAGCAAAGCGAATACCTTTCTCATTGGCTAAGATTCTATTCAGTAATGTTGTCTTTCCGCTGCCGAGATAGCCAGTCAGCAGCAATATAGGAGTAATATTCTTTTCCATCGTTTTCTTGATTTTTATTCCTGTAGGGATGTTCGGGTTTATACAGAATTCTTCGGACGGAAACGGTGCCCGTCTCCGATGCACGAATGCAAATTCGTCTGCAGGACTCGCATGAAGGTAATAGGGCTTGTCGTTTATGAACAGAGCGAAGCGTTGTTGGGAAACGGTGCCCGTCTCGATTACTTCCCTTCGCTCCTCACCTTCCGGCTACGCCGACAAGGTTGCTTCGGTCAGTGAGTCCTTCGGACAAGTTTACCGAATGCAAAGTTACACATAATTTTTAAAAGAACGGCATTTCTACGTCTGAAAATGTTCATGAAAGTTCCGTTTTTTATTTTTATTATACTCATTTCTTGTATATTTGCGTAATTATAGTTAACTTTGCGAAGAAATTCTCACATCAGAAGAAAAAAAACAATTAAATTTATATCTAATGAAAATCTTACCCACTATTGCTATTTTGCTATTGTCAGGAAGCATGACAGCAGCAAACATCTACACAAGAACACCCAAAGGTGTCACCGTTGCAGTAAAGAAACACCATGCCGGACAAACGGCACTCGTGCGCCTGCAAGTCCTTGGCGAGAAAATCATCCGTGTCTCAGCAACGGCAGAGAATTCTTTCGCCGATCCTAAGAGTCTCATCATTGTTCCACAGAGAGAACGCGTTGCCTATTCTGTAAGCGAAAAGGCAGACACGGTGATTGTCCAGACAAAATCCTTGACAGCAAAGGTGAATGGAATAACTGGCGAGGTGTGGTTCACCGACAGCAAAGGGAACATCCTCCTCGAAGAGCAAAAGGGTGGGGGAAAGATTTTTAAGCCATATTCCGTAACACAGATACATGCCGATGGCAGACCAGAGAAATACGATGGCTGGACAATCCAGCAAATCTTCGAATCCCCTGCCGATGAGGCCTTCTATGGTCTTGGACAGCATCAGGCAGACGAATGGAACTACAAAGGGAGGAACGAGGAACTTTTCCAGTATAACACCAAGGTGAGCATACCTTTCGTGGTTTCAAACAAGAACTACGGCATTCTCCTCGACAGCTATTCCCTCTGCCGCTTTGGCAATCCTAACGACTATTCTCAGCTCAACAGCATCTTTAAGCTCTACGACAAGAATGGGGTTGAAGGAGCACTAACAGGCACTTATACACACGAAAAGCAAAACACTTTAGTGCGCCGTGAAGACTCTCTCTATTTCGAAAACCTAAAGTCGGCAAAGAACCTGCCGAACTTCAAGCTCGATGGGGCGAAGGTGTTCTACGAGGGGGAGATAGAACCGTTGGAGTCAGGAGAATACCGCTTCTGCCACTATTATTCTGGTTATCAGAGAATCTATATCGACGGAAAGAGCGTGTATACCGACGATGTGGCTGGAAAGGGAACGGAGCAAGTGATTTGGAGAACGGCATGGAATCCAAATGCAAGGAAATTCGCTCTGAAACTTGAAAAGGGAAAACGCTATTCCTTCCGTCTGGAATGGACTCCAGATGGTGGGGAGGCTTACTGTGGACTTCGTGCCTACGCTCCCGTTGATGAAACTGTTCAGCAGAAACAGTCGTGGTGGAGCGAGATGACAAAGCAGCTCGACTATTATTTCATGGCGGGAGAGAATGCTGATGAGGTCATCAGTGGTTATCGCACCTTGACGGGAAAAGCGCAGATTATGCCCGACTGGCTTCTCGGATTCTGGCAGAGTAGGGAACGCTACAAGACTCAAGATGAGATTCTTGGTGCTCTCAAGGGCTTCCGTGACAGGAAGTTACCAATCGACAATATCGTGATGGACTGGAACTATTGGACTCCAGACTCCTGGGGCGCATTCACCTTCGACCCTACACGATTCTCTTCTCCAAAGAAAATGATTGACGATATCCACGCCATGAACGCAAAGATAATGATTTCATGCTGGCCGAAATATTATCTCACCGTAGACAACTTCAAGGAACTGAACGAAAAAGGAATGATCTATCAGCAGTCGGTGAAAGACTCTCTCTACGACTGGCTGGGGTATAAGTACGCTTTCTATGACGCTTACGATGAAACGGCAAGGAAAATCTTCTGGCGACAGCTCTACGAAAACCTTGGAACAATAGGCATGGACGCATGGTGGATGGACGCCTCTGAACCAAACGTGCGCGACTGCACAGACATGAACTACCGGAAACTTCTCTGCGGACCAACAAAATACGGCTCCTCAGACGAGTTCTTCAATGCCTATTCCATCGTGAACGCAGAGGCTATCTACGACGGACAGCGAGGCTATGAAACTGCTGTGGAGAAAAAGGGCATCAACCCTACAGATAGCAAAGCTCTTTACGACAATGCCACATGGAATCAAGATGGTCATAGCAACACCTTCTCTCCAGAGAACTCACGCGTCTTCCTCCTCACAAGAAATGGGTTCGCTGGAGAACAGAGGTTCTCTACCGCAACATGGTCGGGAGATATCGGCACAAGATGGGAAGATCTGAAAACGCAGATAACAGCAGGTTTGAACTTCTCAATCTCTGGAGTGCCATACTGGTCGCAGGATATCGGCGGATTCTCTGTTGAGAAACGTTTCCAAGCAGCACAAATGGAATTTGACGCTTCTGGACAGGAGAACGAAGACCTGAAGGAATGGAGAGAGCTGAACGTGCGCTGGCATCAGGTGGGCATGTGGGCACCAATATATCGCACACACGGACAGTTCCCATTCCGTGAGCCATGGCATATAGCTCCAGAAAACCATCCTGCCTATAACGTCATAAAGAACTGTCTGAACCTCAGATACCGCCTCATGCCTTACATCTACTCTCTCGCTGCCGATGTTCATTTCAACGACTATACCATCATGCGACCTCTCATCATGGACTTCGCCCACGACAAAGAAGTTACCAACATCGCTTATCAGTTCATGTTCGGACCTGCATTCCTGATCAACCCAGTCTATTCCTACAAAGCGCGTGAACGTGAGGTCTACTTCCCAAAGAACAATATCTGGTATGATATGCACACTGGCGTGATCGCATCAAACGGAGGAGAGAAGAAGCTCATCGCAGCTCCTTACGAGAGCATCCCGCTCTTTGTAAGGGCTGGCTCCATAATTCCTCTCGGACCACAGATTGAGTACACGCAGCAGAAACCAGCAGAGAACATTCGCCTCTTTGTCTATGCAGGAAAAGATGGTGAGTTCACTCTCTACGAAGACGAGGGCACAAACTACGGTTACGAGGCAGGGCGTTTCTCACGCATCCGCTTCACCTACAACGACTCCTCTCGCTCTCTAACCATTTCAGACCGTGAGGGCTCGTTCCCTGGTATGCTCAACAAGCGCACCTTCACCCTTGTTCTCGTGTCTCCTGAGAATGCAAAGGCTCTTGATGCTGACGCAGAGGGAAAGATGGTGAAATACAACGGAAAGAAGACAACTGTGAAACTCTAAGTAGGTGTGCAAAATTATTTTTATAATGATTGTATTGATTGGTGATGTAGAATCAGTATGTGACATAAAGGAGTGTAGCGACTCCTACTCGACTGTTGTCACTTGCTGATAATGCGCAGTAGGCGATGCAAGGATTATAAAAATAATTTTGCACACCTACTTAAACATAGCCTAACATCCGAGAAGGCACTCTCGCTCTCTCGGATGTTTTTACTCCAACAATCGAAAAAAGATAAAATTGGGGTAGAAAAAGAATCAGAAACATGTGTAGAAAAAAGAATCAGAAACATGTGTAGAAAAGAAATAGATAAATGGCTCGTGGAGAACGGATTTCTGGAGTTTGATGCTGTTATCCTTGCTGACGGAGACTTCCCTCGTCATCACATTCCAGTCTCTGTGCTCCACAACGCTCGTTACCTCGTTTGCTGCGATGCTGCTGCAAAGACCTTCCTTGAGCATGAAAACCAGCAAGAAGTCACATCGTCTCGCCCTTCTGGCAATCCTCACCTCACACCTCTCTCCACCTCCCCAATCCAGCGGCAGTTAAAGATCAATGCAGTGATAGGAGATGGAGACTCCTTGCCCTCAGAACTGAAACAATCTCTCTCGAACATCTACCATCATTTCGAGGAACAGGACTACAATGACCTTACAAAAGCCACTCGGTTTCTTGTCAGCGAGTTAAACGACGAAAACACACAACTCGCAGCTCTCGTTTCTTCATCACATCCATCCCCTCATGTTTCTTCTTCCCATCCATCCCCTCATGTTTCTTCTTCCCATCTATCCCCATCTGTCCCAGCGCCCCTTCACACCCTCCGCATCGCCTATTTAGGAGCAACGGGCAAGCGTGAAGACCACACCATCGGAAACATCTCCCTATTGAAATTCTTCGCCCAAGCCTTTGGAATAGAGCCAGTGATGTTCACCGACTACGGAGTCTTCTCCCTGCATTTCGGCAATGCAACCATACCCACCTTCCCTTGCCAGCAAGTTAGCATTTTCAACATCAGTTGCAAGCGTCTCGAAAGCGAAGGATTGCGATGGCAGGCAAGTCCCTTCTCCGAGTGGTGGATGGGCACTCTCAATGAAGCTCTCAACGACACTCTTTCCATAGCAGCCGACGGCTACTATCTCCTGTATAGAGTCTACGAGAAAAAGGAAGAATTATAAACAAAAAAAGTGTACAACTACATTGTCATAAAGTCATGAACAAATGTAATCGTACACTTTTTTTTTTATCACCACCTCCTTTGCGCCTCGGCCATATTCAAGGTCAAGGTTAACGTTGAATATCGTTAATAATACCTAACACCAATCAATTTCTTTGCAAAATATTTTGTTTTTACGTCATTTTGATGTATCTTTGCCATCAAATAACGAGTATTAACCCTGTTAAAAAATAAGAATTATGGCACAGACAGCAATGACCGTCCGTTTAGACTCCGTGCAGAAGGCGAAATTCGACCAGCTCTGCGAACAGTTTGGCATGAGTGCCAACACTGCCATCAATATATTCGTGCGCGCCGTCATCCGTAGCCGCAGCATCCCCTTCACGATAGCCGCTGACAATGACGAAAGCATACGCGAAAAAGCGATAAAAGCATTCCGTGATATAAGAAGAGAGTCAATGTCCCGTCCAGGGCCTGAAATGACTTTGGAGGAGATAAACGCGGAAATCGATGCCGTTAGGGAAGCAAAGAGAAACTCACTATGATATACGCTGTAATTGATACTAACGTGCTGGTTCCCGCTCAAATCAGCAAGCAACCTCATTCTGCAACAGTTAAGGTTGTTTCCAGCATGTTCAATGGACATATTAAGCCCGTCTATAATGATGAGATTCTTGCTGAATACACAGAAGTTCTTCATCGTCCGAAATTTCATTTATCTGATGATGACATTTCTTTCATGCTCGATTACATCCGCCATTACGGCATTCACAGCGACCGTATTCCCTACACTGGCGACATGCCCGACGAGAAAGACCGCCCTTTCTATGAAGTTTCATTAAGCATGGACGACTCTTTCCTTGTCACAGGCAACTTGAAGCACTTCCCCGCTACGCCGAAAGTCGTTTCTCCTGTTGATATGGTAGCCATCATTGAGCAAGACTTACAATAATCAATAAGTTGTCATTCATTGTCCCTGTTGTCGTCAAATAAGTCAAGGTCAGAACATCCGTGTCTTCCGTGGATTATCAGTCAAGCCCTCTCAGCTCTCAGCTAAATTCTCTAAGCTCTAAGCTAAGTTCTCTAAGCTAAATACTCTCAGCTCTCAGCTAAATTCTCTAAGCTCTAAGCTAAGTTCTCTAATCTAAATTCTCTAAGCTCTAATCTCAGTTCTCTAAGCTCTAATCTAAGTTCTCTAAGCTCTAATCTAAGTTCTCTAAGCTCTAATCTAAGTTCTCTCAGCTCTAATCTAAGTTCTCTAAGCTCTAATCTAAGTTCTCTAATCTCTAATCTAAATTCTCTCAACTAAGTTCTCTAAGCTAAATTCTCTCAGCTCTAATCTAAGTTCTCTAATCTCTCAGCTCTCAGCTAAATTCTCTCAGTTCTCTAAGCTCTAATCTAAGTTCTCTCAGCTAAATCAAGGTAATTTCTTTGTAATCACCTTCCCCTGTCTTACCGTCAAATCCACCGTTCCGTCTGTATGGATGATTACATCCTCATATCTGGGTTCCACCTCAATTTTTCCATCTACGGCCATCACACCCCAAACACCGGGATATGTCTCCATGGCACAGTAACGTCCCACAGGATTTTTAACGCTTCTGTAGATGGGAGGCACCACAATGCGTCCTTCATGCTTCAATCCCCATTTCCTGCCATTAGTGAACGGCTCGCTATTCTCCAGAGCCATTAAGCGTTCCCATCGTTCCTTTTCGGCTTTCCTCTCAGCTTCCCTCTTGGCTTTGGCAACTTTCTTCATCCGCTCCTCTGCCACCTTTGCATCACGTTCCCTCACGGTCTGTACCATCATCGCCTTGTCAGCTTCGTTGGTCACACGTCCAAGGGAACTCTTCTCTGCCTTGCCTGTCCTTGCATTCCTTGTGACATGATAGTATGCGCCATCGTCAGCCATAATCACGAGTGAGCCATCATCAAACTCCGCAATATGCCAATACACCCCATTGTCATCGCCTTTGAGCAGACATACATAGAAGTATCTCTTTTTGAAAATCATCATTTCCTTGATGCTCTCATCTGGCTCTCTATCGACAGGCATAGTAAGGAAAAGGCATTTCCTTCCTATGCTAACCATCTCGGGTATTCCTTTGAATTCATAAAGTTTCTTGGTCCTCGTACAAATATATCCACCAATGCTGGTAAGTTCAAAACCTCCAATATCAATAAACTCTGGCATCTCGGCATACAATTCTCCATTCTTCATGTCGATGAAGAACTCCCTGCCATTAAATACCCTCAGGAATCCGTTATCGGCAAAACTCAACTGCTGGAACGGTCCCACCACCAGTTTCGTCTTTCCCTGCATGTTCACCACACCCACATTGCCCGATTCAAAACGCACGCACCTCAGTGCGCCCCTTGTATCAAGCACCTTCTGAATATTCCCTTCCATATTTTTTAGCTTATAAAGTATTTAGTTTAGAGGCCCTGTCAAGAAGAGAAGCACGATAGCCCGAAACTATTTTTGCTTCCTCCTCAATCAGCAACTCTAAGCGATTATAATTCTCATTATCAATAAAGTTAAGGTCAAGAGCCAAATCAAGCTGACTCATCACTTCCATGAGAGAACCGTATGACAGTTCCAGAAAGTGTGCTTGGTCTTTCAGCGACTGTCGTCCCGATCCTTCTGCAATATTCGATGTGACAGACACGACGGCTCGCCTCATCTGGTCTCCAAGTGCATATTTCTCTTCCACAGGAAACGTCTTAACCAATGCATAAACCTCCTTCACCAGGACACGCCCCTTCTGGTAGCATATCAAGTTTCTAAAATTAAATTTCTTGTCTATACCCATATTTTCTTAATTCTAAAATCTCTCAGCTCTAATCCAAATTCTCTCAGCTCTCAGCTCAGTTCTCTAAGCTCTCAGCTCTAATCTCTCAGCTCTAATCTCTAATCTAAATTCTCTCAGCTCTAAGCTCAGTTCTCTCAGCTCTCAGCTAAATTATCTAAGCTAAATTCTCTCAGCTCTAAGCTCAGTTCTCTCAGCTCTCAGCTCAGTTCTCTAAGCTCTAATCTAAGTTCTCTCAGCTCTAATCTAAGTTATCCGTGATGGACTTTTCGAATTAAGAGCGAACCATAACGGGAACATATATCGGGTATTCTTCATACTTGATGATGGTAACATTGTCATTCTGTTCAATGGTTTCCAAAAGAAGACACAAAAGACTCCCAAACAAGAGATTGATAAAGCAATAAAATTAAAAAATCAATATTATGCAGAAAAACAATAATATTCACAGTTTTGATGCCGTTATGAACGCACAGTTTGGCGTTCCTGGCACACCTGAGCGAGAGGCATTCAATAGGGAAGCTGAGACCTATTGCATTGGTCAAATTATTCTTGAGGCACGAAAAAGCGAGAAAGTCACTCAGGAAGCACTTGCAAAACAAATAGGCACAAACAAGTCCTATATCTCAAAAATAGAGAATGGGCTTGTAGAGCCAAGTGCTTCTCTTTTTCTTAGAATTCTATCGGCTTTAGGACTCCGTTTTGACATTGTCAAACCACTCGCACAGCTATAAGATAAACATCATCATTCCCTTCATATCGCCTTTCAGGCGAGACGAAGCCTATCCTGGTGTCGATATAGTTGTTATTAATCAAGAACCTCTCTAAGGCAAGGTCAAACGCTGATATATATTATAATAGCTCCATCTCATTCATGCACTGCTCTACTTCTTCAACTGGGACGTTGAGTAGGCGGGCGATGTCTTGTGGAGTCGGGGTGTCTATGTTCCCCGAACTCCGTTCCATGCCGATGATATACTCGATGTTCTTTTTCAAGTCGCCAAGAGAATTGGAGAATGTGGATTTTGTCTGAGTATTGGCCTTGTCCTCATTGTCTGCCAATGTTTCGCTTCCATCCTGTCCATATTTGCCATCTTTCGCTTCGAAGATGACGCTTGGTTCCTGCACCTCCACAGTATGCCAAGCACCTGCAGGCACCACACAGCCGAAGTTGCCGACACTTGGGTCAAGCATATAGCGTGCTGTCTCCTTGAATCGGGTGCCAGATGATACGTCCTGTGCATCCATACCCATAGGAAAGTCCTTGCCAATGTTGTCTTCTTCATATATGACTTCAACGAGCTTTCCTGAGAGGCATATCACCGTCTCGTTGCTATTCGGGTGACGATGTATAGGTACCACAGTCCCAGGCATTAGCGCATTCAGCATTCGCTGTGAATTGTCCTCAGCCGACGTGCGCAAGTCGAAGTTCATACGCTTACGTTCTGATGCCGCAGCCTGCATATGCAATGCCGCCAGCAAGTTGTCATTGATTTCTAATATTTCTTTCATAAAAGTTTAAGAGGTTAAAAGTTTAAGGGGTTAAAGGTAGGGTGTTCAAAATCGTCTTTTCAGACGAGACCAAAAAGTGCCTATATT
>SAMEA3663036__coassemble_339_pt1 | contig 22659 bp, 18 predicted proteins | sample SAMEA3663036__metabat2_high_PE_014 | metagenome-assembled genome bin SAMEA3663036 (sample SAMEA3663036) | pig gut metagenome | biome: pig gut; feature: pig-associated habitat; material: faeces | place: France | collected 2012
CTTTGTCTTCGATAGAACTTCGCTTTGTCTTCGATAGAACTTCGCTTTGACATCGATAGAACTTCGCTTTGACTTAGATAGAACTTCGCTTTGACATCGCTTTCGCATCGATAAGTAAGCGAGGAAGTGACGGTGACTGAACGGTATGGTTGAGTAAAAAGAGAAGACGAAGAACGAGGTAAGAAGAGGCTACTTCCCCATTTCTATCGAGTTTATTTCTTGTACTGAAATATCTCCCTAAATCCGGCACAACCGATAAATCCTGTGGACTGCGACGCCCTGCAAGGTAGGGTGTTCTTGTCGTCTTGTAACGCCTGCGACGCTTAATGCGCACCATGAGCCCGTGTTTGCGAAGCATCTCTATGAATGCGTCACGGCCGGGGAAACAGCCAGTGTCATCGAACATCTTCTTCAGGATGGCATGCAACTTGGGGGCACCAAGTCCAGGATTCGTTTTCCTGTATTCACGGGATTTCTCCATAATGATGGGTTCTATGGCATCCTCGGCAAAACTGTCTTTGTCATCGCGTTTGTTATATGCTTCTCTGCTGTAACCAAACAGCCCGCAAAGAGTACTCAGGGCTGCGCCTGAGACGTCTTCGCGAAGCAGACTTACTGTTTGGTGCCAGATGTTTTTCTTACAGGGATATTAAAGGTCTTCTCTGCAAGATCAATCATGGTGGAATAGGCATGGGAACGGAGTTCCTTCAATGCCAGAGCCTTACGAAGACGCTTTATCTCTGCGTCTTTTTCATTTAAGCGTTCCTCATTTGTCTTTACCATATCATCTTCTGAAATTGATTCCGGCTGCAAAGGTAACAAATCTTTTTCATTTAGGAACTTATCCATCCAAGAAAATAACACAGAACGACTGCTTATGTGATACTTCTTGATGATTTTCTCTGCGGAAACACCGCTTTCAAGGTATTCACGCACGATTAATATAAGGTCATCATCCGTGAACGTGTAACCTTTTAACTCAATCTCGCGTGTCTCATACCAACCGGTGGAGTCGTTATACACGCGTTCTGTTCTTGTTTTGTGCTTCATCGTCACTTACTTTTTTAGCTCCTAAAGTGACAACTTTTTCTAGTATAAGTCAAGGCGGGGAAGCCTACAAAGAGAATACAAAAGGTATGGAAACAACACTGCGACACACCTTTCCATTCTCAGTGCCAGGCTTCCACTTCGGCATCATCTTAACAACTCGCAACACCTCCTTGTCGAGGATGGAGTTCGTCTGCTGGAGGAATTTAACGTTAGAAATACTGCCATCTTTCTCTACAACAAAAGAAACCTTCACCATTCCTTGTTGTTTTGAACGATGCGCACTCTCGGGATATTTCAATGCATTGTCAAGCCATTTCACCAATTCTTGCATACCACCAGGAAACTCTGGAAGTTCTTCCAATACTCGAAGTGGAATGTCGTTCACATTAGCAATGGCTTCTGGAGGCACTATGGCACTTCCTTCGTCTTCTTCTAATTCCTCAGCTGATTTGTCGTCTGACTGACGGAATTCAAGCACATCCTTAACCTCGTCTAAAGTGACAGTAGTAATCTCATCAACTTTGTTGAGCTTCTCACCTTGAGAACGAAGGTCCTCTGCAGAGACAACAACGTTCGTCTCTTCCTCGGGCAGGGGAAGAAAGTCTATACTCAGCGTCGTGTTCTCTGCCATCTCGTCAATAAAATTCTCACTGTCGAAAAAATAATTTATTCTTGACACGAGAAAATAGACCGCAAAAAGAATTGCCAACGAGGCAAGAAAGAACTTCGGACGGTGGCGGTCAAGGTCGGAAGATTTGTACTTTCGTTCTATCAAAACGTTAATAAATTAAAATTACTGTACTTTAGTTCGTTTTCTTCATGCAAAATTAACTCAGATTCTTGAAAAAATGAGTATCTTTGCCGAATAATTTAGAATTTTTAGTATGAAGAAAAGTTTTCTAATGGGTCTTTTCGCCTTTTTGGCGCATTTTGCATATGCCCAAAAGGACGGTCAGACAGTATACGACTTTATGAAACTTCCAGGGTCGGCACATGCTGCGACACTGGGTGGAGACAACATATCAATTCCTGACGACGACATCACAATGGTGTTCCAAAACCCAGCACTCATAACGGGAGCGTCAGACAAAACGGTGGCACTGCAATACATGAACTACATGAGCGGATGCAATAATGCTTCGGCGGCTTACAAAAGTTCCATTAAAGAGAAATACCACATAGCCGTGGGAGCTACGCTAATGAACTATGGGAAAATCCCAGAACGTGATGCTTCAAATAACTCTCTTGGGGAATTCTCTGCAAACGAATTCTTCATTGCCGGAACTCTCGCATACGACCTTATCAAAAACCTCTCGGGTGGCATTTCCTTAAAATATGTGTACAGTAATATCGCATCCTATTCTTCCATGGCGGTGGCTGCCGACCTCGGACTGAGCTGGTATCTACCAGAAACGGAGTGGTCACTGGCGCTCGTGGTAAAGAACCTTGGCGGACAAGTAAAGGCATACAGCGACGACTTTGAGAAACTGCCACTAAATTTGCAGTTGGGTGTTACAAAACGGCTCGTGGGTTCTCCCCTCCGTCTATCAGCAACGCTCTCTGACCTTAACCATCCCGACTATAAATTCTGGAACCATGCATGCATAGGAGCAGAATTATTCCTCGCATCAAACATTTACGTTGGTGGCGGATATAACTTCCGACGTGCCTCGGAGATGGAGATTGTCTCTGTAGAAAACGAGGGCTCTTCTCATGGTGCCGGACTGTCTTTAGGTGGCGGTGTTAGTCTGGAACGTTTTAAGTTAAATGTCTCATATGCAAAATACCATGTGTCGAGCAGTAGCATAATGTTAAACCTTGCATTTTCCTTGTAGGGCATTAGCTTAAGGGTGGTTCTATAAATTAGCTTTGTTGGATTTTGAGATTACTTTCGAGGACAAATTGAAAGTTAGAGAAGGTTTCTGTCCCCCGGGAAACGTTTCTGTCCCCCGGGAAACGGGGGAACTGAAGGGGGTGAAAAGATCATTGAGGAACTGAAGGGGGTTAAGAGACTATTGACGTAGCGGGCTACGTGACTGATACAACTTAAAATTTGTACCGAAAAGAATCCAAAAGCAGACAAAACGTGAAACAATAATACTTAACCTTTTTGACGGTGGTAATTTATAGAACCACACTTAACCAATACTTTACTAAAAAATCAATAAAATATTAATATTCAACGGAGAAACCGTTACAAAAAAATAAAAAATCTATTACAATCATGCATAAAATAACAATAGCCATCGATGGCCATTCATCATGCGGAAAGAGCACAATGGCAAAGCAGTTGGCAAAAGACTTGGGGTATGTATATGTTGACACGGGTGCCATGTACCGAACAGTAACTCTTTACGCAATGCGAAAAGGGTATCTTGATGCAGAGAATAATGTCAACACCTTTCTCCTTCAGAACGACATGCAATCAATCGGCATCTCTTTCCATATTGGAAAAGAGTCTGGACGACCAGAGGCGTATCTTAATGGAGAAAGGGTTGAAGACGAAATAAGAGGCATAGAAGTAAGCAAGCGTGTCAGCCTAATCGCGGCTCTGCCGTTCGTTCGCAAGGCACTCGTAGAGATGCAGAGGAAAATGGGTGAGGCAGGTGGTGTAGTTATGGACGGAAGGGACATTGGCACCACGGTATTTCCAAATGCGGAACTTAAAGTGTTCGTGACTGCATCAGCAGAAGTTAGGGCGCAACGCAGATTCGATGAGCTCCGTGCTAAGGGTGACTCTGTCAACTACGATGACATACTCGCCAACGTAAAGGAGCGCGACTACATCGACTCCCACCGTGATGTCTCTCCTCTCAGAAAAGCCGACGATGCCCTTCTCCTCGACAATAGCAACATGACAATACCAGAACAAAAGGAATGGCTCAAAAAACAGGTCGTGCGCATCCTTAACAAATAATCTCCAAAGTCTAAACACCTCCACAAAAAAATTCAATACCACACGGTGTTACAAAAGCCGTTCCTACAGCGTATCAACGCCCCTACCCTAACCCTTTCCTACTGTATTCTCTGTCCTCGATAACGATGGCACTGAATGCCAGCAAAGTAACATCCCTGCCCCTAAATTCCCACAATAAATCTCAAAAAACAATTATGTCAAAAACAACCAGCATACAGTGGGGTGAAAATATAATCATCGCCGACGCCGACTACATTGACCGTGTTGCATTCCATCTCACGGTGAACTTTGAACGAATGATAGGTCGTCACATACCACAAGCAGATATGGCGAAATGGGCGGAATGTGTCGCTCTCGACGGCGGTTGCAGAAAACCTGAGAATGCCAACACCCAGAGCAACGAAAAGACGCACGTCATACTCGTACACGAAAATACTCGCGAGCAGATGGACAACTTTAACCCTGGAACCTTCACGGCAAAAGAGGAATGCGACGGAAAACAACTCGACGCACAGGCATTCTCTGGGCCACTCGGGGAGTTTCTCTTCCATTGCATTCCGTCCAACGAACAACGCGACTCGCTGAAGAAGACAGATATTCTATCCGACCTCCTCGCTCACATGGCTGACGAAGAGCAGGTAAAGAGAATTGTCATTATCCCTGACCTCGAAAGTGACTCTAACACGATCAACTCTCTCATGCCTGTAATCCGGCACCTCGATAGAGAGCACAGCGAGAAAAGGGTTACTCTATTGGCTATGCAACCGCTCTCTGGACTACCTTGCCGCACGGAAATTCTGGGTTACTCTCTACTCGCGGCATTGGGAGTAAAAGCAGAGGAGATTAAGTAAAGTAAACAAAACAGGAACAATAACATTATCTATATATTAATATGGCAAAAACAGATACAAAAAACTTCACTACAGATGAAGCCAAGAAGCAGGCACTGAAAGCAGCGCTCGCTAAGATTGAGAAAGACTTCGGAAAAGGGGCAGTTATGAAACTCGGAGACACAAAGGTAGAACAGATTGATGTAATACCTACTGGCTCACTCGGACTGGATATCGCTCTCGGAGTGGGAGGCTACCCAAAGGGAAGAATCATTGAAATCTACGGACCAGAATCGTCAGGTAAAACAACACTCGCCATCCACGCCATTGCAGAATGCCAAAAACAAGGGGGAACAGCGGCAATCATTGATGCGGAGCATGCCTTCGATAGCTTCTATGCAGAAGACCTCGGAGTAGACCTCGACGAACTATTCATCGCTCAGCCAGACAATGGCGAGCAGGCACTTGAGATTGCCGACCAGCTCATCTCTTCCTCTGCTATCGAACTTATCGTCGTTGACTCCGTGGCTGCTCTCACACCAAAAGCGGAGATAGAGGGTGATATGGGCGACAACAAGGTGGGTCTTCAGGCAAGACTCATGTCGCAGGCGCTCCGTAAGCTCACAGCAACCATATCGAGAACAAAGACAACATGTATCTTCATCAATCAGTTACGTGAGAAAATCGGTGTCATGTTCGGTAACCCTGAAACGACCACAGGTGGTAACGCACTGAAGTTCTACTCATCGGTGCGTATTGATATTCGTAAGTCCACTCCTATCAAGGACGGTGACGAAATTCTTGGAAACGAGACTCGTGTAAAAGTAGTGAAGAACAAGGTGGCACCGCCATTTAAAAAAGCGGACTTCGAAATCTTATATGGAAAGGGCATCAACCGTCAGGGTGAGATAATCGATTTTGCAGTAGACCTCGGAATCGTCACCAAGTCAGGCTCTTGGTTCAGCTACGAAAACACAAAAATCGGACAGGGACGAGATGCCGTAAAGCAAGCGCTCATCGATAATCCTGAACTCGCAGAGCAGATAGAGCAGAAAGTTCTTGAGAAGCTCAACGAAAATAACCAATTCTCTTCAAGAAGGAACAAGACACAGGAATAACCTATGGCGTTACAGCGCCATGCAAGTAGCCATGCCTCACACCCCTGCCTGCTCTTTTCAAAACCAAAAACTCAAACCAAAAAAACGATCATTTAATATGAAACGCGCCATTATCACCGTAGTGGGAAAAGACACCGTAGGTATAATTGCAAAGGTATGCACATACCTTGCCGACAACAAAATCAACATTCTCGACATCTCCCAAACCATCGTGCAGGACTTCTTCAACATGATGATGATTGTCGACATCTCAAAATGCGAGAAAAACGTCACCGACACAGCAAACGACCTCGCCTCCCTCGGAGAAACCATGGGAGTGAAGGTAAAGTGCCAACTCGAGGACATCTTCGACAAGATGCACCGTATTTAACCTGCATGTACCATCAAAAAGAAAAAGGGAAATAGAATGATAAACATTTCTGAGGTCATTGAGACCAATAAGATGATCGAGCAGGAGAACCTCGATGTTCGAACCATCACCATGGGCATCTCGCTTCTCTCCTGCGCAGACAGCTCGCTTGAAAAAACTTGCGAGAATATCTACAAGAAGATAACATCCTTCGCTAAAAACCTTGTGGAGACAGGAAACGAGATTTCTCGGGAGTTTGGAATACCGGTTGTCAACAAGCGTATTTCCATTACTCCAATCTCTCTTGTTGGTGCCAACTGTTGCCATTCTCCAGAAGACTATGTAAAGATTGCGCTCACACTCGACAGAGCAGCAAAAGAGGTGGGGGTGAACTTCCTCGGTGGATACTCTGCCATTGTCTCTAAGGGCATGACACATAGTGACCGTCTCCTCATTGAGTCCATACCGCATGCTCTTGCGGTCACGGAACGAATCTGCTCAAGCATTAATGTTGGCTCAACAAAGACTGGAATAAACATGGATGCAATCAGACTCCTTGGCGAGATTATCGTGAAGACTGCAGAACGTACAAAAGAAAATGACTCCTTAGGATGCGCAAAGCTCGTAGTGCTCTGCAATGCTCCTGACGATAATCCGTTCATGGCTGGTGCCTTCCATGGGGTCTCTGAGGCAGAGGCTATCATTAACGTAGGTGTATCTGGCCCAGGTGTGGTGAAGTATGCTTTGGAACAGATGGATGCTAATGCGGAAAATGGGCTGGCTTCATTTGAGACACTCGGAGAGACTATTAAGAAAACGGCATTTAAGATTACTCGTGTCGGACAACTTGTTGCACAGGAAGCAGCTGCACGTCTCGGCGTACCATTCGGTATTATCGATCTCTCTCTCGCTCCTACTCCAGCTGTGGGAGATAGTGTTGCTGACATCCTTCACTGCATGGGTGTGGAACATGCGGGCGCTCCAGGAACAACGGCTTGCCTTGCTATGCTCAACGATCAGGTGAAAAAGGGTGGTGTCATGGCAAGCTCATATGTTGGAGGACTATCTGGTGCCTTTATCCCCGTCTCGGAAGATCAGGGAATGATTGATGCTGTAGAGGCGGGAGCACTAACCATAGAGAAGTTAGAAGCAATGACATGTGTCTGCTCCGTAGGACTTGATATGATTGCCATTCCGGGAAATACTTCCCCAGAAACAATCTCAGGAATCATAGCCGATGAGAGTGCTATCGGTATGATAAACCAAAAGACCACAGCTGTACGCATCATCCCAGTCATCGGAAAGACTGTAGGAGATACAGTGGAGTTTGGCGGTCTCCTCGGTCATGCTCCAGTAATGCCAGTGAACACATTCGATTGCAGTCGCTTTGTAAACCGTCTCGGAAGAATCCCTGCTCCTATACATTCTTTCAAAAACTAAATCCATTCCTTGAATAAAAACAGTGAATGTATAGCAGGCAAGACTGCATGTCTGCAAAGATATTCGGATATAAAACTTGGTGTGCCAATGATTGCAATGTCTTTGGCACGCCAAGTTTTTTGTACACTTTTGCATATAGCCACACATTAGGCGTGCTAAGTGTTGTGGCTACAAGCATTAAATTTTATTTCACATCTCAAATGAGAGTCTTCAAAAGAGTTACACTCCATTCATTTGCAGTCAGATAACTCATTACATCTGCATTTGCAGACTCTTTTCTACTGTCTTAGTGGAATGGTTATTTCCCCAGTCCCTATGTTGAAGTTAAACGATGCACCTGATGTTACGGAGAAGAAATTTCCGGTAGCTGTTGTGTAATGGTACGGTTTTATTGACACATCTGACAGGGTTTGTGTAAAGAGCACCTTACCGTCTGCCGATTTTGCATTTATAGTCACATCCACCTTATCGTCTGCGTTTTTTACGTAGGAGTGAATGGCACATCCTTGATTGGTAAACGTGTTATTGCTTGTGGCGGACTTGTTATATTCCACCTTACTTCTATACTGATTCAAGGCATAGCCTGTTGAAGGGTTTATAGTAAATGTGGTTGTCTCCGATAGATTAGGGTAAAGAATTATCTCAAGGGATTCCACATCAGAAGGAGTTTGGTCGGTAATTAGCACCCTAAACGTGGCATTTACTCTATTACCCATGTCGAGCACAACATCCTGTGCCTCCGTATCACTTCCAGTGGTTGTCGTGCTGGATGTGCTAATCGTGACGTCTTTAACAGTACAGTATGTGGTTGCAGCAATAGAGCGGTTCAGAGTAGCCTCTGTCTTGGAGACAATATTGGCAACTGGCTCGGAGGAAGCAGAAGCTTTATGTGCCACTGCCACAAACGAGTAGGTGCCAGGAAGCAGCTGGAAGGAGATCTTGTCAAAGCCATCTCCATCGTTCTCCTTTGTCTTTTCAGTGGAATAGATTTCCTTATCGTCGGAGTCAAACACCTTTAATGCGATACGCGTTACTCCTGCCTCAGAAGCGGTAGCTCGCGTGCCAGACCACTCATCCTCATCAGCAGTCATGGAGATATTCATCCCCACAAACTTCACATTTACATCTATATAACTGTTCTCACCATGAATATTCTCTACCTGAATAGTGTCAGAGTCAGAAGAACAAGATGCAAACAAAACAACAAGGAGGAAAAGAAAATAATTTGTTTTCATAATATAAAAATTTTTATTGTTATTAACTAATGGTTTGTTATATGATGGGCTATTATACGACATAGGGACGATGTTTCTATTTCTCAGAGAAAACATCGCAAACAGTTTTAAAATATTAGGTGGCTCCATTTTTTTTTCATTATAGTTCTTAATATAATTTTCCATAGAAACCAGAACGGTTATTTTAAAATAACCTTTACTGTGGAAACAAGTCGGAGATGATAATTGGAGACAGTGGCACCAGCATCTTTTATGGAGTTATAGCTGCCTCCAGGCTTAAAACTGTATGTGCGGAGGGCGTCGGAACAGAGGTAACGAACATTCGATCCCTTATCATCTACAAGCACTATCTCATCACCTCCAACAGAAGCGATGACGGTATTAAGAGAGGACGCAGTGGAGCTGCCATTGGAACCACCATTTTCAATACCCGATAAAAATGCTTCACGAAGAAGGCGAGCCTCGTCTTCCGTAGGTATGTGCCAGGAAGTAAGGTCGTATTCAGAATAAGAACTGGCTATTTCTGAGGCTTTCTCGGGAGTCGTCTTATGGTTCGCTGACGGTATCTTCTGATAATCAGAAAGTGAAACGAGAAGGAGAATAGCAGCACCGTTCCCTTCTTGTGCCGCCTGCACACCATTCACAGTCTTTTTAGCCAGAGCATCGCTCTTGGAACATTTTGCAACCTTCGCCCCATTCTCGACCTGCATCACGGAAGCAACAATATGATTGTTCCATACAGACAGTGGTGCAGGAATTTCCTTTACAGAAAATTCAGGAAGAGAATCTGTCGTTGTACCTGGTTGCTGAGGTTCTTGGTTCTCTGGTTCGATGGTAGATGGTTGGTCGGGGGAGAAAGTAAAATCTACATTCACCTCTTCTCCCCATTCCGCAGGAGAGACCGTACCAGAAGCATTTACCTTCCCGTCATCTAAAACACCATCAAGAACATAAGGCGTACCAGCCTTCAAAGAAGAAAGGAAAGAGACAACAGCATTCCTTTCAACATCCTGCTCCACCACCATACCTTCTTTACTTTGAACAATCACACTTCCTTTAGGAGCATGTTGCACTTGAGAAGCATTTATATTGCTTTGTGCGTTAATAGTCTCATGGTATGTAATGGTGAAGTTTGTATGTGCAGAAGTGGTTGCGAACACATACACCTCATCAGATAGCCATTTCTGCGAAGAGGAATCGAACGTTAGCGGTATACAAGAGAATTGCGAACCAACATAGTTGCCAGAAAAAGAGATTGCTTCGGCAGGAGTAGCAATTGTGACATAGGAATAATGACATGAAGGAGGGAGGCCAGAAAGGGATATGCGCAGTGAAGCCATCATGTAATACAACTGCATATAAAGCGTGGCTTCAGATGTGGTGGGAGTAATATCGGCACGTCCCATCTGTAGAGGGTTCTCCCTGCAATACCCTTTCACTTGCGATGCTAAAAACGACGGCACCTTATCAGGAAGTTTAGGGGTGAATAACGAAATAACATCACTGTAGCTCGGCTTCTCAGACATCTTATAGACATCACCGTCAGAAGTCACAGCAACAATATGTGCCAACTTATTCACTGGCAACCGCAGACTCATTTCATCGCCAGCACTCTCCATGTAGCGAGAATCGAGAAGCGAGCCATCTTCAGAGAAGGCAAAGATAGAGAGGGGATAAAAGGATGCAGAGGCACGGGAAGATGAGACGGGAGGTGCTCCTCTCATCTTGACATGCACAATGGAAACTTCCCCATCGTTCTCCTCCTTTCTGTTTTCTTCCAAATCTCCGAATGTCGGCTGCTGACATGCTGACAGCGTCCAGAGAAGTAACAACAGTGAGAAAAGACTGTTAATAACTCGTTTCCTTCGTAGGAAACCCATAAACACACAGCCTTGCAACGGAAGGCAATTACTTTCTCGACCATCCAAAAAGCGTGCGTTTAACCCTTCGCCTTCTAAATGGCAGTCGTAGCCTAAGCTGACTAATGAGAATACGTGATGACTTTTTTTTTTCATCATCTAAAAAAATTTTAAATAAATAATAACATATCCTCACTGTGGGACATGTAATATTGAATTTTTCAATATCTTCTAAATTTTATCTTTTTTAGAAAGAAAACACATGGGCTTGTTATTACAAATTGCATGTTTATACGATTTTTCCAATACTCGAAAGGGTAATTGTCAAGGGGTACTGTGATAAAATTATCGCTGCAAATATAATAAATCTATTTGAAATCAAGAAAGAAAATTTAAAAAAACATGAAGAATCATTCACATTTAATCCAATCAAGTGATTAAAGTCCCTATCTTTATGGCAATAAAAGAAAAATTATGGCAATAACGATAGTGATAAACATCTGACAGTGATACCAAAAAACGTTCCCTGCTTTTTGAGCAAGGAACGTTTAAGGAGGTGTGTATAATCATTAATTTATGACAACGTTCTCGACGACAGTATTCTCAATGATTTCAGGATTGAACGCTTTCTTCTCATCCTTGACATTGATGTTGCGGAAGGTAAAATTGCGGAGGAGATATTTATCACTTGCACCAACGTCGAAGAAATTGCGGCAGTCCATCTTTATGTCCGTCATCACGATATTGTTGCACTGGCTCTTCGGCATATCCTTACGATCCTCTGGCTGAAAGAACTGCGTCCAAGGGCGGACAACGAGGAAACTACCCGTTGTTCCTGAGATATTGCTAACGGTGACATATTCATAGTGCTGTGGAGTGTCTGGTCGCATCTTCAGCCAGAGCACACGGTTTGCATTGTCTACTTCAATATTCCTCAAGACGATATTCCGATCGTATACACTCTCACTACCGAGTGTTAGACAGCCATGCACAACCCCATACTTACAATTCTGAATAAGGATATTGAAATTCGGACCATTCTCTGGAGCTTTATCAGCCCATGTACCCTTGCCACCCTTTATAGCCACAGCATCGTCGTTCACAGACATATAGCAACCGTTGATGATGACGTCACGACAAGCATCAATATCGATAGCGTCACTGCTTGGAGCCTTCAGACCGGAAGTAGGAGAATAGATATAGCAGTCGAGGTAGCGCACATTGTTAGAGCGATAGAGATGGTTTGTCCAGAATGGACTGTTCACGAGACGCACGTCCTGAACAGTGACATTCTGACAGTTAGAGATATACACTAATCGAGGGCGCTGCTCGTCCTTGTTAGTACACTGTGGATTCCACTTGCGACGAATCCAGAACTCCTCCCAGTAGTGATGACCATTACCATCGATAGTTCCTTTTCCAGCAATCGTGAATCCCTCTATCGAGTCAGCATTTACGAGAGCAGAGAAATACTTGCATGTTTGTCCCTCGATACGAGTGGTGAGGATGGGAAAGTCAGCGATATACTCACTACCCTTAAGCTTACCACCTTCCTCCACGAGAAGATGAGTGCCCTGACGAAAGAAGAGACCGCCACTGAGGAATGTACCCTGAGGAATAACAATCACGCCACCACCCTGCTTTGCTGCACGGTCGATGACAGCCTGAATAGCAGCTGTCTGCACGATTGTGCTATCTTTCTTCACGCCATAGTCGGTAACCACATATCTCTTTCCCAAGGAGTTAACATCAACCTTTTCAAGGTTCTGAAACCATGGAGACATGGAAGTGCCATCAGGCCATTTCTCTTCTGGGGAGAAGAGGCGATAGTACTCTACAGCACCAAGAATGAAACATCCCGTTCCATAGTCTTCAAAATCAGGAACAGAAGTGAATGTTACTGGTTGTCCAGCAGAAGGATCTTTTCCCGTTCCCTGGTTATAGCCAATGAAGCCATTCTCATGCACGCAAGAAGCTATTGCCGTCCATGCCTTGTCCATAGACTTCTGATATGTCTTCGCAGGAAGGATTCCCTGACGCACACCCCATGCCATACCATAAAGGAAGAGCGCTGTTCCTGTCATCTCTGGTCCACCATAGGTAACAGGAGATACGAGGCTAACATTCCAAAAACCATCTTTTCTCTGACACTTCAGTAGCGCCTTACTCATCTTTATGAAGTCAGCCTTGAGATACTGATAGTAAGGATCGCTTGTTGGGAGCTTCTCCATAACCCTTACGAGAGCAGCATACACCCAACCGTTACCACGACTCCAATAGCAGTTTTTTCCGTCCTTCTCTTTGTAAGGAGGCACATAATCCTTGTCGCGCCACCAGAGTCCCTCTTTTTTATTGAAGAGTCCACCAGCCAGCGTGTCTCGACTCCACTTATAGGAGTTCATGGCATAGTCGAGGTATTTCCTTTCGCCAGTAAGCTTAGCATACTTCGCATATACTGGCATTGCCATCTGAATAGCATCAATCCATGTCCAGAAGCCATAGTTGCCTGTCGCCATCTGATGGTCGAGATTCTCCTTCACCTTTTCGAGGTTTTTCTTCATACCACTCTGCACATGACGGTCGATATATGTCTGCTGACAACACTGGTTGTCTGCATCGGTGTCGTGCACACTACCACGAGCAGTCCATTTATGGTAGTTTGCCCAACGGTCGGTATAGTCAATGTAACGTTGCTGTGGGTCGATGTCGTAGAGCGCCATCAATCCCTCATAATAGACAGCCCTCGTCCAGAGGTTGCTGGTGCGAACCTTCTTCACGAAAGTATCGAGAGTAGGGTCACTGTACTTCTCCATGAAATAATCGTTAGTCCGATGCACAACATCGATTATCTCCTTCTGCTTCTCACAGTTCTGCGCACCTGCATCGGCAGGCGAGATAGCTCCATAAAGAGCCATTAGGCAGGCAAAAATTGTTTTCTTCATAGTGTGATTATAATAATTATGTTTATTCTTTTTTATTCTATCAGTCGTACTCTACTGTTCAGTCCGCTTGGCACTGGTGCCCAGTTTTCGTAGGTGGTGCGCTTGTAGTTTATGTCAACAACGTTTATCTCTTTCATCTTACGCCATTTCACACCACGGCGGTCGAGATCAGCGATACGGTTGGCAGGTAGATTGGTTACCTCAATGCGCACAGTGTTCTTACCTTTTTTAAAGGTTTTTCCACAGTCGAGTAGGAAAGGAGCCGCCCAAGCACATCCTATGTAGATACCATTTATGTACACACGAGCACTCTCACGAACATCACCAAGGTCGAGCCACCAATGTCGAGAGGCATTCTCTCGAGAGAGCGTGAGAACAGTCTCGTAGACTCCAGTTCCCATTGTCACGGCAGCACTGTCACCCAACGTCTCCCAAGTCTGGAGATTTGAGAGATTGTATGATGTTCCCACCTTAGGCTGTTCTTCGATAAACGAAAGAGACCATTTGTTCTCCGTGATATCAATCTCTTTTTCCCCCTTGGCATACTCTTCCTCACAAACATCCTGCGGATAGAAATCAGAGCGGTCAGAGCAAACAAGTATTCTACTTTCGCCACTCTTGAGGTTTAAGAAGAGACCACGGTCGGAGAGTGTTGCCTTTGTGTAGCGGTCTGTCAGAGGGTTATACCACAGTGCATTTTTTTCGCTGACAGCGAGAGAGACATATGTGCAAACATCATTCGGTGAGAGATTAGCGATGAAGTAATGATGCCCGAGAGCATTCTTCCTTCTAATTATCTTCAAGCCAAGCTTACTCTTCAAAGCCTCAGGACGAGCCGCCTGTTCCATAGCCGTTTTGTTCGTGCCATGAATAATCTTCGCCCCACGTTGCTGGAGAAGGAGAAGATGGTCGGTAACCTCTTTTGGCATCACACAACCCTCTGGAATTATGATGCCCTTATAGTAAGTTCCTGCTGCTGTTGTGATTCCACCATTGTTGCAATTTGTGGAAAGGAGAAGGTTATCACTTATATAGTCGCAGTCAAAGCCCATGCGGTCAATTTCTAAGATAGTACGTATGAAGTCCGGTGCTTTCTTGTCCATGGAGTGAATGTCGAACATCATTAGCCAGTTCTTTGTATCGTTGCGCCACATGTCGCGAACGGGTAAATAGACAAGGAAATCATTGTCTGGTTCTCCCCACTGCAGGTAGTTCTGACAATGCGTGATATAAGCCATCAGCTCAGGTGCATCTCGCCAAATACTATTGTTTGGACTCATATCGACAGATGCATAGAATCGCCATCCTGGCCATGGGTCTTTCTTCGGTGAATAGGCAGTTCCGTGGAAGAAGACATGATTTACACCAGCGCAGAACATAAGGTCGAGGTCAGGCTTCATCTGGCTGAGAGAAGTGCGAAAATGTTCTGTGAGCCATGTGAAGGTCTCACTGGAAGTGTAGCGCTTTCCCGTAACGTGAGATGCTGAAGGAGCATATTTCAGCATGCTGAGGTCGCTATAGTTCGGGCGTGTGTATCCCTCATCTTTCCGGAGTCCACGAATTCCGAAATCAGTGAGTCCAAAGCCTTCAATCTCTGGTATGTCGACTGCAGAGTAACAGTCTATGAGATTAGCAGGCGAGCCGTGTGCCTGGTTGCGAGTGATGGCACCATGTTTGTGCGCCCACGCAGTCCATTGCTTTGTAAAGTTCTCGAGAACCATCTCTGCAAGAGTCTCTCGGTAGTCGCTAACAATTTTCTGATCTCCATCGACGAACTGCTCAAGATGGTCTTCAAGTCGGTAGCCCCTGCGCTTCTCAAATTCCTCAAAGAGCGTAGGAGTCCAGTTTGCTCCATATACCTCATAGCTATCGTTAAAGAAGGTGTGTGGGAATGGTGTTCCGCTTTCAATGAACGCTTTCTCAATGTGCTGGAGGTAGTGAGCAACTGCAGTGGAGTCGAAATGGTTCACCACAAAGCCTTCTCCGCCAGGTGCTGCACGCTTCACCATCTGCCGTGTGCGACTTTCATAGAGTGCTATAACTCTCTGTCTGCCATTCTCTTTCGGGTAAGACTTCAATAGTTTCTGTGAGGCATACTTCTTCTCTTTCTCAGGAAGAGGGAACACAAGGCTCTCAGGACTAACGGTAGAGGATATGAGTGTGTCAAAGACAAGTGCCTTGCAGGCAGCCTCTTCGATTGGCACCCAAGGACCACCGAACGGCCATCCAGTTCCTGTTGCCATGCCGAGTTCGATATCGTGGTGTTCGCATTCTCTGCCTACGTGGCGGAGCATTTCCATCCAGCGTGGAGAGAGGTAGCTGATATCGTTATGGTCATTGCCCTGGACGCCGTAGATAGGGGTTATCTCCAGGGCTCCCACTCCTGCTTTGGCATATACAGAGAGACACCAAGTGAGGTTTTCCTTGTCGACGGCAGAACCTAACCACCACCAGCGGAGTCCTGGCTTCGCCTCTCTCGATGGTACGGGGAGGAGAGGTTGCGCAGAGGAGATGCACATGGTCATTGCAAAGACTAACGTGAGTAATTGTTTCATGATGTTATTTTGTTTGAGATTGGTTTCGTTGTTGATGGCAGGGGCAAGAGTGCGGGGTGATAAAAGGAAAAGAGTGGTTGGGAACAGGAGATGCCGTTGCGGGCATTCGATGCCCGCTTTATGAACGGCATAGCAGATTACGAGACAGGAGTGCTGGGGTGAGATTAATCGAGATGGAAGAGTTCCTGTAGCGGTATGGAGACTGGTGAGTTGTCTGGGTTCACCTCCATAATGTCAGCCATCATGTCCCACCAGCGTTGTGTGATAGGGTCCACGTTTGAAGTGTCTTGACTGTTTGTATCTTTGTCGCATTTCTGCACTGCAAAGAGAATGTTTGTATCTTTGTCCCAGAAGATGCTATAGTCGCTGACGCCCTGCTCTTTGATCATTTCTACAAGCTCTGGCCAAATGGCAGCGTGGCGCCTTTCGTATTCCTCTTCACAACCCTTCTTCAAATACATTTTGAATGCAAATCTCTTCATAAAAAATAGGTATGTAAAAATTAGATATAGTTTATTGAAAGAAACGGCACCCTCTTCAGAAGGCAGAGAGTGCCGTTAAAATGCAAAGTTAAATGAAAATTCTATGCTGATGAAATGAAAATATCATGCAAATGATTTTCATGCTACGCTGGTTAGATTAATAACCAGGATTCTGCATAGCCTCCTTCTCTGCATCGCTGAGAGAAGCGCCAGACTCGTTAGTGATACCATCGAGGAATGACTGTGGAATAGGACGGTAGTAGTGCTTAGCAGGGTCGAACTTACCAATACCCTTGAGAGAGCCATCGTTGAATGCGTTCCAGCGAGCCTCAAGAGTCTTTGTTCTTGCGAGGTCTTCCCAGCGGTGGCTTTCACCGATGAGCTCGCGAGTACGCTCATTGAGGAGGAAGCACATCATCTTCTCTGCGTCTGTGTTGCACTTGAGAGCCTCATATATTGGTTTGTCAGCCTCAGAGTTAAGGATGTCCTGAATGCTGTTGAGGTGCATCTCAGACTTTGTGGAAGCTGTTGTCACAGCGATGTTGTTTGACTCGAAATAAGTGTTCTCGTCTGTGTAGATAGCACCGTCAGCAGAATAGCCACCACCCTTACCAGTACATACACTGTTCTTCTTGTAAGCCTGACCACCATCGCGGCTGATAGAGCGGTCTTCACCCTCCTGATATCCAGCACGGTCACGAACCATGTTGAGATAAGTGATTGCATTGTTGTAGTCACCCTTGCGGATGTAAGCCTCTGCAACCATGAGCACATCGTCAGCAGAACGAGCGATGATAGCATCGCGGCATCCGAACTGTGATGCGATAGAGTTACGAGAACCGTCACGGTGCTTAGAGAGTGCTACGCTACGGTTGTGTGGGTAGAGAGGATAGTAGTTACCTGTGCGGTTAGCGGAGTTCGGGTCGATGTTCCAGTTGAAAGGCTGACCAGCATAATAGCGTACGAAGACATGCTCTGGCTGAACGATACCGTCCTTGCAGACATAGTCTTCAGAGCGCTTTCCGTTGAGGTCAGTGAAACGAGTGTCGCCAGGGTTGTTGATGATATACTTGATACCAATCTGTCCGCCAACGAATCTCTTCTGGCCTGCAACTGCGCCAGCAGGGAATGCGTTAGGATACTGCTTCATAGCCTCTTCGTCCCACTTAGGAGCACCCTTGGTGTCGTTACATCCGTATTTTGTGATGAAAGACTTCCAGAAGCGAGAGTCGTTTACGCGATCGAAGACCTGCATAGAATATTCTGTAGCAGATGTATAGCAGAACTCACGGTCGCCAGAGATATCACGCTTTGTACCAGCGAGGTTCTGGTAAACAGAGAGGAAGCAGAGGTGCATCTGGTTTCCGAAACGACCCCAAGTATCGCTATTGTCAGAGAACTGTGCTGCGAGCACAACCTCCGCAACCTTCTCGTTAGCACCGTCAGGCTCTGTGTAGTCCCAGAGTTCCTGGAAGTTTGTGCAGAGAGGGTGCTTCTTGATAACCTCATCGCCATACTTTATAACTGCGTTGAGGTCAGCCTCTTTATACTGTCCGTTCCAAGAGCTATAGAGCTCAGAAGCACGGAAGAGGTGTGCCTTTGCTAAGAAATGAGCAGCAGCAGACTTTGTAAGACGACCAAGCTGCTTGCCTTCTGGTTCTTCAGGAAGGAGGTTGTAAGCCTGCTCAAAGTCAGAGATGATCTGTGCGTAGCATTCCTCCTCACTGTTTCTTGTGAACTTATACTCCACGTTTGTAGAAGGTTGGAGCTTGAGAGGTACACCGCCGAACTGCTTTACGAGTTCGAAGTAAGCGTATGCACGGAAGAAGTAGCCTTCACCGAGACGGTTCTTATAGGTGCTAATATTCTCACCGTAGTACTTAGGTACGTTCTCAATGATGATGTTTGCAGGCTCGATAGTGCCGTACATATTGTCCCACAAAGGCTGGTTGCTACCTGTCTCACCAGAGTTGAGCGCTGTGCCATAGTGGTTCCAAGCCGCCATATCGTTGTTACCGCCAGTGAACTCGTCGATACCCATGTTATACATGTTGTATGCCCAGATGTAGTTGAACTTGAACTTCAGCTTCTGGTAAGTACCAGTAACGAGGTCGTCAATACCGTCCTTTGTCTGGAAATACTGCGTACCCTTTTCCGTTAAGAGCTTCTCGTCGAGGAACGAGTCGCTGCAGGATGTTATTCCAATAGTTGCAGGCAACATCAATGCCGCAAACAATATATTCTTTGTTTTCATTGTAGTAAATTCCGTTATAGTTAGAAACCGATGTTAAGACCTACAACCCAGCTGCGGATTGTTGTTCCAGAGCCGTATGAAGTAGAGTTGTTATCGTAGCTCAAGAGGTCGCAATCGAGCCATTTTGTCTTCTTGTAGATAGTGAATGGATTCATTGCCTGAACATATACCTTGAGGTTGCTAAGACCGAGCTTCTTAGCGCATGCGTCAGGGAGTGTGTAACCAAGAGAAATGTTACGCATCTTGATGTAAGAACCATCCTGATAGTTCATTGCGCTTGAGTATGTATCGGCAGCGTTACCGTTAGAGCCTGGAGAATAGTACTCTGCATTCTCGTTGCTATCCTTTACCCAGTAGTCGAGGTCGCGCATAGCATACCATCCGCCAAGAGTTTCTGCTCCCTTAGGCACTGTGAACTTCCAACGAGCATACATGAAGAATGACAATTCAAAGTTCTTGTAGCTGAATGTGTTCTGCCAACCGCCAGACCAGCGTGGACGAACCTTTCCAACGATTTCACGGTCGTTTGCGTCGATCTTTCCATCTTCTGTGATGTCCTTAACCTTTATCTGACCAGGCTTGCGACCGTACTTCGCAGCCTCCTCAGCTTCAGAAGTCTTCCAAATGCCGTCATATACATAGTCGTAGTAAACGCCGATTTCCTCACCTACGAAGAGGCGTGAGTTGATATCTTCTGTCTTACCGTTTGCGAGCTTGTCGATCTTGTTGCGGTCGATAGTCCATGTGAGAGTTGTGTTCCAAGTGAAGTCCTTTGTCTGCACAGGGATTGCGTTGAGCTGGAGGTCAACACCCCATCCTGATGTCTCACCAACGTTTGCGTATGTGCTGGTGTATCCAGTGAGTGAAGGGATTGTTGTGGCAAGGATAAGGTCAGTTGTCTTATTGTGGTAGAAGTCTACGCTACCTCCAATGCGGTTGTGTAAGAAGCCGAAATCAAGACCGATGTTCCACTGGCTTGTCTTCTCCCCTCCAAGACCCTGATTAGCCATTTTGGCAGGGGTCTTTGCAGAAGCGTCTGAAGGGAGGTATCCTACAACAGCGTCCATAGCGCCCCAAGTGTAGTAGTTAGTATCCACTGCACCCTGAGTAGCGTAAGCAGAAACAGCGTAGTTACCAGACATACCGTAACCGAAGCGGAGTTTGAGGTTGCTGAGCCATGTGAGAGACTTCATGAACTCCTCCTGCTCGAGGCGCCATGCGAGAGCGAGAGAAGGGAATGATGCCCACTTGTGTCCGTCAGCAAGCTGAGAAGCGCCGTCGGCACGTACACTTGCAGTGAGCATATAACGGTCCTTATATGAATAGTTCACGCGCGCCATGTAAGAAACGAGCTGAGTCTCTGTGAGGCCTGTTGTATACTGTAGTGGCTTTCCGAGAGAGCTTGTGTTCCACCAGAGCTCGTCAGCACTCACTACGTTTGCCTTGATGTTTCCATTCTCACTGTGATACTTAGAAGCACTCTGGAGGAGAGTAACTCCGATGCGGTGGTCTTCAGCAATTGTCTTGTTGTAGAAAATCAGGTTATCGAGGGTTCAGGACACCTTGTTGGAAGGATTATATTGAGCAACGTTGTTTCCGTCACCGTTGATACCGTCAGCAGCGTTTGCCACACCGAGGCGGTAGTATTGGAGTTCAGGACCGAACTGAATGCGGTACTGCAGACCGTCGAGTGGACTCCATATCTTTCCGAAGTCGAGAACAGCATATGCTGAGCCGCTTAGACGGAGGTTGGTACGCTTGTTGGTGTTGTACTTCAGCTCGTCGATTGGGTTTATAATGTTAACATTGTAAGACCATGGGTTACGAATGTAGTTTCCGTCAGCATCGTAAGGAACTGTCCAAGGAATCATTGTGTTGAGGGCGCTGTAGTAGTCACCGGCACCTGTGACAGACTTTGTGAAGCTATAGCCATAGTCCTGCTTACCGTAAGACGCGTTCATGGTGATACCCATTGTGAACGGAGCGATTGGGTGTGCCTCGAAAGAGGTGTTCACAGTGTAACGCTGGTAGTTCTGTCCTGGCTGCACGCCCTTCTGGTCAAGATAGCCGAATGAGCCGTAGCCCTTGAACTTATCTGTACCGCCAGAAGCAGAGAGTGTGTGCTCGTGAGTGATACCTGTCTGCTTACCCTGTCCAGCCCAGTCATAAGAGCCAACGAGGTTAGGGTTGTAAGAGCCGTTCACCCAAGCCTGATCAATATTCTTCCAGCTGTCTGTTTGACCACCAAAGAGTTTATAATCACTGTCATAGTCTGGAGTGAAAGGCTTTGTAGAATCACCGTAGCCACCCTGATTGTAAGCAGCGAGACGAGCGTAGTCAATCCACTGCTGTGCATTCATCATCTTTGTAACGTCGTGGAGAGTAGAGAAAGTCACTGTTCCTGCGTAGTTGAGAGTAACCTTTCCTTCCTTACCCTTCTTTGTTGTAACGAGAACAACACCGTTAGCACCACGTGCACCGTAGATAGCAGTTGCAGAAGCATCCTTCAAAACCTCGATGCTCTCAATATCCTGAGGGTTGAGGTTCTCGATACCTCCGTTCTGGATAATCATTCCGTCAACAACATAAAGAGGAGAGCTTGAAGCACCAATAGAGCGCTGACCACGAATGGTGATGCTACCCACAGTACCAGGACGCTGGGAATTGGTGATATCCACACCAGCCGTCTTTCCCTGCATACCTTCAAGGGCATCCTTTACAGGCATTGCAGTAAGGTCTTTTGAGTCAAGGTGAGCGAGCGCACCAGTCACGTCACTTCTGCGCTGTACACCGTAGCCAACAACAACGACTTCTTCCAAAGCCTTGCTATCTTCCTGAAGCACTACCTTCACAGAAGAACCTGTCACCTTCACGCGCTGTGTCAAATAACCTATGAAAGACACCTCGATGGTTGCACCATTCTGTACGTTTGCAATTTTGAAATTACCGTTAAGGTCGGTCACAGAACCTGTGTTTGATCCCACAACCTTTACACTTGCTCCTATGATTGGCTCGCCGTTGTTGTCAACGACCAGACCACTAAGCGATTCTGCCTGCTGAGCCATGTTCGTCTCTGCCTTTGCCTCCAAAGTTGTCAATGGAGAAAAAGCCAATGCAGAACAGAATAATGTCACTGGCAAAGCAGTGCATCTCATAAACTGTTTCTTGTTCTTTGTTGTCTGATTTTAGTTTTGAACTTAGTTATTTATACATTAGGTTATTTAATTTTCATATATCTTCTTACCGATTACCGACAATTGACGGCATTCTTACAGTTAACAAAGATGCTGAAAGCATTTATCGAGTGCTTCTTCGCACGAAGATAAAAGTGAGTGTCGTTTTTGGACAGAACGAAGCGTTGTCCGCAAACGGCTCACGGTGCTAAAAGCATTTATCGCATGCTTCTTCGCACAAAGATAAAAGTGAGTGTCGTTTTTGGACAGAGCGAAGCGTTGTCCGCAAACGGCTCACGGTGCTAAAAGCATTTATCGCATGCTTCTTCGCACAAAGATAAAAGTGAGTGTCGTTTTTGGACAGAGCGAAGCGTTGCCCGCAAACGGCTCACGGTGCTAAAAGCATTTATCGAGTGCTTCTTCGCACGAAGATAAAAGTGAGTGTCGTTTTTGGA
>SAMEA3663036__coassemble_348_pt1 | contig 22428 bp, 16 predicted proteins | sample SAMEA3663036__metabat2_high_PE_014 | metagenome-assembled genome bin SAMEA3663036 (sample SAMEA3663036) | pig gut metagenome | biome: pig gut; feature: pig-associated habitat; material: faeces | place: France | collected 2012
GAGAATCTAACAAACACTCTGGATGTATAGGGTCTGAAATGCGGAATTCTTTATTTATTGTATACGCATTCATATATCATTAGGTATTTATTACTATGCACACCCACTCACTCTCGTGACAATAGTAAAGAAAACGTGCTACAGATGAAAAAGAATTTTCAGATACTCGGAAAGGAAGCAGTGACTACTTTGGCAGCAATGGCGCAGGGACTGTTCGCATCGCTATTGATTGGTACAATCATCTCCACTCTCGGAGAACAGATAGAACTTCCAATACTTGTGGAGATTGGCAATTTTGCAAAGAGCATGGCAGGACCAGCCATGGCAATCGCCATTGCTTTCTCGTTGAAAGCATCACCGCTCGTGGTGTTCTCTTCTGCTGCTGTTGGTGCAGCGGCAAACTCTCTCGGTGGCGCTGGTGGACCGTTGGCAGTATATGTCATTGCCATTGTTGGTGCAAAGCTTGGAATGCTTGTCTCTCAGAAAACGAAGGTGGATATCCTTGTCACACCGTTTGTGACCGTTGCCTGTGGCGTTGCCCTCGCCATGCTTCTCGCCCCATCAATAGGAAATGCTGCAAGCAGTGTTGGAGAACTGATTATCTGGGCTACCGACCAACAGCCGTTTGTAATGGGAATCGTGGTCTCTGTCGTTATGGGCATATGTCTGACTCTGCCAATCAGCTCTGCTGCTATCTGTGCCGCTCTTGGACTCACTGGGTTAGCAGGTGGTGCAGCACTGGCAGGTTGCTGTGCGCAGATGGTGGGCTTCGCCTTTATGAGCTTTAAAGAGAATAGGTGGAGCGGACTTGTTTCTCAGGGTATAGGAACGAGCATGCTGCAGATGGGGAATATCGTGAAGAATCCGTGTATATGGATTGCCCCTATTCTCGTTAGTGCCATAACAGGTCCTTTGGCAACGTGCCTCTTCCAGTTGGAGATGAATGGTCCTGCAATCTCGTCAGGTATGGGAACTTGCGGCTTTGTTGGACAGATAGGTGTTTATACTGGATGGATGGCAGAGATTGCTTCTGGAAGTCGTGACGTTGTCTCTTTCCTCGATTGGGTTGCACTACTTCTCATTTCCTTCATCATTCCTGCTATTCTCACCCCACTCTTTGCTCTTCCGCTACGAAAGAAGGGATGGATAAAGGAAGGCGATATGAAGATATAAAACATTTACTAACAATATTTTTACCTAACAGTATTTATCAGACAATGAAACTAAAGACAATTGCTATCTCGTTACTTCTGACATCTGCCGTAGAAGGTAATGCGCAGAATCCTTATCTCCCATTATGGGAGTACACACCCGATGGTGAACCGTATGTCTTCGACGACCCTGACCTTCCAGGAAAGAAGCGTGTGTATGTCTATGGCTCACACGACAGTATGGTGACAGGATATTGTGGAAGAGAACTTGTATGCTGGTCGGCATCTACTGACAGCCTCCAGAACTGGCGCTTTGAGGGCGTGATTCTCGATGTCAACAAAAATGCTCGTGGAGAATGGCTTTCTGAAGACCGACTCAGTGATGTGCTCTATGCTCCAGATATTGTGGAGACTTACGATGGCAATGGGGAGAAAATGTATTATCTCTATCCGAACAACATGGCAGGAGGAAGGCGAACAATGGTGGCAAAGTCACGGCGTCCAGACGGTCCCTTTGTTCCTTCTAACTGGAGTAAGGAGAATCCGAATATGACGGAGGGAATCTTAGAGTTCGACCCAGCTGTCTTCCGCGATGATGATGGTCGTATCTATGGATATTGGGGCTTTGAAATTTCTAACGGTGCAGAGTTAGACCCAGAGACGATGGCAACCCTAAAGCCTGGAACAAAGGTTGTGGAGAATATGGTTTCAGGAGTGAAGCAACCTGGGGAGTTCCGTTTCTTCGAGGCATCGTCCATGAGGAAGATAAAAGATAAGTATGTATTCGTTTACAGCCGGTGGACAAGAGACGGGGAGTTTGGACTTCCAGAGTCTAACTACACTCTCGCCTATGCCTATTCAAATAGTCCGCTCGGTCCTTTCACCTATGGTGGAACGATTATTGATGGCAGAGCGCGAGACGTGAACGAGAAAGGAGAGGTGATTCCTACCGCCACACCAAACTGCAATACCCACGGAAGCATCTGTGAGATAAACGGACAGTGGTATGTCTTCTACCATAGACAGAGTGGTATAGATGAGTATGGGCGACAGGCAATGGTGGCACCTATTACGGTGAACGTTACGGAAGGTCCAAAGGGAAAAGTGGAGATTTCTGAGGCGGAGTATACCTCTGAAGGCTTCGCTATCAACGGTCTTGACCCTCTCCGCACTTATTCTGCCGGAATAGCCTGTTGGTTCACTGGTCCTCGCCCAGTGAGATGTGAGTATCCCAACAAGTATTTCACTGGCTCGTATATCAAGACCGTACGCTACGATGATACAGACCTTTCAAAAGGCAAAGAGCGAGAGCCATGGAAATACTCCGACCCTTACAACCCCCGTTACAACCATAACCCTATGGTGAACAACACCGCAGGTTCTGTGGTAGGGTATAAATACTTCAATTTCGATTCTCTTTCATCGCTCTCCTCTCTACATCTTGTTCTCTCTGTGCTTCCTCTCGGAATAGACGGAAGAATTGAGATTATGGTTGACAGTCCTTGGAAGAGCAAAGGGGGAAAAACTGTTGGCTCAATAACCTTGTCTGCCTCAATGCCTCAGACAATGACAACGCTCTCTGCAGATGTTTCGGCTTTGAAGAATATGAAGGGTAAGCACGCCATATTCCTCCTTTTCTCATCTAAAACGCCAGATGCTTCTCTCTGCGAACTACATACAATCGGATTCAAATAATCACTGGGCAACCAACACTTGGATAGGGCTGCTTAAACATTCCCAAGTGCCTGGAGCATGAATATCGTTAACAGAGACAATTACAAAAAAACTCTCCTTGAGCAAACTGTCAAGGAGAGTTTTTGTATATTTATATAATATTAATTCCCAGAACGTTGTAAATGATTAATATCCAGGATTTACGAAGTCAGAGCCATTCTCGAGAAGGTCGATGTATGCCTGTGGGATTGGTTTGAGAACATACTCTGGCTTGTAGTACTTAGCAAGAGCAGGGTGGGTGGTGTTCAGATAGTTGGCATTGTCAAGGTAGCCAACACGTACAAGGTCGAAGAAACGGTTGTACTCACCGCAGAGCTCACGGCCACGCTCATCGATGATAGAGCGGAGGTCAACAGAACCTAACTCCTTGGCTCCAGCACGCTGACGAATCTTGTTTACGTAGTTCTTTGCTGAACCAGCATCACCTAACTGCAGTGCAGCCTCTGCTGCAATGAGGTAAACCTCTGGAGTACGCATGATAAACGTTGCGTTGAGGTTTCCGAGACGATACTTTGCATAAGACTCCACGATATAGTTTGAAGAATTGTGCTTGTTAAGCACTGGCCAGTAGTATCTGAGCTGATTCTCCGTACCATCGCTATTAAGGTCAATGACCTCCTTCTGAGAGTCGCTATACAGCTTCTTATAGTCAACAAGGAGGTAATTGCTTGTTGCTGCCTTGGCAACCTCTTCTGCATAGTTAGCATCTTGTGGCATAACAATCTTTATTGCTAACTCGCCCTTAGAAATCTTCTTGCCCTTCATAGAAGCATCCTTTCCGTAGATCTTGCAGTCAGACTCTGTCCATTCATATCCAGACTCACGGTTACAGTTCCATTCTGTTGTGAACCACTTGTGGAAACGAGGGTCGAGCGTTCCATCCTCCTGAACGAAGAGAGAGAGCAGATGCTGAGTAGGCATGAAGTCGCCTTCCTTAGAGCCTTCCCAGTTCTGATGGTCCTCACCAAGGTTCTGCCGTGCTCCGAAGTGTGAGAGCCAGCAGTTGAAGCGTTCGTCGTTACGGTTGAGGTTTGCAAGACCAGTAGAACCAGACTGTGACTTTCCGTCCACTGCCCAGCGCTGCTTCCAGAGAGCCTCCTTGTTGCGGTAGTTGTTTGCCTCTGCGAAGACATCATCGATGTTTGAGTACATGTGTGTATTATACTGGCTGCCGCCACTCTCACAGTCTGCTATGAGCTTCTTAGCAGCCTCCAACGCCTTCTGGTAGCAAGTGTTCTTGTCGGAATCCCAGCGTACCTTCTGCAGGTAAGCCTTTGCAAGGAAACCAATCGCTGCCTTACGTGTAGGAGCAGTTGTAGAGCCATCGTCACCAATCTGCAAGTTCTCAGCAGCAAACTCAAGGTCAGGGATGATAACCTCGTTGTAGATGGTCAGAGGGTCGGTACGCTTTGGAGAGTATGTGATATTCTCGCCTCCCGTGCTTGTGATCATCACCACTCCTCCAAACTGCTCAACGATGTTGAAGTAATAAACTGCACGCATCATGCGAGCCTCGGCAACGAAAGAGTTCAGTTTCTCGGCAGAGAACGACTTGTTGTATTTAGCCATGTCGATGGCTGTGTTGCAGGCACCAATGCCATCGTAGGCACAGTTCCAAAAGCCTGCTGTATATGTTGTGTTCATCGCACCACCCATATACCAGAAATAGTTCTGCTGGTTGGTGACGAAATTCGCTGCAGAAGTCCAGAGGTCTGTCTCTGCCTCAGAGAGAGCCATATATCCTGCGGATAGTGCCTGCGGTTTTCCCCAAGAGCTGGTACCGTCAGCTGTTCCGTAGAAGTATCTTGTCATGGCGAAGTAGCACTGGTCTACAAACGCTTGATATTTGTCTGTCTCTGCATACTGGTCCATAGTGCCACCGCCAGGGTTATATTCCTCAAGCATGTCTGTGCACGATGTTGCGCCACCCATGAGCAGCGCACCGCCTAACAATGCGTTTATGATATATCTTGTTTTCATATTTTTCCTGTGTTTATAGAAATATATTATTGTATCTATTCGCAATCCCTCTCACCCTTCTTTGGAAAGACTGTTAGGAGAGAAAGGAATATGCTTTTTTAGAATGTTACGTTTACGCCGAACACAAACTCACGATATGTTGGGAAAGAGTCTGAACCGCCTGTCTCTGGGTCGGTGTTCTTCAGAAGACTGTTAGCAACGATGAGAGGGTTATAGGCTGTGAAATAGAAGCGCAGGCGCTCCATGCAGAGCTTCTTCACCAGTGTCTGTGGTATTGTGTATCCGAGTGTTACGTTCTTGATTTTGAAGAACGAACCGTCAACGTATGTAAGTGCAGAATAGTATGCAGACTGCTTCTTTGCTGAACCAGCACGAGGATAGTATGCACCCTGGTTGTTCTCTGTCCAGTAGTCGGCACCTGCCAACTGGTTCATGATGATGTCGTCAGAAGCTGTGTAACGTCCGAGCATATCGCTCTGGATTGTCTGTCCGAGACGTGCCATCATGTGAACGCTGAGGTCGAAGTTCTTGTAAGAGAGATTGTTGGTGAGACCAAGCACCCAGTTTGGATTGGTGTGTCCAAGCACCTGACGGTCGTTTGTTCCGTATGCATGTACACCTCCGTCACCGTCTTTCTCAACTGTCTCAATCTTTATGAGACCAGGCTCAGAACCGTATTTTGCAGCCTCCTCAGCCTCTGCAGTAGACCATATTCCAAGGTATTTGTAGCCATAGAGAGAACTAATCTGCTTTCCAATGAAGAGGTTCTTTCCGTTTACGTTATCGAGGAAGTAATCGGTAGAGACAGGGAGAGAAACAATGCTCTCACGGCTCCAAGTAGCAGTGAGTGTTGTGCTCCAGTTAAAGTCTTTCTTCACAATGTTCTGTGAAGTGATAGAAGCTTCAACACCATAGTTCTTCGTTTCTGCAAGGTTCTGCCAAGTAGAGATTGGAGAGCCCCACATGGTGATTCCCGATGTGATAGGCATTTGCTGCTTGAAGAGAAGTCCGTCTGTCTTTGTGTGGAAATACTCCACAGAACCAGAGAGCCTACTGTGGAAGAGTGCGAAGTCAAGACCAATATTCCAGTTGTATGACTTCTCCCAGCCGAGAGTGTTAGAACCGTAGGAGTTATACTGAATAACATCAGAGCGGAGACCGTCACGCATACCTGTTCCTGTGAAATAATAAGGTATAGACTGTGTTGCATAGGCATTGCCGCCAGAGATTCCGTTCTCTGTGTCGCGAGAGAGCATACCCGCATTTCCCGTAACACCATATCCAACACGTAGCTTCAAGTTATCGAGCCATTCACCTGCTACAGACTGCATGAAAGCCTCGTCGCTGATGCGCCATCCGAGAGCCACAGCAGGGAACATATCCCATTTGTTGTCGTCTACGAACCATGACACGCCATCCCAACGGTTAGAGAAGTTCACGAGATACTTTCCTTTGTAAGAATAGTTGAAGCGAACAGCATAAGAAAGCTTCTGCCATTTCTGATATTCAGAATATGCCTTTGCATCACCACCCTTGAGCTGATGCCATTGGTAAGCATCGAGTGCCACACCATTTGAATATCCGCGTGCGTATTCCTTCTCGTTTACGATGTATGAGGAGATGAGCTGTCCACCGAAAGAGTGGTCGTCGATGGTCTTGTTGTATGAGATCACGTTCTCCCAGTTGTATGCCCAGTTGTTGTAGTTAGAAGACTCGGCAAAAGGAACGGAGCCGTAGGAAGGGTGGGTGGCATTTGCCTCCTCACCGCGGAACTTTCCATTTCTTGAGTGGTTGAGAATAGCGTTTATGCTCGTCTTTGCTGTAAGTCCCTTGAAAGGAGTCCAGGAGAGAGAGCCTGCAAGGTTGATATATGTGTTGCGCACGTTCTCTGCATACTGGTTCTCAATGAAGTCACCGAGAGGAGTGGTGAGACCAGGGAGATACTGATAGTTGATTGCTCCAGTCTCTGTATATGGATCGCCGAGAGGGAGAGCCTTCATTGCGTTTATGAAGGTGTGGCGGTCGCCAGAGTTGTTGTTTGAATAGTTGAGGTTTGATGTGAAGCTCGCCGTGAGCCATTTGCTGAGCTCCTGATCGATATTCAGACGCATCTGGTATACCTTTCTATTATCGGTCTCAATAATACCCTCCTGCTTTGTATAGGCGGCAGATGCGAAGACCTTTGTCTTCTGAGTGCCTCCACTGACAGAGAGACTGTACTTCTGCTGAGTGGCAGTGCCATTGATGAGGTCTACCCAGTCAACCCACTTTCCTGCCTTATAGGCATTGTAATAATCGGGATTTCCAAACAAAGAAGCATCGTCGGCAGGAGCTGTTCCATGAGTGTAGGTATATGCATCACGCTGGTAAGCAAGCCATTCGTCGCCAATCATTCCATGCTGGTAGTTAGGGCTTCCGCTGAATCCGTAGTATGCATCGAAGTTCACTCTTGCCTTTCCTTCCTTTCCTCGCTTTGTGGTGATGATGATAACACCGTTTGCTCCGGCAGAACCGTAGATAGCTGTTGAGGAGGCATCCTTTAAGACGTCAATAGACTCAATGTCTGAAGGGTTCACATCTTCGTAAGAGCCACCTTGAACACCGTCAATGATAAAGAGTGGAGAGTTGTCGCCATAGATAGAGCGTGTGCCACGAAGTTGGATGGTCACTCCAGAGCCCACCTTTCCTGATGACTTGGTAATGTCCAGACCAGCCACCTTTCCTTGAAGAGCCTCCATGGCGTTTGTGGTAGGTGCCACGGTGATGTCTTCTGTCTTTATAGATGTCACAGCTCCAGTGAGGTCCTTTTTCTTCACTGTGCCGTAGCCAATAACCACTACGTCTTCAAGACCAACGAGGTCTGGCTCCATCTGCACGCGCATACCGTTTGTGAGCTTTAGCTTCTGGCTCTTGTAACCTGCATAAGAGAATGTGGCAGTATTGCCTTTCGATACGTCGATGGAGAAGTTTCCGTCTATGTCGGTCACTGCTCCCTGATTAGAAGATGTAGACATGATGGTCACACCAAGGAGTGGTTCGCCCTCCTGGTCCACTACCTGTCCTTTGATCACCTTTGCTTGTGCTGATGTCTGTACTGCGACCGTCGAGAGATTCTCTGCCATAGCCTCCATAGGTGCTATTGCCATCGCTGTACCGGCAATAAACAAAGCCTGCAAACTCTTGTTGATAAGTGTCTTTGTACTTTGCATAGTCGATAGATTTTTAGTTATTTTTAAAGTTAGTTCAAACATTTTCTTTATTTTGGCATGTAATATGTTTTTCTTAATTCGAATTATTACGAAAAGTTTCTGCTGTTGCTTTAATAATATGTGCTTGTCGTAAAAGGCATGAAACACTTTTATTATTAAAAGAAGAATATGTGCGTGGGTAACGTTTTTTTACATTTCTTCTTTTATATGGGTAAAGATGTTTGTTTCTCAAGAGAAAAGTATCTGTAGTAACAGATTTTCTCTTTTATCATTGTCTTTTAGGTTTGTTTTTTAGGTTTTCTTGATTTAAGATAATTGGTTTCTGCTTGCGAAGTTAAGACTTTTCCTTCACACTCGTGCAAAAATCTTGTGTTAAATAACATGCGTTAACTTAAAAATAGTCATATTTAACGGCATTTATATCTTTGAGGGTAAATAAAACACTTTTCGCCATCAAAAAAGAACCTTCGTCAGAGTGGTTGCATTTATGAAATTACGATAAGCGAAGAGGCGCAGAAAGAAAAATTTGCTAATTTCGGGAATTATTATTACCTTTGCAGAGCAAATTCAGAAAGAGCTGAGACTGTGTGCGTTTCCATGGGCTGTTTGCATATCTCACAATCCTTTTTTGTGACTCTATCGCTTCAGTCTCAGTGTCTGTTATTGCACCTATTATCGTTCTATAAACAAATATTCTCATGCTGGCACAAATAAGCAAGTTGTTATCATCAAAATCTTCGCTGTTCGTTATTCTCGCAGCTGTTATGGCATTTTTCTTCCCCGTATTGTTTGAATGGGTGAAAGGAGATGCTGCAAGTATTATATTAGGTATAATAATGCTCACAATGGGACTGACACTCAGTCTCGACGACATCAGAATACTTTTCAGTCGCCCGTTAGACATACTCATTGGCGCTTGCGCACAATATACTCTTATGCCAATGATTGCCTTCTTGCTCACTCAGTTGTTCGGACTAAATGCCTATCTCTCCATTGGCATTATACTTGTTGGTTGTTGCCCAGGAGGTGTGTCGAGTAATATAATGTCTTATCTATGCAAGGGAGATGTGGCTTATTCTGTAGGCATGACAACAGCCTCCACAATCCTTGCTCCTGTCATGACACCGTGGCTGGTGTGGATGCTGGCAGACACGAGGATAGAAGTTGATGCCATCGGTATGTTCCGCGGCATTCTCCTCCTTACGCTCCTACCTGTTACTGTTGGTTTTTTTTGCAACTATTATCTCGGAAAGAAAGAGAGCTACAAAAGTGTGCAGGAGCTAATGCCAGGACTTAGCGTGCTATCGTTGGCAATGATCGTAGGCGGTGTCGTGGCACAGGTGAAGCCTCAGCTGATAATCCATGGTGCCGGACTCTTCTTCTTAGTAATGGCGGTGGTCTTCTGCCACAACACCTCTGGCTATCTCCTTGGCTATAACGTGGCTCGTTGGTTCCGATTCTCAATTGCTAAGAGGCGAACGCTATCAATAGAAGTGGGCATGCAGAATGCAGGCATGGCAACCGTTCTTGCCACTTCGTTCTTTGCCAACGAAGAAATCCTTTCTGCCACTCCAGAGGCAATCCTTTGTGTGGTTCCTTGTGCGGTAAGCTGTGCCTACCATAGCATCTCGGGTACTATCCTTGCCAATATCTTCTCTTTCCGCGATAAGAAGAGATAGCATTCTTTTATGTCTCATACTTGATATATTTAAAGAAGAGGGGTTGTATGAACAATAAAAAGAAAATATGAACAGTTTTTGACTTTTTGTGAATACTTCGCGTGTTATTATTTACAGTAATTTTGCAGCCGGAAAGCAGAGCGATATGCCTTTTGGGATAGTTTCTCTGAGTTCCAGCAACTCTATTTTTTTTACCATTGAGAAAAAATCATTTCAGATAATTATATAACCAAAATGAGAAAACTACTATTATTTTGCGCCCTTATAGGAGGTATGATACATGGAAGGGCACAGGAGACGCTGACCTTGGAAGACTGTCTGCGCCTCGGAATCGAAAACAACCTGAAGTTACAGACAAGTCGTAATGAGGTTTTGAAGGCAAGGCACAATATCAGTGAGAATCGTGCGAAACTCTTGCCACAGATAAACGCAGTCGCTTCGTTTAACGACAATTTCAATCCTCCTGTCTCTGTTACTGATGGCTCTGCATACGGCAATCAGTACAATGTCACCAAAACCCTGCAGTTCAACTCCTCTGCCGGATTCCAACTCCAGATGCCTCTCTACAACCAGACGCTATACCTCTCTATTGATGTGGCAAAGACAGTAAACCGCCTCAATGAACTCTCTTACGAGAAGGCACGCGAAGATCTTATTCTGCAAATCAGCAAGATGTACTACCTTGCCCAAAACACCGTCGAGCAGATCTCACTCGTAAAAGACAATATCAAGCGCCTTGAAGAGCTCCGCGACATCACCGTGGCTTTCTACGAAAACGAGATGGCTGTAGAGGTTGACGTGCAGCGTGTGAACCTTAACCTTGAAGACCTTCAGGTGCAGTACGACAACGCATGCGCTATGCTCACACAGCAATATAACATGCTGAAATATGTCTTAGACTATCCGGCAGAGAAGGAGATTGCCGTTCTCCCTGCCGATGCCGAGAAACTGAACACTGCCGCCACAACTGGCTTCAATGCCAATCAGTATGAGCTCCTCCTTCTTCAGGAGAAGGCTTCACTTGCTGAGAAGCAGAAGAAAATCGTGGCAAGCGGATATTTGCCTACTCTATCACTCACTGGCAGCTGGATGTTCTCTGCATATACCGACAAGTTTAAGAACTGGTTCCACTCCGGACCGTCTAACCATTGGTATGGCAGCAACGGCTTAGGACTCTCGCTTCGTGTACCAGTGTTCGATGGTTTCGACAAGCGTTCACGAATCAACAAAGCGAAGATAGACGTTGAGAATAGCAAACTTGCCTACGAAGATGCTATGAAGGGCATGCAGGCGCAATACCTCAACGCAACAACAGAATTAGAGAACAACCTCAGAAACTACCGCAAGCAGAAAGACAACTATTCCCTCGCAGAGAATGTCTGCAAGGTAACAAACGACCGTTACCGTGAGGGTATCGTATCTATGGTAGAAGTTCTGCAAGACGAGATGCGTGTCAGTCAGGCACAGAACAACTACCTCACCGCCCACTACAACTATCAGGTAGCGAACCTCAATCTCCTGAAGCTAACAAAGCAGCTTGACACTCTTGTGAAATAACCTCGCCTCTGCCCAGTAAAACAAAGAACCGCAGTGGCGTTACACCCCTCACTTCCCTCGCAGCGGCATTACAACGCCCTGCCCAGCAAAACACCCCTGCACATAACATTTATTACACAACCCAATCTATAACAGAAATACTACAATGGAACAGAAAAAGAACAACCCACAGAATGAAGAAACCCTAAACACTTCTTCCCTTGAAGACGAGCGCACCAGACTGAGACGCCAGCGTCGCAGACAGATTATAGCAAGCGCAATTGGTCTCGCAATCCTTCTCTGGGGAGCAATCAAGATTGTTTGCATCTTCATTGACTATAAAAGCACAGAAACAAGCAACGACGCACAGATTGAGCAGTACCTCTCTCCTGTAAACCTCCGTGCTTCTGGATATATCAAGAAAATCTACTTCCAGGAACACCAGACGGTGAAGAAGGGCGACACACTCCTCGTTCTCGACGACCGGGAATACCGCATTCGAGTTATGGAGGCAGAGGCAGCACTCAAAGATGCCTTGGCTGGCGCAAACGTTATTGACGCTACTCTTAACACCACTCAGACAACAGCCTCTGTCTACGATGCTGGAATTGCAGAGATTCAAATACGACTCGCAAAGCTCGAGAAAGATATCACACGCTACAGAAACCTCGTAGCGAGAAAAGCAGCAACACCTATTCAGCTTGAACAGCTCGAAACAGAATATGCTGCAACAAAGAAGAAGCTCGAAGCAACACGACGTCAGCAGAAGGCTGCTCTCTCTGGAGTAAACGAGGTCTCTAACCGTAAGGCAAACACAGCAGCTGCCATTGAGCGCGCACAGGCTGCTCTGGAGATGGCTCGCCTGAACCTTTCATACACCGTGGTGCTCGCTCCTTGCGACGGACAACTCGGCAGACGTGCTCTCGAAGAGGGACAGATGGTGAATGCTGGACAGACAATCACATACATCATGCCAGAGACACAGAAATGGGTTATTGCAAACTATAAGGAGACACAGGTGGAGAACCTGCACGTTGGACAGAAGGTGCGCATGACGGTCGATGCTCTCAGCGACAAGGAGTTCGAGGGTAAGGTGACTGCAATCTCTGGAGCAACAGGCTCTAAGTATTCACTCGTTCCTACCGACAACTCTGCAGGAAACTTCGTAAAGATCCAGCAGCGCGTACCAGTGCGCATTGACTTCGAGGGTCTTTCACCAGAAGACAACAAGCGTCTCGCTGCCGGAATGATGGTAATCGTAAAGGCTGAGCTCGACTAATTTCGCCTGTTTATGCACTCAGATTTTGTGCACAAAAACTTATTTTTACAGATCATCTTTTTGTGCACAAAAACCCATACACTCCAAAAAACTATGCACAAAAAGCATGAAAGAAAATAAACAATGAACAAAAACTTCCCGTTTTACGACTGGGTTCCGAAGCCGCTCGGAATAATATTCCTCATGTTGCTCTTCATTCCTATCATGACCATCAGTGGCGTGTATACGGTGAACAGCAGTGAGATGATCGGCGGACTCGGAATACAGTCAGAACACATATCATTCGTAGGCTTCGTGACGAGCGTCGGAATGGCAGCTTTCTCGCCTTTCTTCTACGAGTCGGTGTGCATACGCCGACAGAAGATGTGGTCGATGGTGGGATTCTCCATACTCTTCGTATTGAGCTATTTCTGCGCCATAACAGACAGCATCTTCATTCTCGCGCTCTGCAGCCTTATCATGGGATTCGTACGTCAGGTGCTTCTGATGTGCACTCTCTTTACTCTCATACGATACGCCTTCGGAATAGAGGCAACCAAGAACCTCACTCCTGGAAGCGAACCAGACAACGAAGAGGGATGGGACAAGCTCGATGTGGAGAAAACAACATCAATGCCTACCGTCTATTTCTTCTTTATGCTACTCGGTCAGATGGGAACATGGCTCACAGCTTGGCTGGCATATTCTTATGAATGGCAGTATACCTACTACTTCATGATGGCGGCAATGCTCATAGCCATTCTGATTATTTCCATCACAATGCCTTACCATAAATACCCAGGAAGGAAATTCCCGATCTCGTTCGCAAAGTTCGGAAACGTGGTGATTTTCAGTCTTATGTGCTGCTCGTTCGCATATATAATGGTCTACGGAAAGGTGCTCGACTGGTACAGCCATCCAAACATCTTCTGGGCTACGGTGCTCTGCATCCTCTCCACCATCACCTTCGTATATATGGAATGGACTCGCCGCTCACCGTATTTCTTCCTCAGCACACTGAAACTGAAGAGTGTGCAGGGCGGTATCTTACTCTTCATGGGACTCATGATTCTCAATTCCAGCGCAATGTTCGTGAATGTCTTCACAAGCGTGGGAATGAAGATAGACAACTGGCAGAACGCAACGCTCGGAAACTGGGTGCTGGCGGGATATTTCCTCGGTCTCATAGCGGCTTACTTCGCCTCTGCAAAGAAGATAGAGTTGAAATGGCTCTTTGCTGCTGGTTTCCTCATTCTTGGTGCCTATGCTCTCTTTATGTACTTCGAGGTGCAGAACGACGGTATGCTGGAGCGTATGAAATGGCCAATCATAATCCGTGCCACGGGCATGATGATCATCTACTCTCTCACTGCTGTATACGCAAACCAGAGAATGCCTTACAAGTATATGTCAACATGGGTGTGCATCATGCTCACCGTGCGTATGATTGTGGCTCCAGGCATTGGCTCTGCACTCTATTCGAATGTGCTTCAGGAGCGTCAGCAGCATTACGTACACCGTTTTGCACAAGACTACGATAGCATGGACCCTGAGACCTCTGCAGCCTACAACCGCACGGTTATGGGCATGAAGATGCAGGGAAAGAGTGAGACAGAAGCGCAGAACATGGCTGCCATGTCACTGAAGGGAAAGGTGCAGGTGCAGGCTACGCTCACCGCCATTAAAGAGATGGCTGGCTGGACGTTCTACGGCAGTCTCATCTGTGCTGGCATCGTGCTCCTTGTGCCTTGGAGGAAGCGTAAGATTCCTAACGAGCATGAGTGCAAGGCATACGGTCTCTTCACGCATACAAAGTATTTGGAATAGAATAAAACTGACTAAACAGCATTTTTGGGGTGTGTCAAAACAATTCGTTTTGATGCACCCCTTCCTTTTTTAAAAACAATACTAATGTAAAAAAACACTATGAAAAATGTAGTTTCCCGTTTGTGGTTGTTGATATACATATTTTTACGACATCAATAACAACTGAAAACAAATTTTTCTTATTGTCATTGTACGTCACTTGTCATTTTTTGTTGTGATTTTTCTACCCATTCCAAAGGTTTCATGCCAGTGAACTTATGGAAATTGCGATAGAAGGATTGCTCGCTGGAGAAACCAGAGCGAGTGGCGATGGTGACGATTTTCGTGTTTTCGGCGTTTTGAGACAAAAGAGTCTTGGCATGTTCGATTCTTAGGTTGTTTATATAGTCAGAGAAGGATGTCCCTTTCGTTTGGTTAATGTAGTTGGAGATATATGTACGGCATATACCAGTTGCTTTTGCCACATCGCCTATCTTTAAGTTATGAGTAAGATAGAGTTGCTGAGCAATAATGAGTTGCTCGATACTACTTCCTATCTCTTTTTCCTCTGTTACCGATGTGGCTCCTGTAGACTGCTCGGTATTGTCCTTGCTATCTTCAACAAACTGTTCAAAAGAGAAATTGCGCGTGAACCCTATGTAGCTCAATGCAAAAAGCATGATAGAAAATGGGGTGAGTGCGAGCAACACCATCCAGTCGCTCTGTGCAAAGTAATGCCTCCCTAAAGCATTCGCTATGGCAGAGAACAGAGATGTGAGGAAGAACGCAATGAGCAAGTGCTTCACTGCCGTTGTGTCACGACCTTCCGTATCGGCATACACATTGGCAAGTTCTTTATCGAAAGCGTAGAGCTTACGATACCCGAAATATATTACAACAAAAATCTGGACAGTGAAAAGCAGTTTACGTGCATCATCTACCGCATCACCAGGAAAGAGATATTTTGCCATAGCCACAATGATTCCGGGCAGGAGTATGAGAAACAGCTTTTGTGGCGCATTGGGGCGGGAGACCAAATTGCAGATATAAACGTAATAGATGGGATATACAGACAAGGAGCAGAGTGTCCAAAGACACTCCATGGGGTGGGGTAATCCGATGGTGAAGAAGAGCGCATGGCAGAAGTATAGAACGACGCATGTGAACAGAAACCATGTGAGGATTCTTTTGGCTGTGTCGCACTTTCTATAGTGTGTTATAAAGGTGATGAGCCAGAATAGACACACGAAAAATGGGATAAAACTGAACAGTGTTCGGAGCATCGTTGTTCAATGTTTTTATTAGTTGTGTATTCAATTTGAGTGCAAAATTAGTGTTTTTTTTATATTTACATAATAAATGCTAATAAAAATTCTGTTTTGTTATGTTGTTGTATATCAGTGAAATGTACGATATGAGAGTTGAAATATACAATATTAGACTCAGAATGTACGATATGAGAGTCGATTTGTACGATATATTTTTGCACTAAAGCGGATATTTGCTACTTTTGCAATTAAAAAAATGAGCGATATAAAGAAAGTGCTGGGTGATGAATATACGAAAACTGTAAAAGATTTCTACGTATTTCATAGGCTACAGACTTCTCAAAAATTACTCATAAATTCCCTAAGTTTCTAATAAAATTAAAAAAAATTATTCAACATGAAAAATCTATTGAAAATGATGTCGCTGATTGCGGCAGTGATCTTTGGGTCGATGGTAATGTACTCATGCACTACCGAAGACGACGAGAACGAGAATGGTGGTGACAACGGTGGCGATACCCCATCTCAGATTCAAGGTCCGAAATGGGTGTTAGTGGATATGAAGACTACTAATTTCACAAAAGAGGATATCAAAATGGATAATCAAAACACCGTCTATAAAAAAGACAGTCTGGAAATTGTAGCAACTAAGAATAGATGTTACGGATACTACTCTGTAACAGTAGAAAATCCGGGTGACGCATGGCATGGAGGACATTTCCTGTACCGTTTTGAAATCACAAAGATACCTCAGGAACTTGAGGGCGGTGGCAAGATAGCACTCTATAGCAAGGCATCTCTGCCAGAACATTACGGTGCTAAAGACAATCATAACGATTATGCCCAATGGAAATATTTCCACTGCCAATGCTATACAGATTGTCGAATCGACGGAAACAAGATTCGTGTTCCCGAAGAAGACTGGGACAAGTGTGGAGGCTATAACTTGCCAGTCGTACAGATGAACAACAACGAACCAGACATCTTCGCAAGCGAGGCAATGATTATTGGTGATGTGCCAAAGGGGAAGAGGGCTGGAGATAAAATAAAATTAATCATAGATGGATATAACGGAGCTATTGGTCCCAGTGGCAAGACCTTGACCGCCACATACACATACGAGTGGAGAGAATGACGAAAAAAATATTAACTACGGTCGAGGCTTAGGTCAGTTCCGCAAGGAACATGGCCGCGCCACGACCTATCTCACCTTCCTCATCTGTGCCCTCGTGCTCAGTGCTTTACTCTATGCAGCCTATTGGTTTAGCATGAAGTGAGAGAGATAGTTATCCTTAAGAAAGTCACTTGTAATAAAGTAGGTGTATAGAATTATTTTTTTCATTGAAATTCTCTGTACACCTACTTCTTTGAATAGCCAGCGTGCCTGCAAAAAAAGATCTTTTTTACTCAAGATTTGAAATCGTTACATCATCGAACTCATTGATGATGTTTAGAATGCGCTCGTTGTGACCACCACGTTTTATGCGCACATCTGCAGAGACATCAAACACCTCACCGTACTTCGTGGTGCGACTCTTCATCTCGAAAGAACTGATAGAGATATCCTCCTGTTTCAGACGATTCAGAACTTCCGTGACCGTCTTTTTAGACTCTGTGGAAAAGCCAAGTTGTACAGACGCCCTGCCTAACTGCGGAATAAACGTATGGAGAGACTCCAGTCCGAAGAGCACGAGAAAGGTGGTGATGGCTGCAATGGCGAAGAGCCCCGTTCCACATGCCAGTCCGATGGCAGCCGTTACCCACAATCCTGCCGCCGTGGTGAGCCCCCTAACCATGTTCTTTTGAAAGATGATGATTCCCGCACCGAGAAAGCCTATTCCCGACACCACCTGGGCAGCCACTCTCGACGAGTCTTTCAAATCAATTCCGAAACCGTATTGTGAGACAACAGTAAACAACGCACTTCCAAGAGCCACAAGGAAGTGTGTGCGGAAGCCCGCATCCTTTGACCGGAACTCCCGTTCAATGCCTATTGCTCCTCCAAGGAACATGGCGGCAATGAGTCTGAACGTAATATTCAACAACATATCTCAAATTTTTTGTCTTTGTCAAAAAGTGAAGAAAGAACATCCTTCCCCTCATTGGTACAGCGAGTAATCTACCCCCCGTTGATAGCCTGCTTTTTGCAAAGATAAAAACAATTTCCCAAAAACCAAAATTATTTAAACATATTTAAGCCGGTGTGCAAGGATTATGTAAAAATTCATGCACACCGACATCGTCAACAGAATCTCAAACTGCACAGAATATCTGCTGATTAAAACTTATTAACGCTCTTTTTTTGCACATTCCAGACATTCTCTGTACCTTTGCATCCGATTTGCGGAATTAGCTCAGTTGGTAGAGCATTGGCTTCCCAAGCCGAGGGTCGCGGGTTCGAGTCCCGTATTCCGCTCTTTTTTTGTTTTTGCTCATTGGCAGTAACACTGTTATTCTTTTTCTCTCTCTTCCCAAAACTATTAGTTTTTTTTCAAATAATACAGTTCCTGTGCAACCTACATTCTCTCTCTAACCTCTTTTCCTGCGCCCGTACCCTTATACTTGCTTTTTGCTACATTTAGGTTATAGCGCACAGAGAGGGAGACCTGCTGGAGGTCGTAGATGCCACGGCCTTGTCCGAGTATATGCGTCTGTGTGAGAATGTAGTTTCCAAGGTCAAGGCGAACGTTGTTGTATGACTTGTGGAAGATATCACTTACGGCAAGACGCACGGAGAGCGACTTGTCTTTAAGGAAATATTTCTGTATGGCACACGAAAGATTCCAATACCAGTTCTTTATCTCCGCATTCCCATAATGCCCCGAGGAGAGCAGTTCTGAGTTCAGCTCTAATTGCCATCCGTTATTGCTCCCAGGAAGGTGGAAGGCGTTGTTGGTGTTTATGATAAAGAGTGGCTTGTTGTGTCTAACAGTACGCATGCCATCTGCTTCTCGAGGGTCAGGGAGAGAGAACGACAGCCATTGTTTCTGAATGCCAATGGTGTAGTTCGGCGACCAGAATCCAATTGTTGGCGAAGCGTTCAGAAATGCACTGAACCGATGTATAGGCTCTTCGAAGTTCACCCATTTTATCAGCACTCGACCTTCCGTGTCGTAAGGGTACGTCCAGTCATATATACCTTTCCTTATGCACATATACTGCAGGGAAAGTCCCAGAGATTTATATCTTGTGTTGAGGCTGACATCGTGGCGTATCTCATTCTCAAGCTTTGGGTCGCCTGTAGAGAGCGTGTAGCGGTTGTTATACTCAATGTTAGAACGCAGGAGGTAGTAGTTTGGACGGCGAGTCTTCAGACTGTAAGACAGTTGAGTCTCCACCTTTCTAAGTCGTGTTCCAAAACTGACGAAAGGGAACAGGTTGTTGAGATGGCGAGAGAGGTTCTCACTACTCTTTACCTGGTTCTCGTAAGAGAAATCGATATGCTCGAATCGTAGTCCGGCACTGAGCATGCCCGCCTTAGGAATAAACGCACTGTACTCGGCAAAGAGTGAGTAGGTGTTTTCTTTCACCTCAGAGAGGTCGTTTGCTATCGCCTCTTCACTGATCTCGTAGAGATTATTTCTCTTTGCAAACGACAACTCGCTACCTGCCAGCAACGTGCCTCGTCCAAGAGGGCGTGAGAAAACTATTTTTGTGGCAATCATCCAGCTGCTCACGTCACTGTGGGCAACAACAGTCCTCTCGCCAGCATACTCCTGTTCTAAAGTGTTTGCATTGCTTTCCTGAGAAGTTTTGTAATAGTCTGTATTCCAGTCCACACCCCAGGTGCCTATTTTCCCATTGTAATAGACGTTCCCGAGCCAGGAGTCCAAACCGTTTGAGTTGGTGTGTGTGTCTGAAAGGAGATGATCTTCAAGACTTCCGTTTCTAAAGACATCTTCCTCCATGCTGAAGTCAACGATTCCCTTGATATTATCGGTTCTCTCAATGCAGAATCCCATAGAGTGGTTCTCTCCAAGCATGGTGTTCATGCCGATATTCATTTTCAACGTGTTGTAGCGTTGGCTCATGTGAGTGGTGCCAGCAAGCGAGAAAGATTCAGAACGCTCTCCAAAGGTTGTCTGTGAGGCTTCTGTATCGTAGCGCTTTAGGTGGTTGTTGTCGAAAGAGAAACCTCCGAAGAAATCGGTGTCGTTATGGCGGTAGTTCATGTTCGCAGTAGAGCTGGTGCGTTCATTGCCACAAGAAGGGGCAACATCGCCATGTATGTCGACAGAGATTCCAAAGTCCTCTCCACGTCGTTTCAGAGTGTTTATCCTCACCACGGCATTTGCCTCCGCAGAATATTGTGACCCGGGATTTGTGATCACCTCCACATTTTTTATGTCATGACTGGAGAGACTCTGCAGCTCAGAGAGGTCGTGCACCTTCCTGCCATTAATATAATATGTAGGAGCACCTTTCCCGATCACCTGCAGCTCCCCTTTCATCTTCATCATGCCTGGTATGCGTGCCAGAGCATCTTCTGCTGTTCCGGCAGTGGCGATGGCTGTTCCCACCACTCTCGTCACCATGCTGTTCCCTTTCATCTTTGTCTTTGCTGGAGCGGAGACCTTTACCTCTTGAAGCATCACGCTTCTAAAGAGTGAGTCTTCCTTGATATCTCTGTTCCCGTTTGTTTGTGGGAAAACCGTTGATGCCATTGCAACGAAGAATGCTGTTGTGATTGTTCTCATAATGATGTGATAAGTTAGTATTACGTTTTTTTATTATATTTATGTACGTGTGTAGAAAAGCAACATCTGCCTACTATTGCAGATTTTCGAGTGCGAAGTTATTTGTTTTTAGAATTCCCTGCAAGAGTAGGGACAGAAGCAGGCACTTTTTGGGACTTTTAGCATGAAATGTGACGAAATGCAGGCGATTTGGTACGAATGGCAGTGTGAAACGCTTGCTTTTTCAGAGAAAACGAGTAATTTTGCAAACGAAAGAAAATGGGTATCGCCAATGTCAAGAAAAACATCTGTGCTCGATGTGTTACGATAGCCAAGAAAGAAACATCTCACACCTAACTAAAAAAAATATGTATAAAAGTTCATTGAAAGAAACACTGAAGATAAGTCTTTTCGTACTTCTCTTCCTCGCACTCATTCAACCGTTCGGAATAGACGAACTGCAGGAAGGGCGCATACTGTTCATCCTCGGTCAGACAACCATCGTGGCAATAACAACCTTCTTCTGCTATATACTCACGATACACCTTTTCAAAATAAGGAGTGTTACACTTCTCGGCTTTCGGAAATATTTCCTCTCTGCACTCTTTGGCTTCGCACTCGAAACCTCTCTGCTCGGCTTCTTCCTAATAACGTTCAACAGTTGGTTCCACACGGGGAATCCTTCTCTCTATTGGCATAACTACGACGGCTCGTTCACACTCCGTCCCTGGTGCATCATGAGCATGTATGTGGGTGCAATAGGACTCTTTGTAATGCTATTCCAGACATTTGAATACAGAAATTTGAGGTTGAAGAGCGAACTCGATGAGGTGAAGGCAATCAACCTCCTCCTTGAACAGCGACAAGAGAAGATTGTGGAGGAAGAGGAGTGTCTTGAGCGGAACGTTCAAGAAGGGCAAGAAGAGAGTGGGGGAGAGACGGAGCAGATGGTGCGTATAGAGGGTCAGGGCATTGACGCTACTCTTGTTCTCGCCCCTCGGAACATCATCTATGTGGAGTCAATGTCTAACTATGCTGATATCTGCTATATCGCTGATAACGAAACAAAACATAAAACTCTCCGCATCACGCTCAAACAGATACGTGCTTCCTTAGAGAACGTAGACACCATTGTTCAGTGCCATCGTGCCTTCCTCGTGAATCTCGACTTCGTGGTTGCACTAAGCACTCGTCCGCAAGGCTATCAGCTACAACTCTTCGGGATAGAGAAGCAAATCCCTGTCTCTCGAGCAAACACAGAGGCAATAAAAAGCAAGCTGGCATAGGAGAATATCTTTCAAGAAGTCTAAGGGAATTGATTCACACGAGAATGTAAGTAAATAACCTGCTTTATTCGTATTTTTATAAAAAAGAACCTAAAAAGAATACAAGCATGAAACCTTACAAATTTGAACCTTATCTGAAAACCACCATCTGGGGAGGAGATCAGATAGCACCATTCAAGAAAATCTACACCGCCCAGCCGAATATCGGAGAATCGTGGGAGATTAGTGGCGTATCTGGACATGAGAGCGTAGCCATTGAACGCGGTATTGCCGACGATGTCGATGTGGGCTTGAACCTCGTTCAACTTATAGACAAATACAAAGGGAAACTCGTGGGAGAGAAGGTCTACAAACGTTTCGGAAACGCCACTTTCCTTACTGCAACAATGTGATTGCCACTTATCTGGTGACATCGTTCCCCGGTACTCTAAGGTACTGGCTTATATGTTGGAAACCATTTCCTTGGCTTGCAACATAAAAGCCAGTACCTTTTAAGGCTCACGGAATAACGGTGTATTCCATGAGCCTTTTAGGAATGTTATGCTAATAAAACTACATCCAGTGACACTTGTCACCACATTTCTTCGTTGTCGTCAGCGGTTCTGCCTCCAAGTATGTAAGTTTCGGTCGAAGCTTGCAGTATCTGCTGAGGTTCTATATCATAAACCTTCATCTCTGGCTTGATATACTTTTTCTTCATCATATCGTTCTGTTTTATTTGATTATTACTTTCTTGTTGTTCTTGATGTAGAGTCCCTTCGTTGGAGCACTTACCTGCTGACTCTGGAGGTTGTAGATGCTGCCATCGGCATTGACTGAGCCACTGATGCCAGCATCGCCCTCGA
>SAMEA3663036__coassemble_368_pt1 | contig 21696 bp, 20 predicted proteins | sample SAMEA3663036__metabat2_high_PE_014 | metagenome-assembled genome bin SAMEA3663036 (sample SAMEA3663036) | pig gut metagenome | biome: pig gut; feature: pig-associated habitat; material: faeces | place: France | collected 2012
CCTGAATATGCTCTCATACTGATAAGTAAAGTGTCAACTTATTCAGTACACGACAAACACTTAACTTTCGTGCAAATGAGAGGAGAGGAAGCTCGCTTACTATCCCGAATGCAGCCGAAAGTCAAGAACACTTAACTTTCGTGCAAATGAGAGGAGAGGAAGCTCGCTTACTATCCCGAATGCAGCCGAAAGTCAAGAACACTTAACTTTCGTGCAAATGAGAGGAGAGGAAGCTCGCTTACTATCCCGAATGCAGCCGAAAGTCAAGAATACTTAATACCTCGCTTGGTAGAGTAGTGAAAAGTTGGATCGCTTCGCTCGAAATCTTAATTATAATCCTAAGAAAAATCCATCAATCATCAGTCATCAGCCATCAATTCCCGGTTAATTCCCGGCAATTTGCGTTCACATAAAATAATCCGTTCAATCCGTAAGATTATTCGCTCATTTCACATTTTCTTTGGTGCTCATCAGTTAAACAGTCGTGTTCAAAACACCTCTTCTCTCTTCTCCCTTCACTCTTCTCTGAAAAAGCTCTTCGACTCTTAGTCTCTTAGACTTTTAGACTCTTTACCCTTTAACCAGCCGAAGGCGCTTAACCCTTTAAACATTTAACCCTTTATACTCACCTCCTTCTCAAAGAAATACGCCCAGACAACAGTCTGCAGGGATCACTCCACCGAGCAATATCCAAATCTTCTATAGTACCGTCTGTTTCTGACAATATCGAAGAAAAGAGACACACGTCTTGCGAACCAGCTCTCTTTTTCTTTTAGATCAGGTGAAGGGATAACAAAGAAGGAATCCCAAACCTCTCTGTAAGACGATGGCAGTGACACCATTTCCACTTTACCCTCCACCACATCTGCTAAGGCATCCATCAGTTTAAGAAATCTTTCAAACCCCGAATTCACGGCATCTTTACTCTACCTTCTGTCTGTCTATCTCATGCTTTCTTAGCATTACCCTTTAAAGCCAGCCTGCCATGAATAAGGTACCCAAGGCATGCTCTATGAATAGCATCACGGTGAACATCGGTTTTTTTGTTAAGAATCCACAGATGCTAAACAGATTTCAAATAGATGGGTCTTTTCTGTATAACATCTGTCTAACATCCGCGGAGAAAAATAATCATCGGAACCTAAACGGATTTTTCGGAATCAGAATAAGTTCCGAATAAATTCCGATGAAAAAAACTGTTAAGGTTGATTTGGTTTCTTCCTGCTCAGAATATTCACATAGCCATCCACTCCGAGGAATGTGGCGCAGAGCAGGAGGAACTGCGCCACAAGGAGAAGGACAGAGTGGTCGATATAGCCTGTGGGCGGAAGGAGTAGGGCAAGGAATGCGAGCACCACCGCCACCACCCACGAGGCAAGAGCTATCTTCGCCTTCATAGTCAAACGTTACTGTTGTCGTGTTAAGACACCATCAAGGTTTAACCCTACGGCTCAAGGTCACCAGTTCCAGGGTTTACGCTGCCGCCACCAGAGTCACTGCCAGAGTCACTGCCAGAGTCGGAACTGCCGCCAGAAGAGCTGCCACCCGAGTTAGAGCTGCCGCTGCTCACTACACCCGTGCCGTCAGGCTGGAGGAAGACGGTGCTGACACCACCATAGCTCTTGCAAGCGAGGGCATAGGCTTCATCGTCCTGATAGTCGGCAAGGATGGAGTTTGCGTTTATGAGGAACTGAGTAGAGACACGAGTCTTTCCGTTCTCGTAGCGGCTGTGCACCCATGCGAACACCGCATCACCCTCACTGTCTCCATGTCCGAGGACATACTGCCCACCAGAGAGGCTTGCAGAGTGGAATCCAGCCTTGTTAACGAGGTCCCAGAGCTTCACGGCAGAGTCCTTGTCGAGCACCACATAGCAGGCAGAGAACTGGCAGTAGGGAATGTTCGTCTCCGCATTCACACGCTGCAGCACATCGTAGAACGAGATCTGGTCGCCATAGTTGTAGTCAGCGTTGTTGTCAACCACTGCCTTCGCAAACTCAGCCACGGTAGTAGACTCAGAGATCTGGAGTCCACCGAGCGCGATGTCGGTCTTCGCCTCTGCACCCTCTCCAGAGATCACGATGGCAGGCATTGAACCAGCAGTGATCTGATAAGGAGCCGCGATGCACGCCCCACCGTCTGCCTCCGCCTTGGTAAGATAGACCGCCTTTGCCGAGGTGTTCACACGCACGAACATGTTGTAGTCAGAGACATTCTGCTCCTTCTTCTCGAAACCGTTCTTAAGGAGCGGAGAGATGCCAGAATACATACGTATGATGTTCACCCACTTCATGCGCTGACGCTGCTGTCCAGCCGAGCGAGAATTCTTCATCGTGGTCACCTTTTCAGATACGATGGTCTGACCCTTAACCTGCTTGAAAGTAAGCTGTCCAGCTGAGCCGTTGAGCTTCTTGATAATACCATTGAGAATTGCCATAATTGTTGTTAGTTAAAGAGATTAATGATTAAAGTTAAATGAGTTTGGAAAATCTCTAAAAGCCCCAGTGCAGAAGTGCCTTCCTTATTTCTCTTATGTTCGTTCCTTTCGTCTCCTATTCTCGTCCGCAGAAAAATGGGAGAAACTTGGGAGGAACTTGGGAGGAACTTGGGAGGAACTTGGGAGGAACAATCCGCATGTGCGGACGGGCTCACGGTGATTCTTAATCATTTTCCAAGTGCAAACTTGTCTGTAGGACTCATTGACCGGAGCAACCTTGTCGGTGAAACCGGAAGGTGATGAGCGAAGGGAAGTAAACTTGTCCGTAGGACTCGCACGAAGGAAAAAGTGAGTGTCATATCGATGTGGAATTTGATTTCACATCAGATATGGCTCACGGTGATTCTTAATCATTTTCCAAGTGCAAAGTTACTAATTTTTTCTCACATGGCAATGGCTTGTCCGCCCTACCGTGGTTAAAATGTCCGAGTTATTGTGTAAGGCGCTCATTCTCAATGTGTTTAAATACGCTTTATGTTGTGACAGTCCATAGAGAAGGTGGTGTATGACCGTTGTTGCTGTCCATCCCACTTGACACTTGACGTTTTACGTTTCACCTTCTCCACTCGACACGTTAAGAACTGTCAAGCGTCAAGTGTCAAGTGCATGCTCTTGACTCATTGCAACCACTTGCCACCACCCCCTAACTCTATGGACTTCAATTCCTTTCTTTACTCTATATTCCTTTCTTTTCTTTATTAATTTAAATTATATTATATATAACGTGCGCACGCGATATATAAGTATAATGTTCTCTGTGTGAAGGGGGTTGCGATTTCTTGTCTGCCGTTCCCACTTGACACTTGACGCTTGACGGCAAGAGCCCACAGCTAAAGTCTCCGTTGTCGTGTTAAGTAGGTGTGCAAAATTATTTTTATAATCCTTGCATCGCCTACTGCGCATTATCAGCAAGTGACAACAGTCGAGTAGGAGTCGCTACACTCCTTTATGTCACATACTGATTCTGCATCACCAATCAATACAATCATTATAAAAATAATTTTGCACACCTACTTATATACGTTAATTATGCTTCATTTTTTTATATTATATATTCGATTCATTAAACCTTACGCACTCGCACACGTGTGCATCAGCACACTGTCCAAGGTTCTGACTAATAGTCAGTGCTTTGAGAGACTGTGTGGGAAATGGGGTGTTGCATATGCAAAACAAGCAAATGCCCTTTTTACTATGAGCATTCGCTTGTTTCTTCTAAATTGTTTTACGGTGTTTTATAATTATCATTTAATTGTTTCTGCTTTGTTTTCTTCATTTTTGTCATGAAGTGACATAAGATGCATACGTTGGTAAGCAGAGGGAGTCATTGATTTTATCTTATAGAAATGGCGATTGAATGACGAGATGGAATTAAATCCACTGAGCTGTGCCACTTCAGTAAGTGGCAGATGTATGCCTTGGGCAGTAGTCTCCTCTATCAATCGGCAAGACTCAGAGACGCGATAGTCGTTGACATATTCATAGAAGGTCTTTCCAATACTGTTGATATAATGGGATAGATATGATCTGTTGCTGCCAATCTCCCTGGCAAGTGTAAAGAGAGAGAGTGCAGGGTCGAGATATAACTTGTCCACTTCCATCTTCTGATAGAGTTGCTCAGCAATGAGGAAATCTCTTTTGAGATGCGCATTTTCTTCTTTACCACTCATATTTAGAGCATTCTCTTCCACTGTTTCCTCTCCATCGTACTCCCCTTGGTCTGTATCAGCAGTATCTTCCTCCACCAAATCTTCATCTATTTCATTTCTCTCACTTATCTCCAGTTCCTGCACATTGACAACAACACGATGATGATGAATGTAAAAAGCGAGTACATACCATAGTGCAATGCAAAACAGGTCGAAGAATACCTCACCCTCCCATGTAGATATATTGAAACAGAAATAATAGACAATAAACCCCGAGAAATAGGCTATGGCGCAAAAGCCTACCCATCTCACACTGATATTCAGAGTGTAAGAATAGTTTTTCTTGATATAACTTTCGTAGCGCGAGACATAGATCATAATGAGCACAAACGACACGAAAGCCACTAATGCCGCAAAGCAATAAGCTATCAAGATCAACGTCTCGTTGCGCACGATAATGTAAATAGGTATCAGAATCACGAATGGAACAACAGCCAACAAGAATCTTTTTACCGTAACCAAGCCAGGACGTGTTGCTTCGAAAAAAAGAGCTAAAAAGAATGGTGTGTAGGCAATGTCTATCAAACTGACAATATTCATAACGAAACTGTTGTTCATCAAGGGCGTGATTAGGAATATCACGTCCTTGAGGAAACCTAACGCCATTACGCACAAAGAGACAAAGAATATTTTTGCCAGCCTGTTTCGGTTGCGATATGATGAAAACTTAGTCGCCAACAGTATGAAGAACAGCGTCACCATACCACGTGTATAATGTGCAAGAGCTTCTATGGATAATGATTCTAACATGTCAAAAAGTCATTTATTTCTTCTCTGCAAATTTCAAGATAAGAGCAGAAAGAGGAGGAACAGAAACCGCTGTTGGAGCAGAAGAAGAGAGAGAGAGAACCGTCTCTTTTCCTGAAAGTAGATTTACAGCCTTCTTCTCGCCCTCAACAATTCCGAGAAACTCGAAAGCATGTGCAGGAATAGTAAGCATTGCTTCCTGCTTCTCTTCAGAGAAGTTCACAACCACAAGCATTGCCTCCTTTTTCTCTTTCCTAAAGAAAGAATAAATCTTCGAAGCATTATATGCCTCCGACTGCTGATTGGCATACATAAGGTCGTAGAAGACACCGTCTGTAACTGCTTTCTCTGAGACAGCGATGTTCAGCACCTGCGAATACACCTTCTCAAGAGCCTTCTCTTCTTTCGACATCTCCTTTCGAGAGTAATAGCCTTTTCTGAGAGAGTCCACACACCAATAGTCGAAGATTGTAGTGCGCCCATCAACACCAGAGAATCCCTCACCGTCCATTCCCTTCTCTCCGAACTCCTGACCAGCGTAAAGCATGAATGGGTTCTGTTGAAGAAGAGCAGAGACAATGAGAGCAGGAATTCCCTTCCTTGCATCCCCGGCAAAGAAATCGCTTGCTATGCGCTGCTCGTCGTGATTCTCAAGGAAATAGAGCATGTGCTGACGTATATCGTCACTCACCTGCCACTGTCGTGTAATCTCCTGCGCTCCACACTGTCCACATGAAACGGCACGAAGCGTATCGTACATACCCACCTTGTCGTATAGATAGTCGAAGCCAGAAGAGATATAATTACGATACTGGTTAGGGTTGTAAACCTCACCAATGAACTTCACCTCTGGGAACTTTCTCTTCACTTTGTTTGTGGAATATTTCCAGAAGGCAGCAGGCACCATCTCCGCCATATCACACCTGAAAGCGTCAACGCCCTTTGCCGCCCAGAAAAGGAGTATGTCCGTCATCTTATACCATGTATCAGAGAGCGGCTTTCCGTTAAGTCCATAGAAATGCTCTGAGCGCCCTCCGGCATCACAATAGTCAATGCCGTAGTTCAACTTCACCGTCTCATACCAGTCGTTACGTCCTGGAGAGGCAGAGAAGACATCATTTCCTGTAGCCTTTGCAGGGAACTCTTCATACTCCCTCACAGCCTTTCCGTCAGAATCGTGAGAGAGGTCGAAGGAAGGTGTGAATGGTTGTCCCCAGCAGTAATAGAAATTGTTCTGTGTAGAGAAATGCCAATCCTTTCGATCATCAGCCCCAAGGTCGTGAATGCCTTCCGGACAGCAGATGGAATGATACTCACGAGCCACGTGGTTAGGCACAAAGTCCATAACAACCTTCATGCCAGCCTTGTGAGTGCGTTCTATCAGCTTCTCATATTCTGCCATACGGTTAGAGACAGAGACAGCCATATCAGGGTCAACGTCGTAATAGTCGACTATGGCATACGGTGATCCCGCCTTTCCCTTGACCACAGCAGGATGGTTAGCAGGAATGCCGTTTGCAGAATAATCAGTTGCAGTGGCATGTCGAAGAACACCTGTAAACCACACGTGTGTACATCCTAATTTCTTTATTCTCTTGAGAACGGCAGAGTCAATATCATTGAATTTTCCCACACCGTTCTCAGTGAGATTGCCATTATGTTTACGCGTAGTGTTCTGATTTCCGAACAAGCGCGTAAACATCTGGTAGATAATTACTTTCTCCATATAAGGTATTTTCCGGAATTTTGTATGCTCTAAGAAAGAGACTTAAGCCAAGCCGTGAACAGAAACCTCACGACTGATCTTTGCAATCATGCCCTGAAGAGCCTTACCAGGTCCGCACTCTGTGAAGTCTGTAGCTCCGTCAGCAATCATCTGCTGAACCTCGTATGTCCACTTTACAGGAGCAGTAAGCTGTGCAATGAGGTTTTCCTTTATTTCTGCTGCATCAGTATGAGCTTTTGCATCTACGTTCTGATAAACCGGAATGCGAGGGTTAGCAAACTCAGTAGCCTCGATGGCAGCCTGTAGTTCATCCTTTGCTGGTTGCATGAGAGGAGAGTGGAAAGCTCCACCAACAGGTAACACGAGTGCTCGCTTTGCACCAGCAACCTTCATTTGCTCACAAGCAGCGTTCACAGCGTCAATATTTCCAGAGATGGCGAGCTGTCCAGGGTTGTTATAGTTAGCAGGAACAACGATATTTCCCTCTGCGGAGATACTTGCGCAAATCTCCTCGATCTTTTCGTCTGGGAGACCAATAATGGCAGCCATTGTTGATGGAGCAGCCTCACAAGCCTTCTGCATAGCCATGGCACGCTTAGAAACGAGCTTTAGTCCGTCTTCGAAAGAGAGTGCTCCTGCAGCCACGAGAGCAGAGAACTCACCGAGTGAGTGTCCAGCCACCATTTCTGCGTCGAATGCGTCTCCGAGACAGATGGCTGAGATTACAGAATGCAGGAAGACAGCAGGCTGAGTGACCTTTGTCTGCTTGAGTTCCTCTGCAGTACCCTCGAACATAATCTTTGTGATTTCGAAACCGAGAATTTCATTAGCCTTGTCGAACAACTCCTTTGCCTTTGGGTTATTCTCATAAAGGTCCTTGCCCATTCCTGTGAACTGGGCGCCTTGACCAGGGAAAACGAATGCCTTCATAATTATTATTTTTTCTTAAAAAGTTTTTTGGAGATTAATGTATTTTATCAGACATGAAAAGCGATGTTTTTGAGCTAAAATGCCTGAAAAGAAAATAGTTCCCAACAGCAGAGAGCCGATAGGAACTATTGTATGGAAAGTGTGTGTTCTATTAATCAATAGACCCCACCTTTTTATTCATTGCGAGCGGAAAAAGGATTACTCTGCAACTGGTGCCTCAGCCTCTGCAACTGGAACCTCAGCCTCTACTGCTGGAGCTTCCTCAACTGGAGCAGCCTCCTGCTTTGCTGGAGCAGCGTTCTCAGCGACAACGATAACTGGGAGCTCTACCTTTACTTCCTTGTGGAAGATAACAGTAGCCACGAACTCACCAACTGTCTTGATATCCTTCATCACGATGCGCTTGCGGTCAACCTCAATACCCTTCTTTGCGAGTTCAGCAGCTACCTGAGCAGCATTTACAGAACCGTAGAGAGCACCAGTAGCGCTAACCTTAGACGCGATTGTTACAGTTACACCGTTAAGCGCCTCTGCCTCCTTCTGAGCGGCAGCGAGAATAGCAGCAATCTTGTGAGCCTGCTGCTTGAGATTCTCTGCGAGCACCTTCTTTGCAGAAGAGGAAGCGATAACAGCCTTACCCTGAGGAATGAGGTAGTTACGTCCGTAACCCTTCTTTACCTCAACGATATCGTTCTTGTATCCAAGACCGATAATATCTTCTTTGAGAATGATTTCCATTATTCTTGTCCTCCTGATTTTACTTCATCATATCTGTTACATAAGGAAGGAGAGCGATCTGGCGTGCACGCTTAACAGCAGTTGCCACGCGACGCTGATACTTGAGTGAAGTACCTGTGATGCGACGAGGAAGAATTTTTCCCTGCTCGTTGAGGAACTTCTTGAGGAACTCAGGATCCTTATAGTCGATATACTTGATACCGCTCTTCTTGAAACGGCAATACTTCTTTTTCTTAACGTCGATAGTAGGGGCGGTAAGATATCTGATTTCTGACTGCTCTGCCATAATTATGCCTCCTTGTTTGAAAGTTTGTTACGACGCTTCTCAGCATACTGTGCAGCATACTTGTCGAGCTTTACAGTCATGAAGCGGATTACTCTCTCATCGCGGCGATAGCCTGTCTCAAGAGTGTTTACTACTGTTGGTTCTGCCTTGAACTCAACGAGGTTGTAGAATCCAGTAGACTTCTTGTCGATAGCGTAAGCCATCTTCTTGAGTCCCCAATTCTCCTCATTGATGATCTCTGCACCGTTATTCTTAAGCAGAGTAACGAATTTTGCTACAGTCTCCTTTGCCTGTTCGTCAGACAAAACGGGAGTTAAGATGAAGACTGTTTCGTACTGATTCATCATAATTGATTGAATGGTTGAAAATGTTAATATTAAATATGTAAATACATGTAAACTGTGACGTTTCTCACGTCTATTCACACAAATCGGCTGCAAAGGTACTAAAAAAAAACGAGAACTGCGATTCACATCGAAGTTCCCGTCAATTATTTAATAAAGTTTAACTAACAACATTTCTTTTTTATGCGAGAGGCACTATTTATTGGCATGTCCTCTCTGTTTTGTTCCTTTGTCGTTGCGGTTGTGGCCGCCTGGATTTTCTTTCTTCCGTGAAGACATCTCTCGGAACTTCTTCCTATCAAATTTCTCTGAGAAGAACAGGCATGGCATGACCTTTGTGGCAGGGAGCACTTTAAGCATCTTGAGATGATACTGCTGCTGGAGCTTTTTAAGCTGTATTTCCCTTTCGTCTTTTTCAAGGATAGCCTTGCGACACTCCTCTTCAGTAGACGGTTTCTGTTTCCAACCCTCCCCTATCTTGGAGAAGATTTTCCTTTCTTCCTGACGCATCTCCTCATATATGGCGAAGAATTTCTGCGCCTCGGCTTCTGTCACTCCAGCATGTTTTATCACGTATGTCTGAAGTTCAGCCTTATAGGCTTTGGGGTCAAACCCTTTGTTTTGCTGGGCAGGAAGAAAGGTAGGCATTCCCAAGAGCAAAACGATTATTGTCAATAATTTCTTCATAAGTTATCATTCTCAATGGATGTGTGCAATGATGTATTGTTCTCTGCTTCTCTACTCCTCAATAAGGAGTTCATAAATATCTTGATGGTCAAGCATGGCATAGTCAGCGAAATCGTCTGCAACGTAGCTATCTTCATTGACATGTTCTGCAATCTCTTTTTGCAAAGGAGTTTCGAAGATGCGATAGCCGTACCAACCAACAGAAGCCACAATAACAGCAGCAACAGCGGCAGCAACACGATTCAGCCACAGCGACTTCTTTTTAAAAGCCACATGCTGACTTTCGCTTTCTGGGATATTCTTCATAACCCTTTCTGTCAGGCTATCAAAATATCCTTCAGGAACGAGGAACGGATCTTTAACGCTTTTTTCTTTCATTACTTTATATGTTTTACTCCTATTGCCATTATGGATAATGGAAAACAGATGCTTGTTTATAAATAATCTGATAATCCTATCTTTCTTTAATGTTATGACGAAAGGGATAGAAAAAGGTTTAAAATGAGATATAAAAAGTTTTTTATACGTGGAAACATTATTCTATTCTTTCGTTCTTCAGAAATTCTGAGATTTTCTTTACAGCAAGATGATAACTGGCTTTTAGCGCACCTTGGGAAGTACCAAGAATCTTGCTTATCTCAGAATACTTCATTTCCTCGAAATATTTCATCTGAAAAACAGTGCGCTGCACATCCGGGAGCATACTGACAGCAGCATGAAGCTTCGCCTCTGCCTGATTGCCATCAAAATATTCATCGGCAAGGAGTCGGGAATAGACGCCAATGAGTTCATTCTCATCTCCAGAAACCACGGAGCATGCGTTTTTCTTCCTTATAAAATCAAGAGCCTCATTAACAGCAATGCGATAGAGCCATGTTGAGAACTTCGATTTCCCTTCAAAATCGGGTAACGACTTCCATGCCTTTAGAAATGTGTTCTGAAGCACATCGTCTGCATCATCGTGAACCAAGACCATACGACGTACCATACAGTACAGCGGACGACTGTACTGCTGAACGATTATGGTGAACGCTTGTCGCTGAGTGTCCTTATCTGCGAGCATGCGTAGTATTGTCGATTCACTTATCTGCATTCCTTGCATTTCTTGTTATTCTGTAATGTTTGATTATAGAAAGCGCAAAAGGTTTAAATTCTAATCAAAAAAAATTCTTGTTAATTGAAAAAATATTACTGATGTAAAGAAAGAAAAAAGTTCTATAAACAGAAAAATTCTCGAATTTCACAAGAAACCCGAGAATTGTATTGGTTAAGATAAACTTAATTTCTGCTCAATTTACTTAGGGAAAATCAAGATAAACTTAATTTCTGCTCAATTTACTTAGGGAAAGTTCACTGAGAAGCGATGGGGTTATCTCACAGAAATCTTTCTAACCGTCTTTCCCACCTTTACGATATAGCACCCCTTCTGAAGACCGAGGTTCACAGTCTTCTCAACAGAGTCAATACGCACAGTGGCAACAATCATTCCTGCCACATCGTAGACACGCACCTCGAGACCTTCAGCAGCAACAACCTTGATTGTCGACTCCTTTACAAGCACAACCTTCGGCTGCTTCATCTCCTCTTCTGGTTCAGAAGGATCGTTTGCGAAAAGATTCTGCGGCATCATGACAGACATCATGATAGCGAGAAATAGTGTGTATAAATATTTTGTCATAAGCAAGTGTTTCAAATTTATATTTCTGTGCAAAGATACTAATAATCTTGCAGTCTACCACAAAGGGAAGTAGAATAAATGCTTATTATTAACACGATTTAACGTCGCAAAAACAATAACCGCAAGAAAGCGCGAGAAAAACAGTTGATTTTTTTCTATTCCCACTTCCCGATATGCACATTCTCCCACTTCAGATTATCCTCGCTCTGAGGCTTACGCTCATCGGCAGGATGCCCAAAGCCAAGTATGCAAAGAACATTCTGACTTTCAGGAATGTCGAGAATGCCACGAACAATATCTGTTGCCATGGTGCCGTCAGAAAGACCACGGCGAGCCGTCTGTGTCCAGCAAGAGCCAAGTCCGAGCTCCTCCGCCTGATACTGCATAGAGACAGCAGCGAGAGAGCAATCCTCTATCCAGCAATCTGTTTCTTCTGGAGAGCAGGTAACCACAACGGCAAGGGCAGCACTCTTCAGGAACTGCGAGCCAGCCTCTCTTGCATCGGCAAGTTTCTCAAGGTCTGTTTTGTCTTCAACAACAATAAAATTCCACGCCCTGCGGGAATGACCTGTAGGAGACATTAGTCCTGCACGAAGAATCATCTTAACAGCATCTCCATCAATCGGCTCGTCAGTAAACTTACGGTGAGAGCGACGTTTCTGTATCAAATCTTTGAAATCCATATTTTTCTGTTTTTTATCGTTTATAAATTGCGAGTTGTTGAAAAGGCAACTACACAGCATGCTTTGTTGTCAAGAGGAAAGAGCATACGCTGGTATCGCCACCTTAAATAAAAAATCATCGCAAAGTTACGAAATTTTCATGAAAAAAAAGCCATACGTTACGATTTTTTATGTTTTTCTGATTGCAACCTCCTAAAAATTGTTTCAATATTTGCAGGAACGAATTTTTTACAGTACCTTTGCAGAGTTTTTTTGACTTGAATATTTAATAATGTACGTGTATGCTTACGTACAAAAGTATAAAAAGGAAATTATGAAAAAGAAAAATAAAAACCCGAAAAGGTCGTTGCAGATACCTGCTCTTGCGGTAATTGCTGTCTTGGCAGGAACAATGGCATACGCCTTCCTCTCTCCTCTTTCAAGTAGCAGTGAGAAAGAATATGTTTACATTGACAACGACGACAATGCAGACTCTATAACAAAGAAAATCTCAGATATTAGCGGAGTTGTGACTGTAAAAGCATTCAACATCTTAGCTGGCGCAACAGGATATTATGAACACATACGCTCTGGAAGATACTGCATAGAACCCGATGAGCCAACACTTCAGGTGTTCAGAAAGATTCGAAATGGCAGTCAGGAACCTGTTATGCTTACTGTACCTTCTGTACGCACCCTCGACCGCCTTGCTCATGAGATAAGCAAGAAGCTCATGATGAACGAAGATGAACTCTACGGAGCACTCATAGACCCTGAGCTTTGCAAGTCTTTTGGGCTTGACACATTAACAATTCAGTGTCTTTTCATTCCTGAAACCTACGAAATCTATTGGAATATCCCAGTAGAGAAATTCCTTGAAAGGATGAACAAGGAAAGAAAGGCTTTCTGGACAGAAGAGCGAAAGAAGAAGGCGAGAGAGGCTGGCATGACAGAAGAGGAGGTGGTGACACTGGCGAGCATTGTTGACGAAGAAACTGCCAACAACGGTGAGAAGCCCATGATTGCCGGCATGTATATAAACCGTTTGAAGACCGGCATGCCTCTGCAAGCCGACCCCACCATCAAGTATGCCTTGAAAGACTTCAGTCTTAAAAGAATCTACCATAACCATCTGGACGTAAAGTCACCTTTTAACACCTATCGGAACACCGGGCTTCCTCCCGGACCTATCCGTATTCCTTCCATAGCAGGCATAGACGCTGTTCTGAACCACGCAAAGAGCAACTATCTCTACATGTGTGCAAAAGAGGACTTCTCCGGAACACATAATTTCGCCGTAACCTACCAAGAGCATCTCCAGAATGCAGCTAAGTACAGTGCGGCTCTCAATAAACGAGGAATTAAATGATTTCAATAGAAAACCTGCACATAGAATTCAGTGCAAAACCTTTATACGACAATGTGTCGTTTGTAATAAACGACCGCGACAGAATTGCTCTCGTAGGTAAGAACGGAGCAGGAAAGTCAACACTCTTAAAAGTCATCAGCGGAATACAGCAACCCACCAGCGGAACTGTGGCTATTCCAAACGAGACAAAGATTGGATACCTGCCGCAGGTCATGAAACTTCAAGACGTCACAACCGTACGAGAAGAAACGCGCAAGGCGTTTGCTGACACCATACGCATTGGAGAACGTTTAGAAGCCATGCAGAAAGAGATGGCAGAGCGTACCGACTATGAGTCTGAGGATTACATGGCTCTCGTAGAGAAATTCACCTCCCTACACGAACATTTCATAATGATGGGAGGAGAGCAGTATGAGGCGGAGATAGAACGCACTCTCCAGGGCTTAGGATTCGAACGAAAGGATTTTGAGCGCTCCACAGCAGAATTCTCTGGCGGTTGGCGCATGAGAATCGAACTTGCGAAGATTCTTCTCCAGAAGCCTGACATCCTCTTGCTCGACGAGCCTACGAACCATCTTGACATTGAGTCCATACAATGGCTTGAGCAGTATCTGTCACAGGCTCCCTGTGCCGTTGTTCTTGTCTCTCACGACCGTGCTTTCATAAATAACGTCACAAACCGAACAATAGAAATCACCTGCGGACATATCGAGGACTACAAGGTGAAATACAACGAGTATGTGGTGTTAAGAAAGGAACGCCGAGAGCAGCAACTTCGGGCTTACGAAAACCAACAAAAGGAGATTGCAGACACAAAGGCATTCATTGAACGCTTCCGATATCAGGCAACAAAAGCCGTACAGGTGCAGCAGAGAATACGCCAGTTGGAGAAAATCATTCCTATAGAGGTTGACGAGGTGGACAATTCTGCCCTTCGCCTGAAATTCCCACCTTGCCTTCGCTCTGGCGACTACCCTGTGATCTGCGAAGACGTTGAGAAAGCCTACGACCATGTTGTCTTCCAAAACGTAAACCTAATCATAAAGCGTGGAGAGAAGGTGGCATTTGTAGGAAAGAACGGTGAAGGAAAGTCTACTCTCGTGAAATGTATCATGAACGAGATTCCCTTTGGCGGAACCTTGAAGATAGGCCATAACATTCAGATTGGCTATTTCGCACAGAATCAAGCACAGATGCTCGACGATGAGCTCACGGTTTTTGAAACCATTGACCGTGTGGCAAAGGGAGAGGTTAGACTGAGAATAAACGACATTCTCGGAGCATTCATGTTCGGAGGGGAGGCAAGCGAGAAAAAGGTGAAGTTCTTATCGGGTGGAGAACGCTCTCGTCTGGCAATGATACGCCTACTCCTTGAGCCAGTGAACTTCCTTATACTCGACGAGCCAACAAACCACCTTGACATGAAGTCAAAAGATGTGCTAAAGGAAGCGATAAAGGCATTCGACGGAACTGCGGTGATTGTCTCACACGACCGTGAGTTCCTTGACGGACTTGTGGAGAAGGTGTACGAATTCGGAGGAGGAAAGGTGCGTGAATATCTCGGTGGCATCTACGACTGGATTCGCAGTCACGACAACCAAAATTCCATCGATCAGAAATCCACTCTGAACGTCGTTGAAAAAGACAGTCAGAAGAGCTGTTCACAGAAAGCTGTTGACAGCACTCCTTCGCAAAAGGCTGCCTCCCCAGAGCCTACTGATTCAGAGGTGATGAGCTATGCTGAAAGGAAAGAGCGACAGAAGCAGGTCACCAGACTCCAGAAGCAGGTCAACGAGATTGAGAAAAAGATTTCTGAGTTAGACAACCGCCTCTCAGAACTCGACACTCTCCTTTGCGACCCTAAGAACGCCTCTGACATGAAGCTCGTGAATGAATATACCGAGGTTCAGCATGAGCAGGAAAAGGCTATGGAGACTTGGGAGGAACTCTCTGAAAAACTCGAGGAGATTAGAATCTAATCGTGCAGTTTTCCCTTTTATCAAAAAAAAGAACGTATAATTGCCGCAAATTAGCCGTAAATTAAAGGAAATACTAATTTTCGTAAATTCACGGATAATTCTCGATAATTCGCGTTAAAAAAAGAACTATTAAGTAGGTGTGCAAAATTATTTTTATAATCCTTGCATCGCCTACTGCGCATTATCAGCAAGTGACAACAGTCGAGTAGGAGTCGCTACACTCCTTTATGTCACATACTGATTCTACATCACCAATCAATACAATCATTATAAAAATAATTTTGCACACCTACTTATGGAAATAAAAACATCAGAATATGTAATCAGTTCTCCAACGGTGTCAACATGTCCTAAAGATACAAAAAACGAGTATGCTTTCATCGGAAGAAGTAACGTGGGAAAATCTTCTCTGATAAACATGTTGTGCCGCCACAAGAACTTGGCAAAGACATCATCAACACCTGGCAAAACCTTGCTAATAAACCATTTCATAATAAACAAGGAATGGTATCTCGTTGACCTACCCGGATACGGCTTCGCAAAACGTTCTAAGCGTATGGTGCAGAAACTCGAACAGATGATCACGGGATACATACTCCAACGTCAGCAACTCGTCTGCACATTCGTGCTTATTGACGTTAGGCACGACCCTCAACAGATTGACCGTGAGTTTATTGACTGGCTGGGAGAGTCGGGCATTCCTTTTGCCATCATCTTCACGAAAGCCGATAAGCTTGGGGAACTAAAGGCGAAAAAGGCTGCTGGCATCTGGATGGAGAAGATGAAGGACCGTTGGGAGGAACTGCCTCCTTACTTCGTCACCTCAGCAGAGAAGGGCTATGGTCGTGATGACGTCCTTGAATATATAGATAGTATTAACAAAGAACTTATGGTGGGAGAAACAGAATCCCACACAAACACAGAGGAATAAATCGCCTCGCGAAATCATCAAAGAAAAAAAACAGACAAACAAGAAAAAAAAATGGCAAACCCAATACTTGACGTACAAAACCTAACAAAGTCATTCGGAGAGAGAGTACTCTTTAGAAACATCAATTTCTCCATCGCCGAGGGACAGCACGTTGGACTCATTGCTCAAAACGGAACAGGAAAGTCAACTCTCCTGTCAATGCTCATGGGCATAGAAGGCGTCGATGAGGGCTCCATAATCTATCGTAACGATATCAAGACAGGCTTCCTTTGTCAAACACCGGTATTCGACCCACAGAAATCGGTTATAGACACTTGTACGGAACACCAGACAGAACATGAGCACCATCTCAACGCAAAGCAGATTCTCACACAGTTGAAGATACGCGACCTCAACCAGCCTATGGGACAACTCTCTGGTGGTCAGCAAAAACGCGTAGCCCTTGCGGCTGTTCTTATGACAGACCCGGACTTCCTTATTCTCGACGAGCCAACAAACCACCTCGACCTCGAGATGATTGAATGGCTTGAAGGATTTCTCGCTCGTGGAAACAAGACCATCCTCATGGTCACCCACGACCGTTTCTTCCTCGACCGCATCTGCTCAGTAATTCTGGAGCTCGACGAGCAGACAATGTTCACTTATCGTGGTAACTACAGCTATTACTTAGAGAAGCGTCAGGAACGAATAGACAATCAAAGGGCGGTGATACAGACAGCAAACAATCTTTATAGAAGAGAGTTGGAATGGATGAGAAGGCAACCACAGGCAAGAGGGCATAAGGCAAGGTATCGCGAAGAGGCTTTCTATGAATTGGAGCAAGTAGCAAAAAGGCGTATCGAAGATCGGCAGATTCGACTGAAGGCCAGCAAGGTGTATATCGGCTCAAAAATCTTTGAATGCCAATACATCTCAAAGGCATGGGAAAGAGAGAACGACGAACCGCTCGTGATCCTAAAAGATTTCTACTATAACTTCGCTCGCTTCGAGAAGATGGGTATAGTGGGTAATAATGGTGCAGGAAAGTCTACGTTCATAAAAATGCTGTTAGGATTGGAACGACCAGATGAAGGACGCTTCGATATCGGAGAAACGGTTCGCTTTGGATATTTCTCACAAGACGGACTGAAATTCCGGGAAGACCAGAAGGTGATCGACGTCGTTCGGGAAATTGCTGACTATATCGACCTTGGAAATGGAAAGCATCTCACCGCAGGACAGTTCCTGCAGTACTTCCTCTTCACTCCAGAACAGCAGCATAACTACGTCTATAAACTCTCGGGAGGAGAGAAAAGAAAGTTGTATCTGTGTACCGTCTTGATGCGTAATCCGAACTTCCTCGTGCTCGATGAGCCTACTAACGACCTCGACATAAAAACTCTTCAGGTCTTGGAGGAATATCTTCAGGATTTTGCAGGGTGTGTAATTGTCGTATCACACGACCGTTACTTCACCGACAAGGTCGTTGACCATCTGCTCGTGTTCCACGGAAATGGAGAAGTGCAGGACTTTCCTGGCAATTACACGCAGTATCGCGAGTATCAGCAGCTAAAGCCGAAGGCTGAGGTAGAGAGCAAGGAAAAGACTGCAAAGAAAGATTACCATAACGAGACTCGACGCCGGATGTCGTTTAAGGAGAAACGTGAGTTTGAAATGCTTGAGAAGGAAATAGAGGCTCTGACCTCTGAGAAGGAGCAGATAGAAACAGCTCTCTCTTCTGGAGCAATTTCCGTGGAGAAGATCACAGAAATGTCTAAGCGTCTCCCTATTCTCAACGAGGAGCTCGATGAGAAAGAGATGAGGTGGCTGGAACTTAGTGAACTTTGCTAAGCAATAGCCAACAACAACTTGCTTTAGGTGTTACTGTATATAACCAGTAGATTTCTTATAGCGGGTTTTGATGATTTCAATGGCGATTCCCTTTTTCGTAAGAAACGGGAAAAAACCCCAAAAAACAGAAAATGAACAAATTTAAAGCAGCTTTATTCGACCTTGACGGGACTCTCGTAGAGACCGAAGGTCAGTATACAGAATTTTGGAGCGCCATGGGAAGGAAGTATCGTCCTGACGTTCCCGATTTGGCGCAGATAATAAAAGGCACTACACTCGTACAGATATTCGATAATTTCTTCCCCGACCAGCAATGGCGTGAGGAAATAACTGCTGGGCTTGACGAATGGGAGAAGAACATGGAGTATCCGTTCATCCCTGGTGCCTTGGAGTTTTTGAAAGACTTGAAGGCACATGGTGTTAAGTGTGCAGTAGTGACAAGTTCAAACAAAAAGAAGATAGATGCGGTAAGGGCAAAGATTCCTGATTTCGACTCTCTCTTCGACCGTATTCTCACCTCTGAGGATTTCCGTGCCTCTAAGCCTGACCCCGACTGCTACAACCTTGGAGCAAAGGTGTTCAACTGTAAGAAAAAAGAATGTATAGTCTTTGAAGATGCATTCACCGGCCTCCAGGCAGGAATGTCTTCACGCATCTTCACAGTCGGAATAACAACCTACAACAGTCGTGAGCAGATTCAAGACAAATGCAACTATGTCATTGACAACTTCCTTGACATGACCTTTGAGAAAGCAGAAGCTCTTCTGAACCCTGAAACGCCAAAGACTGAGAAAAAAACGAAACAGGCAAAGACCTCGAAAACCGAGGCTAAGGCAGAGACAAAGAAAAAGGCAGAGCAGAAGAATGAGCAACCTGCTGAGCAGAAGGTTGAGCAAAAGGTAGAGCAAAAAATTGAGCAAAAAGTTGAGCAAAAAACTTCTGTGCCTTGTCCACCGTTGGTGATAAACAATATTGTTGACCTCATCAATGCTCCTCAGCGGCAACTTATTCTTACCGACCAGCAGATTCAGCACCTTCCGCTCGAAGAGGCGGAAAAGCGATACAGATGGTTTGAGAGAACATTGGCTATTGTGCTGAACTACGATGTCGTTATCAGCGACACAAATATATGGCTCGACCTACTCACTGGTCACACCTCGTCACATTCCGACCCAAGGTTCAATGCTCGTCTGCAGTTTGAAAGGCAACTGGAATTTATCTCGAAGCTTACAAAGCATCGTCACGGAAGGTTCATGATGATGGCTGAGACATATGAGGAGATAGACCGCTTCGCATCGCTCATGGAGCCTGTAAGTCATAAGGATGCTGACTTCTCTGACGAGTCTATCTGCAGAAATATTGCTGCTCGGCTTGCAAAAAGGCTCATTCTTTCACAACAGAGAGAAAACAGGCTGCGCATAGAGGGCATTGGTGCTGAAAGTCATCACAGTGCGTTTGCCGACCCTGCCATTATTCGTCGTTGCGTGGAACTCTTCTCTCAAGGAAAGAAAGTGCTTCTCCTTACCAACGATGCCTCCGTAGCTATCCGTGCCATGGGAATGTGCGATGACCTTCAGCGCACAAACGGCATTGACGATGAGACTTGGGACGAGGTGTATGCAGAACTGCGCCCAATGGTAATGACCATGGACGACCTTAAGGTTCTGGATGTCTTTACTCGCCAGTTCCACTTCCTGCAAATGGCAGCTGGAAAGCAATGGATGGAAGATGTGCCTCAGAAGATGAAGAAGCATGACGTAGAGCCTCTCACTCTATGGACAGAGGGCTTCAGAAGAAGAAACAACAACCAGCAGAAGCCAGAGAGAAACGAGCAGAAGCATAACACAGTGAAGCAACAGCCTGAACAAAAGAAAGAACAGAAGCAACAACCTGAACAAAAAAAGGAACAAAATAATCAGAAGCAAGAGCCTGCACAGAAAAATGAATCTGTTCTGAAAAAGGAGCAGAAGCAAAAGCAAGAGGGTAAGCAGAAAAAAACACAAAAGTCTGTTGCTTCTGAAAAGGGTGCAGTTGCAGAGAAGTCTATGTTTTCTGAGAAGGGTTCTGATTCTTCAACAGAAACGGTTGTAGAGCACGAACCAGTTACAACGGTTTCTCTTTCTCCAGAAAGCACTCCTATGGTTGTAGAGCAGAAGAAGGAAGAGACTGTTCAGAAGAAGAAAAAAACTGTGAGAAAAAAGCCAGTTAGAAAGAACAGTAAAACTGCTTCACATAAGAACACAGAAACAGGACAAAACACCCTGGCAGCTGAGAAAGACAACACCCCTGCCCCTGCAACTGAAGCAGATAAGAGCAACACCCCTGCCCCTGCAGCAAACACCCAAAGTGAGTAAACAAACAAAACGAGATGGGTAGAAACAAATATTCACAAAAAGAAATCAACGAGATTGGCATTCTTCTGAGAAAGAAGAATGCCAGCAATCGTGCACAACAGAAGGAGATTCGCCATATTCTCAGAACCGACTACGAGTTTAACATCTCTGACTTCAATGAGCCGGGGAAAGCATTCGGTTGCGAAGAACTAATGGCTGCTATAGAACGTCGCGCTATACATATCCTTGACGATGCCACAATTGCCGATATGAAGGCAAAGCGTGAGCGCGACAAGCAACGCGATGCTGCTCTTCGAGAACAGGAAGCAATAGAGCAAGGAGAGCAAACCGACTGGAAGAAGGCAATGGAAGAATGGCAACAATGGGAAGATTCCCAAAAGGGAGAAACGTCTCCTGGTGAGAACTCCCAGAAAGGAGAGCAGTTATGACAGCAGTGAAAGCGATTCTCTTCGACTTCGACGGCACATTGGCAAACACCGTCTTGGGCATCACAAAGACCATGGCAGAGACATTCCGAAGAATGGATATTCGCATTCCTTCCGAAGAAGAGATGATTGCCACAATCGGGCTCCCTCTCCGCACTTCTCTCCAGCGTCTTGGAAAACTCTCTGATGCTCAGGCTGATGAAGCAACGGCTCTCTACCGAGAGCTGTTCCCTATCTACGAAGTAGGGAATGTAGTGTTGTTCCCCGACACTATCTCCACTCTTGAGAAGCTGAAGGAAAGGGGTGTAAGAATGGCAATAGTAACCTCTCGCGACTGTCCTTCCCTCCGTCTTATCATGGAGCCAAGAGGACTACTCCCATTCTTTGAGACAACCGTAAACGGAAGCGATGGAATAAAGGCAAAGCCTGCTCCAGATATGGTGGTCAACCTTTTAGAAAGAATGTCACTAAAAGCAGATGAGGTTCTTGCCGTGGGAGACACAACCTTCGACATCGAAATGGGACAACGAGCAGGGTGCAAAACATGTGCAGTTACTTACGGAAATCATTCTCGTGAAACACTGGCTTCCCTATCCCCCACTCATATCATCGACTCTCTTTCTGAACTGCTCTCTCTTCTAGAACTGCAATAACAGTTTTTGTACTGACATAGGTAGGCTTTTCTCACAAGTTTTTTCAAGAAAATTTGGAGATACGGTTTTTATGTTGTAACTTTGCAGCAAACATATTGTGTCAAGAAAAAGAAAGGAGCAAAGATTATGAAATACCCTATTGGAATACAAG
>SAMEA3663036__coassemble_393_pt1 | contig 20994 bp, 21 predicted proteins | sample SAMEA3663036__metabat2_high_PE_014 | metagenome-assembled genome bin SAMEA3663036 (sample SAMEA3663036) | pig gut metagenome | biome: pig gut; feature: pig-associated habitat; material: faeces | place: France | collected 2012
ATTGAGCATCTTGAGATAATTGAGCATCTTGAGATAATTGAGCATCTTGAGATAAAAAAATATATATCCCATCTCATATCACTTCTTAAATAAAGCGTTTATGCAGACACCATATTTTTTAATTGACTCAGAAAAGATAGAGAAAAATCTGAAGGTACTTCGAGGGGTTATGGACAGAACAGGAAGCAAGATTCTCCTCGCACAGAAATGCTTCAGTTGCTATGCACTATACCCTCTTGTGGGGAAATACCTTGCAGGCGCTACCGCCAGCGGAATCTTCGAGGCTCAGTTGTGTCATGAGGAGATGATGGGAAAAGAGAACCATATCTTCTCTCCAGCATTCCGCGAGCAGGATATAGATGCTATTCTTTCTATCTGCGACCATATTGTCTTCAACTCACCTGCCCAGCTGCTTCGTTACGGAGAAAGAGCAAAAAAGGCAGGCTTGCAGGTGGGAATACGTGTCAATCCTGAATGCTCCACACAAGAGGGCCATGCCATCTACGACCCCTGCTCCCCTGGTTCTCGTCTCGGCACGAAGGAAGTTCACTTGCGTGAATATCTCCACGACTGTAAGGAAAAGGGCGTCTCTCCTTGCCTTGACGGCATTCACTTCCATACGCTCTGCGAGCAGAATTCCGACGACCTTGAAACGACTTTAAACGCCATAGAAGAGAAATTCGGAGATATTCTTCATGAAATGAAATGGATAAACTTCGGAGGAGGGCATCATATCACTCGTGCTGACTACGACCTCGACCGTTTGGAGCGTTGCATCAAGCGCATGCAAGAGCGTTACTCCCTTGCGGTATACCTTGAGCCAGGAGAGGCTGTGGCATTGAATGCGGGTACTCTCCATGCCACGGTCTTAGAGGTGCTGCCAAAGGGTGACTACGGAGTTTCAAACGTTATTCTTGACACCTCGGCAGCATGCCATATGCCTGATGTGATAGAAATGCCATACACACCACCTGTGCTCCACCCTACTCTTGCTGAAGAGGGTGAGGACGGCTTCAGATACCGTTTTGGTGGTCCCACCTGCCTTAGTGGTGATGTGATAGGAGAATACACGTTCAAGGAAAAGCTCTCTGAGGGCGACGAAATTGTTTTTGGCGACATGGCTATTTACTCCATGGTAAAGACAAACACCTTCAACGGAATGCCCCTTCCAGACATCTACATCAGCAAGGAGGGCATTTCCTCTCTCTGGAAACACTTCTCCTACTCTGACTTCAAAGCACGTGTGTAGATATCTACATATTGCAAACCCTAAAGAGTAAGTAGGTGTGCAGAATTATTTTTCATAATCCTTGCACACCTACTTACTCTTTTTTCTCCTCCTTTCTAAAGAATGATGAGCATAATGCAGGCGTTTTATTTCACCGCAGTTTCCGCCTTGTATTTCCAATGAGCGGCAATGCCATATTCAGCCTCGTAGTTCATGCGCTCAGAACGAATCTGGAGCTCTATCCAGTTGCAATCTGGTCCCATGACAGTAAGCTGGAGAGCTTGATAACCAGAAGGTTTCGGGTGTGTTATCCAGTTCTTTATTCTGTCAGGGTGTATACGGAAAAGCATGGAGATGACATTGTATATTCTCCAGCAATAGAACTTCTCAAGGTCTATATCTGCAGAAAGAGACTCCTTCACCGTCTTCACCTCGTCAAGACAGTCAACACAATTCTCTTCCATCAGAGGAGCGGGCGTTCCCTCAGGAACCTTATAAACAATTCTTGTAGCAAATAGGTCGTAGACATCATCAAATTGCTTATGGTCGATGCGCATTTTTCTCCAGATAGAGTACACGGACTTCATTCTATATAAGAACTCATACTCGATGCCTAAGTCGTCAAGCATGGCACGAATGGGCAAAGCAAATGTTTTGAAGACATTCTCACACATAGCCTCAGACTCCATCAGCAATGTCTTCAGATTGTTATAGTCTTCCGGATAGCCAATTTTTACTGCTTTGTCGAGAAGTTCTTTCTGCAGATGTTCTAAACCGAGCTTCTCTGCTTCTGGAGCCCAATGCTCCATTACTTCATCAACGAACGATGATATAGACACATTGTTGGGCAGCGGTGTCCCATTCTCAAGGTCACGCAACTGCCCAACAACTGTATTTATATCATCATAGACAGCCTTTTGTTCTGCTGTGAATGATGTTTTGTTCAACATTGAAAAGTGTGTTTTGTTATTGCTTATAAGATGAAAAAAGAGTGGGGAGAGAATCTTGCTCTCCCTATTTCTTTATTTATTCAAGGAATGCCTTGCGGCTCTCTGCCAACTCTGCCTGTACCTCAGCAAGCTCTGCCTTCAGTTCCTCAACAGTTGTTGCGTTGATCTTCTTGAGAGGTTCGAGAGCCTCTGCGAAGCCCTGAATTTCTGCATCGTAAACAGAGAGGTTGTCGATAGCATCAAGAATGAGTACAATGCGGAATGTGATGTTTGAAACAGTCTCGTCGTCGTAGCCCTGAAGGAATTTCTCTGTGTTCTGGCTTGCGATATAGAGCTGTTCAACGGTTCCGGCACATGTAGCCACCCAGAAGAAGTGAATGCGACCGTTCTTCTCCATCTCGCTATAGATATCATGCTCTATATCGGTGAAAGACTCGTTTGCAGAGAGCTTTTCGATAACAGGGTCGTTCACGTCAGCAGCAAGCTTTGCAAGTGCCTTGTCGTAACCCGTAACATCCATGCCGTAGAGGTTAGCAACAGCCTTATCGGTGTTAAGGATATAGAGTGCAGCATACTTCTGCGCTATTGTCTGCAAATCGTTAGCCACCTCTGGCTGAATGAGATAATCAGGCTGAACCTTCTTCTCCTCATCAGTAAGTTTCAGCTCACCGTCATTGATAGCCTTGTAGAGCGGTGTGAACTTCTTTTCGCCAATTTGTGCAGCGATGCTGTCGAAATGCATTTTCACAGCCTCTTCCAACTGTGTCTGCTCAAATGACTTTACGATAGTGTCTTCTTCGGAAGCATTTCCGTTAGACTTGTTTCCGCAAGAAACTAATGCTATTGCAGCAAAGGCAATTGCAAGAATCGATAATTTCTTCATAATTAGAATCCTTTTTTTATGTTTTGTTATTAGATTTCCATGTCATAGCAGCACTCTATTGTAAGCCAAGAGAACTGCCAACCTCCACATGCCTTACATTCCTTTCCGTCTTTCATTCACATAATTTTTGTGAAGAACGGGGAGCGAGAATTTTGTGTAAGTCATTTTCACCCTTGCAAAGGTAATACTTTTTCTTGAATTAACAAACTTTCATCGAGAAAAATCATTTTTTACGCTTTAATTTTTTCCTCCAAGGCTATTTCTTCGTATATACTTACCCGGAAAATCGGTATAAAGCATAAGTGAGATGAGCAACGAGAAGAATAGCAACACGAGAGAATTGAATGTCAGCGTAGAGAAAGTCTTGCTTCCCACCTTCTTCTCAGAACTGTAGAAAGGTGCCCCGCCGCATCTTGTTTGCGGTGAAACAAAGACATATCCCATTTTCGGTACTATATGCCCATCTACAACGGTATGGGTAACCTTACTGTTTGCATTTACAACAAAATCTTCAAGATTCAAATTGTAGTTGCTTCGCTTCATTTCCTTATACTCTTCCTTCCCGATTTCCTTCAGGCGTTCAGAGATGATCTTGTCTTCTTCAAGAGTGGCATCGTTGCTCTGGTTGGAAAGAAGTTCATCTGCCTTCTCTGTATACTCCTTTAGTGAAGCATAGTCGTAACCTCCCGTGTATGGCATTCCTGTAAACTCCACAAGAGCAGGCATTGCCTTCTTCACAATATCGAGATGCTTTGCAGGCACCTCCTTCCCTTTCTCCTTCAGACTCTTTATGGTCTCTATCTGCGACTGTATCTCCTCTATATGCGCATATCTGAAATATTGCGACTCATATTTCTTTTTCTGTATGTCGAAGAGCGGTTCCTCAAATTCATTGTCCTTGAACTGTGATACGCTGAGGGCTTCATACGCCCATCTTGACGGTACGAGATTTCCAATCATTGGTACGTTTCCCGTGGTGCTCTTTGGAGAAAGGTCTGAGAAGTCAACAACAATTCCACAGAGCAGAATCTGCGGAATCAGCAGTAGAGGGATGGTGATATATATTGAGACAACAGTATTCATGATCTGCGAAAGCAGAAGTCCGGTCAGTCCCGCAACGAAAGAAGTGAGGAACAACACTCCCCACCATGTCAGCCACAGTGATGACGTTCCAGCTATGCTGTTTCCAATAATCACAAACAAAAGAGTTTGCACAAAAGCCACAACAGCCATGAAGACAATCTTCGAACTGATATAGCTTGCGTAGCTCAGGCTAAGGAATTTCTCTCTTTTCAGAATTAGTCGGTCACGAATAATCTCCTCTGCCGACCCACTCATTCCCATGAACGTAGCCACGATGACCGCCATGAACATATAGCTCACAAAGTTCTTGTTGTCCATGAGAGAATAACCTTCCTGAGGAGCGTAGTGTGTCAGTCCAGCACAAATCATTGCAAGCACTGGAGCTTCAAGAAGAGTGATAATGATGTATTGCAGATTAGATTTCTTTGACGAGAAAGTGCGCTCAAGGAATATCCAGAACTGCTTAAAAACGCCCGGTTTCCGCTGGTCGGTCTTTGGAACATCCAACACCTTCGGTTCAGAGAACGTGCCAAGCTGCTCCATGTACATCCTGTTCCATTCCTCTGGAGAGACCTTCCTGCGGTCTGTTATCTGACCCTTCTCGTCGAAGGCCTTCTCGTCTATGATGTTCAGCACCACCTCTGGATTCACATTTCCGCACATGGTGCATGTAGAAAATTCTGCATCGGCATAGTTGGCAGCCGTCTTGAAGTAAGTGATTGCCTCTATCGGACTACCGTCAAAGACTGGATATCCCCCCTTATCGAGCAGCCAAAGGCGGTCAAAGAGCTTATAGACATCACTCGAAGGCTGATGGATATTCACAATAACGAGCTTTCCCTTGCACGTCAACTCTTTCAGAATGTTTATCATCTTCTCCGTGTCGGCAGAAGACATTCCAGAGGTAGGCTCGTCAAGGAATAGCACGGCAGGCTCACGAATAAGCTCAAGGGCAATGTTCAAACGTTTTCGCTGTCCTCCAGAGATGGTCTTAGACTCTGGCGAACCCACCTTGAGGTCTTTTGCCTGTAGGAGGTCGAGCTGTCTCAGCACTTCCAGCACCCTTTTCTCTATTGTCTCTTTTGGCAATCCCTCAAACGTCAGTCGTGCCGTGAAGAGCAGGTTTTCGAATACGGTGAGTTCTGCTATTAGGAGGTCGTCTTGCGGCACATAGCCAATAAGCTGCTTCACCTCCGGTTCATTGATATCATGCCCGTTGATAGTGATCTTCCCTGACTGAGGTTGCAGCGTACCGTTGAGAATCGACTGGAGAGTTGTTTTTCCAGCACCAGAGCCTCCCATGATGGCGAGCAGCTGACCGTTCTCGATATCAAACGAGAAATTGTGCAGACCGTTATTGCTGTTTGGGAATCGGAAATCAATATTTCTTCCGCAGAACTCTATCTCTTCCCTTTCCTCTTCCTTCATATACACGCTGAATACGCTGGAGAAATAAATGCGCAAACCGCTCTTGTTGACTTTCAACACTCCGCTCTGCGCCCATGTCTGGTATACTCCGTGTAACACAGGTATATCGTCCATGAGAACAGTGTCGTTTCCATGGTAGGAGAACAGCAGTTTGTTACGTTTCTTCAGCCACAGCACTCGCAGATATCCGTCAAGGTTCTCGTAGTGTTGAATGCTGACATAGTCAGAGGTCTTGCCTTCTATGAAATTACAGAACTCGGCATACACCTCGTCGTCCACTCCGAACTTCTTCTGCACACTTCTAAAAATGAACTCCTCTCTATTGAACGCATTCTCTTCTGTATCACAGAATTCCATCAAACGGAGCAAGATAAGTTCCTGCTCTTCTGACTTCATCTTTCCTGCAAAATTCTGACAGATGCCCTCGATAATCGCATCCTTGTCAAGATCGGGAGACATGCTATAGAGCTCACGAAGTTCGTTGTAGAGATCTGTGAAGACCTCTACATTCCTAATACCAAAATGCCGGCTGAAATAATTGCTCAGCGTAGTGGTAGAATAGTTTGTGTCAACATCCTTCATCGCCCCGAAGAGAGCAAAGAGGTTTGTGAGTCCTGAGAGTATTACGTCTGTAACCATAGATGCTATTTGGCGACTATTGCTTTACGGTATATGTCATGGTTAGGATATTGCGGTTCCCCTGTCGCTCGTATCTTACCTCGTCCATAATCTGTTTCACGAGAAAGACACCCAGCCCACCTATAGGGCGTTCTTCAGCAGAAAGGCTTGTGTCTGGTTCGTCGAGAGTGGTAGGGTCGAAGGGCTCTCCTTCGTCAATGAGTGTGAAAGTGAGCGTTTCTCCCGTACCGTCCATGTTCAACTGTACCGGCATACCATTTTTTCCCGGATACGCATAGTCAACAACGTTCACAAATGCCTCTTCAAGAGCGAGGTTCAGTTGGAAAACAGCTGCCATGGGTAGTCCTAACTGTTCTCCCGTCACTTCCATCCACTCTCCAAGCATAGGAACCTCATTGACGTCGTTGTGTAGGTTTAAGGTTTTTCTCATAAGTTTTTATCCACAAGAAGATGTGTTCCATTGGGATTCTTTCCACCTTTGTCTTTATATATATATCGTGCGGAATTTTTTTTTACCTTATTTTATATATTTATAAGCATTCGAGCAGGTGAAAATGGTGGATGCCAGTAAGTGACAATCCACCCAAATAAGAGCGTTTACGCAAACTTAAAGAGTGAGTAGAAGCCAGTGATGGTGAACACCTGCTTTATCTCGTCTGAAACGCCAACGATTGTTACGTCGCCACCCTTTGAGATTGTTGCCTTGCGCAAAGAAAGGAAGTGTCTGAGTCCAGAAGAAGAGATAAACTCCAATTCCTTGCAGTCGAGCACGATGTGCTTGTCGGCATTGTCAAGCAGAGCTTCCATATCTGTTGCGAACTGCTGTGAGGCAGCTGTATCGAGTCTTCCTTTGAGTATTCCTGTTACTGTTCCTTCTGAAGTTGTGATAGTGAGTGTCATAATCTTATATGTTTTTTAGTTATTGTTTTTTCTGATTTGTTTTTCCTTCATAATAAAGAGAAACCGTCAAGAGAGAAAGAATTTGTTACATCCCCTCTTTTTCCTGACAGAGATGCTCAATATATTTGCAGACAATGTCTATCCCTGGAATATTGCTCGCACCCTCAGGAATGATGACGTTGGCATATCGCTTCGTAGGCTCTATGAACTGCTCATGCATAGGCTTTAAGACTTTCATGTAGCGGTCTATGACCATGGAGACTGTTCTGCCACGCTCTATCGTGTCGCGCTGGATGTTGCGAATAAGGCGAATGTCATCGTCGCAGTCAACAAAAATCTTCAGGTCCATCATGTCGCGGAGTTTGCGATTCAAAAGAGCCATGATACCCTCAACAATAATCACGGGCTTTGGCTCCACATGTATTGTCTCTGGGAGGCGGTTGCTGATGAGATACGAATATGTTGGCTGTTCGATTGCCTTTCCCTCCTTAAGTTCCCCGATATGCTTTATCAGCAGTTTCCAGTCGAAGGCATCGGGATGGTCGAAATTGATTGCCTTGCGTTGCTCATCGGTAAGGTCTGAGGTGTCATTATAATATGAATCCTGCGGAACCACCGCAACATAGTTTGGTGGCAACGCTTCAACGATTTTCTTCACTGCCGTGGTTTTTCCCGAGCCAGTCCCTCCGGCTATTCCGATAATAGTCATATTACGTGTCTTTTTTTTATTGTTTTTTGCCAGAACACATACATAAGTATGAAATTCAGATGCAAAAATAGTAAAAATTCACGATATTAAAGCAAAAAATCCAATAAAATTTGGATATTCGATAAAAAAATAGTAATTTTGCAGCCGCTTTATGCAATAATCGTATAAACTTAATCAAAAAAACAAGAAAAAAATGAAAAAAGGTATTCATCCAGAAAACTATCGCCCAGTTGTCTTCAAGGATATGTCAAACGGCGATATGTTTCTCACACGTTCTACATGCAAGACAAACGACACTGTAGAGTTCGAGGGCGAGACTTATCCAGTTGTGAAGATTGAAATCTCCAGCACTTCTCACCCATTCTACACTGGCAAGAGCAAGCTCGTTGATACTGCTGGTCGTGTTGACCGCTTCATGAGTCGTTACGCTAAGCTGAAGAAGTAATCAGAGAACAAACACCATATAATATATATGGCTTTACCCACACGTAGTTGCATATACGTGATGGTGTAGAAACCAAAATGAGACATAAGAGATGAAAGTCTTTTATGTCTCATTTTTTTATGTCTCGTTCCACACTTTGTTAACGAAGGTAAACATATTACACAAACCGCACAACAAACATTCTTCTCTTTATACACACTTTTTTATTAATTCCGTAAACATTCTTTTTTATTGTTTTTCATATTCTCGCACTTATAAACAAAAATAATTCAAAAATAAGAAGAAAATTGGGAATGCAAAGGTTTTAATGTTAATAATTGTTATTGTGTGCGCACACAATTTTTCAACTAAAAAAAACACATATTAAAATTTGCATTAATGAAAAAAATGGACTAACTTTGCACTCGTTATCCTGAAAACAATCTTTTTACCTTAAAAAAACTAATACCTATTGGAGATAAGAGCGGTTGCCTGTGAAGGTCACTGCTTTTTTTTGTACTTACATGAACCCACGAAAGGAATCACAATTCATCTCCCAACCAAAGAAAATCTCTCATTGCGAAACACAACACTCAAGAGAAATAAAAAAAGAAGGCAATGCAAAGATTGCATTACCTTATTCATCAAAGTCGAAGAGATCCTCATCGTCAAAGTCGTCAAAGTCGTCATCGTCAAAGCCGAAGACTGGTGTGTCGTTGAAACTGTCAAGAGCACGGCGCTCCTTCTTTGTTGGGCGACCAGTACCTCTCTGTCTGTCTATGAATCCCGAAATGCGCGACATCTCCAAGAGTTCATACTGTTTTGCCTCTGTCACGTTCTCATAGACTTCTGGAAGCAGTTTTGCTCCCACCCTCTGCTCTATGCAATTCAGTATTCGGAAAGAATAAGTAACTGGGGCCTTCTTCACATGCACAACCTCCCCACATTTCACCGTCCTTGATGGTTTTGCAAGAGAAGCGCCAAAAGCAGCAGAGCCATCTGTTCCAACTCCACTCACGCTCACCCTGCTATTCTTGCACGCATTGGCAGCAACAGTACGTGTCTTAAAAATTCTTGCCGCCCACAACCATTTGTCGAGACGTGCAGTATCTTGATGCTTTAGCTTAGTCTGTTTTTCCATTGTTCATTTTCTTGCTCTTATTCTATTCTTTTTCTTGTTAAGTAGGTGTGCAAAATTATTTTTATAATGATTGTATTGATTGGTGATGCAGAATCAGTATGTGACATAAAGGAGTGTAGCGACTCCTACTCGACTGTTGTCACTTGCTGATAATGCGCAGTAGGCGATGCAAGGATTATAAAAATAATTTTGCACACCTACTTATGTGAAAGGGTTCCTTATGTGAAAGGGTTTGTTCTGATAAAAAGCGAAATTCTGATAAAAAGCGATATTCTGACGGCTGCAAGAAGCTGTAGCCGCCAGAAGGTTTACTTTTTGTTGAACTGATTCATGGTTATGTCAATGCCCGCAAGCACAAAAGATTTCACGCACTCCACGGCATTGTCGATCACTGGATCAAGAATCTCACGCTCTTCAGGTGAGAAACGACCGAGAACATAATCGATTTGCCCACCTCGCTGAAAGTCACTACTAATACCCATACGCAAACGAGCATACTTCTGACCGATGAGCTGCTGGATATGTCCCAGACCGTTATGACCGCCATTCGAACCGCTACCCTTCAGACGCATCTTCCCAAGAGGGAGCGCAAGCTCATCAACAACAACGAGCAGCCGCTCTGTCTCGATCTTCTCTTTCTCTAACCAATAGCGAACGGCATTGCCTGAGAGATTCATATATGTAGTAGGCTTCAAAATATAAAGCTTCCTGCCCTTCAAAGAAGCCTCGGCAACAAAACCATAGCGCTTGTCTTCAAAACTCACTCCAAGGTCGGCAGCAAGCTTGTCAGCAACCATCCAACCACAGTTATGGCGAGTCTCATGATATTCTGCACCAGGATTGCCAAGACCAACTATAAGATATTTATCCATTTCTTTTTCTATATTATATATAAATAAGGTACGTGTAAAAAAGAATTCATCATTCACTCCATGTCACCACTTACGCCTTTCTGCAACGAAAAAAACGGCACCAGAGCGTTTTCACTCTAATGCCGTTAGATTTTTCATCGTATTTCAGAAAAGTCTTACTTTGAAGCAAGAGCAGCGGCACGTGCCTGACGTGTCATCTGTACTGAACATACAACAACATCCTTAGAAGTAGCAAACTCAAGTCCCTCGAACTGGAGCTCACCAACCTTGATAGACTTACCAAGTTCAAGAGCTGTTACGTCAACCTCGAGAATCTCTGGGATTACTGTGTAAGGAGCTGTTACCTTGATCTGACGGATAGAGAGTGCAAGACGTCCACCGTTACGAACACCAGCAGCAAGACCTGTGAGCTTAACAGGAATACCTACTGTTACTGGCTTCTCTGCTGTGATCTCAAGGAAGTCTACGTGGAGAAGAGCGTCTGTTACTGGGTGGAACTGAAGCTCCTTGATAACTGCCTTCTTCTCAACACCGTCTACTGAAAGGTTCACAACATAAACATTTGGTGTGTAGATTGCCTTGCGAAGCTCTGTGAATGGACATACAATAGACTCTGCTACTGGCAGACCGTTCTCGCCCTTCTTGATACCGTAAACGTTACATGGCACGAGACCTTCCTTGCGGATTGCCTTTGCTGCCTTCTTTCCGAGGTCTGTTCTTGCCTGACCAGATACGTTGATTTCTAACATAATTGTGTTACTCTAAATTAAGTAGTTAATAAAATTGATTATTGTTGCTTAATTCGCCATCACACTATTGAGACGGGAATGCAGAAAAATCTGCTCCGTCACATACCGTTTTTGCGAAATGCGGCACAAAATTACTACTTTTTTTTGACATTGGCAAAATATTATCTTAAAAAACGTGAGAAAAGACGCATTTTTCTTGCATATACGGCTTTTTTTATCTATTTTTGCACTTTGAAAGGGCGAAAACAGAAAAATAGGCTGGCATTTTGAGATTCCTAACCCTATATGCCAGCCAACCCTTCGAGAGCTTAGGGTAAAACAAAAGGTGAGCTCTCTCACCATTTAAATATAAAATATGATAAACCGCGAATTAATCAGAACAAAAATCGTTCAGCTTACGTACGCTTACTATCAGAACGGTAACCAAAACCTTGAGAACGCTGAGAAAGAACTCCTTTTCAGCCTCGACAAGGCACACGACCTATACAACTACCTTCTCGACCTTATCGTATCAATAAACAAGGTGGCAAGACAGAGAACAGACATCCTGCAGGCACGATACGAGCGAGGAGAGGGTGAGAAACCTTCATTGCGCTTTGTAAACAATAAGTTTGCTCTGCAACTTTCTGAAAACACAACCCTCAACACATGGAGGGAGACACAACGCCAGACATGGGAAGATGATATCGCTACTGTAAGGAAAATCCTTGAAGCCATAGAAGCGAGCGAGATGTTCCGTGAATATATGGCTGCAGAAGAGGAACCGTCATACCTTGTCGACCGTGACCTCTGGAGAAGAATCTACAAGACTTTCATCGTGGGAAACGAAGATTTAGACACTCTCCTTGAAGACAAATCTCTTTATTGGAACGACGACAAAACCGTCATCGATACCTTCGTAATAAAAACCATAAAGAAGTTCGAAGAGAACAAGGGAGCAGAACAAGAACTGCTGCCTGCCTATAAAGACCTCGACGACCGTGACTTCGCACTGAAGCTATTCAATTGCGCCATTCACAATGCCGACGAATACCAGCAATACATGACCACAACGTCTCGAAACTGGGATTTCTCCCGATTGGCATACATGGACATCGTCATCATGCAGATTGCCATTGCAGAGATGCTCAACTTCCCTGCAATACCTGTTTCTGTAACCATCAACGAATATGTTGACCTGGCAAAAGAATATAGCACTCCAAAATCATGGCGCTATATAAACGGCATGCTCGACGCCATCGCACGCTTCCTCTCTGAATCAGGAAAAATGCTGAAGCCTATGCCAGAGAACAGAAAAGAGGCAAGACAGTAACTGCAAAACAAAAAAAGATTCTTAAACCTTTAATTATTTAAACAACAATACAGAATTATGACACTTACACTACTCGCTGCACAAGCAGCAGGAGGCGGAGGCATGAGCATGATCGTTATGCTCGTTCTTATGTTCGCCGTAATGTACTTCTTCATGATACGCCCTCAGCAGAAGAGGCAGAAAGAGATACGCAATTTCCAGAACTCACTCCAAATCGGAACAAAGGTCGTTACTGGCGGTGGTGTACACGGTGAGGTGAAGAAAATTGACCTCGCTGACAATACAATTGAGATTGAAGTGGCAAAGGGAGTTGTTATTAAGGTAGAAAAGACCTACGTCTTCGCTGCAGCTCCAGAGCAGAAGTAAAAACAATCATGCCTCGAAACGTAATACGTAACATAGCGGTTATGATCAGAGACTTCTTGTTCAGCATCGTTAACAAGGAGTTTCTGATTTTTTTGTTCTTCCTCGTTCTGAGCACAACATATTGGCTTATGTCTGTACTCAACGAAACGATGGAAAGGGAGATTATTGTACCTGTGAAACTGACAAATATCCCAGACAACGCCATCGTGCTAACAGACGAAACAGTGCCGTTGAGGGTTACGGTGAGAGACAAAGGATACACCATTGCTGCTTATCTCTACGGAGAAGAACTGCCAACAATAAAACTGCCCTTTGTAACTTACTTCAAAGGTGAGCAGCGATGCGTTGTGAACACAAACGAACTCAATAAGCTCGTGGCAGCTCAACTATACTCTTCTTCTAAGATTCTAAGCATAAAGCCAGAACGACTCGAATTCCCATTCAACCAAGGGCAGCACAAACGTCTTCCAATAAAACTCCAGGGAACAGTGAAGCCAGCAGACTCTTACCATCTCGCAAGAATCTCTTTCTCTCCCGACAGTGTGATGGTATACTCATCGCAGCAAATGCTCGACAGTCTGCAAATTGTGATGACAGAGCCTGTGAACATACGAGACTTCAACGACACCATCAGCCAAAAAATTAAGATAGAAAGCATAAAAGGCTCAAAAATCGTTCCTAACGAGGTGAGAATGACACTATACCCCGACATTCTCGTTGAAGCGACAATAAACGTTCCAATCACTCCAATAAATGTTCCAGAAGGAATGGTAATGAGAACATTCCCTTCACAGATTCAAGTCAACTACATCATTGGAGCGGCAAGATACCATAAGATAAATCAGAAAAGTTTCACCGTCGTTGCCGACTATGCTGCAACAAACGAAGGAGAACATAAACAATGCCTACTAAAACTGGTGAAAGCACCCAGCGACGCCAGAAACATTAAAATAAAAGCCAATTACGTGGACTATCTCTTGGAACAATGAAATACGCAATCACTGGAGGAATAGGCTCAGGGAAGAGCTACGTCTGCTCGCTCCTGAAAAAATACGGAATAACCGTCTACGACTGCGACCAAGCCGCTAAGCGACTCATGGCAACAGAAAGAAGATTGCAGGAGAGAATCTCTGAAACCGTGGGGACAGATGTTTTCCCTAACGGCGTGCTCAACAAAGCAACTCTTGCAGAGTTCCTTCTTGCTTCAAAAGAGAACAACGAGAAGATAAACCATATTGTGCATCCTGCTGTGGCTGCCGACTTCCACCGCTCGGGATTAGACTGGATGGAGTCTGCCATACTCTACGAAGCGCATTTCGAAGAAAACGTCGACAGAGTGGTTTGTGTCACTGCACCTCTCGAAACACGCATCTCAAGGGTCATCGAACGAGACGGCATCACACGCTCCAAGGCAGAAGAATGGATAAACCGACAGATGAGTCAGGAGGAGAAGGTCTCTCGTTCACATTATATTATATGTAACGACGGTGAGACACCTTTGATTCCACAGATAGAAGATCTACTTCTCTCAATAAGAACAAAGAACTTTCAACAAGAACAAAACAATATCTAACAATAAAAAAACACAGAAAGAAAAAAGACAATGAAAGAAACAATTCTTGCCATTGCTGGCAAACCAGGTCTTTACAGACTGGTGTCAAGAGGAAAAGCAAACCTTATCGTTGAAAAACTCGACGCAACAAAGAAACGTTTACCGGCTTTCGCATCAGACCGCGTAACAAGCCTTGCAGATATCGCAATGTATACCGACGAAGAAGATACACCACTCTGGAAGGTGCTTCAAAGTCTCGGAGAGAAGGAGGGTGGAAAAGCATCCTCACTCGACTACAAGAAGGCAAGCTCACAAGAACTCAGAGAATATTTCGCTAATGTTCTTCCAAACTTCGACCGCGACCGCGTTCACGACAGCGACATAAAGAAGCTCATTCAGTGGTACAACATTCTCGTAAACGCCGGAATAACAAACTTCGAGGAGACCATGGCTCCTACTGAAGGAGACAATATCGACGACAGAAAGGAAGAATAGCTCCTTTTGCCGCAGCAATCTGATGGCTTTTCGCCCCGCATTGGCGAAAAGTCATCAGATTATCTTTATTCCCTTCCCCCGTCCTTCCTGGTATCTTTCGACCTGGTCGAAAGAAAAAACACCCCTGCCCCTCCACCCCTGCGCTGCCTCAAACACCCCTGCCCTGCCTCAAACACCCCTGCGCTGCCTCAAACACCCCATCCTGGTATCTTTCGACCTGGTCGAAAGAAAAAAAACAGCCCTTTACATTTTCAAAAAGAAGAAAAGAAAACATGGAATATCTCGGAATAATAATTAGCATTGCCATTGTTCTCGCCAGTGCCGACACCCTCACCGAAGGCGCATCGAAGATAGCCCGAAAGCTGAACATGTCAGAGATGCTCATTGGTCTCACCATCGTGGCTATGGGCACCTCACTCCCAGAGCTCTGCGTCAGCATAACCTCCGCAGTCAGCGGAGTTGCAGACATGGCTGTTGGCAACGTCATCGGAAGCAACATCTTCAATATCTTCATGATTGTTGGGCTCTGCGCAATGGTGAACCCGATGTCGGTTGCTCCCACCACCGTAAAGCGCGACCTCCCCTTCATGTTCTTTGCCTCCTTGGCACTCATTGCCATCCTTTTCGACAGTCGCGTCTCACGCCTTGAAGGCACCCTTCTCCTTCTTGCCTTCATCGCCTTCATGGCATACACCATCATCCATGCGAGAAAAGAAGAACAGACAACCAGCACGCAACAAGAACAGAATGCTGATGCAGAGAAAAAAACAAGCAAGATGGCAAAGATCTTCAAGAACCCCATCCTGCAGATCGTCTGCGGAATAGGAGGATTGATTCTCGGCAGTAACGTCTTCGTAGCAGAAGCCACAACCGTTGCCCACTCGTTAGGAATCTCAGAGGCAGTGATTGGAATCGTTATCCTCGGCTTTGGCACCTCCCTTCCCGAGCTCGCCACCAGCCTTGTGGCAGCAACAAAGGGAAAGACCTCCATCGCCCTTGGAAACGTCATTGGCTCTTGCGTGTTCAACATCCTGATGATTGTTGGCGTCACGGCTGCCATCCTCCCTTTAGACACTCGAGAGATAACACTCCTCGACCTCGTGATGCTCTTTGCTGGAGCAGTACTTCTCTGGCTCTTCTCCTTCACAAAGAAAACCATGGAACGCTGGGAAGGCTGCGTGCTCTTCATCATTTTCGTTGCCTACCTCACTTTTTTGCTCGTTTAACGTTCGTTTAGGGATTCTCCCCCTACTGTTAGGGAAAAACTTTTTGCATACGCGGAAAAAGGTTGTAACTTTGCCGATGAAAAGAAGAAACAACCACTTTTCATATAGCAAACAGTTACAAGAACAAACAATAAATACACACCGTTATGAAAAAAATACTATTCACCCTGACACTCACCCTCATTTCCATCACATCCTTTGGAATGAGCTATGAAAAAGCTCGTGAAAACGCCCTGTTCCTAACAGACAAAATGGCTTACGAGCTCGACCTTACAGAAGAGCAGTACGAAGCTGCCTATGAGGTGAACCTCGACTATCTCATGGGAATAAACACCCCAGACGATGTCTATGCAGAATATTGGAGAAGGCGTAACATCGACATCTCCTACATACTCTTCGACTGGCAGTACACACGCTTCTGCGCCATAGACTATTTCTATCGCCCGCTCTACTGGCTCGACGGCTTCTGGAGGTTTAGAATCTATTCCCACTATCCACACCGCACATACTTCTACTTCGGTCGACCAGCATGCTACCATTCCTACCGTGGTGCTCACGCATGGCATATTCACGGCTCTTCATGGTATCACGGCCACACCTTCCATCATCATGAATACGGAATGAGAGGCGGATGGGACCGCGGCGGCTACAGAAACATCAACAACGGATGGAGAGCAAACGATGGCGGACACAGAGGAATTGGCTATCGAAACCAGGGCAACCACCATTACAGCAGCGGCAGCCATAACAACAGCGACAGTCGCAACGACCGTTACAACGGCAACGACAGCCACAACAATCGTTACAACGGCAGCCACAACAATCGTTACAACAACAACGACAGCCACAACAACCGTTACAACAGCAGCGGCAACCGTGGAGAGGGCGTGCGCAGAAGCAGCACTCGCGAGACCGTTGGCGACCGCCGTCATGATAGCGGCAACAGCAGCAACAGCAGCAACAGCTACACGCCATCCCGCGACTTCGGTTCAAAGACCATCTCTTCTGGAGACCGTGGCTCAAACAACTACAGTTCAAGTTCCAGCAACCGCCCGTCACGCCACTTCGGGTCAAGTAGCTCCAGCAGCTCCAGCTCAAGAGGCAACAGCTTTAGCTCCAGCAGCAACTCCAGCTCTCGCAGCATCGGTTCCAGCAGCAGCTCAAGAGGCAGTCACGGAGGTGGCAGTGTTAGCTCACGTGGTGGCAACTCAGGTGGGGGAGGTGGCGGAGGTCATTTCGGTGGCGGTCGAAGGTAATCCTTTTTCCTCCCACCTTTGAACTAAAAAAACATTTTTTCTTCATGTTGATAATATCCGTAATAACAATCTACTTCATATTGTTACTCGTTGTCGGTAGACTCTTTACCCGCACAACGAGTAACGATGTTTTTTTTCGAGCAGAAGGGAAGTCACCATGGTATGTGGTGGCTTTCGGCATGATTGGAGCAAGCATCTCTGGAGTGACATTCATCTCTGTTCCAGGAATGGTCATCAGTCAAGACATGACCTACCTGCAGATGTGTCTCGGCTTCATACTCGGTTATTTCCTTGTGGCTTTCGTCTTGCTACCCATCTACTACCGACTCCACCTCACCACCATCTACACCTACCTCGGCAAACGACTCGGACCGCGGAGCTACACAACTGGCTCTGCCTTCTTCTTCTTATCGAAAATGGCTGGTGCCGCCGTGAGGTTCTATATCGTCTGCCTCCTTCTCCAAACAAGCGTCTTCGACTCTCTCGGCGTTCCCTTCCCCCTCACCGCAACAATGCTCGTTCTAATGATATGGCTATACACAAAGCGGGGAGGAATAAAAGCAATCGTCTATACCGACACCCTGCAGACATTCGTGATCTTAGCCACCCTGATAATGATTCTTGCCTCCCTAATCTCTGGCATGGACATGAGCGCAGGGGAAGCAGTGAGGGTAATTGCAGAGAATGAACACAGCAGAATCTTCGTCTTCGACGATTGGACCTCAAAGCAGAACTTCTGGAAGCATTTCCTCTCTGGTGTCTTCGTGGTTGTTGTCATGACGGGACTCGACCAAGACATGATGCAGAAAAACCTTACTTGCCGAAACCTGAAAGATGCACAGAAGAACCTTTGCTCTTACTCCTTCGCATTCGTGCCGGCAAACCTCATCTGCCTCTCCCTCGGCGTTCTCCTACTCATGTATTCCTCTGCCCACGGAATACCTGTTCCAGAACGGGCAGACAACCTGCTCCCTGGACTTGCTGCAACCGGAACATTGGGAGACACAGTGGCAATACTGTTCACAATAGGCATCGTGGCATCTGCCTTCTCCAGTGCCGACTCTGCTCTAACAGCTCTCACCACCACTCTCACCATCGACATCTTCCACAGACCTGCCGACGAGACTTTCCGTAAAAAAGCACACATCGCCGTCATCGCACTCTTTTTAATCTGCGTGATGGCAGTGAAAGAGGCATGCTCGTCGAGCGTCATAAACACGATATATGTTCTCTGCGGATATACCTACGGACCACTATTGGGACTCTTCCTCTTTAGCATCCTCACTCCCTTCAACCTTCGAGACCGCTATGTGCCCATTGTCTGCATCTCCTCGCCTGTTCTCTGCTTCCTCATCGACCGCATGGCACAGCTCTATGGCTATGCTTTCGGCTATGAACTGCTCATGCTCAACGGAGCGCTCACCTTCTTGGGATGTTTCCTTTTAAGACAAAAGAGGTGAAAAAATGTTTTTTCTTACTCTTTTTTGAGAAAAAAATTGTAATTTTGCAGTATGAATAGAAAAATAACATATATCATCATATTCCTCTTCTCTGCTTGCAAAGCCTTCGCACAAGGGGAAATCGTTGAGTGTGAGGATACTTGCACACATATACACGGAATAGACATCAGCCACTATCAGGGCGAGGTGTTCTGGGAAACAATCGGTAACAACACTCGTAACGCATACGTATACATAAAGGCTACCGAAGGGGGAGACAGAATAGACAAACGCTACGAGAACAACATCCTTACTGCAAGGAAATACGGACTGAAAGTAGGCTCCTACCATTTCTATCGGGCAAAGACTCCTCAGCTCCTGCAGCTGAAGAACTTCGTCACGCAATGCCTCCCAGAAGAGCAGGACCTCATTCCGCTCATCGACGTAGAGACAAAAACAGGTCTCTCCGACGAGGCGTTCCGCGACTCTCTCTTCAAATTCCTTGCCTTGGTTGAAGACTACTACCATCAGAAGCCTCTCGTCTACACTGGCACAAACTTCTACAACCGCTACCTCCTTGGTAGGCTTAACGACTATAAGCTGATGATTGCGCAATACACCGACTATGAACCCATTCTCAACGACGAGCGTGACATCACCATCTGGCAGTATACAGGAAAGGGACACATAAATGGCATCAAGGGCTTCGTAGACAAGAGTCGGTTCATGGGGCAGCACTCCCTTAGGGAGATAAAATTCATTCCATTCCAAGAACCGAGGAAGAAGAGAAAGGAATACACATATTTCGATTAATCCCACCACTCCTTCCTCCACAACTTCTGAAACACCCCAACACTCTTTTTTCACGAAAACAAAACTCATCTGAATAAAAAAAAAGAACATAAAACCATGATTATAAAATGTCCTGAATGCGGACATGAGGTAAGCGACAAAGCACCTACATGCCCATCCTGCGGAGTGGAGATAGCCGGAAAGGTGACCGCATGCAAATACTGCGGGGAGGTGATCCTTGCCTCTGAAACAGTATGCCCTTACTGCAAGAGAAACCTAAATGCAGAAAATCCACAACATCAAAACTCAACACCCCTGAACCCAACACCCACAAGCTCAAAACCCATAAGCTCAACACCCCTGAACTCAACATCCACAAGCTCAACACCCCAGCCCCGAAAGAGTCGTGTAACGCTCATCGTGTCTTTCTTCCTTGCGCTCACCATCTTCGGCATTCTGATGTTCTTCTACACCCAGGCGCAGAGAGACCGAGAGGCAGAGGACTACGAATTTGCCATGACATCAGCAGACGTGGAGATTCTGAAGAACTACCTCCTGCAATACCCTGACGCTCCAGAAGCACATCGAGACAGCATCACCGCCCACCTCACCCAGCTCCAAAAAGGCGATGAGGAATGGCAGAATGCTATCTCCAGCAATTCCAGAACGGTGCTAAGGAAATACATCGAGGAGAATCCTTTCTCCCTCCATATCCAGGAGGCAATGATAAAAATCGACTCACTCGACTGGATTGCTGCTCAGAAGGCGAACACAGAAGAGGCGGTGAAAGAATACCTCGAGGTGCATCCAGACGGAAGATACTACGACGAGGCTTCCATCATGCTCACAGAGATTGAGAAAACAAAGGTGCAGCCGAGTGAGGAGACCATGGTCACTTCTCTCTTCACGCAGTTCTTTGATGGTGTGAACATGCACGACGAAGAAACCCTCGTCTCCACCGTCTCCATGGTGATGAGCTCTTTCCTTGGAAAGAGCAATGCCACGGCAAACGACGTGGTCACCTTCCTCCACAAGCTCTACAAGGGTGATGTCGACAACCTCGAATGGAAGATAGACTCCGAGTCATATAAAATCTCGAAAACCACCGATGCCACTGGTGCTCATGAATACTCCGTCTCTTTCTTCGCCTACGAGAAGGTGCAGCGGAACACAGCCATCGAAAACATAAAATACCGCATCAACGCAAAAGTAACCACCGACGGCAGAATCTCTGGATTCGAAATGGTGAAGATAAACGAATAGCAGGGCAGGGGCAGGGGTGTTAACGCAGGGGTGTTGCTGCAGGTGAAATATAAAAACTAATCATGATTTTCTACAGTTCATAATAAAAACTAAGGCACTGGCTAAAAGCCAGTACCTTTATTGTCCACAGTTAAGGTTTCAGTTTAGGTTAACCCCCTTAACCGTAAATAACCTGATGTCTGTTCTGCTCAGAATCTGCCTTGCAGCTGACGTGAATCCAGCATCTGCCAGTCTTGCGATTGTGCTCCCAGATGAGCTGGTCGTTATCAAAAACTTTGGATAACGAC
>SAMEA3663036__coassemble_401_pt1 | contig 20833 bp, 17 predicted proteins | sample SAMEA3663036__metabat2_high_PE_014 | metagenome-assembled genome bin SAMEA3663036 (sample SAMEA3663036) | pig gut metagenome | biome: pig gut; feature: pig-associated habitat; material: faeces | place: France | collected 2012
CAACGACGCTCGAAGCAAGAGCAGAGACAAAGCTTGCTTTGGCTATGCCTTGCAACCGACGAACGAGCGAGAGGAGAGCGGAGCTTGCTCCAGCTATCCCGAGCGAGGAGGAAAAAGGCGAAGCCAGAGGAGGAGGAAGCCGTAAGGCAATAACTGGCAGTATGCTCCAGAGAGAAATCGGAAAGGTGATAAAACGTCAACCCATAATTACGTTTTTTTTGACGATGGTAATTTATAGAACCACCCTATAATGTTATCTTAGATAGAGAGGCTATAATGCAAAAAAACTTTGTGCTTCGTAACAAAAAAATAAGGGTGTGTCAGCAAAACTGGCACACCCTATATTATGGGTAAAAAAACAGTATCTCTATAAGCCGGGTTCTGTACTCTATAGCAGTAACCTTTCGGTCACGAAATGGAGCGTCTGTCATTTATCTACTCTGCACGTCACCATGCAGCTCAAGCGTTCTACCCTCTGCCTCGGGCGGGCAACCCTCAGTCGGCAGTATACATGAACTTGCAGCCCCCAGGACGCACAGCCACGATGTCACCATCATGCTGGTAGGCTCTTACCCTACCTTCTCACCCTTACCCTGCACAAAGGCATGGCGGTTCTTTTCTTCTACGTTACCTAACTCTTGCGAACTACTACTATATTAGGTAGTGAGGCACCCTATGCTGCCCGGACTTTCCTCTTTCATTATTTCTAATGCCAGCGACAGACCGAGATACTGTTGTTATGGTTTGTTTCTGTTTCCTTGTGAAAAACATTATGTTTCCTTATGAAAAACAATCTGTTTCCTTGTGAAAAACATTCTGTTCCCTTATGACAAACTGTTTGTTTTTCAGAATGAACTATTCTGTCATGTTTCCTTTTATGGAGAGTCTCAGCACGGTTGGCCGAAGGTTAGTGCGGATGGTGACTGTCTTCTTGAAGTTTCCGAGGAACTTTCCAGTACCGTTGTATTTTACCGTTATCACTCCCGACTCTCCTGGCTTTATTGGCTCCTTGCTATATGTTGGAACTGTACAACCACATGTTGCGACAGCCTGAGTGATGACGAGAGGTTTTTCGCTGACGTTTGTGATGGTGAAGGTGCAAGTCTGCACGCCATCTTTCTCAGAGAATGTTCCGTAGTCGTGCTCAAGCTTGTCGAGATGATACTCTGCTTTTGTTTGTGCTGACATTGAGAGGGAGAAGGTCAGCAAGGTGATGAATAAGAATATAAACTTCTTCATGGCTCGTTGTTTTATTGTTGTAAGAAAAGGGAGACAGGTGCCTCCCTTTATTTGTTATTGTCGCATATTTTGAAGTGGCGGTTATCCGAGATACTTCATAAGAATCTTCGCATTTCCACTCTCGCGAAGCTTAGCGATTGACTTCTCGCGAATCTGACGAACACGCTCACGAGTGAGACCGAGCTGGTCGCCAATTTCCTCAAGACCCTTTTCGTGACACCCAATTCCGTAGCATTCGCGAATGATGGTTATCTCGCGCTCTTTGAGAACCTTTGAGAGCACGTTGTTCAGTTCCATAGACATGGAGTCGTGGTCTACCTTCTTGTCGGTACGAGAGTCGTCGCCAGAAGCCATCACGTCAAGCATACAGTTGTCTTCACCATCCTGGAAAGGTGCGTCGATAGAAACGTGATGACCGTCTGCCATAAGGCTCTGTCCGATTTTTTCTTCGTCAATCTGAGTCACCTCAGCAAGCTCTGAAACAGAAGGGTGGCGCTGGTTTTCTTGCTCGAACTTATTGATTTCGTGGTTGATCTTGTTGAGAGAGCCAACCTGATTTAGTGGCAGGCGAACAATACGACTCTGTTCTGCAATAGCCTGAAGAATAGACTGTCTAATCCACCATACGGCATACGAAATGAACTTAAAGCCTCGTGTTTCGTCGAATTTCTGTGCAGCCTTAATAAGACCGATATTTCCTTCGTCAATAAGGTCGGTAAGCGTGAGGCCCTGATGCTGGTATTGCTTCGCTACTGAAACCACGAAACGGAGGTTAGCAGTGACGAGTTTCTCTTTTGCACGTTCTCCTGCAGGACCGCCTTTACGTATCTTTTGTGCGAGCTCAATCTCCTCGTCGATAGAGATTAGTGGAGCACGACCAATTTCAACAAGATACTTGTCAAGTGCTTCGCTGGAACGGTTTGTAATACTTTTCTGAATCTTTAGTTGTCTCATCTTATTTTTATTACCTTATTTTATTATACTAATATATATAGGAAAAAACTATGCAAAGTTACAATAAAAAATAGAGAAAACATCATGTATGTGTGAATGGTTAACGATATTTAATGAATGTTTTGATACTTTTGCGAGATTTCGTTTGCGTAAAACTGTGGTGAATTTTCATAAAACGAAAGTATTTTCAATTGTTGCAAAAAAAAAATCTTTATTATTGCGATATTTTAAAAAATTAATTGTACCTTTGCAACAAAGTAGGTGTGCTTAATTATTTTCATAATACTTTCACTACCTACTGCACATTAAAATTCATTGTAAAAAGAATTCTGTACACCTACTTATGAAAGAATTTGTAATATCAGAGACGAAAACAGAATGTGCCGTGCTGGTGGGGTTGATAACTCCTCAGCAGGGTGAGGCGAAGACAAAAGAGTATCTTGACGAGCTCGAATTCCTTGCCGATACAGCTGGTGCTGTTACGGTGAAAAGATTCACGCAGAGGGTGAATGGCCCGTCGAGTGTGACATATGTAGGCAAAGGAAAGCTCGAGGAGATTAGGGCATATATAGAAGACTGTGAGGAAAGGGCAGAACGTGGAGAAGTGTATTTTCCAGAAACGGAATTCACTAACGACGGTGAGCTGCCAGAACCTATTCCCTACCAGCCCGTGGGAATGGTTATTTTCGATGATGAGCTCTCTGCTAAGCAGATAAGAAACATCGAGCAGGAGTTGAAGGTGAAGATTCTCGACAGAACAAGTCTTATTCTCGATATTTTCGCCATGAGGGCACAAACGGCTAATGCGAAGACACAGGTGGAGTTAGCACAATATAGATATATGTTGCCACGATTGCAGAGACTGTGGACGCACCTTGAACGACAGGGTGGTGGCTCTGGTTCTGGAGGAGGAAAGGGTTCTGTGGGATTGCGTGGTCCAGGTGAGACTCAGTTGGAAATGGACCGCCGAATCATTCTCAACCGTATGTCTCTTTTGAAGGAACGCCTTGAGGAGATTGACCGTCAGAAGACCACCCAGAGGAAGAACCGCGGGCGTATGGTTCGTGTGGCTCTTGTGGGGTATACCAACGTTGGAAAATCAACCATTATGAACCTTCTTGCCAAGAGTGAGGTGTTTGCCGAGAATAAGCTCTTTGCTACTCTCGACACCACGGTGAGAAAGGTTGTTATAGAGAACCTTCCATTCCTCCTTGCAGACACTGTCGGTTTCATTAGAAAACTGCCCACCGACCTCGTTGACTCGTTTAAGTCAACACTCGACGAGACACGCGAGGCAGACCTCCTTCTTCATGTCATAGACATCTCTCATCCCGACTTTGAAGAGCAGATAACGGTTGTGGAGAAAACGCTCTCTGACCTTGGATGTGCCGACAAACCATCAATGTATATCTTCAACAAGATAGATGCATACACATGGACGGAGCATGAGGAAGACGACCTCACTCCTGTTCGCAAAAGTGAGATTCCTCTCGATGACTTGAAGCGAACATGGATGGCGAAGTTAAACGACAACTGCCTGTTTATCTCTGCAAAGAAGAAAGAAAATATCGAAGAGTTTAAAAATACTATATACAAGAAAATCAGGGAGCTCCATGTACAGAAATATCCGTATAACGACTTCCTTTATACAGACTATAGCGAATGAACTATCGTGAACTGAGTGCCCAGGAACGGACACAATTAGAGAAACAAGGTTGCAGATGTAGTGACTGGTCGGGAATAGAGGTTACAGACGATTTCTCGGCTTCCGAAATCAGCAACACAACTTTTGAGGGAAGGGTGCGCATAGGGGCTAACTGCCGTATCTCAAATGTCAGCATGCTTCGCACCACTGACGATGCCACCTTCGGAGAGGGAAACGTGATTAGTGTGCTCAACGAGGCAGGAGACGGAAACATCATCTTGTTTAGTAAGTTAACATCACAACTGGCTGCCCTTATGGTGAGAAACAGTAGCGACAAAGCTGTATGTAGCAATCTGCAAGAGATGGTGCGCCAAGAGGTGGAGCGCACTAAAGTTCCTTGCACCACGATTGGGAATGGTGTTAGCATCTCTGACACTCGCGAGGTTACGAATGTTGTGATTGGTGACGACTGTGAAGTGACGGGTGCTGCACGACTTGTGGAATGCACCCTGAGAAGCACTTCCGATGCCAGCATACTCGTGTCAGACGGTGTGATCTGCGACAACTGCATCATTCAGGCAGGTGCTTCGGTTACAGATGCTGCTCGTCTCTACAACACCTTCGTAGGAGAGGCATGCCATGTGGGACGCGGATTTACTTCTGAGAATAGCGTGTTCTTCGCTAACTCACACATGGACAATGGTGAGTCGTGTGCCGCACTTTGTGGTCCGTTCTCTGTCTCTCACCATAAGTCAACCCTTCTCATCGGAGGAGAATATTCCTTCTATAATGCTGGTTCAAACACAAACTTCTCTAACCATGCATATAAAATGGGACCAATTCACTGGGGAACACTCATGAGGGGAAGTAAGACAGCCAGTGGCGCACATATTCTCTGGCCAGCCCAGATAGGAACATTCTCAATGGTTATGGGAAAGGTGCAGACACATCCTGACACAAGCTCTCTACCGTTCTCATATGTCATTGCTGGTCCGGAATACACCGTTCTTGTTCCAGGAAGGAATATAAACACCGTAGGCACATACCGAGATATAGAGAAATGGCCTAAACGAGACAGAAGACCACGCTCAGGAAGAATGTCGCTCGTGCAGTATGACTGGTTGAATCCGCTTGTTATAAACCAATGTGTGGAAGGAAAGAAAGTTCTTGAGCAGTTCCTTGTAGAACAGGGAGAGGGACTCGCTTCTTACACATATAAAGGTGTTGTAATAAAGAATGAATCTCTGAAGAAAGGCATCAGATGCTATAAGCTTGCCATTCGTCTTGCTCTGCTCTCGGCTCTCGAAAACCATGAGGCGTCACTGCCAGAGTCTACAGATGGGGCAGGGGAGTGGACTGACCTTCTTGGCATGATTGCTCCGAAGTCGGTTGTTGACGCTCTTGTCGAGGAAATAAGAAACGAGGTGTTGACAGATATAAATGATGTGGCAGCTGTTCTTTCTGATATTCATAATGCATATGACAACTATAAATGGACGTGGGCATATAAACTCATAACAGACTTCTGCTCGCTTGATAGCATCACGGAGGCTGACCGCGAGTCGCTTCTTGAATCGCTGAAAGAGTCTCGCCATGAATGGCTTGCTGCTATAAAGATGGATGCGGAGAAAGAATTCCAAATGGGAGATGTGGAAGAAGATGAACTGAAAGGATTCGTTAAGAAACTGCCGATAGAATAAGTGCTTCTGGAAGCATATTCTTTTGATAGAACACTCTTCCTAAGAGCATAGTTTTCTGATAGCAAACTCTTTCAAGCCAATGAATTTCCTTGATATAAAAGTCTTTCAGTAAGGGATTCTTCCCAATTATATGATTGAATAAAAACCCAAAATAATAACAACAATAAAAATAGATATTACAAAAATGGCAAATCCAGAATTCAAGTATGCGCCAATGTTTCAGCTTGGCGAAGACACAACAGAATATCGTCTGTTGTCAAAAGAAGGCATCTCTGTAAGTGAGTTTGAGGGCAATCCGATTCTCAAGGTTTCTAAGGAGGCTCTTGAGCTGATGGCAACGCAGGCTTTCCACGATGTGAACTTCATGCTTCGCAGGGAGCATAACGAAAAGGTTGCGGCTATTCTCAACGACCCAGAGGCTTCTGACAATGATAAATATGTTGCGCTCACCATGCTCCGCAATGCGGAAGTGGCATGCAAGGGACAACTGCCGTTCTGTCAAGATACTGGTACGGCAATCATTCACGGTGAGAAGGGACAGCAGGTGTGGACTGGCTTTGAAGATGAGGAACCACTCGCTAAAGGTGTGTACAATACCTACACAACCGATAATCTCCGCTACTCCCAGAATGCTGCGCTGAATATGTACGACGAGGTGAACACTCGTTGCAACCTTCCAGCACAGATAGACATCGAGGCTACACACGGCATGGAGTATAAGTTCCTCTGCGTTGTAAAGGGTGGTGGCTCTGCCAACAAGACTTACCTCTATCAGGAGACAAAGGCTCGTATTCAGAACCCAGGAACTCTCGTTCCTTTCTTGGTTGAGAAGATAAAGACTCTTGGCACTGCTGCTTGTCCTCCTTATCATATTGCCATTGTTGTTGGTGGTACATCGGCAGAGAAGAACCTTCTGACCGTTAAACTTGCTTCTACAAAGTATTATGACAACCTCCCTACTACTGGTGATGAGACAGGACGCGCCTTCCGCGACCTTGAACTCGAAAAGCAACTCTTGGAGGAAACACGCAAGATTGGTTTTGGAGCTCAGTTTGGAGGAAAGGCTTATGCTCACGATGTACGTGTGGTACGCCTTCCTCGTCATGGCGCTTCTTGCCCTATCGGACTTGGCGTTTCTTGCTCTGCCGACCGAAATATCAAGGCGAAGATCAATAAGGATGGTATCTGGATTGAGAAGATGGACGATAAACCTTACGAGCTCATACCAGAGGCATTGCGTCAGGCTGGTGAGGGAGATGCAATCTCTATTAACCTTGATCAGCCAATCGCTGAGGTTTGCAAGGAACTTTCTAAGTACCCAGTATCTACTCGTGTCTCTCTGAACGGAACAATCATTGTCGCTCGCGATATCGCTCACGCAAAGATCAAGGCGCGCCTGGATGCCGGAGAGGGAATGCCACAGTATTTCAAGGATCATCCTGTGCTCTATGCAGGACCAGCAAAGACTCCTGCAGGAATGCCTTGCGGCTCTATGGGACCAACCACAGCGGGACGTATGGACCCTTACGTATATGAATTCCAGGATAATGGTGGCTCGCTCGTGATGATTGCAAAGGGTAACCGCTCACAGATTGTTACAGATGCCTGCCGCGACCATAAGGGCTTCTATCTCGGAAGTATCGGTGGACCAGCTGCCTTCCTCTCAAGCTCAAACATCAAGTCTATTGAGTGCGTAGAGTATCCAGAGTTAGGTATGGAGGCTATCTGGAAGATTCACGTAGAGAACTTCCCTGCTTTCATACTTGTAGACGATAAGGGCAACGACTTCTTTAAGCAGTTCTAATGCCCCTTCTGTCTTCAAAAAACAGTGAAATAAAAATGTTCTTGAAGGTTCTATCTGTTCTTTCAATTCTCATGGGGGAGAATAGATAGCGCCTTCATATATGTGTAAAGTATTCGTGCTAAATATATATTATTGCTGATGAATCAAAATTCTGCACCGATATATGAAGCTCTTGTGGAGTTTTCAAGAAACCATGTCGTTCCCTTTGATGTCCCTGGACATAAAAGAGGAAGGGGAAATCCAGAGATGGTGAAACTGCTTGGAAAACAATGCGTTGAACTTGACGTAAACTCCATGAAACCGCTCGACAATCTATGCCATCCTATTTCTGTGATAAAAGATGCGGAGGAATTGTGTGCTGAGGCTTTTGGCGCTACACATGCCTTTCTCATGGTTGGGGGCACCACCTCTGCTGTTCAGACCATGGTGTTGACGGCATCTAAGAAAGGTGAGAAAATAATTCTTCCTCGCAATGTGCATCGTTCGGTGATTAATGCTCTCGTTGTGAATGGTGCAACGCCTATTTATGTAAATCCTGATACCGATAAACGTCTCGGTATTGCGCTCGGAATGAAAATCTCGCAGATAGAGAAGGCGATAGAGGAAAATCCAGATGCTGTTGCCATTCTTGTGAATAATCCAACATACTACGGTATCTGCTCTAATCTGAAGAAGATTGTGGAACTGGCTCACGAGCATAATATGATGGTGCTCGTTGACGAAGCACATGGTACACACTTCTATTTCGGAGAGAATATGCCTATTTCTGCCATGGCGGCAGGAGCTGATATGTCGTGTGTCTCCATGCATAAGAGTGGCGGCTCGCTGACCCAGAGCTCAATTCTCCTAACCGGACCAAATGTGTCGAGAGGATATGTGCGACAGGTCATAAACCTCACACAGACAACCTCTGCGTCTTATCTACTTCTCGCCTCTCTTGATATCTCTCGTAGAAACCTTGCTCTGAGAGGAAAGGAGGCATTTGCAAATGTGGTGGAAATGGCGGAATATGCAAGAAAGGAGATAAACAAAATTGGTGGCTATTATGCCTATGGCTCGGAGCTTATTAACGGTGACTCCATCTTTGATTTCGACAAGACAAAACTGACGGTGTTTACACTTGATATCGGACTGGCGGGCATTGAGGTCTACGACCTGCTAAGAGATGAGTATGACATTCAGATGGAGCTTGGTGATATCGGAAATACTCTCGCTTATATCTCCATTGGCGACCGCATGCGTGAGATAGAACGACTCGTTTCTGCTCTCTATGACATACGCAGAAGGTACGAGAAAGACCGTACAGGACTTTTCGACCATGAGTATATCAATCCTTCTGTCGTCATGACACCGCAGGAAGCTTTCTATGCCCCAAAAGAGGAGATGCTGCCAATCAGGGAGTGCAACGGACGTATCTGTACGGAGTTCGTGATGTGCTACCCTCCTGGAATTCCTATCCTCGCTCCAGGGGAGCGTATCACGCAGGAGATAATAGACTATATTCTCTATGCAAAAGAGAAGGGATGCTCTATGACGGGGCCTGAGGATGAGAAGATTGAACGCCTGAACGTTATTCGTGAGGCAACAATCTATTAGTATGAATTGTGCAGAGCTACATCCTACTATTAGTATGCATTATGCAGGTTCTTGCTATTAGTATGCATTATACAGGTTACATCCTAACTGAGGAGACCGTAAGAACACCCCTCCCTATCTGTTGAACAAAAACAATAATAAATAACGTTAAGAAATGAATTTTTGGTTTTCTGAGCAACACACTGAAAATGTTAAGTTCTCGATAAGAGTAGACAAACACATCTTCTCTGAGGAAAACGACCATAACCGTATTGATATCTTCGAGACTCAGGAGTATGGAAGAGTGCTGACAGCTGATGGATATATCGTCATGACTGAAAAAGATGAGTTCATATACCACGAGATGATGACGCATATTCCTATGGCTGTGCATCCTAACCCGCAGAAAATTCTCGTCTTTGGTGCTGGAGACGGTGGAGTGGTGAGAGAATTGTTGAAATATCCCGATGTGGAGAGAATAGACATGGTGGAGGTGAACGTAGGTGTTGTAGAGGCGGCGAAGAAATATCTGCCGTTCTCTGCTAGCGGACTGGACAATCCGAAGGTCACCATCTATTCACAGAATGCGCTGAGGTTCATTAGGCATATCGTTGGAGAGTATGATGTCATTATCGTTGACTCTGCCGGATTCTATGGACCGGGAGAGTCTTTGCTCTCATTAGAGTTCTACGGCTCTTGCTTTAAGGCTCTAAAGGAAGATGGCATTATGGTGAACCAGCATCAGTCGCCTTTCTACGATGAGGACAGAGTGGAGACACAGAAGGCGCATAAGAGGATTGTGAACTCTTTCCCTATAAGTCGTGTATATCAGGCTCATATCCCATCATACCCTTCTGGCTATTGGCTCTTTGGCTTTGCGTCAAAGAAATATCATCCTGTCGAGGATATTGATGCTGAGAGATGGAAGGCGCTGGGTATTGAGACGCGTTATTACACCACAAACCTCCATCGTGGCTGCTTCGCCCTTCCTGCTTACGTAGAGCACATGCTTGAGAAGGTAGAGGATAACGGATGATGCAGATTGTGTGAAAGAACGTTATTAAAAGTTATGTCGCAGCTATCAGGAATGAATGCTATTCAAGGTTGTGCTGTAGATTATAGGAATGATCGTTATTCCAAGTTACGATGTTTCATTTTTCTCAAAAACAAAACTTATAATGAAAAAAAACATAGAAACATTCATAGGTTGTGATGCTGAGTATGATGAGTCAAAGGTGGTGCTATTTGGCGCACCGTTTGACAGTACTACCAGCTATCGCCCAGGAGCAAGATTTGGTTCTGCTGCCATACGTCATGAATCGTATGGACTGGAGACTTACTCTCCTTACCTCGATAGAGACCTTGAAGATATCTGCGTCTTCGACTCTGGGGATATCGAACTGCCGATGGGATCATCAGAGATGGCACTTGCTGCTATCAGCGAGAGAACTGCAGAGATTCTAAATGATGGAAAGATTCCTTTTATGATAGGTGGAGAACATCTTGTCACGCTCGGTGCTTTCCGTGAGGTGGCAAAGCGTTATCCTGATGTTCATATTATACACATGGATGCTCATGCCGACCTTCGACACGACTATCTTGATGTGCAGTTGAGTCATGCCTGCGTATTGCGTAGATGTCATGATATCATTGGCGATGGAAGAATTCATCAGTATGGCATTCGCTCTGGAGAAAGGGCTGAGTGGCTTTTCTCAAGAGAGGGGCATACAGAGATGCATCCTTTCGACCTTGCTCCTCTCACATCGCTCTCAAAGCCATTGACAAATTCTCCTGTTTATCTTACAGTAGATCTTGATGTTATGGACCCTTCTATTTTCTCTGGCACGGGAACTCCAGAGGCAGGAGGTGTTTCGTTTAATGAACTTCGAGAAGCAATTCACCGTGTCTGCATGTTCCATAATATTGTTGGTCTTGACATCAATGAGCTTGCTCCAACACTTGATATCTCTGGTGCTTCTACCGCTGTGGCATGTAAGATAGTGAGAGAAATGCTATTGTCGTTATACAAGTAATAATATAAGTAGTTTTTTTTTTTTACTACTACTTTACAAATCGAAAAAAGTACTTACAAAAGCATGGGAAAGACATGCTGATGTAAGTACTTTTTGTTTTGGTGGGTAGACTCCCACATTTATGAGAGTTTCAAACGATTTTTTTATCCGTAGATGATATTGCCGTTTTCGTCCATATACTCCTCAAGACCCTTTTGATAAGTAGCCATTGCACGGAGACTCATACCCATGCTGCTGAAACCGCCATCATGGTAGAGATTCTGCATAGTAACCTTACGTGTGAGGTCAGAGAACATCATTATACAATAGTCGGCACATTCCTCTGCACTCGCATTTCCGAGTGGTGACATACGGTTAGCAAAGTCAAAGAGTTTATCCATACCCTTTACACCGCTACCGGCAGTAGTCATTGTTGGAGACTGAGAGATGGTGTTTACGCGCACGTTGTGCTCACGACCGTAGATATAACCAAAACTGCGTGCGATAGACTCAAGAAGTGCCTTTGCATCTGCCATGTCGTTGTATCCAAACATCGTACGCTGCGCTGCCATGTAAGAGAGAGCAACGATAGAGCCGTACTCAGCAATAGCGTCCATCTTCTTTGCTGTCTGAATCATCTTGTGGAAAGAGATGGCAGAGATGTCAAGGGTCTTGTCAAGCATAGAATAGTCAAGATCGTCGTAAGTACGCTTCTTACGTACGTTTGGAGACATACCGATAGAATGAAGCACGAAGTCTATCTTTCCACCAAGAACCTCCTGAGAGCGGCTGAACACCTCTGCAAGGTCTTCTACACTTGTGGCATCAGCTGGAATAACCTCGCACTTAAGCTGTTCAGCAAGTGCATCCACCTGCCCCATGCGAATAGCCATTGGGGTGTTTGACAATGTGATTGTAGCACCTTCCTCTACAGCTCTTACTGCTACTTTCCATGCGATTGACTGCTCGTTGAGAGCACCAAAGATAATACCTCTTTTTCCTTTTAGAAGATTGTAACTCATATACCTATTGAATGATTGTTTTGTTTTGTCAGGCGAAAAAGTGATTCGCCTGACCATTATTTTTTTTGATTGTTTAAGTAGGTGTGCAACATTATATATAACTCTTGCACTGTCTTCCGCACATTATCACCAAGTGATAACATTCGGTTATCCTTACTGTTTTTATTGATACATTGCTATTTTCGGGTGCAAAGGTACATATATTTTTCCAAAACACCAACAAATATGTCCAAAAAACACTCTTTTTTACTTCAAAGCATCAAGAAAATGTTGTGAGACTTGACGTAGAAGATGATTTCGGGTGTTTTTCCCGAAGATACTGTGGTTGCGGTTTGTATAGAATAGCTCACGGAAATCTTTGTCTGCCTGCACAAGAGCTTCTGAATATTCAAACGTATTCTGTGGGTGCACATTATCGTCGGCTGTTCCGTGGCAGAGGAGCAATTTTCCATGAAGTTTCCCAGCACGAGAGATTGGACATTCGAGATAGCCGTCTGGATTTTCTTTTGGTGTGAGCATGTAGCGCTCAGTGTAGATAGTGTCATAATACTTCCAGGAAGTAGGAGGAGCGATTGCCACTCCTGCATAGAACACCTCGCGTCCTTCGCTCATAGACATCAGGGTATTGAAACCGCCATACGACCATCCCCAGATTCCGATATGATTCTTGTCTACATAGCTTTGCTTTCCGAGCCAGAGTGCTGTCTCTACTTGATCTTTTGCTTCCAGAACTCCCAGGTTGAGATATGTACACTTCTCAAATTCTGCTCCTCGGCATCCTGTTCCTCTTCCGTCAACGGTCACTACGATAAATCCGAGCGAGCAGAGATAAGCATCGTAAGAGGCTCCCTCACCACATGCTCCCATGCGCCAGGAATCTATTACCTGTTGTGAACCAGGTCCGCTATACTGATGCATGATAACTGGGTATTTCTTTTCAGTAGAGAATCCCACAGGTTTCATCATATATCCGTTAAGTGTTATGCCCTCGCTTGTTGTAAAGGAGAACAGTTCTTTTTCTGGAATCTTGTAGCCCTTTAGGCTCTGGCATAGTTTCTTGTTGTCAACGAGTGTAGAGAGGAGTTTTCCCTGGCTGGTATGTGATGTACACACATATGGTGTGTTACGGTCTGACCATGTGTTGAAAAAATATGTCATTCGGGAAGAGAAGCTTGCCTCGTTTGTCCCCTCCTTTGTCGATAGTTTTCTAATTCCCTTTCGGTCGGAGACATAGATATGCCTTGTCTGAGGTGTCGGAGCAGCCTGATAGAATATTTCTCCTGTTGCGGCATTATATCCATACACCCTTGTTATGTCTATTTTCTCTGGACATACCGATCGCTGTAAGGTTCCTGTCATGGAATAGAGATAGAGGTGCTTATAGCCGTCACGGTCGGAAAGGAGAAGGATATTATTGTCTGTGATGTGGATGTTGCTATATTCCGCCTCTGGAATATATTTCTTTGCATCTTCCTTCACGATGAGTTTAGAGAGAGTAGAGCGAGGGTTGGTGGCATATATGCACATCTGGTTCTGCTGCCTGTTGAGTGTAATGAATATCACCTTCTGAGGATCTTTTGTTGGGAACAGACGACAGATATATCCATCTTTTTCGAGCGGCAGCTGAAGTTCTGTACTCTTCTTAGCCTTGATGTCAAAGCTCCATGCAGACACTTTAGCATTGCGCTCTCCTGCTTTCGGATATTTGTAAGAATACACTCCTGGATATGTTTTGTATTCTGCCTTCTCTGGTTCCTGTCCCTTATAAAGCTGAAGGTCATAGACTGGAACTTCTTCTTCGTTGTATTTTATCCAGCAGATCTGTGAGCCGTCAGCAGTGAAGCAAAGGGATGTGGCGAGTGCAAATTCCTCTTCGTTCACCCAGTCAGGAATGCCGTTTATGATGCTATTTCTTTTTCCGTCTTTTGTTACCTGACTTTCTGCATTGTCGTACAGCAATTTTATCAAGAAGATATTATTGTCCCTAACAAAGGCTATCTGTGTTCCGTCATTGCTCCAAACGGGAGACTGCTGAGGTCCATAGTCGGAGAGTCTTGACAGTACCTTTGACTCAATATTATAGATATACCATTCTGCAGAGAAAGAGTGGCGGTAAATAGTCTTTTTATTTGTAGCAATGAGCAGTTGACGCCCATCGGGAGAAAGAATGAAACCTTCCGCTGCCTTGATTTTCTCACCAGCTGCTTTGCTTGCATCGAAGAGAATGGCTGTCTCCTTTCCGTTTTTGTAGCTGAAGGTTTTTATTTTTCCGTCAGAAAGGCATGCATAATTTTCACCGTCAGGCATTGGTGTTACAGACACATGGCGTTCTGCTCTAAAAGTTCCGTTTACGACATCTGATATCGTTACGTCTTTTTGTGCTGATGATGTTAGTGACAGCATCATGATGATTGTTAGAAATATTTGTCTCATGGGTAAGTAGGTGTGCAGAATTACTTATATTAAATTTTTGCATTCAGGAGTTGAGGGATTGTCATCTTGTAGTGTTTCTTCATATATCTATCTACCTTTGAAACCTCTGGAGTATCAAAGAATTTCTCTTCAAGAGCTTTATTCACAACCCAGAAAATCTTACCGATATGTGCATCGCGATCTTGTTGGGTGACGTTCTCGAAATCTTCAAGAGGGTAGAGGTAAATGAGGTAGAAGGTAAGGCAGTCAGGGATGATGTTCTCCCGTGTCATGCTCTCTATCTGGTGACCGTAGTAGTAGCGGGAGTATGTTGGGTAGTTGCGACCAAGATATTTATCGAGACAGATTCCCACCTTGCCGTTTCCAACGATAATGCTCTGACTGAGAGCGCCTATCTGAGTATAGAAGACAGGAACTGGCATTTCTGGTATTTCTTTCTTAAGAATATTAAACGCAGAGGTAAGTTTCTCACTAAGGTCGTCGGTGTTTGCATATTGCATCTCTGCCTCTGCTATTATTTCCTGCAATGTGGTGTCTTGATAGAATTTCAGCATCGTTTCGTTGATGTTCGGCTGGTCAACAGTTCCTATCTGCAGGATGTTCTCAATGAGTGTGCGTGTTTCCATTGGATATGAGGTGTTCATGCTTTGCAGTGCAGAAAAGTCGCCTGTGGTAAGATATCTGGCTTGAAGTCGGTCGTAGCGTTCAATTTTTATTTTATCATCCTCGTTCTTTTCCTGCCATAGCGAAAGGTTACACGAACTGACCACCATAATACTCAATATTATGGCAGCAATTCTTATGATGTGTTGTATGTAAGAATGAATTATTTGCATATTTTTATAAAAGAAGGATAGATGTTTTAACATGTTTACTCTATTTCTTTTGCAAATTTACAAATTTTTTAGAATAAAACCAAATAAAAGGATAATATTCTTTAATTTTTTCTAAACATTTTATAAAATTTTGCGCAAATGCTATAATCTTTTGCACGTTTTCGCTCTTTTGAGCAATGTTTTTTTTGAGGAGTGAGTGATGTGTAATGTGTAATGAGTAAAGAGTAATGAGTGTTGCTAAATATGTTTTGAGCAGTGTGTTTTTTATGTTATTCCTGTTCTTTTATGTTTCTTCATAAAAATGGTCGTAGCGAAAAACCACTTCCCACTACGACCCCGAATGATTATGAAAAAAGATTATGTATTGAAGCTATTTCACATGAGAGTAGCCATCATCACTGTTTTCCAAATGCGGGAATCCGTTATAGTTAGGAATCTATTCCTTTCAAAAGTGTTGAATATCCTGCAGCATGGAAAGAGTGAAGATTTGTTTCCCTCGCTGAGGAATTATTCCGCTGTCAGTTCCACAACCTCATCTCCAACACGAGCAGGCTCATGGTTCTTTATGAAGTCCAGTAGAAGGAGCATGGCGCTATGAACAGCCTGATTGACATTCTTCTCTCTGCCCTCGTCTAAAGAAAGCATGGTGGAAGTCTGTTCTTCCTTGTTTCCGCAAGCAATCCAGATAGTGCCGACAGAGACTCCACCTTCTGCTCCTGGTCCAGCAAATCCTGTTGCAGAGACAGCATAGTCGACGTTGAGGGCTTCAATGGCTCCTTTTACCATTTGTATTGCCACTTCTTCGCAAACGGCGGTTTTTTCTTTAATTACTTCTTCGTCAACCTTGAGGAGGTTAATCTTTATCTCGTCTGAATAACTTACAATGCCCCCCTTGAAATAGTCGGAAGAGCCTGGTATGGCTGTTATCACTGATGCTATCAAACCAGAAGTGCAGCTTTCAGCTGTTCCTACGGTTTTGTTTGACTCGTATAATAATGCAAGAAGTTCCTTGCTTAACACTTTGTTTTCGAAATCCATAATTCTTTTGGTTTTTTTTGATAGGGTTATTGGACACGTTTATTTGAATGTCACTTTTGAGAAAGCAGGTGCATCAATAGGGCAGAAGTCCTTATCGCAGAATTTGTATTGCCCCACGATGCCTATCATTGCTGCATTGTCTGTTGTGTATCCGAACTTTGGTATGTAGATTGTCCAGTGGAATCGTCGCGCATAATCGTGGAATGCATTTCTCAACCCGTTGTTTGCACTAACGCCTCCTGCCACTGCAACATGGGTGATGCCAGTTTCCTTAACAGCCTTTTTCAATTTTTTCATAAGAATGTCTACGATGGTCCATTCTAAAGAAGCAGCAATATCCTCCTTGTGATGTTCCACAAAATCTGGGTCGTCTGCCGTCCATTTTCTTAGGTTGTAAAGAAATGAGGTCTTCAATCCAGAGAACGAATAGTCAAGACCCGGGATGTTTGGCTCTGCAAACTGGAAAGCTTTTGGATTTCCCTTTCGGGCGAGACGGTCTATGATTGGACCGCCTGGATATCCTAATCCCATTACTTTTGAACATTTGTCGATAGCTTCTCCAGCAGCATCATCAATGGTCTGTCCCAAGACCTCCATGTCGTTATATGCATTCACTTTCACAATCTGAGAGTTTCCTCCACTAACGAGCAGGCAAAGGAATGGGAAAGGCGGTTCGTGATGGTCGTCGTTGTTCTCTTTTATGAAGTGCGCCATGACATGTCCCTGAAGATGGTTCACATCAATCAAAGGAATACCCAATGCGCGCGCCATGCCTTTTGCAAAGTTCACACCAACGAGTAGAGAGCCCATGAGTCCTGGTCCGCGGGTGAAAGCGATTGCCGAGAGCTGCTCCTTTTCTATTCTGGCACGTTTTAATGCTGCATCCACAACAGGCACGATATTCTGTTGGTGCGCCCTGCTTGCGAGTTCTGGCACCACTCCTCCATATTCCTCGTGAACAGCTTGTGATGCTGTCACGTTGCTGAGAAGAACGTTGTCGCACAGAACGGCAGCCGAGGTGTCGTCGCACGATGATTCTATTGCAAGGATATATGTCATAAATGATTTCTTAAGATAGGTGTGCGTGATTACGTTATTTAGAGAATAATGCAGGTGAAGGCGGATGTTTGCCAAAAGCGGGTTAGAAATCCTAATAGGTCAGTACCTCAACTCCATTCTCTGTCATGAGAAGAGTGTGCTCCCACTGTGCGGAAGGCAGTTCGTCTTCTGTGATCACCTCCCAGCCGTATGGGTCGTCGGCATCTATAAATACCTTCCAAGTGCCCATGTTTATCATTGGCTCTATTGTGAACACCATACCAGGAACAAGGAGCATGCCTGTTCCCTTCTTTCCATAGTGGGTGATCTCTGGGTCTTCATGGAATTTAAGTCCCACACCGTGGCCACAGAGATCGCGAACAACACCATATCCGAATTTGTGGGCATGTTTCTGAATGGCATTTCCGATATCCCCAACGAAGCAATATGGTTTTGCAGCCTGCATACCAATTTCGAGACATTCCCTTGCCACTCTCACAAGCTGTTCCTTCTCAGGAGTTGTTCTGCCTCCTACGATGAACATTCTTGATGCATCAGCATAGTAGCCGTCAAGGATTGTGGTGAAGTCTACATTCACGATGTCACCCTCCTCGAGGAACTGTGTAGGCTTCGGAATACCGTGGCAGACACATTCGTTTATGCTTACGCAGACAGATTTTGGAAAGCCTTCGTAGTTTAGGCAGGCAGGAGTAGCATTATGCTCTCGGCAGACAGCCATACAGATATCGTCTATCTCCTGTGTAGAGATGCCTGGTCTAATGGCGGCAGCCACAGCGTCGAGAACAGCAGTGTTCACTTTCCCAGAACGTCTAATTCCCTCTATCTGCTCCGGAGTTTTTATCAGTTCTCTGCTTGGCACACTCTTGCTTCTATTTTGCCAAAAGAGTATTTCCTTGTCCATCTCTGTGAGCTCCTGGCCGGGCAGAATGGTCCAACGATGTTTTTTCTTTTTCTGTACCATGAGTTTTTTGTGTTCGGGATGATAGTGTAAACCGATTTGCCGGTATTTCTTGTTAGATTTCTAATTGCCCTAAATCCAATTATGTTCTGTGGGGGGGTAGGGCGGTGAAGAGGTGTTATGTTTGGTGAGGGGGTGTTGTTTATGGTATTGTGATATGAAAAAACGAGAGCACTCTTCTGTACCCTCGTTATTTCTGTCGGGGTACCAGGATTCGAACCTGGGACCCCCTGCTCCCAAAGCAGGTGCGCTAACCGGACTGCGCTACACCCCGTATTCTTTTCCAGAATGAAATCTTAAGGATGATATCATTTCTGATTTGCGGGTGCAAAGGTACGCATTTTCTATGATACCTGCAAATATTTTTCGAACTTTTTCGCGAAAAATGTAAACTTTGATGTTTTAACATTAAATATGAGGGGGTAGTTGTCATTTTTTATTAAGACGTACACCTAATCTCATTCCATTGAAATTCTTCAACATGGATGTTATAGTAGATATATCTGATGATGATGACGCACCTAATCCCTGGAGGAAATTCTTGATCTTTGTAGCATCGGTGGCAATGACAAGTGTACCGTTATTTAGCTGTGGTGTCATCTTGCATGGTGCAGTTTGCCCGTTGAAAGTCATTGTGACGACATCGTTGCTTATGGAGAATTTTCCTCCCGAAGTACGGTTCTTGTATCTCACTGAGAATGTATTGTCCTTATTGAATGTTATGGACATATTTCCCTTCGTGATACCGTTTTTAGAGAGTGTATTCTGTAATTTCTTCTCTACGGCTGACGAAACTGCAGTACCACCTATCGTTGTCAGCGCATTCTCGCTTGTAAATACTATTGCTGGCCTTTCATATACCCATGTTCCTATTATCTGTGTCGCCGATGGGACAAGTTTGCTGTTGATGAGTCCGGAGAGCCAAGAAGATGTGGAGTTCTTGGCATTGTCTAACCCGTTCTTATACTTTGACACTGCATTCTGGATGCTTGTCTTTCCTGCCTGCTGTTTCTGCTGATAGCTGCTGATTGAAGAGCTGATCTTCTTTTTTGCTGCCTCTTTCTTCTGCTCATAACTATTGATGGCATCTGCAATTTTGCTGCTTGTTGTCTGTGCGTAGATAGATGTGTTTCCACAACATAATACCAATACCGCGAATGTAGCAGTTTTTATTACATTTCTCATAATTGTGCTATTTTTTTGTTACCTGTTTTTAGTTGTCTCTGTCATATTTACGGCTATAGAAAATCATAAGTGTTTTTCCGCCTTACAATTGTTCAAAAGGTGTATCAAAGGCTCAGTCCAGTCAACACCGTTTATGGGTAGGAATGTTCGCATCCCAGTTGTGGCAGCCACTTCAATATTTCGTGGACCGTCGTCTACAAACAATGTTTCCTCTGGATTTATGTTCTCGGAAGAGAGAACATGTTGGAAGAATCGGATGTCCGGTTTCATCACTCTTACCTCGTAACTGGGATAAATGGCATCAAAGTAATGTTCTACACCAGCGCCCTGAGGCTCATCGTCATCGAGTCCTCTGCTGAAGTCTGAACTTCGAGCCCATGACATCATATATGGATTTGTATTGGAGAGCATTATAAGCCTATATCCCTCACGCCTGAGGCGCTTCAGCATGGTTATATTCCGCTTGGGTACATCTTTAGCGTATCCCAACCATGCCCATCGGCACTCATCGTATGAAATATCCCTCCCACACATCTCTGACAAAGCACTCTTGAACTGCTCAGGGCTGGCCGCCCCCACCTCTAAGGCTCCGAAAATACCCCCTTGGGTATATGGGTCAAGTATGTTGGCCGCGTCTTTAAGTCCTAATTGTTGGAATCGCCCTATAGCACGTCCGTGATCCAAGGTCATTATGACTCCTCCAAAATCAAATATTATGCTTTTTACCATGTATGTCTTTTTTTTCATCACTTCGTTTTTTCTGTACAGGTGTCACACTAAATGCAAAGGTAACTATTTTTTCTCTGTATTTAAATGTAAATAGGTGAATTTTTAGCATAATCAACGCAGATTGTTAATATTCCTTAAACCAATGGGGATTTTAGAGCATTATGCTTATTCATTTGAGAATAATTTACTACCTTTGCATGGCAAATGAAAAAGAACCTGCATGACTTAGAGAATTGAGAAGATTGTAAGGTGAATTATGGTGCGTTGGATGAGCGGTTTAGTCACCGGTCTGCAAAACCGATTAGGGCGGTTCGATTCCGCCACGCACCTCAAAAGATGTAAGGCAATAATAAAGCTTTACATCTTTTTTTTATGTGTGATGTCATTTCAAATCTATGGAATACCGTGTTTCTTTCCCAAGATTCGCTTGTTTTTCATTTAGACTTTTGGATAAACATAAAACGAAGTAATCATATCTCAGAGTCAGCTTATTCACTTTTACTCAGGAGAATCATCTCTGTGGATTGTATGTGATAAAGAATGTATAATAATGATATCTAATAACCTACAAGACAGGGGCGTTTTCCTATTTGTGCTGAATTGAGGACTCAGATATGCCAAATGAGGGCTTCATTGGCACTGAA
>SAMEA3663036__coassemble_406_pt1 | contig 20667 bp, 10 predicted proteins | sample SAMEA3663036__metabat2_high_PE_014 | metagenome-assembled genome bin SAMEA3663036 (sample SAMEA3663036) | pig gut metagenome | biome: pig gut; feature: pig-associated habitat; material: faeces | place: France | collected 2012
TAATGCGCAGTAGGCGATGCAAGGATTATATAGATAATTTTGCACACCTACTTATGTATCAACCTTTACATTCGGTAACTATTTGTAGCTTTTTCTTATTTCATCGGCACAAGATGAAGAGAATCTACTGTTCCGAAATGTTTTTTGGAGGGATTTTTTATATCTTTTTCAAAAAATAATTACTTTCATTCGTTTTTCAACGATAAATTTATTATCTTTGCACCTGCTAATCTATACTATAGAAGAAATGAAAACTAAACAATTACTATTTTTTTACTTGATATTGCTTCTCTCTTCGTGCCATGATGCACCAAAGAAGTATCATATCGGTGTGTCTCAGTGCAGTGAAGATATCTGGCGCTATAAACAAAATAGGGAACTCGTTATTGGCACTTACATCACAGACAATATTGAAATGGAGTTCCTATCTGCCGACGACAACGACCAGAAGCAGATAGAACAGATAGAATACCTTATAAATAAAGATATCGACCTTCTTGTGGTGGCTCCAAATTCTGCGGAGAGTCTCACGGGCATTATCGATAAGGCTTACGACAAGGGAATCCCTGTTATCTGCTTCGATAGAAAGACGAACAGTGAGAAATATAACGTCTATATGGGTGCCGACAACTATAAGGTTGGGCATACCATGGGACAGCTGATAGGAAACAAGATGAACGGAGAAGGGGTAGTTGTTGAAATCACCGGACTAAAAGGGTCTTCGGCTGCCATTGAACGTCACCGTGGTTTTGCAGATGCTATAAAGGAGTTTCCAAACATTCAGGTAATCTCTTCTAGCCATAACGACTGGACGGAAAAGAGTGGTGAGGAGGCTATGATGGAGATTCTTGAACAATACCACGGGCCCATAGACTGTATCTTTGGTCATAACGACCGCCTTGCTGTTGGTGCACGGAATGTTGCTCTTCGTAATGGAATGCAGAACATTCGCTACTATGGCGTTGATGCTCTCCCGTCTGCTGGTGGAGGCATAGAACTGGTTCAGAAGGGCATTTTTGAGGCTACCTATATCTATCCTACGCAGGGAATAGAGGTGATGCGTATGGCATTGAGAATACTCAGCGGAGAAAAGGTAGAGAAGACTCACTTGTTCGAGTCGTCGGTGGTGGATAAATCGAATGCCGACCAACTCATGATGCAGTATCGTGAGCAGGAGCGTGTAACAAACGATATCGAGGCTCTATACGGAAAGCTCGACACGTATTTCTCTCAGGTGAACATCCAGCAGAAAGTGATTGCGTTCTGTTTGGTGGTGATAATTCTCGTTCTCTTCCTTGCGGTATATACCTACCGCTCTTATATTGCGAAGATACGCCTGAACGCTCAGCTGAAGCAGAGGAATGCGGAACTGCAGGACACCTATAAGGAATTGGAGGGAACATATAAGCAGTTAGAGGATATGGCAGACGCACGACTCGTGTTCTTTACGAACGTGGGGCATCAGCTGCGCACACCACTGACATTAATCTCTGGTCCTGTGGAGCAACTCTCGGCAAATAGCGCCATCACTGGTGAGGCAAGGAAATTAGTAGAGATTATGAGCAGGAATATGAATAAGTTGACGCAGCTTGTTGACGAAATTCTGGACTTTAGGAAAATTGGTGAGACAGTGCTGGAAGAGAAGGAGATGGCTGCAGAGGCCGCTGCTTTGGCGGAGTGTGCCCAAGAAACCGTGCTCTCTGCTGAGGAGGAGAAGGGAGAGAAACCAGAGGTACTTGTTGTAGATGATAATGCTGATGTACGTGAACTCTTGAAGAGTGTTCTCAATGAGAAATACCATATCACGCTTGCTGAAAACGGAAAAGAGGGATTGGAGGCTGCAAGAAAAATCGTTCCAGATCTTATTGTTAGCGATGTTATGATGCCTGTGATGGACGGTCTGGAGATGTGTCGGGAGGTAAAGAACGACTCAGTGACAAGTCATATTCCAGTGCTGATGCTCACTGCCAGAACTCTTGAAGAGCAGAGGGTGGAGGGCTATGCACATGGTGCTGATGCTTATATCACAAAGCCATTCTCATCTCATCTCCTCGTGGCAAGAATAGAGAATCTGCTGGCAATAAGACGCACACTCAGAAATGTCTTTGCGGCAAATATCTCTGGGGCGAATGACTCGATTGCAAAAAATGAGGTGCTCGATAGGGAAAGGAAGCAAAGGGTGTCGGCTGGAAAGGTGTCACAGGCTGAGGAGAATATCCAGGACGACACATTCATAATGCGTCTCAGGGATGTTATTCAGAAGAACCTCTCCGACTCCGACTTCTCTGTGGAGAGAATAGGTGAGGAGATTGGTATGAGTCGTGTGCAGTTGTATAGAAAGACGAAGGCAATGACGGGCGTCTCACCTGTCGAACTGCTGAGGAAGTCGCGTGTTGAGAAGGGTCGCTGTCTCTTAGAGAAGACCGATAAGACGATCTCGGAGATTGCATACGAGGTTGGATTCAGTGCACCATCGTATTTCACCAAGTGTTTCAAGGATGAATATGGGGTTAGTCCAGCGGAAATAAGGAAATAACACAAAAAATGCAATTGACAAGGTTCTGGCTTCCAGCCTAAGCCTTAGCGATGCCCTTTCAGCGATAGCGATAACGATAGCCTTTCAGCGGTAATGATAGCGATAGCGTATCACTCACTGCTCATTGATTAACCCCCTGTGACCAGCGTCTCTGGCTGGAAGCTAGTACCAACTCAGTTATGATATTCTTTGGTACTGGCTTCCAGCCAGTTGTTTTTGCTGAAACCAGCTATCCGGAGACTTCGACCCTGGTTACTGAGAGTATAGGCTTCCAGCCTAAGCCGTTGCGATGAGAGGGTGTACTATCGTTTATTTTTTGTTTTATTCAGAATAATAGTCTACGTGATATCTGTACAATCAGTGTTCATGACCCAAGAAATGTTTTTTTACCCCATAAAAACCTTATCGATGTGAAATTTTATGACTTTTAATAATAAAAATGTTTCAAAGAACGATTTTTATTAATCTATGTATCATATCTTTATGTACATAATTTTATTTATATATAATTTTGCACTCGGAAACAGGGACGTGAGCCGTTTTCTTTCAATGAATTTCGGACATAAACGACAAGCCCTTTTTCCTTTGTGCGAAGAAGCACTCGAAAAAAATGAAAGTCTTTCGTATGTGAATACGGTTATAATAGTTATTGCATAGATTAGGTTTTAATTGTTAGTTAGTTAGATTAGTTTTTGAAGTAGTATTCAATAGGTAGTGGGATTTTTTAGGTAGAAAAGATTTTTTTCAGGATAACATTACTATTTGAATCAGGGAGGTGAATGCCTTCTTGGTTCATTTCGAAAACGTACACAATAGAACATAAAAATTAAAATAACTAAAATAATAAACTATATGATTAAGATTAAAAAAAGGATTTCACTCCTTGCGATGATTTTCGCAACAGCATTCGGAACAGTAAATGCACAGGAGGCACAATTCCTCGGTGAGCGACATGCCATGGTGAGACTGTCTGCAGAGAAGAAATACCTCCTTCTTCCTGTTGAAGAACGACAGGAGATGGCGCATCTCAGAGTTATCAAGAACAACCAGTTGGTAAAGACCTTGAACTGCAGGTTGGCGGTAAATAAGGTTGACTATTACGTACCTTACGAAGTAGGCACAGGCGAGCTCTTCGATATCACCTTCAATGGTCCGATTAGCCACGGTGAGGCAATGAAGAAATTCATTTGCTGGGAGAAAATGAAATATTCTGACTCTTTCGATACAAAGAACGTAGAGAAGCATCGTCCAGTCTATCACCACACACCTGCCTACGGTTGGATGAATGACCCAAACGGAATGTTCTATAAAGATGGTGTTTGGCATCTCTATTACCAATATAACCCTTATGGCTCACAATGGGAGAATATGTCGTGGGGACATTCAACCAGCACCGACCTCATTACCTGGACTCCACAGCCAATTGCTCTCATGGGCGACGGGCTCGGCACTATCTTCAGTGGATCTTGTGTTGTTGACCATAAGAACACTGCTGGATTCGGAGAGGGTGCTGTGATTGCTTTCTACACCAGCGCTGGACCAAGTCAGACGCAGAGCATGGCATATAGCACTGACAACGGAAAGACATTCACAAAATACGAGAAGAATCCAATCATCACCTCAGTAGCACGTGACTTCCGCGACCCTCATGTGTTCTGGAACGAGGATGCAGGCTTCTGGAACCTCATTCTAGCTGCTGGACAGGAGATGCAGATCTACTCTTCTCAGAACCTGAAAGAATGGAAGTTAGAAAGCTCTTTCGGAAAGGAATATGGTAACCACGGTGGCGTCTGGGAGTGCCCAGACCTTATGAAGCTGCCTGTAAAGGGTACCAACAAGGAGAAATGGATGCTTATCTGCAATATTAACCCTGGTGGACCATTCGGAGGCTCTGCAACACAGTATTTCATTGGCTCTTTTGATGGACATCAGTTCGTTTGTGAGGATGAACCATCAGAGACAAAATGGATGGACTACGGAAAAGACCATTATGCTACCGTTACCTTCGACAACGCTCCCGACAACCGTCGCTGTGCCATTGCATGGATGAGCAACTGGCAGTATGCAAACATCGTGCCTACTATGCAGTTCCGCTCTGCAAACTCCATCGTTCGTGAATTCGGACTCTTTGAATATGATGGTGAGACATACTGCAGCGTCTCTCCAGCAATAGAGATGAGCAAGGCTCGCGGAAAGCGTATTTCAACACCTTCTGAGACTTGTGAGATTGTGGTCACTCTCTCTAGTGATGCTCAGATCACACTCCGCAACAGCAAGAATGAGCGTGTTGTGATGACCTACGATGCTCAGGAAGAAACCTTCGACATGGACCGCCGCCACAGTGGAAACGTTTCCTTCAGCGATGCCTTCCCTGTCTCCACCGTTTCTCCTACTTACGGAAAGGTTCGTGAGCTCCGCATCTTCGTAGACAAATGCAGCATAGAGGCTTTCGACAGTGAGGGAAAGATGTGCATGACAAACCTTGTGTTCCCTTCCGAACCTTACAACCGCATTTCAGTAAAAGGCAAGGCAAAGGTTAAGATTTATTCTCTTTAACCCACCCCCTCTCCATTAGTAGAAAAAATGTTATTCTAAGAAAATCTTTAGATATGAACGATACAAAAAAACTCTCCCTCATCTCTGTGATGCTCTGCTTCTTCGCAATGGGCTTCGTAGACCTTGTGGGCATTGCATCAAACTATGTTAAGGCAGATTTGAACCTCTCAGACTCTGTGGCAAACATCTTCCCTTCACTCGTCTTCTTTTGGTTCCTGATCTTCTCCGTACCAACGGGAATGCTCATGAACAAAATCGGTAGAAGGAAAACGGTGTTGCTCTCGCTCATAGTAACTGTCTTCTCACTCCTGCTACCAATCTTTGGAAACAGCTTCTACCTCATGCTCATCTCCTTCTCACTTTTGGGAATTGGAAACGCATTGATGCAGACATCGCTGAACCCTCTCGTCTCTTCTGTCATACGAGGAGGGAACCTCGCCTCTACACTCACCTTCGGACAGTTTGTGAAGGCAATAGCATCTTTCATGGCACCATACTTCGCCATGTGGGGAGCTATGGCAACCATTCCATCTTTCGGACTCGGATGGAGAATACTCTTCCCAATTTACATGGTTATCGGCATTCTTGCCTCTCTGCTCCTTGCCTCTGCACCAATCGAAGAAGAGAAGATAGAGGGAAAGTCGTCTTCTATTATTGACTGCGTGAAGTTGCTCTCCCGACCAATGGTTTTGCTCTCTTTCATCGGCATTATGTGCCATGTGGGCATTGACGTGGGCACAAACACCACAGCACCAAAAATCTTCATGGAGCGCCTCGGAATCTCTCTCAACGATGCTGCCTTTGCCACATCGCTATACTTCATCTTCCGTACGCTCGGCTCACTGACAGGTTCTTTCTTCCTACGCATCGTGAGCGGAAGAACATTCTTTGCTGTCAGCGTGGTGATGATGGCTCTTGCCATGGCAGGAATGATTCTTGGAACCTCTGAGACTGTGCTCTATGTCTCTGTCGCTCTTGTGGGCTACGGAAACTCAAACATCTTCCCACTCATCTTCTCCTCTGCTCTTCTCTCCGACAAGGAGAAGCAGAACGAAATCAGCGGACTGATGATTATGGGACTCTTCGGCGGAACGGTCTTCCCACTCGTCATGGGCTTCGCGGCAGACGCTATCGGTCAGGCTGGTGCAGTAGCAGTGATGGCAGTTGGCGTTCTCTACCTCTTCACTTATCTTTCTCGGGTTAAATCTTCAAAATAATAAGTTCAATATGAATAATAAAATAATCGTTGGTCTTGGCGAGGCATTGTGGGATTGCCTTCCAGAAGGCCGTAAAATTGGAGGTGCTCCAGCCAATTTTGCTTATCATGCATCCCAGTTTGGTTTTGAATCTTATGCAGTGAGTGCTGTGGGCAACGACCCATTGGGCGATGAAACCATTGAGGCTTTGAGGTCTAACGGACTGAAGCTCGAGATGCCTCGTGTTGATTTCCCAACAGGTCAGGTTCAGGTTTCTCTTGACGAACAAGGTATTGCTACCTACGACATCAAGGAAGGCTCTGCATGGGACAATATCCCATTCACCCCAGAGATAGAGGCATTGGCACAGCAGTGTTGTGCTGTCTGCTTCGGCTCTCTCGCGCAACGCAACGAGGTGTCTCGTGATACCATCTACCGTTTCCTCGATGCCACCCCGAAAGATTGTAAGCGAATCTTCGACATCAACCTCCGTCAGAATTTCTACAACAAGGAGATTATCCAGGAGTCTCTCAAGCGTGCAAACATTCTAAAGATCAACGATGAAGAGCTCGTACTCATTGGCAGAATGTTCGGTTATCCAGGAATGGACTTCGAGAACAAGTGCTGGCTCATACTTGGAAAATACGACCTCGACATGCTTGTGCTCACCTGTGGTGTCAACGGCAGCTATGTCTTCTCAAAAGGTGCCATGTCATATCTTGAAACACCGAAGGTAGAGGTTGCAGACACAGTAGGTGCTGGCGACTCCTTCACCGGCTCTTTCGTAGCCTCCGTGCTCTCTGGCAAGCCAATAGCAGAAGCTCATCGCATCGGTGTAAACGTGAGTGCTTATGTTTGTACTCAGAATGGTGCCATGCCAGTGATTCCTGAAGAGCTCAAGAAATAGCTTAGACCATAAAAAACAATTAATAACAAAACAACCAAAAAAGTGCGGCATATCACCGCACTTTTTTTATAGATACCGTTCCTCTCTCGTAGAGAAAAATCTCTTCTTCTTTTTTCTCCCCTGCTTTTTCTGAATATGGCTTACTCTGATTTATCTTTCATACTCGTTCTGGATTCCAACCAGAACGAATGTGTGTAAGTGATTTTTTTCGTTGTTTAGCATAAATGTAACATTTTAACTGTGACAAAAAAAAACAGAGTGGGCGTGTCACTTTTTGACCCTTATTATGTTTTTTATGTTTTTGCACACCTACTTATGCCTATAATAACGATGATAACAATGTGCACTTCAATAGAATCCAAAATCAGTCGAGTGCTTGAATTTCATCTATTGAGAGTTTCGTAATGGCAGAAATCTGCTCCAAAGGTAGCCCTGCTGACTTCATCGCCTTAGCAGAAAAAAGAATCGTAGAACGTTGTTCTTCGAGCTTGACGTTCTGTTCTGCAATATGGATATCCTGTTCCGCAATATGAGCACTCTGTTCCGCAATATGGATATCCTGTTCCGCAATATGGATATCCTGTTCCGCAATATGGATATCCTGTTCCGCAATTTTCTTATCACGATTCATGATTGCCGTGTCTCTTGTTTCAATTGCAGAGAAATATTCATCCTCCACATTCATATCCTGACGAAGCTTTGAATCAGAAGCGGCAGCGAGAAGGCGGTGAAGGATGTGCAGCATTTCACTGTCGCCTTCATAGATAGCCTCATCGATGTTTAGCACCTGACGGTTGTGAACATCCTTATTTGTCTGGTCGAAGATACTGAGTATTTCCACAAGTCGGTTGTTTACATGACCATGGAGAAGAGGGATTTGCACAATTATGCTGTCGTGAACAAGGCTTTCCACAAATGGGTCAGGAAGGCCCTTGGTAACCTCTACACCATCGTAGTTATAAGACTTATGGCGAACATACAGAACAGGCTCCTCTATCTCTCCTACACGATGACCGAGGAGATAAACAGTTATCATCGGAATACCGTAGCCATGAGGGTTGGAGTCCTTGATGATATTGTCGGGATTGGCATACTGCGTGCCGAGATACTGGCGGAAGCGTAATGTCTCTGTCTCAAGCCATGTCTTTTGAAGTTCTATAAGCACAAGCTTCAGACTTCCATCCTCCTGCCTAACCTTTGCACCGAAGTCAATGCGGAACATGGAGATATTGTCACGAGTACCATTTGTGTATTCATGCTTGCGCATATCCACCTCTACCACCTCTTTCTGCAGAAGGGCGGAAAGCACTGTCTTTGCCACACGGGTGTCCTCCATAAGGAATTTGAATATGGAGTCGTAGATAGGGTTTGCAATACTGATAATCATAGGCTTGTCTTCATTTTTCTGCAAAGATAACGATTCTTTTGCGAAAAACAAAACAAAACCAGAAAATCTTTTGTTTTTTTAATTTCACGAAACACTGTATATATGATATTGGTGTCAAGACATGACTCTTAACAACAAGTCAATTGCTGCAAAATCAATGTATATTCGCATATATTTCGCCAATATTTTGCCTGGCTATGTGATTTTCAACAAATTTTTAGAGAAAAATTCTTAAGAGGTTATCGTAAAATCAACAGGTGAAATACCATTGAACAGTTGGAGATCAAAAAGGGATTAGAAAAACAACAGAAATCTTTGGTTGTTCTCCCGACAACACCCCTGCATATCACAAAATCCTTACTTCTTCCCTTTAATTTTATTCGTTAATTTTCGCATAGTTCTCGTTTCACCTTCGATACATCTTCGCTTTAAAGCGAAGACAAAGCGAAGTTCTATCGAAGATCTATCGAAGAACTATCGAAGACCTATCGAAGACTTATCGAAGATCTATCGAAGACCTATCGAAGAAGAGCATGTGGCAATTTTCTTATACTCCCTCCCACAGGGTTTGTCGGGTGCGCCCATTTCTAAAGAGAATAGTTTGGAGTGATTGGAACGATGACAGATCAAAATAGTGAGCCTTGGTTAGCGGGAAAGGACGTGGCTATTTCCGTTATCGAAAAAAAATAACTCAATATCTTTTGGAGTTTTGATATTTTTTTCTTACCTTTGCGACCAAAACCTAACTAATTATACTCGTTTCTGACATGATGCGAAAAAACATCAGCGAGAAATAATCGAGATAAAGAAATGATTGTCCATTAATGAAAAAATCAGTCTATTACGTTGCCTTGGCGGAGATACTGTTCTCCTCCCTACTATTAATCGCTTGCAATGAAGCTAACGGGAACCATGCCTATCGAATAGGTGTTTCACAATGCAGTGGAGGTTTCTGGCGAGAGAAACAGAACAACGAGATGCTTCGCGAACTGTTGTTGCATGAAGATGCAACGATGGAATTGCTATGTGCTGTCGATAACGGAGAAAAGCAAGTGGAAGACATTAAATATTTTCTAGATAAGAATGTCGATATTCTCGTTGTCTCTCCACACGACACGAAAGCTCTTTCTGACATTATTGGCAAAGCATACGATAGAGGCATACCTGTATTGTTGTTTGACAGAACCATCAATAGCGACAAATATTCAGCATTTGTAGGTGGCGACAATACTAAGGTAGGACTGTTGATGGCAGCATACGTAGCTACAAAATTGAAACACGGTGGCGGAAAGGTGTTGGAGATAATGGGCGATATGCAAACTTCACCTGCCATTCAAAGACATCAAGGGTTTATAAATGGCTTGCTCCATTCTCCCGATATAGACGTTGTGGCATCAGTAGATGCAGGTTGGTTAGGACCACGTGCATCAGAAGCGACAGACTCACTGCTTCGCCTTTATCCTGATGTAGATGTTATTGTGGCACATAGCGACTATATGGCTGGTGAGGCAAAGAAAATAGCTGACAAGATGTTTCCCAACAACCATTACATTTTTGTTGGTGCCGACGGCTTCGGCTCGCCTGGCTTGGGCATAGAAGCAGTAGAGAAAGGACAACTAAATGCTACCGCCATATATCCCACTGGTGGAGAAGTGATCATCCAAACAGCTTTGAAAATTCTTAAGGGAGAGAAATATGACAGGCAGACTCTACTTCAAAGCAACTTGGTGAGCACTCCACAAGAGGCAACTTTGCTAATAAACATGGACCGTGCTCTAAACACTGAAGTTGAGCGTGTGAAGAAAATGCACAACCGAGCCATTTTCTATCTGAAAGAGAGTCAAACGAGACGAGTGATGCTATACGTGACATTGGGAGTGCTGACTTTGATATGTGGCCTTTGTGTTGCGCTCTACCGTGTGAATATGCTAAGACGGAAGTCAAACAAACGCCTTCACGAACAACAGAACAAGCTGCTTGAAAAGAATGAGGAGCTTGTGAATATGACCCACCAACTCGAGGAGGCAACAAATGCGAAGCTTGTGTTCTTTACAAATATCTCACATGATTTCCGTACACCTCTCAATCTCATATCTGGTCCGATAGATCAAGCAATGACCATGTTGAAGGATAACCATGAAATCATGACATTGTTGCAGATAGCACAACGCAATGTAGGTGTTTTGCTCGACCTTGTGAACCAGATACTCGATTTCAGAAAGGTGGAGAATGGAAAGATGAAGTTGAACACTCAAACGGTGAACATCAACTTGCTGGTGAGCGCATGGCACGAGTCGTTCACTTCGTTAGCAAAGAAAAAAGGCTTGAATCTGCAATTTGACATAAAGGAGGAAGAGTGTTATGCAAACGTAGATGTAAAGAAACTAGAACGTATGGTTTACAACCTGCTTGGCAATTCCATTAAGTTTACACCAGCAGGAGGCTCTATAGGCTTACAGTATCGATTGACCGACAACCAACTCTCCATAACCGTAAGCGACACAGGTTCTGGCATCGACAAAGACAACCTGAAGAAAATCTTTGAACGCTTTTATCAGTTAGAAAACTCTGCTGAAGAAGGTACTGGCATAGGATTAGCTTTGGTGAAGAAATATACAGAACTGATGGGTGGAAGAGTAGAGATAGACTCAAACAGTGAAGAAAGCAAAGGTGAGACGGGAACGAGAATAACTATTGTTATTCCTTCTTCTCCATCAGATGCTGCCGATGCTGTTGCAAAGGTCCCTCAGAGTATATCGCCAGAAAGTCTGTTGGCATGTTCAAACATGCCTTCAGCAGAGAGCATAAAAGAACAGCATGTAACGGAAGACGAGACTCTTCCCGTGATATTGGTTATTGACGACAATGCAGACATGCGCTCATATATCAACTCGTTGCTATCAGACAATTACCGTGTTCTGACAGCCTGCGATGGCGAGCAAGGGCTACAGTTGGCAAAGGAGAACATACCCGACATTGTGCTTTGCGATGTGATGATGCCGGTTATGGACGGCTTGGAATGTTGCAAACAAATTAAGAACAACGAATGCACAAGCCATATTCCAGTGATATTGCTCACTGCATGTAGCCTTGACGAGCAACGTGTAAATGGCTTGCAATCGGGAGCAGAGGCTTATCTGGCAAAACCGTTCAACAGTTCAGTGTTGCTGGCACAGATAGACACACTCTTAAAGAATCGTTTAAGAGTGAATATTTGTAGAAGAAGTACAGACACAGAAGTGAACGAAGCCTCAGAAGAAAAACAGACTCTAGAGCAGCATACACCAGAAAAAACGTTGTCAAGATACGACAGGGGATTCTTGCAGAAAATGCGAGACTATATAGAAGAGAACTACAGTGACGAAGATTTCAATGTTGAGAAGCTCGCTGAAAAGATGTGCCTAAGCCGTGCACAACTCTATCGAAAGTGTAAAGCCCTTACTGGCTTCACTCCCGTTGAGATTATTCGCAACACTCGCCTTGAGCATGCACGTGAGATGTTGCTCGATGGTTACGACCAGATTTCTCATGTTGCTGCCGCTGTTGGCATTCCAAATGCTGCTTATTTCACCAAGTGTTATAAGGCTTATTTTGGTGATTATCCAAGAGATACGATATTATAAGGCAGGTAAATAAGTAGGTGTGCAAAATGATTTTTATAATCCTTGCACCGCCTACTGCGCATTATCAGCCAGTGACAACAGTCGAGTAGGAGTCGCTACACTCCTTTATGTCACAAACTGATTCTGCATCACCAATCAATACAATCATTATAAAAATTATTTTGCACACCTACTTATCACATTCGCAGTATTGAATAAATTCAGGTTCATTGCCTGTTCCACTTATAAATATGTTACTTGATTTATATATATGTTTCATCTAATAAAGGTTGCAACATTAGTGGTGAATGTTGCAACCTATTTTTTTGCTTGTTTCTACAATTGAAGCTAATTTTGCAGCAGAATTTTTATTTGAAACATCTAAAACCAAACTAAATGAGACAGTTAAAAAGATTAGCAGCAATGGCGCTATTGTTTATGGCATCTACCATAATATATGCGCAAACAATTGAAGCTACGGGTACAGTGGTTGATCCTAACGGAGAAGCCATCATCGGAGCAACAATTATGGAGAAAGGTACCTCGAACGGTACAATTACTGATTTCGATGGAAATTTCAAAATCAGCGTGCAGAAAGGTGCTACGCTCGTTGTGAGCTATATTGGCTACAACAACCAGGAACTTCCAGCAACACAAGGAATGAAAATAACACTGAAAGAAGATGCACTGAATCTTCAGGAAGTGGTGGTGACTGGCTATACCACCCAACGCAAGGCAGACCTCACGGGTGCTGTTTCTGTGGTTAGCGTAGATGAATTGCAGAAGCAGAATGAGAATAACCCTATTAAGGCTCTTCAGGGTAGAGTGCCGGGTATGAATATCTCTGCAGACGGAACACCTTCTGGTGCTGCAACGGTGCGCATTCGTGGTATAGGCACTCTGAACAACAACGACCCTCTTTATATTGTTGACGGTGTTCCTACAAAGTCTGGAATGCATGAACTCAACGGAAATGATATAGAGTCTATACAGGTGTTGAAAGATGCTGCTTCGGCAAGCATATACGGTTCCAGAGCAGCAAATGGCGTTATCATCATCACAACCAAGAAAGGTAAGGATGGGAAGGTGAAGATTGATTTTGACGCAAGCGTAGCAGCTTCTTTCTATGCCAACAAACTCAAAGTGCTCAATGCAGAACAGTGGGGACAGGCTTTCTGGCAGGCAAACGTCAACGATGGTCTTGATCCAAACAACAACAATCTCGGTTATCACTTTGATTGGGGATATGACGCACAAGGGACTCCTCAGCTCTATAATGTGACAATGCGGAAATACCTTGATGACGGAAACACCATTCCTGCCGCTGATACCGATTGGGTGAAAGAAACAACTCGTACAGGTATTATTCAGAATTACAACGTAAGCGTAAGCAACGGTGGCGAGAAAGGTTCAAGCTATTTGTCGCTTGGATATTATAAAAACCTTGGTATTATAAAAAATTCAGACTTTGAACGTCTTTCTGCTCGAATAAACAGCGACTACAAACTCATTGGAAACGCTCTTACCGTTGGAGAGCATTTCACATTGAACCGCACTTCGGAAGTTAGCGCACCAGGTGGATTCCTAGAGAATGTTCTTCAATTCAACCCTTCGTTTCCAGTGTATAACACAAAAGGGGAGTATGCTAACCTCACCGGAGGATATGCAGACCGTGAAAATCCTCTCGGACGGTTGGAACGCAACAAAGACAATAGATACACTTATTGGCGAGCATTTGGCGATGTGTTCTTGAACCTTGCTCTTTTCAAAGGATTCAACCTCAGAACAACAGCAGGTATCGACTACGCACAGAAGCAGCAACGTATCTTCACAATGCCTATCTCAAACGGAAACGTGGCAAACCCAGAGAATGCCGTAGAGGCAAAGCAGGAGCACTGGATGAAATGGATGTGGAATGCCGTTGCAACCTATAATATGGAGGTAGGAAAGCATCGTGCTGATTATATGCTTGGTGTAGAGGCAAACCGTCAGGATGATGTATGGTTTTCTGGTAAGCGCTATGACTTCGAGACTCTCAACACCGACTATATGTGGCCTGATGCAGGTACTGGTGTTGAGAAGGCTTACGGCTCAGGCAGTGGCTTCTCGCTCATTTCTTTCTTTGGAAAGGTGAACTATACATATGCTGATAAGTATATGGCTTCTGTCACCGTTCGTCGAGATGGCTCAAGTCGATTCGGTAAGAACAACAAGTATGGTACGTTCCCTTCAGTAAGTGCCGGATGGCGCATTACGCAGGAAGAATTTATGAAATCAACCAATTCATGGCTCTACGATCTTAAGCTTCGTGCGTCTTGGGGACAGACAGGTAACCAGGAAATCTCAAACACCGCACGATATACTCTCTATCAGGCTGTGTATGGCGATTCTAACTTCGGTGGAAACAGCTTTGGTACGTCATACGACATAGCAGGTACGAATGGTGGACAGATTCTGCAGTCGGGATTCAAGCGTGCACAGATTGGTAACGACGACATAAAATGGGAAACAACAACTCAGACAAACATCGGATTTGATTTCTCACTGTTCAGAAACACCCTTTACGGAAGTTTTGACTATTACAACAAAAAAACCAAAGATATTCTCCTCTACATGGCGGGTATAGCAGCGATGGGCGAAGGTAGTTCAATGTGGATAAATGCCGGAGAGATGAAGAACAACGGTTTTGAACTTAATCTCGGATATCGCAACAATATTGGAGACTTCAGTTACGATATCACCGCAAACGTTGGTACCTACCGAAACGAAATAACCAAACTGCCAGAGACGGTTGCTGCAAACGGTGACTTCGGAGGTAATGGAGTGAAGAGCGTCATTGGTCACCCTATGGGTGCACAAGTGGGTTATGTCTTCGATGGCATTTTCAAGAGTCAGGAGGAAGTTGACAATCACGCAGTACAGCAGGGAGCTGGCGTAGGAAGAATGCGTTTCAAAGACCTCAATGGTGACGGTATGATTACCGAGCTCGATCAGGATTGGATTTACTCTCCAGTGCCAGACTTTACCTATGGCATGAACATTTACTTGCAGTATAAGAACTGGGACCTTACAATGTTCTGGCAGGGCGTTCAGGGGGTTGATATAATCTCTGACCTTAAAAAGGAAACCGACCTTTGGGCTGGTGTCAATGTCGCAAATCTTAACAAGGGACAGAGGTTGCTCGAAGCATGGTCGCCATCAAATCCTGATTCAAACATACCAGCACTCTCAACATACAACAACAACAACGAGACTCGTGTCTCAAGCTATTATGTCGAGAATGGCTCGTACCTGAAGCTTAGGAACTTGCAAATCGGCTACAACGTGCCAAAGGTGTTCGCAAACAAACTCCACATGGAACGCCTGCGCTTCTATCTCTCTGCACAGAATCTGCTCACAATAAAGAGTAGTGATTTCACAGGTGTAGACCCTGAGAATGCTAACTTCGGATACCCTATTCCAGTGAATGTGACATTTGGTCTTAACGTAACATTTTAAAAAAGATATGAAGAAGATTTTCAACTATATAGTCGCTGCCTCTTTTTGCTTTATGGCAGCAAGCTGCTCAGACTTCCTCGATGAGCAGGTGCCACAGGGCACACTCGACGAGAACCAAGTGAAGGACCCTTCGCTGGTTGAGAGTACCGTGATATCTGCTTATGCAGGATTCACACAAAGCGAGGATATCAATGGCTCGTTCTCAATGTGGAACTACGATGTGCGTTCTGACGATGCCTATAAAGGAGGTAGTTCGGTGAACGATGGAGATGTTTTTCATCAGCTGGAGGTACAGAAGGGTGTGCTCACCACCAACTGGAACATCAGTGATATGTGGAACCGTCTATATATCACCATCTCACGCATAAATTCTGCCATCAGCGTACTTGAAAAGTGTGATGAGAGCTACTCACTCAAAGATCAGCGTCTTGCGGAGATGAAATTCCTGCGGGCATATAGTCATTTCCTCCTGAAACGTCTCTACAAGAATATTCCGTTCATCATGAATGCCAACCTTCAGTATGAAGAGTATAACAAGCTCTCAAACACTGAATATACTAACGATGAGGCATGGGGCATTATTGCAAAGGAATTGGAAGAGGCTTACGAAGTGCTGCCGGTGAAGCAAGCAGAGAAGGGGCGTCCTACGAAGGCGGCTTGTGCTGCTTTCCTTACAAAGGTTTATCTCTACAAGGCTTATCGTCAGGACGATGCAAAAAGTCATAAGGTGACAAGCATAAATACCGACGACTTAGAAAAGGTAATAAAATACTCCGACCCTGCTATCTATTCTGCTGCAGGATATGGACTCGAAACAGATATTCACAACAATTTCCGTCCGGAAGAGCAGTATGAAAACGGTTGCGAGTCTATCTGGGCTATACAATACTCACGCAACGATGGCTCTACATACGGAAACCTCAATTGGTCGAATGGTCTTATATGCCCTAACATCGCTGACGTAACAGATGGAGGATGTGATTTCTATAAGCCTTCACAGAACCTTGTCAATGCATTCCGTACCGACAATAGTGGCTTGCCTCTTATTGATAGCTTCAATCAGAAGGATTACGATATGGCAACCGACAATGCAGACCCTCGACTCTTCCTTACTGTTGGCATAACCGGACTTCCATATATGTTTAACCAAGACTATATCATGGACCGCACTTCCAACTGGAGCCGCTCAGGTGGGCTTTATGGCTACTATGTCACACTGAAACAGAATGTTGACCCAGCACTCATTGGGCAATATCTCATAAAGGGTTCGTTTTGGGCTACAAGCATGAATCGCATTGTGTTCCGCTATGCAGACGTAGTGCTTGAGCGTGCCGAGGCCTTCGCGCAGTTAGGAAAGACAACAGAGGCTATTGCTTTGGTGAACAAAATTCGTTCTCGCGCTGCAGGAAGTACACAGATGATTTCTAACTATCCTTCAAGGTATGGAGTGAAGTTCTATTGCAAGAACTACACTGGGACATACGATAAGGAGCAGACCATAAAGATTGTGAAGATGGAGCGTCGCCTCGAACTGGCAATGGAATCTGAAAGATTCTTTGACCTCGTTAGATGGGGTGAGGCTGCACAAACTCTCAACAACTACTATGCTGCTGAGAAAACCAAATGTACCGTGTACGGCGAGGCTGAGTTCACTGCCGACAAGGGTGAGTATCTGCCTATTCCTTTTGCTCAGGTGGCTGCGTCAAACGGATATTACACTCAGAATATTGGTAACTGGTAAAAAAATCAATAACAAGATTATTATGCAAACAATTATTAGAAACAAGATAAAGGCATTATTCGCCGTTTTCCTTATGGCGTGCTTTACTGCCTGCACAGACGATAACGTCAGCGAACTCATGCTTTCGGGAGATTGTTCTATTGAGGCACTGACACTCGACAATTATGAGGGAAAGATAGACCTCGCCTCACGTACCGTAACGGTTAATCTGCCTGAGACATACGATACACGGGCTATGACCGTCACTGAGCTTCGAATCTCTGAAGGTGCTTCGGCAAATATGCACGAGGGACAGACGGTAAATATGGAGGGTGTTCAGAACGTCCACATAACAAATGGTGACTTGTACCTCGACTGGAAGCTTGTGGCAAAGCGCGATGAGGCAAAAATCAGTTCGTTCATTATCAATGAAGTCTATAACGGTATCATCGACCAGAATGCCAAAACCATCACGGTGTATGTGCCAGGAGATGTGGACATAACAGCTCTCATTCCTTCAATAGAGTTTAGCGAGGGAGCAACATGTCAACCTCTTAACGGTGTGGCACAGGACTTCTCCTCACCAGTGGTATATACTGTGACAAATGGCACTGCTCAGGCACAATATACGGTAACTGTCTTCGCTATCGACAAACCAAAAGCGGTGTTCGTTGGTAATGCTTCTACCATGAGCGACCTCGATCCAGAAGCTAAGGAGGCATGCTCTTGGATGCTTGCAAACATTGAGAAATCACTCTATGCATCGTTTGCTGACATACAGTCGGAAGCAGTTGACCTCTCTGAGTGCAAGGTGATATGGTGGCACTTCCATTACGATGGAGGTGTTGACGGGCACGATCAGTTCGTAACAAAAGCACCATATGCTCTTGATGCAAAGAACCAGCTGCGCACATACTACGAGAATGGTGGCTCTTTCTTCCTCACACGTTATGCCACAAACCTTCCTTCGTTCATAGGTGCTACTGGTGACGACGAATGGACTACACCAAATAACTGCTGGGGACAGAATGAAGCAGATGCAGAACTTTGTGGAGGTCCGTGGGATTTCAAGAAGTACAGCCCTCAGGCAGCTCATCCTCTATGGCAGGGACTTGTAGCGGGCGATGATCCAAATGCTGTATATACCACCGATGCGGGTTATCATATCACTAACTCTACGGCTCAATACCATATTGGTACTGATTGGGGCGGATACGACAACCATGATGCTTGGGAAGCTCGCACTGGCGGAAAAATCCTTGGCATAGGAGGCGATGGTGCTATTGTTGCATGGGAATATCTGCCACACAATGGTAAGGGTGGCATCATATGCATCGGCTCTGGTTGCTATGACTGGTATTCCTATACCTTTGAGGCTGGCTACACAGAGAAGTTCCATAAGAACGTTGCCATAATGACTCAGAATGCGTTCAACTATCTATCAAAATAATTTCAAAACAAACGATATGAAATCAATGATATTATCAACAATATTATTCTCCACACTCGCTCTCACTTCATGTAGCGACGATGGTTTTGTGGGAGATCCTGATAAAAATTGGTCTGAAACAACAGAGTTCTTCAATCCTACTGAAGAGAACGGTTACAGCACTTATTGGAAGCCTGCCATTGGAAGGGTGGGAGACCCAATGCCTTTTTACGATAAGAAAGAGGGAAATTTCAAGGTGCTTTATCTGCAGGAGTTCGACAATAACGATGCATGGTGCTTCCATCCAATTTATGGTGTTTCCACCACCGATGGTGCCAACTATCAGGGTATGGGAGAGATTCTTGAGACTGGCAAGTCGAAAGATGAACTTGATGCTGCAATAGGAACTGGTTGCGCTATCTATAATGAAAACGATGGCTTGTATTATATCTACTATACTGGACATACATCACGCGAGGTCGTGATGCGTGCCACATCGCCAGATTTCAAGACATGGACAAAAGACAAGGCTTGGGTTCTGCGTGGAGCTGACAATGGTTACTCTGATACCGATTTCCGAGACCCGCAGGTGTTCCAGGACGATAATGGTCTATGGCATATGATTATTGCAAGCAATCTGAAATTTGCTGAATATACTTCCCAAAATCTGCGCGACTGGGATTATGCTGGAGAGTTCTCTTGCATGATTTGGGACCGTATGCTCGAATGTCCAGATATTTTCAAAATGGGCGACTGGTGGTATATGGTGTATAGCGAGGCATATCGTAGCGATTGGAGCCGCAAGGTGAAGTATATGATGGCTCGCTCTCTCGACGAACTGAAAAAGTGTTTCAACGAAGGACCAAAATGGCCTGCTGACGACAAGGAGGGTGTGCTCGACACTCGTGCCTTCTATGCTGCCAAGACGGCTTCTAATGGTACAGACCGCTTCATTTGGGGATGGACTCCTTATCGCACTGGTGCCACCATCCACGACAAGAACATTTCCGTTGGAGCGGAAAGTGAACCAAACTGGTCGGGAGCTCTTGTTTGCCATAAACTCATACAACATGCCGATGGTACTCTCTCTGTTGGTGAAGTGCCATCAATGGCAAATAAGTACACCACTCTCACTGAGCCAAAGGTTATGACATCTGAAAACTATTCTTCTGGAACACTCAATGGAAATGGATACGTGCTCTTCAGTCGTCTTGGCTATCATAATCATATTTCGTTTGTGCTAAATGCAGGAGAAGCCGACAAATGGGGCGTTTCATTCGCTCGTGGCACTGACGCTACAAAATTCTATTCTCTCGTGGTTAACCCAGAGTGGGAGAACGGTCGTCGAAAGGTCAACTTCGAACAAGAAGGTACAGAGGGTAAGGGATTCATTGTTGGTGCCGACGGATATATCTTCCCTCGTCCTGCTGACAATACCTACAAGGTTGATATCTACACCGACAATTCTGTTGTTGTGATGTATATCAACGGAGAATACGGCACTACGCAACGTATCTATGGCTTGCAGAAAAACTGCTGGTCTATCAATAGTTATGGTGGTAATATAAGCATTAGCGATATTAAGGTCAGCATGTATTAATATTATTAGGGTGTGTCGGTAGCTATTGACACACCCTATTTCTATTTTTTAAAGAAATTGTTTCGGTTAGAAGTGTTATGACATTTCCATGGCATCTGTGAATTGTCAGCATTTTTACTTCAGAAAATGGGACAATAAAAAAAAACGTGAGTCGAACGAAAAAAATCATTTGACTCACGTTATTAAGTAGGTGTGCAAAATTATCTATATAATCCTTGCATCGCCTACTGCGCATT
>SAMEA3663036__coassemble_410_pt1 | contig 20570 bp, 13 predicted proteins | sample SAMEA3663036__metabat2_high_PE_014 | metagenome-assembled genome bin SAMEA3663036 (sample SAMEA3663036) | pig gut metagenome | biome: pig gut; feature: pig-associated habitat; material: faeces | place: France | collected 2012
TGGAATGCCCGAAATACGTCTATGTCATCGAGTTCAAGATGAATGGCTCGGCAGAGGCTGCCCTCCAGCAAATTGAAGAGAAAGGCTACACAAAGCCGTATGCAGCCGACCCTCGAACAGTTATCTCTCTCGGCATCAACTTCTCTTCGCAGACAGGAACCATAGATGGTTTCAAGGCTGTCACAGGGGTGTTGTAAACCTTGACCTTAACTGTAGGTGCATAACACGACAACAGAGACGACAGAGACAACCTTAACCTTGACCTTAACTGTGGGTGCATAACACGACAACGGAGACAACAGAGACAACAGAGTAATAAAGAAGAAATATGAAATACCCTATTGGAATACAAGATTTCGCGAAGATTATCCAAGATGGATATGTCTATGTCGATAAGACGGACTTGATCTACAAGCTCGTAACAGAAGGAAACATATATTTTCTGAGTCGCCCACGCCGATTTGGAAAAAGTCTCCTTGTCTCTACTCTGAAATACTATTTCCAAGGGCGAAAGGACCTCTTCAAGGGACTTGCTATCGACAGTCTTGAGACGGAATGGAAGGAACATCCCGTGTTTCATTTTTCTTTCGGTACTTCTAATTACACGAAGTCTGGCTCATTGGATGATGTGATAGAGAAATACTTGTCGAAGTTCGAAGAGGAGTATAATATTTCGACAAAGATAAAGGATTATGGTCTTAGACTACAAGATATCCTTCATGCTGCTCACAAAAAAACGGGGCGCAGGGCTGTGGTGCTTATAGACGAATACGACAAACCTTTGCTTGATGTTCTTGACACTAACTATAAAGGTATTCAAGATGGTCAGGAGTTACCTTTGGAAGAGATAAACAGAAACATTTTGAAAGGCTTCTATAGTGTTTTCAAAGATTCCGATCAGGACTTGCAGTTCGTTCTTCTCACTGGCGTTACGAAGTTCTCTCAAGTGAGTGTGTTCAGCGGTTTCAACCAACCGTATGATATCAGCATGGCAGGCGACTATGAAAGTCTTTGTGGAATCACGAAAGAGGAGCTGCTAACCGTCTTTGACTCTTCCATAAAGGAATTGGCAGAATCTATGGGAAATAGTTACGAAGAGACTGTAAAGCGACTGAAGAAGAAATACGATGGATATCACTTCGGAAGTAGGATGACAGACATCTTCAATCCATTCAGCATCCTTAACTGCTTCAGCAGTCTTGAGCTGCGGAATTTTTGGTTTGCCTCTGGCACACCAACATACCTTGTTCGTCTGCTCGCCCATTTCAACGAGAACATCAACGAGCTTATCGGAAGATACTATACCGCTTCGCAGTTTATAGACTATAAAGCAGATGTGGAACGCCCTCTGCCTATGATCTATCAGAGTGGGTATCTCACCATTAAAGACGTCAACAAGCGCCGACTTACCTATCTCCTTGATTTTCCGAATGAAGAGGTTTGTGACGGCTTCATAGACGCTCTTGCCTGCGGATATTTCAAAGGCTCAAGGACAGAGCCTACCTCCTGGGTGATTGATGTTACTGACGCTTTGGAAAGTGGTGACACAAAATTGTTCGAGAAGCAGATGACTGCCTTGCTCTCTTCCATCTCCTATCGCTTCCAGCGGAAGCAGGACCCAATGGAATGTGAGCGTTATTTCCAATACACGTTCTTCCTGATTGTGAAGATGTTAGCATTCTATAGCACTGTGGTAGAGAAAGAAACGAGCGAGGGACGCATAGACTGTGTTGTGGAATGCCCGAAATACGTCTATGTCATCGAGTTCAAGATGAATGGCTCGGCAGAGGCTGCCCTCCAGCAAATTGAAGAGAAAGGCTACACAAAGCCGTATGCAGCCGACCCTCGAACAGTTATCTCTCTCGGCATCAACTTCTCTTCGCAGACAGGAACCATAGATGGTTTCAAGGCTGTCACAGGGGTGTTGTAAACCTTGACCTTAACTGTAGGTGCATAACACGACAACAGAGACGACAGAGACAACCTTAACCTTGACCTTAACTGTGGGTGCATAACACGACAACGGAGACAACAGAGACAACAGAGTAATAAAGAAGAAATATGAAATACCCTATTGGAATACAAGATTTCGCGAAGATTATCCAAGATGGATATGTCTATGTCGATAAGACGGACTTGATCTACAAGCTCGTAACAGAAGGAAACATATATTTTCTGAGTCGCCCACGCCGATTTGGAAAAAGTCTCCTTGTCTCTACTCTGAAATACTATTTCCAAGGGCGAAAGGACCTCTTCAAGGGACTTGCTATCGACAGTCTTGAGACGGAATGGAAGGAACATCCCGTGTTTCATTTTTCTTTCGGTACTTCTAATTACACGAAGTCTGGCTCATTGGATGATGTGATAGAGAAATACTTGTCGAAGTTCGAAGAGGAGTATAATATTTCGACAAAGATAAAGGATTATGGTCTTAGACTACAAGATATCCTTCATGCTGCTCACAAAAAAACGGGGCGCAGGGCTGTGGTGCTTATAGACGAATACGACAAACCTTTGCTTGATGTTCTTGACACTAACTATAAAGGTATTCAAGATGGTCAGGAGTTACCTTTGGAAGAGATAAACAGAAACATTTTGAAAGGCTTCTATAGTGTTTTCAAAGATTCCGATCAGGACTTGCAGTTCGTTCTTCTCACTGGCGTTACGAAGTTCTCTCAAGTGAGTGTGTTCAGCGGTTTCAACCAACCGTATGATATCAGCATGGCAGGCGACTATGAAAGTCTTTGTGGAATCACGAAAGAGGAGCTGCTAACCGTCTTTGACTCTTCCATAAAGGAATTGGCAGAATCTATGGGAAAAAGTTACGAAGAGACTGTAAAGCGACTGAAGAAGAAATACGATGGATATCACTTCAGTGACAAGCTGACCGGTATCTTCAATCCTTTCAGCATTCTCAATTGCTTTAATGCAAAACGAATGCACAATTTCTGGTTTGCCTCAGGAACACCAACATACCTTGTTCGTCTGCTCGCCCATTTCAACGAAAATATCAACGAGCTTATCGGAAGATACTATGCCGCTCCCCAGTTTATTGACTATAAGGCAGATGTGGAACGCCCTCTGCCAATGATCTATCAGAGTGGGTATCTCACCATCAAGGACTGCATGATAGAAGACAACACCTATCTCCTCGACTTCCCGAACGATGAGGTTCGTGACGGCTTCATAGATGCTGTGGCATGTGGATATTTCAAAGATTTCAGAACAGAGCCAACCTCCTGGGTGATTGACGTTACTCAGAGTCTGAGAACTGGAGACACCAGAAAATTCGAGAAGCAGATGACTGCCTTGCTCTCTTCCATCTCCTACCGTTTCCAGCGGAAGCAGGACCCAATGGAATGTGAGCGTTATTTCCAATACACGTTCTTCCTGATTGTGAAGATGTTAGCATTCTATAGCACTGTGGTCGAGAAAGAGACGAGTGAGGGGCGTATAGATTGTGTGGTGGAATGCCCGAACTACGTGTATATTATTGAGTTTAAGATGAACGGTTCGGCAGAGGCTGCCCTCCAGCAAATTGAAGAGAAAGGTTACACAAAGCCGTATGCCGCAGACCCTCGCACTGTTATCTGTCTCGGTATCAATTTCTCTTCGCAGACAGGAACTATAGATGGGTTCAAAAGAAGTATCGCTCATAGTAGTTAGGAGAAATGACACATCTGACAAAGCATTGGGACAGTAATTGATTCACCATAAAGAGTTAATATTCCCATTAACCTATGTCTCTCTAACTTTAAGACAATCTATGATATTATTTAACTTTTGGGGGAATTGGATAAAATCCGTCCGTTCCTCAGAAACGAGGGAGCGGACGGACAACAATACATTTATTTATTCCTTAAAATAGTTTCCATCAAAATCTCCATCTTGATAATAAAGCGTCAAACAAGTTGGAGTAACAGTATAGTATCTTATGCCACTTAAATATCCATCGCCATCAGGAAGGGGCTCCATATTTAATGAGAGAACAGTCTCTGTGGCACTCCATTTAAAATTTTGATATTCATATTTCTGGTCAAGCCAATTCCAAGCTTTAAAAATGCCTGTACCATTCGATTCAAATGTATAAGAATGGTCACGAGTTCCATCTGTGCCCGCCCATTGAACTTGCATCGTCCATGTTCCAATAAGCTGAGAATTTGAATTGTCATCATCACCGCTACATGCAGAAAATGATAAGCCTAAAATAAATATCAGTATATAGCTGAATATTTTCTTCATTTTCAAGATGTTAAAAGTGTAAGACATCTGTTATTTGCCAGCCTTTCTTTCAAGTACGAAAGGCAAACTCATCAAAAATTCCCTTACTCGTTTTGCTTTATCAGTCTTTGACGATTCTTTTGTCTCTTCACAACTTCTTGTATTTAGTCGTGATGCAGAATTTGCAGATGAATAACTGTAAACACACTTGAAAGCCTGACGCGAATCTCTCTTCCAGATTTCTGTTCCTATGCTTCCGTCATCATTAAGAGTGTATTCAGAAGTCATGAACGCATTATTTTCATATTCTTCATGGGCATCAACTTCCTTGTAGGCATAAGTCACTGAGATAGGCAGCATATTTGGACCTTTTCCGAACAATCCACATAAAGTCATTGGATCATCCAATACAAAAGGGTATTGTTTGAATTTGTTTATCATGCTTCCATATTCCAAGGAGTAGGATCTGTAAACAGAGCCAGTTTCTTTTCCTTTTGAGTCTGTCCACTTTCCATTTGCAGTTGTATTCGTGATATTACCATTACTCCAGGTTAATGAATTATTAGAAGTATATTTCTCATGATAATTACCTTCCCGTATTTCAGAGACAGTATTCACTGAGTTCATACGACCTTCACTGCTATAGCTCGCATTCCAATCTACTGAACCAGAAAACATTTCTCCTTCATCTTCAAATTCCCAAGAACCTTTAACCTTGGTTATATAACCGTCGGAATTGAATTTCATAGAAAGGCCCACGCCCATGCATTCACCCTCCCATGTTTCTACTATGCCCTTGTCATAATCTATGACATATAAATCGCCGTACATATCGCTCACTTTGTACGGTCTGAACTTTCCGTCATAAGAGAAAGTGTAACTTTCATAGGAAGAATTAATGTCATAATCAATACTTACAGAGGTTAGAAGTTTCCCACCTTCACTCACGAGCGGATTGTCTACGTTAGAAGTACTGCCACCGCCACCACTCTCGTTGTCTTCATCATCACCACCACATGCACAAAATGTAATTGCGCACAATGCCATACAACCTATTGAAAGGTAAGAAAAAAATCGTTTTAAATTTTTCATAATTTGCATGCTTTTGTAAATAATCACCGAATGTAGAGCAATAAATGCTACATTCGGTGAAAAAATTACCTAAATATGATAAACTAAGTCTTAGAAGCTATAACCTACACGGAAATATACGCCATTAGCCTTGCTCTTACCACCATCAAAGACGTCGGTCAAACCAAGTTCATAACCAACCTTCAATGAAATGCTCTTGTAAGATGCTTTCACACCTGCCTGCCATCCCATGCTGAACGCCTTTGTACCCTCTGCTTCGTCTTTTACAACCATGAGGTCTGCATATGGACCAGTGAGTACACCAAGTTTAAAGTCATCTGACTTCACGAAGTTGAATGTGGAATTAGCGTCAATCTGAACAAATCCAGGATTCCATTCCTTTGCGCCCTTTGTAACATAAGAAGCACCAACAGTCCAATCAAAGCTTTCGCTGATTGCAGAAGTGTAATCAACACCGATGTTGAGAGGTTTAAACTCAGAATCAGCACTGCCACCATCAACACTTAAATTTGACAGATTAGCACCATACCAAACGGTAATTTTACTCTGAGCACTGCAGATTGAAGTAAATCCACTTACAAGCAATGCAAGAATCATTAATGAAATTTTTTTCATAATATTGTTCCTTAAAGCCTATTAACTCTCCCAGTTTCAGCATAATAAAAATAAAATTAAATATAGGATATCTACCAATGAAAAAAGCGTGGAGAGTCTTACTTGTCACTCGTTCCACCGCTTGAGGCTCTGGCATTTGCCCATCCAGTCAAGAACGAGCAACGCACAGAAACCCACGCCGATTCGTATTGTATATACCCACGCACTTTCCCTCCTTAATTTAAAATAAGGAGTAAGACGATGTGTAGTATGTATACAAATCACCCATGAGCATCTATCGTTGCCTTGTTCCGTGACTGAATAATGAAACTGCCAGATTTCAAGCGGTCAAGAAACAAAGCGCTTGATAAACGCTTTCCCAAAAATAGAGGTCAACCGCCATTTTCTCCTCTTGCAGAACTCCCTGTCTTTGACTTGACTCGCAAGCCTACGACAAGAATCGGCGAGGGTAGAATCAGAAAGTAGCCAATAATCAATAGTATTGATCGTATATAGGCACTAATTCCTAAATAAACGGATAACCGCTGCAAATTTAGACAAATTTTAGCAAACATCCAAATTATTATAGAATTTTTTCTTATTTTTCTCTAATTTTTTGTAAATCACCCTTCTAAAAATTGAAAATATAACCCAGAATAATCCTTTTTGTTGTAACTTTGCAGCAAACATATTGAGTCAAGAAAAAGAGAAGGAGCAAAGATTATGAAATACCCTATCGGAATACAGGATTTCGAACAGATTATCCAAGATGGATATGTCTATGTCGATAAAACAGACTTGATTCACAAACTTGTGAATGGAGGAAAAATATATTTTCTGAGTCGTCCAAGACGATTTGGAAAGAGTCTCCTTGTCTCTACTCTGAAATACTATTTCCAAGGGAGGAAGGACCTATTCAAGGGACTCGCCATTGATAGCCTTGAGACGGAATGGAAGGAACATCCCGTATTTCATCTTGACTTCAATGGCACAAACTTCGGAAATGATGGAACTCTTAAAAGTATCGTTGAAGGTGCTATAAGAACATGGGAAAGCATATGGGGCATGGATCCAATAAATGATGATTATGGCAGACGTTTTGCCTACGTGCTTAAAAAGGCTCATGAGACATCAGGTCAGAGGGCTGTTGTCCTTATAGACGAGTATGACAAGCCTCTCCTTGATGTCCTTGACACAGGATATAAGGGTTTGCAGAATGATCAAGAATTGCCGTTGGAGGAGATTCACCGAAATATCCTAAAGGGCTTCTATAGTGTTTTCAAACTTGCCGATCAGGACTTGCAGTTCGTTCTTCTCACGGGTGTTACGAAGTTCTCTCAAGTGAGTGTGTTCAGCGGTTTCAATCAACCGTATGATATCAGCATGGACAGGAGGTATGAGGCATTGTGCGGTATCACGAAAGAGGAGCTGCTAACCGTCTTTGACTCTTCCATAAAGGAGCTGGCAGAGTCTATGGGAAAAAGTTACGAAGAGACCGTAAAGAGATTGAAAAAGAAATACGATGGCTATCACTTTGGAAAGAGGATGACAGACATCTTCAATCCATTCAGCATCCTTAACTGCTTCAGTAGTCTCGAGCTGCGGAATTTCTGGTTTGCCTCTGGCACACCAACATACCTTGTTCGTCTGCTCGCCCATTTCGATGAGAACATCAACGAGCTTATCGGAAGATACTATGCCGCTCCGCAGTTTATTGACTATAAGGCGGATGTGGAGCGCCCTCTGCCAATGATCTATCAGAGTGGGTATCTCACCATCAAGGACTGCATGATAGAAGACAACACCTATCTCCTCGACTTCCCGAACGATGAGGTTCGTGACGGCTTCATAGATGCTGTGGCATGTGGATATTTCAAAGATTTCAGAACAGAGCCAACCTCCTGGGTGATTGACGTTACTCAGAGTCTAAGAACTGGCGACACTGCAAAGTTTGAGAAGCAGATGACTGCCCTACTCTCTTCCATCTCCTATCGCTTCCAGCGGAAGCAGGACCCAATGGAATGTGAGCGTTATTTCCAATACACGTTCTTCCTGATTGTGAAGATGTTAGCATTCTATAGCACTGTGGTAGAGAAAGAAACGAGCGAGGGACGCATAGACTGTGTTGTGGAATGCCCGAAATACGTCTATGTCATCGAGTTCAAGATGAATGGCTCGGCAGATGCTGCCCTCCAGCAAATTGAAGAAAAGGGTTACACAAAGCCGTATGCCGCAGACCCTCGCACTGTTATCTGTCTCGGCATCAACTTCTCTTCGCAGACAGGAACCATAGATGGTTTCATTGAGAAAATCTTACATTGTAGTTAAATTATAAGTAGGTGTGCAGGTTTTTATAAATAATTATGCACACCTAATTCTTTTAACCAGCATTTGACACTATGGCTCTTTTGAAGAGTAAGTATCATACTTAGACCTCATAAATACCATGCTTAGACAGTGTAAATATCATAACGTTCACAAAGGCCATAGAATAACAAATAAAAATGAATACGATAAAACCATGTTCTTACCTTATGCAGGTTTGTTCACATGGAAAGAAATCATTCGTGCTGAGCTGATTTTTCCAGTTCAGCACGATTTTTTTTGCTCTATATAAGTCACGCCATCATCTACCGTTCGCAAAGTTTTTCTGGGGAAGAATGAAGGTGAGATATCATAGAATTTTATATCAGAGAATAAAATTATATCATTAGTTCAAAAAAAACACCGTTTTCTCGAAATACTGGCAGTTAAACCAAGTTAAAACGCAAAGAGCGAGTACAATGCGAATAACACATATCGAAACCCACTGATTTTTCTTTTGCTTGATAGCCTTCATCATATCTCTACCTGCTCGGAAAAGAGCAACAACAAAGATGGCATTCAGTATGATATAGCCAATAACGAAAAGAATGTGTGGCATAATGTAATGGTTTATTTTAGTTTTTGTTGACTTTATTAGAGAAAGATAAACTGCATTGTTCATTTCAGAATAGGCAGTATGCAGAACAGCTTTTACGCATCAAAGAAGCACTTTCCGTTGATATCGGCAGGGCGCTCCACAGCAGGATATTCGCAGCAGAAGTTGTTTGTGAGACGCTCAACATATCGGCGAGACTCCCACTTTGCCATTGGTAGGTCGTGCATGAGATAGTTTCCGCAAGTGGCAGCCGTTGTCCCTGGCACCTCATCAGAATAGTTGCAGACATACTCAAAAGCCCGAATCATCAGTTCTCTGATAACCTGACAGTCATACTGTCCCTTTATGATGAGATAGTTTCCAGTCATGCAGCCCATTGGTCCCCAATAGATAATTCTGTCTTTCCACTCTTCGTCGTTTCTCAAGAAAGTGGCAACAATATGCTCTATGGTGTGAATGGCAGCAGGTTGAATGGCAGGCTCATGATTCGGAGAAGTCATACGAATATCGTAAGTCGTTATAAAGCTATCGCCAACAGAGTCTGTTCGGGAGATATAAATTCCTGGCTGAAGATCGGTATGGTCAACAGCAAAGCTTGGTATCAATTTCATAGTTTCTTTATCTGTTATTTTGATTGATTTTCTGTTGTCTTTGATTGGTTCTCTGATTTCTTCGATGCCTGTTTCTTAGCACGCTTACGCTTCTTTGCTGGCTTCTCCGAGGCAGGGGCAGGGGTGTTATTGGCAGAGGCAGGGGTGTTATTGGCAGAGGCAGGGGTGTTATTGGCAGATGCAGGGGTGTTATTGGCAGATGCCTTCTTTTCAGCAGAGCTCTTTTTCTGTGAGCCCTTCTTTTTAGAATGTCGTTTTCCTCTTCCCCTACCCTTTTCCTTTCGCTTCACAACCTTATATTCTGGTCCTGGCTCCAGTCCCTCAGGCATTTGATTTTTCTCCACCTCCTTCTCAAGGAATCTCTCTATCTGACGGAAGTAATAGATATCCTCTTCCGAGACGAGAGTGATGGCTTTTCCGTCACGTTGAGCTCTTGCCGTGCGTCCGATGCGATGAACATAGTCTTCTGCGTCGTGCGGAACATCATAGTTTATCACCATGTAGATATCGTCGATATCTATGCCCCTCGCCACAATATCTGTTGCCACCAGAACGTTTATCTTTCCCGCCTTGAAGAGATACATAATCTCATCGCGCTCCGCCTGTGTGAGGTCAGAATGCATTGCCCCACAGTTAATGTTCATCATCTTCAAACGAGTGGCAATATCCTTCACCTTCGTCTTCTTTCCAGAGAAGATAATGACACGGTCGAGGTCACCCTGACGGAAGATGCTCTCAATGATCTGCAGCTTCTGAGGCTCATAGCAAACAAAAGCCGACTGGCGAATCTTCTCAGCAGGCTTCGACACCGCTATCTTCACCTCCACGGGGTCGTGAAGAATGGTGCGAGCAAGCTGTTCAATTTTCTCTGGCATAGTGGCAGAGAACATGATTTTCTGACACGTCTCTGGCAACTGCTTTGCTATGGTCATGATATCGTCAGAGAATCCCATATCGAGCATACGGTCCGCCTCGTCAAGAATGAAGAACGAACATCTTGAAAGGTCGAGGTTCCCAATCTGCAGATGAGAAATCAGACGTCCTGGAGTAGCTATAAGCATGTCTGCTCCCGTGCGCATTGCCTTCACCTCTTGGTCGAAGCGTCCACCATCGTTTCCACCATATACGGGGACGCTTGAAACAGTATCGAGGTAATAGCCAAAGCCCTGCATCGCCTGGTCTATCTGTTGTGCAAGCTCACGGGTAGGCGACATAATAACACAGTTTATGGCATCGTGCGGAAACTCTCCCTTTCTGTTCTTCTCGCCATAGCTACCCGGAGCATAGCACCCATCGTCAAGAAGCGAGAGCACTGGAAGGAGATAAGCCGCCGTTTTTCCCGTTCCCGTTTGTGCAATACCCATGATATCCCTTCCCTCAAGAATCTCCGGAATACACTTCTCCTGAATAGGTGTGCATTCCTCAAACCTCATGTCGTAGAGAGCATCAAGGATATTGTCCGACAAATCTAAATCTTCAAAATACATATATCGTTTTTAATCTGTTTTTTCTCGTTTTTATATTTTCTCCGTTAAATTATTTTTTCTCGTGTGATTATTTATCTCGTTTCACAATGATACATTGTTTAAAGCACAGAACACATCATGTATTCAATGCAGAGAACACATCATTTGTTTACTGCCGAGAAATCATCATTTGTTTACTGCCGAGAACTCATCGGCATAGACACAACGCACGGAGACGGAGCCAGAGGAATAATTGCCCTCCCTGTCGAGGAAATATTCTGTTTCTATGACGTGAGTACCCTTTGCCATGTGGTCGAAGTAATACCTTGTCTCGTTGTCGCCAACAACGCGATAATATCCAGAATACGACCCTCGCGCTGTTCCCTTCGCCGTAGCATGCCAGTATCCGCTAAGCTGATTAACAGGAGCGAGCGAAGCCATTCTACTATCTTTTACCTCTACGAAATCATAATCACGGTCGGCTTTAATAGTGATTCTTACAACAACCTTCTCGCCAATATTTTTTCTTGCTACGGAAATGCCATCGCCGTTGCCAGTAGAAGCCAGAACCACATTGTCTTTTCCTTTGAGAGGAAGAATCTCCCTTGTGATGGAGAATCCCGCTTTTCTTTCTTCGATATTCGAAGTCTTTACCGCCTGTGTAATGTATGCAGCACCCCAGGAAGTTGTTTCCGACGACTTCCTTACCTTAAGTTCAGCACCATCAGCAACTCCTGTTTCTGCTTCCCGAACCTTCTCGCCAGACATTGGCAGTGCCTTGCCATTGAAGATTATTACTGCAGGAGCAGAATCTATTTGTTCAGAAGACTCTCTTGTAAAGAGGAAAGCATGAATGGCGTCTGCGGTATTTACAGACGTATTCCACTGCTGAGTACGCTTCTCATGAAGCAACCAACGCTGCATCTCCTCTATTGTAGCCTTATCGTCTGGAGAAACAATCACCAAAGCCTCAATGGCTGCCACCTGAGTAGGAATACGGTAGTTCCTCCAAGAGAAGAGAGCTTTTGGTGACTCATAGTAGCGACCAGCCTCTTCAGAATACACCGTATATTCTTTCATAGACGCTAAGAACTTCTTGGCAACAGTCTTCTTCCCGTTCATGGCGAAGATTGAAGCCGCATGCGCCTTTCCGTATATGGTGAGTTGCGTTGCTCTTTCCTGCAACTGCGAGAGCATGAAGGCAATATTCTTCGAATGACTTTCAAAGAGACTGTGAGAGATTCCAGAATGCTGCATGAGGGAAACGATGTAAAGAATATCTAAAGCCGTTTGTGAAGGAATAATCTTCCTGCCCAACTTCCGTTCCTTCTTGATTTCCTCCACCTCTTTCTGTAGATAGGTGAGAAGAGACGGCATAGCACTGCAGAGCATCTTCCGAGTAAGCTCATCGTCTTTCTTACATAACGAGAGACGAGAGAGCAAGCGAGAAACAGCGGTAGTGACAAATACCGAGCCATTCATTCCCTTCCACCACGACCATTCTCCTTCTGCATTCTGCATTCTCTCCAGTTTAGAAGCAATGCCAAGAGAATCTTCGAGAGAGAACATCTTCTGCACGTAGAGAGCCGAAGCGAGAGAGAGTGCATCGTCGGAAGCAGGTTCCACAGTTGCAGGAATAGCGTCGAGAAGCATATTCTCAGCACAGTCAGTGTACTTCACTCTCATTGTGCGCTCCTTACTGTCTTTAAGAAGAAGGTTTGAAAGATTATATGTATATTCTCCTGCCTTTCGCTGGGTGAAGGGAAGGGTAAGGGTTACACTCTCTGTGTCTGGCAAAACAGGAATGAAATGCTGCTCACCGTCAGAATTTCCGTTCTCTTCTCTTGCTACAACGCGAAGCACAACACCATTCGTATTAGAAGCCATAACGCCATTCGTAGAAGGAATAGAGATGGCATCCATAGCCACCGTCTCTGCCCCGTGAGCCTTTACCATTATAGACTTCTTTGACTGCCACAGCACCTTCTCGTCAGAGGGAGAGAGCAGCTGCATAACCACCTCCACCTGCTTCTCTTCTTCTGTAACATTCTGTACAGAAGTGCGGAAGACAGCCTTATCAGTTGGTCGTAAGAAGACAGGCACATTCGGTTGAACAAGAATCTCTTTCCTTGCCACACAGACAGTGTCTATAATATTGTAGTTCATCTGCTCATCGTGAACAAGAGCGAGGAATCGCCATGTGGTTACCGTCTCTGGCATTCGGAAATTGATTGAGACAACACCATCCTTGTCAGCCATAGCAGAAGAGATGAAGAGAGCCGACTCTCCAAGAGCTGTTCTGACACTCTTTGAAAGGTCTTCTGAAACAATATTGTCTTCGTATAAGGCGCCACCATCTGCAGAATTATTAGGATTGTGCTTAGAACCTCTAATCATCACATCCGACGAGTCGACACTCGCGTACACTTTCATATCCTCCATTGCTCCCGCAGCCTTTGAAAGCATCGGTGATCTACCGTAAGCCTTCACGCTTGAAAGGATGTCACTATAAGTACCGTAAATATTCATCTTCTGTAGAAACTTACAGAGTGTAGAGAACTCAAGAACATACTGGTTCTTTGTAGGAATCACAGCACTTCCGTTCAAGGCAGCAATCTTCTTTCCGTAACCAGAAATGTCAGAAAATAGATAGAAGGAATTTTGGAGAACATTAAGATTCCAAGCATGAGGCACGAGAGCATCAAGACTCTTTTCGTAGAGAGTGGCAAGAAGAGCAGAGCGAGAGCCCCTGCCAGAAACAGAGAGTTCCCAGGTCTCTTCACTGCCCGGAACTGTTTGGTTGCGGAATGTCTTCCACGCCGTATTCAGCAGGAGGTTCTTCTTTGGCTTTTTCACTGTTTCAGAGAAGCTATGAACCACTCCCTCGCTAACCCAGGAATACATCAGGCACAAGCCCTCTCCATATTTCTTCTTATATTGAATCTCGCGGGTGTAGAGTGTGTCAAACACGCATTCCCCACTCTCAACAACTTCATTCTCAGAGAGGAACATATAGTAAGCCTTTTGAATGCCATTGCCCTTTCCTGTAGACTTCCGCATTGAGAACATCACCTTTCCGCTTTCAGGGAAAGAAGAGTCTGAAAGTTCAAACTCTGGCTTCTCTTCTCTTTTCGCACTCTCCCAGCGCCATCCCTTGCGAGCAGCACGAAGCGAGAACGTCGCCTCCTGACTCTCACCATTTTCTGCTGTTACAGAAAGTTGAATGGTGTAGTTGAAGGAGTCGCGAGAATATTCAGGTAGAGAGATTTCAATAGGCACAGCAACCATGCCATTCTCGTCTGTTTCCGCCTCCACATCTTTTGCAATAAGTCGTGAACTGCCATTTCCTCTCCACAAGAACCAAGAGACGGTTCTTCGGACACTATACTTCACCTTGGCATTCTGCAGAGGAATCCCAGCAAACTGCCTTGCATTGAACAGAACCGCCACACGAGCCGTATCGCTGCTGTTTCCCTCTCCGAGCAGAACAACCTCCTTGAAGTCGTCACGGTTCTTCACCGTAACCTCAAAGGTTGGTCGGCGGTATTCCTCAAAAGAGACTGTTGTCCAAGAAGATACACAATTGTTTCCTGTTATGGAGACATGCCCACGCCCATTTCTCAATTCCTTTGGCAGAGAAAATTCAAAAGAGGCATGCCCCATCTCGTTGGTTGTGATGGAGTCGTTGAAAAGAGACTCATGGTTAGCATCAAAAATCTCAACCTTCAGCCTCTTTCCTGCAACAACATGAATATTCTCTTCGTTGGCTGCATTATGAGCAACAACAGTACCCTTTACAGTCTGCCCAGGACGATAGATAGCCTTGTCTGTGAACACAGAGATTATATCCCTCTCCTCCTTCCGCTTCTCGTTATAGAAAATGGAATGGAACGACTGTTCACAGAATCCCTTGTCGGAAGTGGTAGACACCCATATTCTGTTAAACAATTTTTTGTCTTTGTCAACAGTTTTCACCACAACCTCTCCTTTGCTGTTTGTAGTATATAGAGCCGGCTTTCCTGCCCCTTCCTTATAGGTTTCTCTATACAACCTCACAGAAGCATTCGCAATAGCCTCTCCTGATGTGGAAGAGACAACCACAATGCGGCTTTGCTCCTTAGAAATCGGGAAGTTCAGAACGGTAAGGTCTGAATGGTAGAAGAGTGAGTAGACAGGCTCTTTCACCTCTGGGGCAGTAGCCTCAACGAGGTATACACCGTAAGGCATTGCAGGCATCTCGAGCGTGTCTCTATGACTCTCCCACAGCGGTTTTGCGTACTCCCTGTCAAGAACCGTCTCCTTCCCCACAACCTTCTTCTTCAACTCCGAAGCTTTTGCTTTAGTCAGTCTCTTTGTGATACGGAACGTGCCATCAACATTAAGAGGGTATAGACGAAGAGAAAGATTGCTGATATTCGTAAGTGCGAGAATTGCCTTTGAACGGTTGAGAGTGACATCAAAGCGAGGACGAGAGATATTCACCATCTGCCTGTGGATGGCGTTCAGATAATCGCTCTTCTTTGCATTCTTGCAAAGCGACTTGTAGCGTTCGAGAGAGGAGGCAAGGAATTTATAACGTGTCTCCACAGAAACATCATCATCACGACTGAGGAGATCGGCATAGGCAGTGGCAAGTAATGCCACCTCTGGAACGTCTTTGAACGTCTCCATACCTTCCTTCAACATTCTCATAGCGTTAGTGATGTGAAGGTCGTCGTCTGCAATGTGCTCACCCTTTGTAGCCATGAGATAAAGCTCCGTACAAGCGGCACGGAGATTGCCTCTTTCCTTATAGAAATTATACAGGAAATCGTATCTCTTCGCCCTATGCGCTATAAAGGAAAGGAGGTCGTGAGCAAAGAGGTCATCGTCTTTACCTACGGTTACGACACGCTTGAAGTCAAGAGACTGGCATTCAGAAAGAACTTCTGGATAGCGCAAGGCACGCTCGAAGCATTGCTCTTTTGAAAGTTCCGAATCCACCTCGTCAATCCATTCCGCCAAAGCAACATAACGCAAAGCCTGGAGTGCCCTCTCTGATTTCTCTGTGCTCTTCTCAGTCTCTCGCATTCTGGCAGAGAGATCGTTGTATGCCTTCTGGAGAGAGTCGGCAGAGAGAGTTCCCAACACCAATGCCCTACAAAACTCTGCAGGCATCTGCTCCTCAGGTCTATTCTCTTCCTTCGCCCGTTTTTTTATCTCGTCAAGAATGTTGAGAGCCTTTCTCGGCATTCCAAGTACGTTGTTTTCCTGAACTTTTTTCCACAAATCGTCATAGTTGGTTGCCCAAGAAGAGAGTCCTGTGGAGAGAAAAATAAAGAATGTTATCAGTCGCATATAAGTAGGTGTGCAAAATTATTTTTATAATGATTGTATTGATTGGTGATGTAGAATCAGTATGTGACATAAAGGAGTGTAGCGACTCCTACTCGACTGTTGTCACTGGCTGATAATGCGCAGTAGGCGATGCAAGGATTATAAAAATAATTTTGCACACCTACTTATGTGTTTTTGTTTAGCAAAATCTATTTCACAACCTTCTTTCCATCAACGATATACACACCCTTTCCAAGCATCTCAAAATCAGTCTCTATGCGCCTGCCATCGAGAGAGAAGACGCCCCTGTTGAGAGCACCGTTTTCAAGCGTTGGGTGTTCAATTCCTGATGTGTTGTCAAGGAAATCGAAGGAGACAACGCCATTCTCGTCTGAAGAGATGTTTGCGAGTGAGAATGGCATTGATGGCGTATATTCCTTCCAAGCGGTTAGAGAAGTAACGTTTCCAGTTCCTGGGTATGTGTTTCCACTATAGCTTTCAGATAATTCATCATCGCTCATGTAATATTGCGTTCCTTCTGGTTCAAAAGAGTGGTAAGAGGAATAGAGTATTCCGTTGGCAGGAACGATTGTCCACCTCGGTTGCCCCACAGTATTGTTTGGATTGTTGAAGTTTGAGAACAACGTACTGCTATAATTGATATGCGTGACGAGGAGACCGCTTCCCGGCATAAAAGCATACCACCCCTTTCCTCCTGCGTCAGGAATATTCTCAAGAACGTAAAACTCCTGTCGGGTAAGGTCGTTCGGGTTGTATATCCTCATGCCCTTGCCACCCTCAGAGAGAGGCAGGAGGGAGTAGCGACCGGGAATCTTTAGCTCCTCCATCTCCTCTGTCCATCCTAACCATTCTCGCTCCCAGGCAGAGTATGGTGTTGGGTAATAGCCGTTGGCAACGGCTGTCCCGTTGTCCATGATATCCCAGTTTTCCATTGACTGGTTGTCGTATGATGTCACCTTGCTCCAGCTCACGGTTGGATAGACATCAGGAAGTCCCATTGTGTGCCCCATCTCGTGAATGAAGGTGGAGATGCCACGAAGAATCGGCTTCTCTGTTCCGTATGCGCTCTCCACTCCTGGGTAGCCAAACAGTTCTGCACTAATACCGTAACGGAAGATCTTCTTTCCACCGTAAGTGGTGTTTGAAGTGAAGAATCCAGAGCAAGGCCAGAGATAGTTATCGCCTCCACCATAGTCTTCGCCATATCCGGCATAGAAGACATATACAAGGTCTATATATCCGTCGTTGTTCTGGTCGTATTGCGAAAAGTCGAGTCCGTCTTCTTCTGCTTTCTTGCACGCATCTTTCACAAGCTGGTCGACATTCTTGTCGCTACCTCCGAAGTTTGAGCCGTAATAGGGGGTGGGATTCTCAAGGGTATAAGGCCCGACAACATCAAACTGCGGGCGGAATTTCCCGTTGCTGCAGTCGCTGAAGAACTGTGCTGCAGAGCCGTAGCTTTTCATCATGCCATCCTCGTAAGGAGTGTATTCTTCTGAGTTCAGCAGGTTGTTGATCTCTTCTTTCGAGTAGACAAGCGACTGATCTGCCAACGACACAAGAATCACGAGTGCCTTGGGTGTTCCAGAATGTGGGAATGGCTTGTTGGCTGTCGGAAGGGTGAATGGAACGGTTGTCGACGGCTCGTCAAGGAATGTGATCTGCTGTCGAGAACGGAGAAGGGTTTCGTGCCTTTGCCTTATCTCTTCGCTCTCTTCTACTGTTGCTCGTCGCCAGCCGTCTTGCTCACGAAGTATTATCTCTCCTTCTTTTGAAAGGAAGAAATGGCAGAATTCATCGCCTCTGAGCACCACGGTTGTCTTTGTGCCATCGCCCAAAGTGATGTCAAAACGTTTCGCTACCGCTTTCGTTGCTTTTCCCTCTGCTGTGGCGAGAAGGAGTGTGAGGAGAAGGAGTATAATTTTTCTGGTTGTTCTCATGAGCGTACATATTTTTTAAAGAAATCTCTGCAAATTTACAAAAAAGAAATGAGATAAAGAAAACTTACAGAAAGAAATTATTGTTTTTTAGAAAGAAACGTCAAAAAAGTGCGAGATATTCCTCTTCCTTTCACGTTTTTACATATTTTCTTAGTTTTCTTCGAAGAATTCTGTAGAAGAGTATTGCTTATAAGAAAAAAATATGTACCTTTGCAGGGAAGAAAAAATAATCAAACGAAAACGACTATGAACATAAACATCATTGCCGCTGTGGCGGAAAACAACGCCATCGGATTTGAGAACAAGCTATTATATTGGTTGCCAGACGATTTGAAACGCTTCAAGGCATTGACAACCGGACACACAATCATTATGGGAAGGAAGACTTTTGAGTCGCTTCCGAAGGGGGCATTGCCTAACAGACGGAATATCGTGTTGAGTCGAAACATCACAGAACTTCCTGGCTGTGAGGTTTTTCCTTCTCTATCTGCTGCATTAGAAAAGTGTGAGGAAACAGAAGAGGTGTATATCATTGGAGGCAGTACGGTTTATGCAGAGGCAATAACCATCGCTTCCCGACTCTGTCTCACTGAAATCCACGACACTCCAGCCTCTGCCGATGCTTTCTTCCCAGACTATTCTGCTTGGCGAGAGGTATGGCGCGAGGAACATTATAAAGACGAGAAGCACAGTCAGAATTTCTCTTTCGTAGACTACGAAAGGTCATAGACACCACCCTTTTTTCTCAGATCACAAAAAAAACGGGGCATTTACTTTTAAACGCCCCATCTATAACCTAAACCAACATACTATGTCGAAACGAAACATCCTTTGGAGGCTTGGCGCACTCTCTGCCTTCCTCCTCTCTTCTACATGTCTTTTCTCTCAGGAGCCTCCATCTCTGGAAGGTTTCATGGATGGCATTCACCATTGGAATCTGGAACATAAAGAGAGGAATTACAAGCGTCTGGAACCAACACAATATCGTGAGATTGCCAACAACCTCCTTGCCTATCAGAACACCGACGGCGGATGGCCAAAGAACATCGATTGGCTGGGAATCCTTCCTGCCGATTCTGTGAAACAGGCTTTGAAAGAGCGCTATCGCCGAAGCACTCTCGACAATCGCAACACCTTCCCACAGATTGAGTATCTCGCTGATGTCTATACGCTTACGAAAGAGAAGAAATACCGTAAGGGAGCAGAGAAAGGATTGAAATATATTCTTAACACTCAGAAAGAGAACGGTGGATGGAGAGGATGGGATGTTGATGCCATCACGTTCAACGACGAGGTGTCTACTGGTGCTCTTGCACTCTTTCTAAAGATTCATCAAGGCGACAAGAGTTTCTCTTGGTTAGGGAAGAAAGAGAAAGCGTTGATTGCAGAACGTCTAAAAAGAGGCATCGAGATGGTGTTGGCTTGCCAGGTTGTACAGAACGGGCGAAAGACTGTCTGGGGACAGCAGCACGATAATGTCACGCTCCATCCCGTGAAAGCGAGAACCTTTGAGCTTCCTTCTCTCACGGCTCGTGAGAGTTGCGATATTGTCAGACTTCTCATGGCAATCAACAACCCTTCTCGTGAGGTCATTGATGCCATCAATGCTGCCATGCAGTGGTTTCTCGATGCCAGGATCTATGGCATGCGTGTTGACGAAGTTCCTCTCCCTGAAGAGAAGATCATAAACCATGAATATCCTTTCGACCGTGTTGTGGTGAAAGATGAAAAGGCGAAGCCTATCTGGGCAAGATTCTATGAAGTCTCTGACAACACTCCTTTCCTTGCCACTCGTGAGGGCAAGAAGGTGTGGCGATTAGAAGATGTTAATCCAGAGCGCAGAACAGGCTACGACTGGTATGGCTATTGGCCAGAGCCACTCTTTAAAGAGTGGGAAGAATGGAAAGCCACTATCTCTTCTCAGAAAAATCCATAACTGTTCATATTTTTTGAAAGATTACACATTTTGTTTCTATAAAAGCAGCGACATCATCTCAATGCCGCTGCTATTCAGTTAAGGTGGGTTCTATGCTTTCCTTGGCAGGGAGATGTCTTTTATGCCGAGGAACGTGGCGCAGAGCACGAACAGTTGTGCTGCAAGAATCAGTACCGACCCATCAATAACTCCTTGTGGCGGTATCGCCATGCCAATAGCAGCGAAGAGAATTGCTGCCGTGAACGATGCTATAGACATATACTTTTTCATAAGCAGAAAGTTTTTGATTTAGAGCCGTGAGCTCAGCAAAGAATGGTTGGCTTTGCCGACCTTTTCTCGCCATGGCAGAGTTTTCAAACAAGTTTGAACTCTGCTCATTTGGCTTAACGAAAACGTTCTTTTTTTAACGCGAATTATCGAAACTGCGTAGCTGATGAGCACCTATGTAAATAT
>SAMEA3663036__coassemble_411_pt1 | contig 20566 bp, 20 predicted proteins | sample SAMEA3663036__metabat2_high_PE_014 | metagenome-assembled genome bin SAMEA3663036 (sample SAMEA3663036) | pig gut metagenome | biome: pig gut; feature: pig-associated habitat; material: faeces | place: France | collected 2012
TATAGAATATAAAGAAGGTGCAACTGGTAAACTATGTGGACAGCAAGCAAGGAGTATCAAGCAAAAAGGAACAACTCAAGAACTATGTTGCTGGGCAAAAAAATACATTTTTGTCTTTAGGTAGGTGTGATTAATCACTTATATCAAGAGAGATAGCACAAAAAGAAATACCTAATTGTTAATGAAAAAAAAAGCTGAGGCTGTTGGAAGATGACTACCTTTCGGTTTTGAACGTCGCTATAGTACAGACGTATTTTTTAGGAATGTTGATAATCGTATTAAAGTCTATTGTTTCTGTGTACTGAGAGAGAATAGTTGTGAGGCTGTCGGTTATTCCTGTTCCAAGGAGTTTCAAGACAGCCTCTTTTTTTGTCCAGATAATGGTGAAGAGAAGGTCCTTAGACGCCTCGGGGGAGAGTCCGTCGAAAGAAGCATGGGAAAGAAGGGAGAGCTCTTCAGCAGAGAGTGTATGTTCTGCCAGGGATTGTTTATATCTCCCGAGCGACTCTATGTCTATGCCTACCTCCTGTTCAGAGACGGCACATGCCACTGCCTCTTTGCAATGGCTCATGTTAAAGAATATGCCCTCACAACCAGAGAGCGAAGGCTTTCCATGTTCACCGAAAACAAAATGAATCTCTTCGGAGATGGCATACTCCTCCCTGAGGATGTCGGTAAGGAGTGAGAATGCCATTGCCGACTCCCTCCTTTTGGAGAAATGCTTATATCTCATCACTACATCCTGACGCCACTGTGGGAGTCGGGATAGGATTTCGTTAAGAGAGTCTTCTGAGATATCGGAGAGATCGTCGTTTATTCTGTAATACATGGAGAAAGAAGCGTTTTATACTCTTAAAGCCAGTTCATCGCTGACGAGGTTCGTAAGTTCCACAAACTGCTGGACAGAAAGTTGCTCTGGACGCATGGTCATGAGAGGATGGGTGAAGAACTCTGGGCGAGCCTGACAGTCGCCATTGAAGATTTGCTTGAGAGAAACGCGAAGCATCTTCCGGCGCTGATTGAATACAGTCTTCACAACACGCTTGAAAAGAGCCTCATCGCAGCCAAGATCGGTAACCTTATTTCGAGTCATGCGAATAACAGCCGACTTCACCTTTGGAGGCGGGTTGAACACCGTTTCGTCGACAGTGAACAGATACTCTGTATCATACCATGCCTGGATAAGAACGGAAAGGATTCCATATGCCTTATTGCCTGGCTCAGAAGCAATTCGTAGAGCCACCTCGCGCTGTATCATTCCTGTGCAACAAGGAATCAACTCCTTGTTTTCTAACATCTTGAAGAAAATCTGTGAAGAGATATCATAAGGATAATTTCCTGTGAGCACAAACTGCTTGCCGTCAAAAACCTCGTGGAGGTCCATACGAAGGAAGTCGCCCGAGATTACCTGCGGTACGAACTCCGGCCAACGTTCTGCAAGATACTCCACACTCTCCTTGTCTATTTCCACTACCTTAAACGGTCTTGGTTTCTCTTTCAGATACTGTGTCATGACACCCATTCCCGGTCCTATCTCAAGGACAGGAATCTCTGGACAAGCGTCAACGGTATCTGCTATTCTTCTTGCTATTCCGAGGTCAGTAAGGAAGTGTTGTCCCAACTGTTTCTTTGCTCTTACCTGTTTCAAAATATTTTTTTGTTAATGCTTTTAAAAAAATAATGTATGCTATTGACATCGACCATAAGAGGTGACGTGAGACTGATGTTTTATTCTTTGACCATAAGACTTGTTAGTTCTCACGAAAGAAGTCTAAGGCTTCATAGATTTCTTCTTTTGTAGCCTCTTGGTTTATCTCCACAGCACCGACATCGGAAAGGAGTGTGAAATTGATTACTCCGGCAGTGTTCTTCTTGTCGTGTTTCATAAGTTCGTAGAGAGTAGGATAATCATCGCATGAAATAGGCATCTTGCCGTAACACTCACGGATATAACGAACCGTCTGTCTCATAACATCTTGTGGAAAACCAGTTTTTACGCAAGCAAGGTATAGCTCGCAAACAATTCCAAAGGCAACAGCAAAGCCGTGAGGGATTGGAGTGATTGCCTCATTAGAAGAATTGTCGATACGCTTTCCACAAGACATTCCGAACGACTCAAAGGCATGACCGAAGGTATGACCGAGGTTTAGAGCCTTTCGAAGTCCTTTTTCGTAAGGGTCTATCTCAACCACCCGCTCTTTTACAGCCACCGACTCAGCCACCATTCTCTGAAGTTCTTTGAAATCAGGGGAAAGAATTTCAAAGGCAAGCAGTTCAGAAAGCATTCGTCTATCAGAGTTCAGAAGTCCGTGCTTTATCATCTCCGCATATCCTGAGCAAAGTTCTTCTGAAGAGAGCGTATCAAGGAACGATGTGTCGAGAACAACGACATCAGCAGTATTGAAGACACCTATCTCGTTCTTCAGTCCTCCGAAGTTGAATCCCGTCTTTCCACCTACAGAAGCGTCAACGAGAGAGAGGAGAGTGGTTGGGATGTTTATGAAATGAATGCCTCGCTTGAAAGTGGAGGCAACAAACCCACCAAGATCTGTTACCATTCCTCCTCCGAGATTCACCATCATCGAATGTCTTGATGCCCCACCCTTCTGAAGTTCCTGCCATACATAAGCAACATTCTCTAAGGTCTTGTTGTTGTCTCCTTCTGGTATGACAATCATCTTCGCCTCATGAAGACAGTCAAACATGCTCACTTTTGGCCAGCAGTATTGTACTGTCTTCTCATCGCAAAGTATGAAGAGACGGTCGGGAGAAACAGCAGCAATTGCTTCAGAGATATGCTGCACAAGTGATGTGGATATGATTACTTTCTGTTCCATTGAAATAGTAGATTTTTTCGATTTTTTTGAACTCTGCCATAGCTATTTTCTTACAGTGATGTGGAAACATCCCTGCTTGACCTCATGCTTTACGTAACAGCGACCATCGTTGCGAAGGTCACGCAACACTTCAGAGAGAATCCATTTAAGAGTATCGTTCTGCACTGCCCTTCGCTTTTCGCCTGTAGGGTTTGATACGGTGAGGTAACGATTGTAGCAGATATCTATCGTGGTGCCGTAGAGATGGCACGAATTTTCCGTGGCATTGAAGTTATGTTTCTGCAAGCGAGAGACATCGTCTTTCGTTCTCAAGGCACTGCTAACGATGATCTTGTGGAGGGGGACTCCCTTTACGTATAGCGAGTCGAAGAAATTTGTTCCAATGTCGTGAAGCAGGATTGCTGCACGCGGAACAAGATATGGAATGCTCTGACGGAGGTTCTCAACATAAAAGAACGGACTTGCACCAATATACACAAGTTCCGACATTCTCTTTTCTGCCTCTTGACGGTCCTTCACCGCCTTCACTCCCCATTGCTTCACACCTTTAAGATGATCGTCCTGTGTATCAGGGAATGTGTTCTTGAACGAAGGAACGCTATAAATGGGATGGGGTTGCTGTTTCGATGATGAATTTGTTGCGACGGGTTTACTTCCTTCGGGAGTTACGTCTGTATGGTTGTTCTGACTTCCGTTCAGATTAACCTTTTGATTATTATTTCTATTTTCTTTCGAACTGAATGGAGACGATTTTCCTTCCAGCACTGTTTCTCCAAGTTTCAGAATCTCTGAGGTGGAGATTGTGTCAATATTAGCAAGGAGAAGGGAGTCTGCAGGGACAGTATCGTTCACCCCCTCTGCCACTCCTCCGTTTTTTCGCTCCAAGACAGCGCAGCGATATAGTGCAAGGAGTATGACAACATAGCCAAAACACTGCAAATATGTATTTTTTGATACCTTCATTTGAAAAATATTCTATTTTTGGTGCACAAAGTTATAAAAAAACATTGGAATGTAAAAACCTTTTTGTAATTTTGCAGAAAATTTTTAACTTTCAATGGCTTTTTCTTGCCGGAACACGCCTTTTCGGCATAAAAAATGGCTATAAAAACATAACTTAACGAAAAAAAGATAAAGATTGATAGAGAAGCATATTATTCTGGAGGACATTGACCCAGTCATGTTCTACGGAGCGAACAACGTTCATCTCCAGATGCTCAAATCACTGTATCCGAAACTGAGAATAAACGGTAGAGGAGACGTGCTAAGACTATTGGGCGACGAAGAGGAGATGTGCGCCATTGAAGAGAATATCGAGAAGATGCGTCGACACCTTCTGAAATACAACAATATCTCAGAGGAAGACATCCTCGATATTGTGAAAGGTCAGAAGACGAAGGCAGACTCTGTAAAAGGGGTAATCGTATACAGTATCTCTGGGAAACCAATAAAGAGTCGGTCGCAAAACCAGCAGACACTCGTTGACGCATTTGAGAAAGACGATATGCTCTTTGCCGTAGGACCTGCCGGAACTGGCAAGACGTACCTCTCCATAGCACTCGCTGTGAAGGCACTTAAGGAAAAGCAGGTGAAGAGAATAATTCTCTCCCGACCAGCTGTGGAGGCTGGTGAAAAACTCGGATTCCTTCCTGGTGACATGAAGGATAAGATAGACCCATACCTGCAGCCTCTCTACGATGCCTTGGAGGACATGATTCCCGCCGTGAAACTTCAGGACATGATGGAGAAGCACATCATCCAGATTGCCCCATTAGCTTTCATGCGAGGTAGGACCCTTAACGATGCTGTTGTGATTCTTGACGAGGCTCAGAACACCACTACGGCTCAGATAAAGATGTTCTTAACCCGTATGGGATGGAATACGAAGATGATTGTCACGGGAGACCTTACCCAGATAGACCTTCCGAAGAACACCCGCTCTGGACTTGGTGAGGCAATCAAGATTCTTGACGGTGTGGAAGGAATTTCTATGATTCGCATGGACGACAAAGACATTGTAAGACACAAACTTGTAACAAAAATTGTAAAAGCATTTGATAAATATAAAAATAATGAAAGCATTAACGAAGACTGAGTTCCAATTCGAGGGACAGACAAGCGTGTACCACGGAAAGGTACGTGACGTTTACAACATCGGCAACGACCTGCTCGTAATGGTGGCAAGCGACCGTATTTCAGCTTTTGACGTAATTCTCCCTAAAGGTATTCCTTTCAAGGGACAGGTTCTCAACCAGATTGCAGCAAAGATGCTTGACGCAACAAGCGACATCTGCCCAAACTGGAAACTCGCCACTCCTGACCCGCAGGTGACGGTTGGTGTGGCTTGCGAGGGATTCAGAGTGGAAATGATTATCCGCGGAATCCTTACTGGCTCCGCATGGAGAGACTACAAAAAGGGTGTTAGAGAAATCTGTGGTGTGAAACTACCAGAGGGCATGCGCGAGAACGAGCGCTTCCCAGAACCAATCATCACACCAACCACAAAGGCTGAGGAGGGCCACGATTTGAATATCTCTAAGGAAGAAATCATTGCTCAGGGCATTGTCTCTAAGGAAGACTATGAGATTATGGAAGACTACACTCGTAAGCTCTTCGCACGCGGTCAGGAGATTGCAGCTAAGCAGGGACTCATTCTCGTAGATACTAAATACGAGTTCGGAAAGCGCGATGGAAAGGTGTACCTCATTGACGAGATTCACACTCCAGACTCCTCACGCTATTTCTATGCTGATGGCTACGAAGAGAAGTTCGAGAAGGGGGAGCCTCAGCGACAGCTTTCTAAGGAGTTTGTTCGCCAGTGGCTCATAGACCATGACTTCATGAACGAACCAGGGCAGACCATGCCAGAGATTACCGATGAATACGCAGAGAGTGTTTCAGAGCGTTACATCGAGCTCTATGAGCACATTACTGGAGAGACTTTCGACAAGGCTCAGGATGTTGACGATATCAACGCCCGCATTGAGAAGAACGTTTCTGAGTATCTCAAGACTGTAAGATAATAATTTTATCTCTTGCCCAGCATTATTCACACACGTTACACATACACATATTTATATTTATGGATAAGTACGGAATCATAGGGTGTCCGTTAGGACATTCGTTCTCGCCTGGATTTTTCAATGAGAAATTCAAGAACGAAGGCATTGATGCCATATACGAAAAATATGAATTACCGCAGATAAACAGTCTGCAGGAAGTTCTTGCCACCAATCCGGAGCTGCGTGGTCTAAATGTCACCATTCCTTACAAGCAGCAGATTATTCCATACCTCGATGAACTGAGTGAGGAAGCCAGAGCGATTGGCGCTGTGAACGTGGTAAGGGTAAGGCATATGGGCAAGGAAACATATTTGAAAGGTTACAACAGTGATGTCATAGGATTCACAAAGTCTATAGAGCCACTGTTGAAACCTTTCCATAAGAAAGCCCTTATCCTCGGAACGGGTGGTGCTTCGAACGCCATTGACTTTTCACTGAGGAAATTAGGTTTGGAAATCCTCAAGGTAAGTCGCTATGAACGTGCAGATACTATACAATACGAGAAAATTACATCTCAGGTGATTGAAGAGTATAACGTTATAGTGAATTGTACACCTGTGGGCATGTATCCAAAAGTAGAGGAATGCCCTCCGCTTCCTTATGAAGCAATGGACAGTCGCACTCTCCTCTATGACCTTATATACAATCCTGACGAAACATTGTTCATGAAGAAAGGAATAGAGCAAGGAGCAACTGTGAAAAACGGATTGGAGATGCTGCTCCTCCAGGCATACGCCTCTTGGGACTTTTGGAACGAATGAGTCTCCACAAGAAAGCGTTCCTGACGTAAGAAAAATCACTCAAACATACGTGTAACCACAGAAAAGCGTGTCACCCCTAAAAAAAAGAAACCCATTACGAAAAAACGAGAAGAAATGAAAGACAACAGATACATGCTGCGTGGTGTGTCAGCAGCAAAAGAAGACGTACACAACGCCATAAAGAATATCGACAAGGGACTCTATCCTCAGGCTTTCTGTAAGATAATCCCTGATATCCTCGGTGGCGACCCAGAGTATTGCAATATCATGCATGCTGACGGCGCAGGAACAAAGTCAAGCCTCGCATACATGTACTGGAAGGAAACAGGCGACCTGGACATCTGGAAAGGGATTGCTCAAGATGCTATAGTAATGAACACAGACGACCTCCTTTGTGTGGGTGCTGTTGATAACATCCTCGTGTCAAGCACAATAGGAAGAAACAAAATGCTCATTCCTGGAGAGGTAATCTCTGCCATCATAAACGGTACTGACGAACTTCTCTCAGAGATGAGGGAAATGGGTGTGGGCATATACCCTACGGGAGGTGAGACAGCTGATGTTGGTGACCTTGTAAGGACGATTATTGTAGACTCTACTGTGACATGCCGTATGAAGCGCTCTGATGTTATTGACAATGCGAACATACGTCCAGGAGATGTTATCGTAGGATTGTCATCAACTGGTCAGGCAACATACGAAAAGCAATATAATGGCGGAATGGGCAGCAACGGTCTCACCTCTGCTCGCCATGATGTCTTTGCGAAATACCTTGCAGAGAAATACCCAGAAAGCTTTGACCATGCTGTTCCAGAGGAGTTGGTATACAGTGGCAAGTATCGTCTCACAGACGATGTAGAGGGTTCTCCGATAAATGCTGGCAAGCTTGTACTCTCTCCTACAAGAACCTACGCTCCAGTTATTAAGCGCGTTCTCGATGAACTGCGCTCAGAGATTCACGGTATGGTGCATTGCACGGGCGGTGCACAGACAAAGGTCCTTCATTTCGTATCAGAGAACTGCAAGGTTGTGAAAGACAACATGTTCCCAGTTCCTCCTCTCTTCAAGGCAATTCATGACTGTTCTGATACCGACTGGAAGGAAATGTATCAGGTGTTCAACATGGGTCACCGTATGGAGATATATGTGCGTCCAGAGATTGCAGAAAAGGTCATTGCCATCAGCAAGTCGTTTAAGATTGACGCTCAAGTGATTGGTCGGATAGAAGAAGGAAAGAAGTCACTGACAATCAAAAGCGAATTTGGAGAATTCAATTACTAAATGGGGAAAGGACGGAGAAAATAAAACTATCACGTGTGCAGTAAGGATTACCACCCAAAACACATAAACAATTAATGGAGAATAACAACATACTACAGAAACTTGACGGTCTTGAGGCACGTTATGAGGAAGTGAGTACACTTATTACCGACCCTTCGGTAATTGCCGACCAGCAGAGATACGTAAAGCTTACAAAAGAATATAAAGACCTTGAAGACATTGTAAAGCTTAGAAAGAAATACATTGACTGCCTCGAAGGCATCAAGGAAGCAAAGGATATCATCATGAACGAGTCTGACCCAGACATGAAGGAAATGGCGCGAGAGCAGTTGGCAGAAAATGAAGCCCTTCAGCCTTCTTTGGAAGAAGAGATAAAGATTGCGCTCATTCCGAAAGACCCAGAAGATGCAAAGAACGTTCAGATGGAAATACGTGCTGGAACAGGTGGTGACGAGGCTTGCCTCTTTGCCGGCGACCTCTTTAAGATGTACAAATCTTTTTGTGAGTCAAAAGGATGGACTCTTTCGGTTACAGACGTTTCAGAAGGTGCCGTTGGCGGTTACAAAGAGATAGACTTTGCCGTTAGCGGAGAAGATGTCTATGGCGTGTTGAAATACGAGTCTGGCGTTCACCGCGTACAGCGTGTTCCCGTTACAGAGTCTAACGGACGTATGCAGACATCTGCCGCAACAGTTGCTGTGCTCCCAGAGGCAGAGGCCTTTGATGTTCAGATCAACGAAGGTGAGATAAAGTGGGACACTTTCCGCTCGAGTGGCGCTGGCGGTCAGAACGTCAACAAGGTTGAGTCTGGTGTTCGTGCTCGCTATATGTGGAAGAATCCAAACACTGGTGAGGTGGAGGAAATTCTCATTGAATGTACAGAGACCCGCGACCAGCCAAAGAACAAAGAGCGTGCTCTCTCACGCCTGCGTACATATATTTATGATAAGGAGCATCAGAAATACCTTGACGATATTGCCAGCAGGAGAAAGAGTCTCGTGTCTACTGGCGACCGCTCTGCAAAGATTCGCACATATAACTTCCCGCAAGGTCGCGTTACTGACCATAGAATTGGTTTCACCACTCACGACCTTTCTGGATTTCTTGGTGGGAACATTCAAGAAATGATTGATGCCCTTACTGTGGCAGAAAATGCTGAGCGAATGAAGGAAGCAGAATTATAAATCGCTGAGCAACTGAACATTATGTTTCATTAGACATTTCTTAGCTTTTCAACGATTTTAAAAATATAAGTAGGTGTGCAGAATTATTTCTATGATCTCGGCATTACCTACTATTAAAAACATATTGCACATGAACAGAAAAGAACTTGTAAGTGAAATACAGAAGAAGGGAAGCTTCCTCTGTGTAGGACTTGACGTAGACATGAAGAAGATTCCAGAGCATCTCCTGAAGGAAGACGACCCTATCTTCGCATTCAACAAGGCAATCATTGACGCTACTGCACCATATTGCGTGGCATACAAGCCAAACCTCGCTTTCTACGAGGCTTACGGAGTAAAGGGAATCATTGCCTTTGAGAAAACGGTTAAGTATCTGAAAGAAAACTACCCAGAGCAGTTTATCATTGCCGACGCAAAACGAGGAGACATTGGAAACACCAGCAAGATGTATGCTCAAACATTCTTCGGAGAATATGATGTAGACGCATTGACCGTGGCTCCTTATATGGGGGAGGACAGCGTGACTCCTTTCCTTGAGGGCTACGAGGGGAAATGGGTGATTCTTCTCGCTCTTACCAGCAACAAAGGTTCTTTTGATTTCCAGCTGACAGAAGACAAGGCTGGCGAACGCCTCTTCGAAAAGGTTATTAGAAGATCTCTGCAGTGGGGAAATGAGGAGAACATGATGTATGTGGTTGGTGCAACAAGAGGAGAGATGTTTGAAGACATACGTGCCGTGGCACCAAAGGCGTTCCTACTTGTTCCTGGTGTTGGTGCACAGGGTGGTTCGTTAGAGACTGTCTGCGAGTACGGAATGATTGAAGACTGTGGACTTCTCGTGAATAGTAGTCGAGGAATCATCTATGCATCACAGGGTGAAGACTTTGCTCAGGTAGCAGGAGAGAAAGCAAAGGAACTCCAGCAGCAGATGTCTGCAATCTTGGAAAAGAAATAAGTAGGTGTAAATACTCGACAATCATATGCGCAAAATTTCTTGAAATAAAGAGGTGGGAAAAGAAGAAAAAAATCTTCTTTCTTGCCTCTTTTCTCGTAAACGATAGAAAAGGTCTTTGATGTTTTAAAATCAGAAATAAAAAAAAATGCACAACCAAAATAGAGCACATTGTCCGACAAATCGAGCAAAAAACACGTCATTTTCAACATATTATTATGTAAAATTGTGCGAAAACTTAATAAAAACGTCATGATTCTTGCTTATTCAAAAAAAAATTACTATTTTTGCACAAAATATACACAATGAATATGGAATTCACAGCAAAACAAATAGCAGAATTTATACAGGGAAAGGTAGAAGGCAACGAAAATGCTTCGGTACACACCTTCGCAAAGATAGAAGAAGGAAAACCAGGAGCTATATCCTTCTTGTCAAACGAGAAATATATCAACTACATCTACGAGACTGAGTCAAGCATTGTTCTTGTTGACGAAAAACTGACTCTCGAGAAGGAAGTGAAGTGCACGCTGATTAGAGTGAAAAGTGCATACGAGGCAGTGGCAAAACTCCTGCAACTCTACGATTCTATGAAGCCAAAGAAGAAAGGCATCAGCACACTCGCTTTCATAGACCCTTCTGCCAAAATTGGCGAGGACTGTTACATAGGTCCTTTCGTGGCTATTGCAGCAAATGTAACTATCGGAGATGGATGTGTCATACACCCTCACGCTACAATTGGCGAAAATGCTTCAGTAGGTGAAGGAACAGAGATTTACAGCAATGCCGTTATCTACCATGACTGCAAGGTTGGAAACAACTGTATCCTCCACGCAGGATGTGTCATTGGTGCTGACGGTTTCGGATTTGCACCTACAGCAAATGGCTACGACAAGATTCCACAGATAGGAATAGTGACCATTGAGGACAATGTGGAGATAGGAGCCAACACTTGCGTAGACCGCTCTACCATGGGCTCTACCTACGTTCGTAAGGGCGTAAAGCTCGACAACCTCGTACAGATTGCCCACAACACAGACATTGGTGCCAATACCGTAATGTCAAGTCAGGTTGGAATAGCAGGCTCTACAAAGGTTGGCGAATGGTGTATGTTCGGAGGTCAAGTAGGTATTGCTGGACATATCAAGATTGGAAATAAGGTTATGCTCGGAGCACAGTCTGGAGTTCCTGGCTCAATAAAAGACAATCAAGAACTTATTGGTACGCCACCAATGGAAATGAAACCTTATTTCCGCTCTCAAGCAATATTCCGCAGACTGCCTGAGATGTACAAGGAACTAAACGACCTCAGAAAAGAATTAGAAGAATTAAAAGCCAAAAACAAAGGCGAATAAGCACGCCCGAAACATGGTGAAACAAACCGTGAATCATGGCAAATAAAGAAAGCCAAGAATTATTGGTGAAAGAAACTAAGCCAAGAACAAAAGCGAAGAAATAATGTCAAAGCAGAAAACACTTAAAGGTAGCTTCTCTCTTTGCGGAAAGGGTTTACATACAGGATTGAACCTCACAGTCACTTTCAACCCAGCTCCAGAGAACACCGGATATAAGATTCAGCGAATAGACCTCGAAGGAGAACCAGTGATAGATGCCATTGCAGAAAGAGTGGTAGACACCCAGCGAGGAACTGTTCTCGCTAAGGGAGATGCAAAAGTATCTACCGTTGAACATGCCCTATCAGCTCTCTATGCCCTCGGCATTGACAACTGTCTCATTCAGGTCAACGGACCAGAATTCCCTATTCTCGACGGTTCTGCCGCCCCTTACGTTGAGAAAATCAACAATGTAGGCACAGAAGAGCAGAACGCTCCAAAGGATTACTATATCATCCGTAAGAAGATAGAGGTAAAAGACGAGAAAACAGGTTCTTGCATTACTATTCTCCCAGACGAGCAGTTCTCCATAACAGCTATGTGCTCCTTTGACTCTAAGTTCATCAGTTCACAGTTTGCTACTCTCGATAGCATGGAAAACTACACAAAGGAGATTTCCGCAGCAAGAACATTCGTCTTCGTAAGAGACATCTTCCCCCTTCTCCAAGCAAACCTCATCAAGGGTGGAGACCTTGACAATGCAATCGTGATTTATGAACGAGAGCAGAATCAGGAGCAGGTAGACACACTCTGTGACACACTCGGTGTAGCACGAATAGATGCCACAAAACTCGGATACATCCAGCATAGACCACTTGTCTGGGACAATGAATGTACTCGCCATAAACTTCTTGACATCATAGGCGACATGGCACTTATTGGAAAGCCTATCAAGGGACGCATCGTGGCAACACGCCCTGGGCATACCATCAACAACAAGTTCGCACGCCTCATGAGAAAAGAGATTAAGAAGCATGAGGTGCAGGCTCCTATCTACGACCCTACACAGGAACCTGTTATGGACGTTCGACGCATACGAGAACTTCTTCCTCATCGCTACCCAATGCAACTTGTCGATAAGGTTATAGAACTTGGACCTACCTCTATTGTAGGACTGAAGAACGTAACCTCAAACGAACCTTTCTTTACAGGACATTTCCCACAAGAGCCAGTAATGCCTGGCGTTCTGCAAATAGAAGCAATGGCACAGTGCGGCGGACTACTTATTCTCAACACACTGGAAGAGCCAGAACGCTGGTCTACATATTTCCTCGCCATTAACGATGTGAAATTCAAGCAAAAGGTTGTGCCGGGAGACACTTTGTTGTTTAAGGTAGAATTGCTGGCACCTGTACGCCACGGCATATCATCTATGAAGGGCTACATCTTTGTAGGAGATAAAGTGGTTAGTGAAGCATCCTTTACTGCTCAAATAGTAAAAAACAAATAAAAGAGAAGGAAAACGATTATGGCAAATCTGATAAGTCCAATGGCATATGTACACCCAGACGCAAAAATGGGTGATAACAATATTATCGGTCCGTTCTGTTATATCGACGCAGATGTGGTGATTGGAGACAATAACATAATGCAGAACTCCGTTACGCTGAACAAAGGAACACGAATGGGGTCTGGAAACGAGATTTTCCCAGGAGCAAGCATATCTACAAAGCCACAAGATTTGAAGTTCCGGGGAGAGGAAACTGTTTGCGAGATTGGCGATAACAATTCCATTCGCGAAAACGTAACCATCTCACGAGGAACAGCAAGCCGGGGAACAACAAAGGTAGGCTCCAACAACCTCCTTATGGAGAACATGCACATTGCGCACGACTGCATTATCGGTAACTACTGCATCATTGGTAACTCAACAAAATTTGCTGGCGAGGTGATAGTAGACGACTGTGCCATAATCTCTGCAGAGGTGCTCATACACCAGTTCTGCCACATCGGCGGATATGTGATGGTGCAGGGCGGTAGCAGAACGAGTCAGGATATCCCGCCTTACGTTATCTGTGGCAAAGAGCCTATCCGCTTCGCCGGACTGAACCTCGTTGGTCTTCGCCGTAGGGGCTTCTCCAACGAGACAATTACGAATCTTCGTGAGGCCTACCGTCTGCTCTACTCAAAGGGTTTGATGAAGGAAGGTATAGAAGAGATAAAGGCGAACCTCGAGGTCACTCCAGAGATTCAGTATATTATTGACTTTGTGGAGTCTTCAGAACGTGGAATTATTAGATAGACAATGAAAGAAGAAGAATAGACGGTGGAAGAATCTGAAAAGAGCAAAAAGAAAACACTGATCGTAATAACGGGTCCTACAGGTGTCGGCAAAACTGAGCTTTGTTTGAGTATTGCCGAGCACTTGGGATGCGACATAATAAACTGTGACTCACGACAATTGTTCCGTGAGATTCCTATTGGTACTGCCGCACCTACTGCCAGACAGCAACAGAGGGTGCGGCATTACTTTGTTGGCACTCTTTCCTTAAACACATATTTCTCTGCCTCAATGTACGAGGAAGCAGTTCGTAAGCACATAGAGGAAAGCAAGAAAGAACTGTTCCTTCTAACTGGTGGGTCAATGATGTACATAGACGCAGTCTGTAACGGTATAGATGAATTGCCTACGGTAAGAGAAGACATCAGGGAAGAACTGAAACACAGACTTGAGAAAGAAGGTCTTGACTCTCTTCTTGAAGAGCTGAAGGTTCTTGACCCTATACATTATAATAATGTAGACACGAAAAACCCGAGACGCATTCTCCATGCCTTAGAGATATGTCATCAAACTGGCCTACCCTACTCTTCCTTCATGACGAACAGAAAGAAAGAACGACCTTTCAACATTGTGAAGATAGCCCTTCGCAGAGAACGTGAAGAACTTTACGAACGAATAAACAGTAGAGTTTTGAAAATGATGGATGAAGGATTTCTGGAAGAAGCAAAAAGTGTTTATTCCTTGCGCCATCTGAACTCCTTGAACACGGTTGGCTACAAAGAACTCTTTGATTTCTTTGATGGGAAGACAGACCTTCCCGAGGCAATCAGAAGAATTCAGTCAAATACTCGTCGATACATGCGCAAGCAGGAGACTTGGTTTAAGAAAGACAAAGATATAGTCTGGTTTTCTCCTACTGATATTAAAGAAATCATAAAATATATTGATAAGAGCATCACATTTGTAAGAAAATAGTTATCTTTGCATTCACTTATTCAACACAATCATTTGTATAAAAACAATTCCGCACATAGATTTATGAAGAGGATTATTGATTATTCCAAAGCAACAGGAAAATTCCTGAAGAAAGCATGCAAGAGATATGCTTCTCTATACAAGGGAAAGAAATGGTACGTGAAGACATTACTCGCACTTGCTACTTTCTTTGTGGCGCTCATCATATACCTTGGAGCCGTAGACATTAACTTTCTGTGGCTCTTTGGAAAATCACCTGGCTTCTCTGAAATAAGACAACCACATACCAGCGAGGCATCAGTGATCTATTCTGCTGATGGAGTGCAGATAGGAAAGTTCTTTAGCGAGAACAGAACTCCCGTAGAATACGAGGAGGTAGCCCCTTGCTTTTGGCAGGCACTCATAGACACAGAAGACGAAAGATTCTATAAGCACTACGGCATAGACCCTATCGGCATCTTTGGTGCTGCAAAAGATGCAGCAACAGGCAGAGGAGGTCGTGGTGCCTCTACCATCACCCAACAATTGGCAAAGAACATGTTCCGCATGAGAACAAACTACAGCACCGGACTGTTAGGAAAGATTCCAGGTGTGAAGATGTTAGTGATGAAGTCAAAGGAATGGATTCTCGCCATAAAGCTCGAAATCTGTTACAACAAGAAGGAAATCATAAACATGTATGCTAACACTGTTGACTTCGGTTCTAATGCCTACGGAATCAAGACAGCAGCAAAGACCTATTTCAATACCACCCCAAAGCAACTAAAGGTAGAGGAAGCTGCCGTTTTGGTAGGTATGCTAAAAGCAACAACCTACTACAACCCTCTCATAAATCCAGAGAATGCCACCGTCCGCCGCAATCAGGTTCTGGAGAACATGGTGACACATAGCGACATAACACGTAGCGACTGTGACTCCTTGAAGGAGATTCCTATCAAGCTCAATTACAGCGTTGAGAAGAACTACGACGGTCAGGCGCAGTACTTCCGAAATGCCGTTGCGAAACATCTGAAAGACTGGTGTGAGGAAGAGCAAATAGACCTCTATACCGATGGTCTGAAAATCTATACAACCTTAGACTCCCGTATGCAGAAATATGCTGAGGCAGCAGCCAAGAAGCAGATGGCTCAGGTTCAGAAGAACTTTAAGAACCATTGGGGGAACACCCATCCTTGGCAAGACGAGAACCACAAGGAGATAGAAGGGTTTATAGAAGGCATTGCTAAGGATTTGCCTTGCTACAAATCTCTTACGGCAAAATATGGTGACAATCAAGACTCCATCAACTATTATCTCAACCAGCCTCACAAAGTGAAGGTTTTTGACTATGAGAAAGGTTCTGTAGAGATGGAACTCTCTACAATGGATAGCATTCGATACATGGTGAGCTACATGCACTGCGGATTTGTTGCCATGGAGGCAAAGACTGGTCATGTAAAAGCATGGGTAGGAGATATAGACTTCGACCATTGGAAATACGACAAGGTAACAGCGAAGAGACAGCCTGGCTCTACCTTTAAACTCTTTGTCTATACAGAGGGCATGAACCAAGGACTTACCCCTTGCGACAAGCGCGTAGACGAATATTTCTCAATGCAAATCTATGATGCAAAGAAGAAAAAAGACGTCACCTGGGCACCTACCAATGCCAACGGCTATTTCACTGGAGACACCATACCTCTCAAGTCTGCCTTTGCACGAAGCATAAACTCCGTTGCAGTGAAACTCGGTCAGGAGATGGGAATAAGGAATATCGCTCGCACAGCCCACGAAATGGGCATAAAGTCCAAGCTCGACGAGACTCCTTCTTTGGCTCTTGGGTCAAGTGATGTCAATCTCCTCGAACTTGTAAACGCATACTGCACAGTTGCCGACGACGGAAAGCATCACGAGCCTATTCTCGTGACAAAAATCGTGGACCGTGATGGAAATGAGATATACACAGCCCCAGAAGAGGAAAAGCAAGTTTTGACCTTCCGCTCCGCATTCTTCATGCAACAACTCTTAATGGGAGGTATGAGGGAACCTGGTGGCACGAGCATGTCTCTATGGGGCTATGTCGGGAAAGCGGCAGACACAGAGTTTGGCGGAAAGACGGGTACCTCCAACAACCATTCAGACGCATGGTTTGTTGGAGTGTCTCCAAAGCTTGTGGTTGGTGCATGGGTAGGCGGTGAATACAGATGCATACACTTCCGTACTGGCGCTTTAGGACAAGGATCACGAACAGCACTCCCCATCTGCGGATATTTCCTGCAGTCGGTAATGGAAGACCCTGCTTTCAAAGATTATCATGGTAAGTTCTCCCGACCAGACAACAGTGAGATTTCTCGAGCCGACTATACTTGCGAAAGCTACTATGACCGTCCGAAAGACACTCTTGATGCGGACAGTATAGACATAGAAGAAGAACAAGCTGTAAACCTCGAAGAGCATGGTGAGGAAGTAACAAAAACTTTGCACAACACCATTCAGCAGAAGAAAGTAAAGGAAGAACCTGTAACACTCGAAGATCTTTAAAAGTAGGTGCAACACCTCTGCCCTGTTTTGAGGTAACAATACTCATGACATGCTTAACAGTAGCAACACCCCTGCCTGCAACGAAACACCCCTGCCCTGCTTGACAGTAGCAACACCCCTGCCTGCAATGAGACAACCCTGCCTGCAATGAAACACCCCTGCCTGCAATGAAACACCCCTGCCTGCAATGAAACACCCCTGCCCTGCTTGACAGTAGCAACACCCCTTGCCTGCAATGAAACACCCCTGCCCAGTAAGTTACTATGCCGTTGATAATTCAGGCATCTAATGCCTGCTCAAACAGCTCTGCCAAAGAAAAAAACAAACCAATTAACAAGAACAAAGAACCTTGCAAGAAATAGATTTATCAAATAAACAATTTCAGGATGCGCTCAATATTATTGAGTGCACAGGGAATTCTCTGTTCCTAACTGGCAAGGCAGGCACAGGAAAGTCCACCTTCCTGCGATATATTGACGAAACAATAAAAAAGAAGCACGTCATCCTTGCACCTACAGGTATTGCGGCAATAAACGCAGGCGGACAGACACTGCACTCTTTCTTCAAGCTGCCCTTCCACCCCTTGCTTCCTGACGATATTCAGTACTCTGTACGCAACATCAGGAATACATTGAAATACAACAGTGAGAAGATTCGCATCATACGCGAGTTGGAGTTAGTGATCATTGATGAAATCTCAATGGTCAGGGCAGACATCATTGACTTCATAGACAAGGTGCTGAGAGTATATTCAAAAAATATGCGCCAGCCCTTTGGAGGCAAGCAATTATTGCTTGTAGGTGATGTCTTTCAGTTAGAACCAGTGCTGAAAGAAGACGATCGTAACCTCTTGAAGCCCTATTACCCTACCGCCTATTTTTTTGCTGCAAAAGTATGGGAGGAGATGCACCTTGTCAGCATAGAGCTCACAAAGGTGTATCGGCAGAACGACAGTGAGTTCATAGGCATCCTCGACCGTGTTAGGGAGACAATCGTTACCTCTGCGGATATAAAGAAAATCAACGCACGAGTGATAGAGAGCAATATTCCACGCAAGACAAACGAAAACGACATGTCTATAACTCTTTCTACACGCCGAGATACTGTAGACTATATCAACCAGCAGGAACTCGACAAGATAGAAGGCAATCCAACCACCCTTCACGGAAAAGTCTTTGGCGACTTTCCAGAGTCCATGCTCCCCACCCCCATTGACCTTGAGATAAAAGTTGGCGCACAGATTATCTTCATAAAGAACGACCTTGAACACCGTTGGGTGAATGGTACGCTTGGAATAATCAGCGAGATAGGAGCGGAAACAATATCCGTGGTCACAGAAGACGGTAAGACCTGGGATGTGGAGCCTGCAAAATGGTCGAATATTAAATACACCTTCAACGAGGTGGAGCGGAAGATCGAAGAAGAGGAATTAGGCACCTACACCCAATACCCCATTCGTCTGGCATGGGCAATAACCGTACACAAGTCGCAGGGACTCACCTTCAACAACGTCATCATAGACTTCTCAGGAGGAGGAGCATTCGCAGGAGGTCAGACATATGTAGCACTTTCCCGCTGCCGTTCCTTGGAGGGCATTTCGCTGAAAGAACCAATTCGCCCTTCAGATATCTTCATCCGACAAGAGGTGAGAGACTTCTCAAAACAGTTCAACAACCAGCGGGCGATAGACAATGCGTTGAAAGCCTCGAAAGCAGATATAGAATATCGAGAGGCATGCCGAGCCTTCGACCGAGATGATTTCCAGTCAGCCCTCGATCATTTCTTCATTGCTATTCACCAGCGCTACGACATCGAGAAGCCTGTCCCACGACGCTTCCTCCGCAAGAAGCTCTCTGTAATCTCCCTTCTCCGCGAGCAGATAGAAGAGGCGAAGCATGAGCGAGAAAAAGAGGTTGAAGCTCTTCGAAAAGAACTCTCTCGTCTGAAGCGTGCTGCTAAGAAGCAGTCTTCCCTTCTCGCTGAGCTTGCCACGGAATATGTTATCATGGGTAAGGAATGTGAAAACGAAGACATGCCCGAAGCGGCAATTTCCAACTATCAGAAAGCCCTAAGACTTTGCCCTGACCACCCTATTGCAAAACAAAGAATAAAAAAATTGAAAAGATGAAACATAGACATTCACTAATCATTGCACTCTTCCTTCTCTCCACGAAGATAATGGCAGCCGGACAAATTCCTCTCAGCGAAGGAATGTCTATCCATGAGATGCTGAAGACAAAATTCATTGAAGGTAATCCGTTGTTTATGTCAATGGTTGCCATCACGCTGATTCTCGGACTTGTCTTCTGCATAGAGAGAATCCTTTACCTCTCTTTTGCCGAGATAAACAGGAAGAAATTTATTTCAAAACTAGAAGGCCTCTACGAGAAAGACAAGGAAGAAGCGCTCGACTTCTGCCGAAGGAAACGCGGTCCGATAGCAAGCATCTGTTTCCAGGCAATCCTCCATTCCGAAGAGCCGAGGCAAGACATTGAGCGTGCCATTGTTGCTTATGCCGATGTAGAAATCAGCAAGTTAGAGAAAGGCTGCACATGGATAACGCTTTTTATCGCCCTTGCTCCTTCATTAGGCTTCCTTGGTACTGTGATTGGCATGGTCATTTCATTCGACAATATCGAAATGGCAGGAGACATCAGTCCTACTGTTGTGGCAGGTGGTATGAAAGTTGCACTGATAACCACCATCTTCGGCATTATTGTAGCCGTTATACTTCAGATTTTTTATAACTTCATCCTCTCAAGGATAGAGAGCCTGACATCTCAGATGGAGCAGGTATCGATAGAGCTGATGGATATCATCTGTTCTGATTCCTCTTCTGCAGAATCATAAAGTCTTCAAAAACAATCAAAGCCCTGCACACCTAACTTATGATAGACATTCTTATCATACTGATATATATAACCCTCGGAGCCGCCATCACCCTCACCCTATGGTCTATAGTGAGAAAGGTCAGAACAATCGGAAAGGTTTCTGGCAAGCGCCATGGTATTCCTGTTACAATGATAAACATCGTTGTAAACACACTTGCTATAGCAATTCTTGCAGTGTCATACCTCATAGGAGACACAGAGACAATGATTGTCAACAATTCCGAATACTCCGACAAGATATGGCTGTCTGTAACAGACATGTTTGTCACAACGGGACTCCTTCTCCTCTTGATAGGAATCGTGGCAGTTACGGCAGCCTCAATAATCATTGGAAATCCGAAAGAAATAATAAAATCGCTTGTTCCTATCTCGTTCATTAACAGGAAAAGGAAGAGCGCAAGGAAGAAATAAACGGAAGAAAAAAACGTACAAAGGATTAAGTAGGTGTGCAAAATTATTTTTATAATCCTTGCATCGCCTACTGCGCA
>SAMEA3663036__coassemble_432_pt1 | contig 20079 bp, 15 predicted proteins | sample SAMEA3663036__metabat2_high_PE_014 | metagenome-assembled genome bin SAMEA3663036 (sample SAMEA3663036) | pig gut metagenome | biome: pig gut; feature: pig-associated habitat; material: faeces | place: France | collected 2012
GCAAAGGTAAACAATTATTTTGGACGGTGCAATACGTCTTCGTGGAGACGCTTACGACTCCAACCGTATATAGCTACTTTGTAGAAGATGTGGAGGAGGCTGAGAGGTTGTTCCTTGCTTGGATTCCCGAGAAGGCTCGCGAGGGTGTGAGCCGCAACGGCACCACCATAGTCTATAGTCCGCGCGATGCACAGGGAGCGTCACAGGGCACAATCATGTTCCGCGCTGCCCTGCCAACGGAGACAGCTACGCTTGCCGTGGTTGAGTTCAACGGAGTGGACAAGATAAGGGGCATCGACAAGATAAAGTTCCAACCAGAGTCGGCGATGCCAGACAACTTAGATTCTAACGTATTGCCCAAGCCTCTGTATTTGACTCAAATAGAAAATGGAGAATGGTTTTATCAACGTGTCCCAAAAGAAGAGATTTTTTCATTGCATGACGCTTCTAGGAAAGTAACGTATTATTATACATACCCCTTGAGGGAACACTTCTACGAAATAATGAATGTTAGTTGTGATTTTATGGCACCTGATGGGTGGGCTTGTTTTGATTATGGAATGGATAATGACCCAGATTTTAAATCAGAAGTAATAAAAATGTTTAAGGAACATCAAACTGAACTTTTCCTTGCAGGGGGATATTATCCGAGTTTAAATATCAGCAGAACCTTCTTTCACCCTTATCACTTCAATGGAGATGAATTGATTTACGACAACTTTATCGAAAACAGAACTCCATACGATGATTGTTGGCTCCTTCGTGGTTATATTGTTAAAGATGGTCAAGAGTATAGTATTCCTGGAACCAGATATTGAGTTAGATGAAATAGATGTGATTGTCGAGACAACCAATTTATCGTTTATTAAAAATGTGAAATCCATTTTAACCCTTATTCTCTTCGCATTGCTACAGGCTATGTAAATGCTGGCGGACACTGAGGCGAAGAGACGTTCTACACCTGCGACAGCATAAAGGCTATCTACCTGCGCTCCGAGAATGTAATAACTCCAACCACGGAGCCATTCTAATCGGAAATATTCGAGACCGCAACACTCTATGTGCCGGCGGGAACGAGGCGTGCCTACGAGCTTGACACATATAGGGGACGCTTCTGGAATTTTACAGAGTACACTGCAACAGGCATCAGCTTCTCGTCGGAGACAGGCACAGTCAACGATTTCGACTATTCGCCTCGCGAATAATTAAGCTGTAATAGCAATTCAACCACGATATGAAGTGACTTTCCCGACGTGAAAAGTCACTTTTTTCTTTATTGACTGAAGGTTTTTCTTTGTTGATAAGTCGCTTTCGATTATTTTTCGTAACTTTGCAGCCGACCTTCATGCTAAGGGTAAGAAGCCCAATGACATAAAAGAACTATTATAAACATATAAAATGAAAAGCAGACACTTAAATACGAATTTGATATTATTGGTAATCATGGCTTGGATGTCGCTAATGCAGCAGGCGCAAGCCAACGACGGGAACGAACCGGTTGTAGTGCTGAAGCACGACCGTACGCTTATCTATCCGCAAAGGATGCAACTCAACGGCAATGAGACATTGTTGGACATTATACAGATGTATCGCGGAATGTTGGTGACGGGATATAACAATATGCTCGACGGATATCAGTTGCGAATGGATAACAACAACATGTTTGGCGATGTGCGCACTCTGTTGACAAACATCCGTGCCGAGAATGTAGAGAAAGTGCAGATCGTTGACAATCCTGGTGTGCAGAAGGGTACGACGGGATTGGGAGGCGTCATTGACATCAGTCTGAAGAAGTGCATCGGCACATACGGATTGGTTGGCATAGAGGGTGGTGACAATGGTCCGGCAGCAATAGCAGGAGATGGCGCCTCTAACTTACTGCCGTCAGCAATGGTGCGCTACAGCTCGGCAAAGACTGATGTCACAGGATTTGTTGACTATGGGCATGGCAGCTCAAACGGAGTCACAAAAAACAAGGAGACCGTTTATCTCAACATATCTTCGGAGTTGATAGGACGAGACAACCAGATTCTCACCCTCTCGCAACAGTATGGAGAGAGCGACGCTCCTTTGCAGACAACACGCAACCGCACGTTCTGCGGCTCGTTTGTCAACATCCACAAGTTCAACGACAAGGGACTGAAAATGCTGACGTGTTTGTTATATATACACAACAATTCACCGCTTTATACCAATGTGCCGCAGCTGAACCGCAATGTCGGCATGACTTCCAAGGTTAATACTCCCATCGGTGTGGCAGAACTGTATGTGCCAATGCCAGTGAAAGGCATGGACCTTATGTTGGGATATGAATTCGACTACGACAAGTTGAATTATCGGGTTGACACGGGCGGTGAATTGCCCGAAGGCTCCCCCGCCATTCCCACCGACGGTATGTTCTCGGTTACAAATCACAACATCTATGCCGAACTGACATACGAGATTCCTCAATGGACGTTCAGCCTTGGCGGTCGCAGCATTTTCTTCCGCTATCATTCCGATGACCATCTGCAACCAGCCAAACACCACAATGACGAGCGAAATATATGGCGTATGTCAGCCATTTATCGCCCTAAGGGAGCTCACCAGTTGCAGCTGAGCTACAACCGCAAGTTTGTCAATCCCATTTATGCCGAGTATAATATGGCAAATATAGTAGGACAGGGAGAATACATGACGAGTCTGGAGATTGACGACGAGAAATTCAACGAGACGAAGATTGACCAGGTGCAGCTCAACTACTACACCACATTGGGCAAGGTGATGCTGCAGTCGGGTGCAACATATTATAATCTGCGTGGTTTCGTGAAGACAGCCAACGTGCCTGTGCAGTGGGTTCAAACCGACACATGGCAGGCCCTGGCATCGGCATTCCTGCATGGACGCTGTTATAGTCTATGTGCGGGTATGGAACTGACAACATCAAACTACAAGGTTCATGAATTAGGCAAGAGAAACCGCAGCACCTATGCCGTATTCAACCTTGCGCCAACGCTCTATCTGCCCTGTGACTGGCAGCTCCGGGCAAAGGCAGTGTTCTTCACCAAGAACGCCCCTGCACGCATTGCGGAGGACAACGATGTGTATGCCTCGTTGCAACTGAACAAGCAGATAGGTAGTCACATCGACCTCTATGCCCAATGGCACGACATCTTCTATGGCACTCACAGCTATTTGATGGGAGGAGTGAAGGTCAGATTCTGATTATTAAGATAAAACATATTTGCATACAATAAAACTCTTTTATCATATCTTGCTCGTGCCACATAGCCCTGTGATGGCGTGAGCCCCATAAGCCTTGTTCGTGCTACATAACCTACTAACAAGCCCCGTAGGGGCGACTGTTCTGGCTGGAAGCCAGTATCTGAGTGGGGAAATGCGCAAGCATTTGCCTACGGACTACAACTGCCACACCCTACATCTGGCTGGAAGCCAGTACCTCCACTGTACTATGTCGCCCTTACTTTGATGGGGTGGGGTGTCGCCTTGAGATAGGGCATACGCCCTATCCTAAGCTATGTCGCCCCTACTATGAATTTGTATTGAAATCCATATTAACTTGCGAAGCTTGAAATCTATATCTTCATGCAGTTTGACCGTTCAAGTATGATCTTGTTTATGAGTTTGTTGTTGGTCAGAGGATTCCTTGAGTTGATTCAGATGCCACAGAATATCTGATAGTGGATGTTGGCAATGAGCTGCTCCATGAGTATAGCAACTTACCCTACCTTACAAAATGCGGGCACGTCGGTTCGCCGAGTTGTGGCGCATATCCAAATCCTTCGTAAGAAAAACTGCTAAGGTCGTTAGGCGAAGTGATACGGTTGGTTAGGATGTATCTCAACATCGCACCACGGCATGACTTTGCCCAAACAGCCTGCATCTTAAGATTGCCGTTCTTCTGACGTACGTAAAACAACGGATGCACTACTGTGACCTCCTGGCATACACGCTTCCAGTCGAAGAGATGCTCGTATTCCTCGGTGGAGAGATGGAGCAGAATGCCGTCGTCGGCCTTCACACTGTCAATGAGAACGTCTGTGAGCGTGTCGCGCCAAAACTTGTTGACGGGAATGCCATCTGCTGAGGGCAGATGCACGCAGTGCTCCATGCGATAGGGCACTACTCCATCCATGGGGCGTAGCAATCCATAGAGGAAACAGGTTATCCACAGGTGCTCTTGTGCAAACTTAAGGTCGCCTTCGCTGAGAGTGTGAGCCTTAAGATGCTTATAAGCCTGTCCGTTATATGCCATTATTGCCAACATCTTCTTGGCAATGAAAAAGTTCTGGTATCGCTGCCAGTTCTCGGCTGCCAAGGCACGGCTACAGTCGAGTTCACTTTCCAGTTTATCGATGTCCATACCCGCCATGTCTAATGCTATCTGGTTGGCGATGCTTTGGAACTGTGGTTCTGTCCACGGCAGTCTTTCTGTCCTGTCGTGCATTATCTTAGCGTTTGCAAGTAGTATCTGCATATTGATTCTTGAATTTTTTTATATTACAAAATTACGGATAAATATCGGAATCTCAAAATCTTTATTGTTAAAACTTCACTTTCTTAAATAATAATGCGAAAACTTTCGGGGATTTTTGTTGCAAGATTAAAAGTCTCACAGCCTTTGCGACAAGTTATGGGAGCTATCGCAGTGCGGAGACGCTTACAAAGCGTGGATGGTCTGCGTCAAGTTCCCAAACAAAAACGCGCCAAATTCCCAAATGAAAATGCGCCAAATTCCCAAATGGAAATGCGCCAAATTCCCAAATGGAAATGCGCCAAATTCCCAAATAAGTCAGAAAATATTTGGTTATTTCAGTTTTTATCCTTACCTTTGCAACAAAAACTATGCGCTATCAATAAGGATTATCAATATGAAGAAATACAAGAGCAGAATTGTGGATGATATGCTGAAGGCACGTCTGAGGCGAAAAGGTGCGGTCTTGATAGAAGGCGCAAAATGGTGTGGAAAGACTACGACTGCCGAACAACACGCTTCCAGTGTGTTGTATATGGCAGACCCGGAAGTCGCCCGTGTTGCAGATGTCAGTATTAAACGTCTGCTCAAAGGCGATCGTCCCCGTTTGCTTGACGAATGGCAGGTTGCTCCGGCTATTTGGGATGCGGTAAGGTTTGACGTTGACCATTCTGACAGTATGGGACAGTTCATTCTGACAGGCAGTAGCGTACCTCCGCAGACCTCAGACATTATGCACTCGGGAGTTGGGCGATTTGCAAAACTCCTGATGCGTCCAATGTCTCTGTTCGAGTCGGGAGAGTCAAACGGCGAAGTGTGCCTTTCTTCGCTATTCAATGGCGCAGAAGATGTTGACGGTGAAAGTCTTATGGACATTGACCAACTTGCATTTCTGATATGTCGCGGAGGATGGCCAGAGGCTATTGGCTTGTCTGACAAAGATGCACTTGGTCAGGCATTCGACTATTTCGACCTTGTCACTGATTCGGATGTCTCACGTGTTGACGGAGTGGCGAGAGACCCTCGGCGAGTCCGTTTGCTGATGCGGTCGTATGCCCGTCATCAAGGGGCTGGTGCAAGTGTCGGTACAATCCTTGCGGATATCAAGACGAACGACAGCAGTGAATTGTCTGATAACACTGTTTATGACTATATCAAAGCACTGAAGAGGATATTCGTCATAGAGGATATGCCAGCCTGGAACCCAAATATACGAAGCAAGACTGCAATCAGAACAAGCGACACACGCTATTTCATTGACCCTTGCATAGGAACCGCGGCATTGGGTTTGGGACCCAATGACTTATTGAATGATTTGGAAACAATGGGGCTGATGTTTGAGACACTTTGCATACGTGACCTCAGGGTTTATGCCGAGTCATTAGATGGCTGTGTTTACCATTATAGGGACAAAAACGGTTTGGAATGTGATGCTGTTATCCATCTCCGTAATGGCTCTTACGGTCTCATAGAGATTAAACTTGGAGGAGAAATACTGATAGAGGAAGGCGCGAAAACGCTAAGCGCCCTTGCCGCCTTGATTGACACCACAAAGATGAAAACTCCCTCATTCATGATGGTATTGACCGGTGTCGGCAGATATGCCTATCGCCGTCCCGACGGCATCTTTGTTGTCCCAATCAGTTGTCTTCGCAATTAAAATCGCATATAAACATCAACCAAAGGAGGTATGGCGAGGGTCAGCAAGTCATTCGGATGGGCAAAATCTACCGTGGAGACTTATTCACAAATCTGCACTTAAGTAGGTGTGCAAAATTATTTTTATAATGATTGTATTGATTGGTGATGCAGAATCAGTATGTGACATAAAGGAGTGTAGCGACTCCTACTCGACTGTTGTCACTTGCTGATAATGCGCAGTAGGCGATGCAAGGATTATAAAAATAATTTTGCACACCTACTTATTAGTGTAAAATGAGCAAAAGAATCAGTTTATGGAAATCAGAAGGGCTGAGGCTTTTGTTAGAAAATACTATAAAAATATAGTAGAAAAGTGGGTGAATTTCTTTATATATAAGAAAAAAGTACGTGTAACAAAAATAACCAAAAGAATATGAGTTTGACAATAACAGCAGCAAAATACGTGGCTCCTCTTTCCGTTGAACTTACTTTCAGCGATGGGGCTATACAGGTAGTGGATGTGGGGTCTTTTATAAGAAAGAATCCTCACCCCCAATACAATTCTTATCTCGATGAAAAGAAATTCAAAAAATTCAAGTTGGAAATGGGCAACGTTGTGTGGGGTAAGAATTGGGATTTAATATTCCCAATAACTACCTTGCGAAATGGGTATTGTGAATAGTATTATATGAAGAAACTTCCGATATTGATATTTATTGCCCTGTGTCTCACAGCCTTGGCAACGAGCTATGGGAGCTATCGCAGTGCGGAGAGGGCAATAGAGGGCGACATGCGGCAGGCTCTTGCCAAGACTATTGGCGAGAAGGGCATGGAGACTATGCGCCAAGACTCCATCCGAGCTTATAAGAGCATGAGCCATGCCGAAAGTGAGACTATGACTATTGCTGTGGGCGATGAAACATTGCGCAAACATCTGCGTGACCCACAATTGCGCGAAAGGGCGTATATCAAATATACTGTTGGCAAAGAAAAGGGGCGTTGGAAGGTTGCCTTCAATATTGAAGCTCAATGTTCGGCGGCAATGATATGGGGTATGTCCGACCAGCGGTTGTCTCTTGTTCTTGCTATCATGGCTCTAATATCGCTTGCTTTCTCATTCAAAGGCAGAAGACAATTGCAGCTTGTCGCCATGGAAAACTTCTCTGAAGCACATCTCACTCCCATGCAACGCCAACTGATTGAGATGTTCATCTCGTCCGATTCCCATAGACTCTCAAAGCATGAGATATGCAATGCCCTTTGGCCAAAGAAGGATGACGCCAACGAAACTCTCTATGCCTTGATAAGCCGATTGAAGCGCGAACTGAGTCGTACAACCGATTATGACATCGTTTCTGACAGAGGCAGGGCGTATATCCTAAAGAGAAGAAAGCCAGAGAGTTGACTTTTCTGACAGATAAATGTCAGACAAATGTCAGTATAAGAATCAGGTTTTTCTAAGGCAAGCTTATTACTTTTGCATTCCGAAAGCGTGGATGGTCTGCGCTAATAATGAATGTAAAAGATGAAAAGAACTTTTGTTTTAGTATTATTGATGATGTGGGCAACGCTTGCATTGAAAGCACAGACGGATGCCCCTAACGACAGTGTGCAACTGGAGGAAGTGGTGGTGAGAGGAGCAAGAGTAGTCAACCGTATCGATGGAAAACTGTTGTTCCCTTCGGAGGAGATGACCAAGTCGGCGACTTCCGGTTACAGTCTCTTGAAGATGCTGCCACTGCCAAACGTCAAGGTTGATGACATCAGTGAAAGCATAACTGCCGCCAACTCTCTTGTAGGTGCTGTGCAGGTGAGAATCAACGATGTTGAGGCTTCAACTGCCGACATCCAATCATTGCAGCCAAGGGAAGTGGAGAAGGTGGAATTTATCGACCGCCCTGGTGTGAGGTACGGTGAGGGCATAGGCATCGTCATCAATATCATAACAAGAAAAGTGACATCTGGGTATGTCATCGGGGCAAGCGGCACTCTCGTGCCTAGGGCTGACATGGTCAAAGGCAATGCCTACACAAAGCTCAATAGCGGAAGGAGCGAACTGTCCCTGAACTATTCCGAATATTATCGCCACTCCAACGGTATGAACACTGTAGAACAGACCGACTATCTGATGGAGGACAATACATATAAAAAGGTGGAGAGGAATACCGACGACATCATCAACAGGAATACGAGTCACGAGATACAAGCAAGATACAGCATGATAAATGCCAGTGGCACCGCCTTCCTCACAACGTTCTCTACATCTATTGACAACAATCCGCGAAACTACCAAAAGACCAATGTCGCATACTCTGACGGGAGAAATGCGACAGAAGTCATTAATAACAGCGAGAAGACCGTCAGCCCTCTGCTCGACCTGTATTTCAAGACCAATATAGGAAAGGACCAAAGCCTCCTTGCCAATGCCACGGGAGCATATACACATACCGACTACGACTATCTGTTCACATCTGACAAAACTTCTTTCAGTTACAATACCCTCGGCAAGACTTGGTCGCTCAAGTCGGAGGCGATATATGAAAACAGGATGAAGCCTTTCACCCTCTCGGCAGGACTTCGCTATGCCCAGAAATATATCGACAACGACTATTCGGGCGACGCCGTTTTTGTATCGCAAATCCATGCGAGCAACATCTATGCCTTCTCACAAATACAAGGCTCGTTGTGGAAAATTGGTTATATAGTGGGACTTGGACTTAGCCGTGAATACTATCGCCAAGGCGCATCGATGTACGACCGAGTTTGGCTTCGCCCGAAACTCAACCTCTCCATGCCACTTTCCAAAAGCCTTAGGCTCAACTACACCCTCACCTCCTCGCCTGCATCTTCAAAACTGCAGAATATGAGCGGAATGTCCATCATAACCAACGAGATGGAATATTCAGTGGGCAATCCTGACTTAATCATGGAAAGGCGCGACGACCACACCCTCACCCTCAGCTATCAGTCACCTCGCCTCTACTCTCAACTCATGACATTCTATCGCCACAACGCTCATCCCGCCATGCAACATGTTTATCGCACGGCCGACGGACGCTTCGCCAAGACCTTCCTTGAAGGCCGACGCATTGACATGCTCATGCTGCAGAACTACACCAACTACGACATCGTGCCGCAGCATCTCAATGCCTACCTGTCGGCAGAAATGCTGACCATCTGGAATGACGGACAGGACTACAGCCATCGCCTAACATCGTTCAACTTCAACGTGGGACTCACGGCATGGCTCGGCAATTGGACGATAACAGCCGCAATGGACAACGGCTTTCACTTCATGGAAAACGAGTATGAAAGCCGCAACATCTTCTCCGACTACATCAGTATATCATATAAACTTAAGAATCTCACCGCAAGCCTCTTCTGCCAGAACCTGTTCAAGAGCAACGGCAAGATAGAAGAAGTGGAAAACCACAACCGCCTCGCCCACAAGCTCTTTGTAGCCCGCAACCGCGACACATCAAATGCCATCGGCATAAAACTTGTATTGACATTGTCGAAGGGACGCAAGTTCAATGGAATAGAGCGTAACACCGACAGCTTGAAGGACATGGAGACAGGAGTGGCGAAGTCGGGGAAAATGTAAATTATCCTTACCTTTGCAGCTAAAATAAGTCTTTTGTACTGTGCCAACTTCCTAAATGCCAAGACTCACACTTCCCAAATAAGCAAGAAATTACCTGTAATTTGGTAATCATCTTACCAAATGACAAGCGTACATACCAAAATAATGTCATAACATGGAAGCGTTTGATTCCCCCCCCCCAAAAAAAAAAAAGAGTATATTTTCTTTGTTTAGTTTGGACGATTGAATAAATTTTTGTATTTTTGCAGCCATTATGAACAACAATATAGAGACTCACCCATTTCAACCATTTATTCCCGAAGGGGCAAAAGTGCTGATGTTAGGTACGTTCCCACCTGCGCCACACCGCTGGTGCATGCCTTTCTATTACCCCAACTTCCAGAATGACATGTGGCGCATTATGGGCATCGTCTTCTTCGACGACAAGGAGAATTTTATCATCGAGGGAGAAAAGCGCTTTGACCAGCTGAGGATAGAGGCCTTCCTTAGGGAGAAAGGCATTGCCATGTATGATACTGCGACAAGGGTGGTGCGCACTAAGAACACAGCCTCGGACAAAGATCTCGAGATAATCGAGGAAACAAACGTTGAGGCAATGCTCGACCATATGCCAGGATGCAATACTATCATCACAGCCGGACAACTCGCCACCGCAACCCTCTGCCGCCATTTCAAAGTGAAGGAGCCAAAGGTGGGCGATTATGTCGAGGTGCCATACAATGAACGCCTAATCCGCATCTACCGTATGCCAAGTAGTTCACGGGCCTATCCCATGAAACCCGAGCGCAAGGCAGAGCAATATGCCAAGGCACTTGCATCACTATAAATATAATTAACTAAATAGCTCAAATGCGTATTCTTTGAAGTTGAAAAGAATACATAATATTCCACAATAATCGATAAATAGTTTGCTTGGCAATGAATACCTTTGTATCTTTGTATAAAATTTAGCTGCACTCGGCAATTTGAGAGTAAACTCTCATTGCGCTCGTTTACAAAATCTTTTCCACATGACATTGACGATTATCATACTCATAGTTACCGTGGCGATGTTTGTCGCCGGACGGCTTAGGGCTGACATCGTGGCCCTGTGCTCATTGGTCGTGATGCTACTTTGCGGCATTCTCACTCCGACTGAGGCATTGGCGGGATTCTCCAATCCCGTGGTGGTGATGATGGTGGGACTGTTTGTCGTGGGAGGAGCAATATTGCAGACTGGGCTTGCCAAAGCTGCCAGTCACAGGATAATGCACTTGGCAAGAGGCAACGACGCCTTGTTGTTCATGCTCGTAATACTCGTGACGGCATTCATTGGAGCCTTCGTCAGCAATACAGGAACAGTAGCGCTGATGATGCCAATCATCGTGTCCATGGCAGCCGAGTCGCGCAAGAGTGCATCGACACTGCTCATGCCTTTGGCATTTGCCAGCAGCATGGGGGGCATGCTCACGCTAATCGGTACTCCTCCAAACCTTGTCATCGACTCCGCCCTCCGCGAGAATGGTCACGATGGGCTTTCGTTCTTCTCCTTCCTGCCCGTGGGTGCCATCTGTCTTGCAGTGGGCATATTGGTGATGCTTCCGCTCAGCAGGATTTTTCTTCAAAAGAAGACTGCAGACAACGATGGCAATAGGGGCAAGACCCTTGACCAATTGGTGGAGGAATATAAATTGGCGGGCGGCATGAAAGCTTATAAAGTGGATGCCCGTAGTATGATAGTGGGAAAGACCGTGGCACAGCTCAATCTGCGCGCCGACTATGGTATCAATGTGATTGAGATCCGCAAGGAGACATCACGCCACCATGGTCTCATACGCAACGTCACACAGTCATTGCCCACACAAGACACTACAATCGAAGCCGATGACATCATATATCTGCAGGGAAATGAAGCGAACATCAACGCTTTTGCTTCTAAAGCCAGTCTGCATCTCGAACATGCTTCTGGCATCAACTTCTACGATATCGGAATAGCCGAGATTGTGGTAATGCCTGAGTCGCGGTTAGTGGGACAGAAACTCAGCGACTCCCGGTTCCGCGAGCACTACAACGTCAACGTGCTTGGGGTGAAGCGCAGCAACGACTACTTCACCGACAACCTGCCCGCAACACGTCTGAAGGCAGGCGATACATTGCTTATACAAGGCACGTGGGAACATATCATGAAGATAGACAAGGAGGAGGATGACTGGCTGCTTATCGGTCAGCCTCGCAAGATGGCAGAGAAGGTGACACTCGACTATAAGGCTCCGCTTGCGGCGGTCATTATGTTGGCGATGGTGCTGGTTATGGCTTTCGATGTCATCCCCATTGCTCCTGTTACGGCGGTGATGACGGCTGGAGTGCTGATGGTGGTATGTGGTTGTTTCCGAAGTGTCGATGCAGCCTACAAGACCATTAACTGGGAGAGCATCATCCTCATTGCAGCCATGATGCCTATGGCAACGGCATTGGAGAAGACTGGAGTATCTACGCTTGTCAGCCACACGCTTGTAGCCTCGCTCGGCACAGTGGGTCCCATGGCATTGCTCTGCGGAATATACTTCACCACTTCCCTGCTCACGATGTTTATCAGCAACACCGCCACGGCAGTGCTTATGGCACCGATTGCCATGAGCGCATCAGTAGAGCTTGGTGTTAGTCCGCTACCCATGCTCTTTGCCGTCACCCTCGCTGCCAGCATGTGTTTTGCATCTCCTTTCTCCACTCCGCCCAATGCTCTCGTGATGCAGGCGGGCAATTATTCCTTCAAGGATTATGTCAAGGTGGGACTGCCGCTGCAGATAATCATGGGCGTTGTGATGACCGTAGTCCTACCGTTGTTGTTTCCGTTCTAAAGGGTGTATAAGGCAAAATGCCTTAATTCCCAGTTAATAATAACTAAATATTCGTTTTGACGGAATAAAATGGTTATCTTTGCAAAATAAGCTATAAATCATAAAAAAGCATTATTGTCGTGGATATAATAATCGAACCGAAAAACATTTTAGATGCATACAGTACACCGATAGTACAACAGACTGTCTTTTTGGTCGAGCGTAAAGATATCTCTCACAGAAATAACCGTTGAATTATTCCGTTGAATTGGACGTGAATAATGTAAAACCTTGACCAAATAAACCTTAACTTTTTTCATTGGAACTTATTCGGAACTTAATCTGATTCCGTTTAATCTGTTTAGGTTCCGATGATCATTTTATCCGCAGATGTTAGACAGATGTTATACAGAATATACTCACCTGTTTGAAATCTGTTTAGCATCTGTGGATTCTTAACAACAACCAAATAGACCTTAACCGTTTCTTATAACGACAACAGAGACAACAAGAACAACATTCTGGCTGGAGCCTATGCTCTGAGTAACCGTGTGTGCAGGTTGGTCCTTCAGTTACCGTTACCTCATCGCTTACTTATCGCTTACTTATCGATACGAAAGCGAAGTCAAAGCGAAGTTCTATCGAAGACAAAGCGAAGTTCTATCGAAGACAAAGCGAAGTTCTATCGAAGACAAAGCGAAGATCTATCGAAGTCAAAGCGAAGTTCTATCGAAGACAAAGCGAAGATCTATCGAAGACAAAGCGAACATCTATCGAAGACAAAGCGAAGATCTATCGAAGTCAAAGCGAAGATCTATCGAAGACCTATCGAACGACTTCTGCTTTCAGTTGACCTGCCCATCTTCAATTAGACTTTTCATTGCCTTGCAGAATGCCTTGACCAAAAGTGACACAGGCATCAGTTTTTCGAATTTTGTCATAATCGCTTGTTGTTTTATTTTTGGAGTGCAAAACAAGCGACTATTAATGCCATAGCCAAAGATTGTGCAAGTGAGTGCAGAACATTAAGCTTGAATGTTATGCCGAACGCAGCCAAGCTTATCAAACTTTAGTTTGTAGTTCGCTGGTTTTGGTTTGTAGTTGACGCTTTTCCTACAAACACACTGAAGGCTGCAATCGGCATTTTACCACTTGCAGCCTCCAACTGTTATTTGAATAATATATTACACTTTATTACCACATATCTTCGTTGTTGTCACCTGGAGTTTGACTGCCATAATAACCAGGATCCCCTGGTGACCCAGCCAACAACTGCTGTGTTCCCACTTCATACACCTGCATCTCAGGTTTGATATATTTTTTCTTCATCATATCATTCTGTTTTATTTGATTATTACTTTCTTTCCATTATTGATATACACTCCCTTCGTAGGCTTGCTCACCTTGCGACCTTGCAGGTCGAAGATGCCTTCGGCATTGCCATTTCTGTACAAGCTTTCGTCGGTTACAGTGATACACTCTATGCCTGTGGTTTCACCATCGCCAGGGAATGCGAAGCCGCGGGCGAGAGCTGTCGATGACTGTAATTTAGCTTCTGATGTCAATGCCCTCAGATAAGCCTTGCCCGGAGTGGCTTTAAGCTGTTTGCCGACCGAGGCTTCATCAACTTTACCAGATTCATCTTTAACCAAACTGAGATAGAAACCGAGTTTCTCCTGAGACTTAACATCATTATATGTCAGACGATATAATGTATAATCAATATTATCATTATCATTATCGGCTGTGACTGTCTGCGCAGTAGCAGGAGTAGCCACAAGATTATTGTTAGCATACTCCACCTTTGTCAGTCCGCCTGTCTCGTTAGCCATGACATTCACATACTCACCATCAGTCTTAAGCAGCACGCCTTCGCCCTTTGCCACTTGGTTGTCGTTGCGTTTTGCCAATGTCATCGTGCCTGCGCTTACAGTGGCATTATAAACCTTGAGCGTTCTCGTTGAAGGAACGGAAAGGGTGACGTCGGATGACTGATCGCTGAACGTTGCCCAATATGTTCCGTCTTCCGTCTTCTTTGCCGTAGTAATCAGCTTATACGGGGAGCCTGGAACAGGATAGTTGTCTGTTCCGAGTTGCTGTCCGAAAGGCTTGGAACCGTCAGCTGTGCCGTTGTTAATCGTCATGCAGAGCTTACCCGATGTCACATCATCAGCATCAGCCTGCGTTATGCCTGTCACCGTGCCTCCAAGAGAATAGATATAGTAGCAGTTGGTAGCTGTGGCATTGCTCTCGTTGCGGCTGATGATGTTGCTGTTATCGGAAGATACTGTGAAGGTGGCTGAGACATAGGTGTTGTTGATGACCGATGAAGCGTTTGTCCATCCTACGATACCGCCGCAACTATGGGTGGAAGCACCATTGATGGCACCCGTCACGGCACAGTTGTTGATATTGAGTGTGCCGCCATCCACCACACCGATGATACCTCCGTGCGTGCCATCACCGCTGACCGTCGATTCTATCACTACGTCAGAGATACAGTTATCTATGGTTCCCGTCCCTGTACCTTGCTTATGCATTGCGAAACCGGCAGCATACTTCACTGAGGTGTTGATGGTTCCCGTCACTTTCATGTTCTTTATCGTGCAGGCACCTATTTGTCTGAACAGTGCCACATCATCGCAACCGCTTTGGTTGACTTTCACCGTATGCCCCTTGCCATCGAACGTGCCAGTATAGGGATTTGACTCAGAATTGCCAATGGCAGTAAAGTTGCCAGTGAAGGTGATGTCGTCGGTGAGGATGGCGCACGCCGTTGTCTTTCCTCCATTCACGATATTGGCAAACCAAGTGAGGCAGCTGGCATCACTGAGCTCGTATGGTGACGCTTCCGTACCATCGCCAACGATGAAGAAGGGCTCCAGTCCCTCACGGTTGGCGGTTGTTGTCCACGAGCCTCTCAGTCGGAGAATATAATTACCACTAATGGCTTCTTTTGATTTCTGGCGCACACCGATGATGTAGGTCTCTCCCTGAGTAACTGCGTATGTGAGAGAGAAGTCGGTTTCCTCTGTGCTCTCGTTATCATTAGATACTGCCGCTGTCTCTTCACTGCCAAGGGTTGTCCACAATGCGCCCTCTGTGTCGGCATCGCCGTAGGCTTTAACATAGAGTGTTCCTGTGCCGTCAGCCACATACTTAAAGAGGTTATAGCCATACTGGTTATCGTTATCATCCGTTTTGTCTATCGTGACATCCGTGTCGCCAAGAGAAACGGCGGTCATGGCAGTGCTGCAGTTCTTGCAGATATAATCCTCACCAAAGTCATGGTGAGCATGTTGTCTAAGAAGTACAACATCCTCGATGAGTTGGGTCATTGCCTCGTCTTTATAGGTCCTGTGGCAGTCATTGCACTCATAATATTCCACATTGCCGTTCGTGCATATATTAGGCACGGCAGGATGATGAGTTGTGTCGTGGATGACTGTCACCGTTGCTTCAGAAGGCGTGTTGGTAAAATCGCCTGTAAAGACGGTAAAGATACAATTCCTTACTGCATATTGTGGATAGATGGGGTTGCCTCCCATTGTGGGATAGTCATCGGTGCCGATAGTCTGTCCCCATGCGCCATCCGCCTTCTCTGCGTTGAGCAACCACGTGCCCCAACCAATCTTCAGTTGGTCAGCAGTCAATCCGATGGCTTTTCCCTCGCCCGTCACAGAACCGGAACCGCCAAACGCCTGTGTATGCTGCTCGTTTGTGTTGTAATATAATTTAGCGTCGCTGTTGTAGATGACATAGCCTGACAGGGTCAAATTGCCACTAACTTGTCCGACCACAAGACCTTTACATGAATGCGGATAAGAATATGTAACATTACCAGATGTGAACACATTCTCCAAAGTACTCCCATTAAAATTTCCGGCTATACCGCCAACCGCTATATACCCCTGCACGTTGCCATAGTTGGCGCAGTTGGTGATAGTGATGGAAGATGAGTAACCAACGATTCCGCCTACGCTAAGTTGGGTACCTTCGATATATGCTTTGTTGACACAATGGGATATTGATGTCCCAGATACATTACCTGCTATACCTCCGCATCTGGCAGTTCCTTTCACCGTGCCGCTGTTCACCGTGATGCCACTGATGTCTGTGTTTCTTGCATACCCGGCAAGCACACCTAAATCTTCCGCAGTAGAAGTGACACTTACATTCTCAAATTTGATGTTCTTGATAGTGCCTCTCTTAGAAGCATTCATATTATCTATATATCCAAACAATCCGGAAAAATCTGCTTTAGCGTTGATGTAAAGGTTGGAGAGAGTCTTGTTGTTGCCGTCGAAGGTGCCATACCAGTAATTTGACCCCACTATTGATTTATCCGATATCGGCACCCAACTGAGCTCTTCCACACCCTCACTTTCATTGGCGGCATGACACACTCGGCTCATGTCGATATCAGCCTCGAGGCGGGCACAGGCTGTTCTGTTGCCTGCATTGACATGGTAACGGAACCAGGCGAAGTCTGAGGCTGTCTTGATGAGGAAGGGCGATTCAGAGGTGCCCTCCCCTTCCGGTTTCTGCATGAAGTATCCCGTTTCACTATTGGCATAGTCCTTGGTCACCTTCCCAGCATCGTAAATGATGGCACCGACTAGGCTTGTACAGCCGGTAAACATCTCATCGGAAACTGTGACGCCGGTAACATCGAAGAGGTTTGAAGTATAGATGGTTTTCAGCGAAGAACAGTTGTAGAACATCCGGGTCATATCGGTCACCTTCGCCGTGTTGAATGTCGTTAACTGAAGAGAAGAGAGGCTTGAACAGCCGGAGAACATCTGGGACATATTGGTCACCTTCGCCGTGTTGAATGTCGTTAACTGAAGAGAAGAGAGGCTTGAACAGCCGGAGAACATCTGGGACATATTGGTCACCTTCGCCGTGTTGAATGTCGTTAACTGAAGAGAAGAGAGGCTTGAACAGCCGGAGAACATCTCGTTCATGTCGGTCACTTCCGAGGTGTTGAGATACCCGATGCCTTCTATCGTAGTCAGCGATGACAATCCCTTGAACCATTGGAAGCAGGAGGTGGGCAATGCATTTGCGAAACTCATTTCAAACACCACCTTGGTAATGCCTGTATTGCTAATCCATTCGGGAGCAGTCTTGCCAGTGTTCAGTTCGTAGGCAGTCTCGCCGGTATCAAGCTTTGTCTTGTTTCCATACTTAAACGTAAGCGTATATGACGAACTGTTATAGACAGCAAGGGATCCAAAATTAGCTTTCTCACTCACATTGGTGAAATATCCGTTCGTGCATTTGGCGTATGTGGCATCAGTCTTGCTGGGGTCATATAGTATCGCACCTTCAATACTGGTACAGCCAGAGAACATATCTGAAGATGATTGTACAGCAGTAGTGACAAACTTGTCTGACACAAATATTGTTTTCAGGTTATTGCAATTGCTGAACATACGGTCCATATGCACCACCTTCTGCGTATCAAAGCCTGACAGGTCGAGAGAGATGAGGCGGCTACAACCATAGAACATAAGAACCATACTCGTAACTTCCGAAGTATTGAGATTCGCGATGCCCTGGATTTATGTCAATTGGCTGCATCCTTTGAACCAAAAATTGCACGTAGTTGGTCGTACGTGAGCGAATGATGCATCAAAGACTACTTTCTTAATGGCTGACGCATGGTCTTTCCACCCAGGAGTAGTGGAAGTTATAGGAATATTATACACATTTTCGGTATCCGTACTCTCCGGTTTGTTGTTATCATACTTGAACGTCAGTGTACCCGAAGAAGTGTCGAACACCGTGTACATCGTTTGCGCCCACGCAGTTGAGGGCATCACCATAGCCGCCATGAGCATTATCATCGCGGCGAACCATCTTGTTTGATTAATTATTGTTTTGCTTGTCATATCTTAGATATTTTTTGATTTTTATTATTTCAAGTCTAAACGTATAAACGCACAAAGCCTTCCGCCGGTGCCATCATCTGACACCTGCGGAAGGCTCTGTATCTGTATGTGAATGAAGACGTTACGGCAAAACCTACCCCCCACCCCCCTAAATCTCTAAGGCTCAGGGGATTACATCCAGTCTCGTGTATGGTTGGCTTTGCTGTCATACGATGCAATCTATATGTTTGTTATTTCAAAAATCATGCAGCAGGCTGATTGATATTCATAATGTCAAGGATAGAATAAACCCTTGTCATGTGCTCGAAGGTGAAATACTGGTGGTCGAGAATCATCCACTCATTCCTATGCTTCAACGGCATCTGCTTTATGTCGGGAAACATGCTGACGGGTACGATTATTTGACGACCATCGGTAAGCATGACACAGAACTTGCCACGCATATTGAAATCCAAACTTTTGATTCCAACCGAAATATTTGGTATCTTACACATAGTTGTACTTTTTTTATTTGAGTTTCTTACTTACAGTTTTAATTCCTGCGAATGTTTTGTCAATCTGGTCGTTTATAAACTCCCAGTTGCTGTCTATTGCTTTCATAATAGCCTCATTCTCTTTTGCAGAGAGTTGAGAGTACGCTATCTCAATGCATTTCTCTCCATTGGACTCAATCCAAAATTTGGCAGCACACTCCTGGTCACGTTTGCCTTTGTAGAAAATATGAACATGCCGTCGATTGTCGTTTATATCTATCGGCAAGACGACAAACAAGAATACCGACATCCAAGCTATCTGCCCCATGTTACTTATATGTTCATGTCTTTTAACGATTATTTATTATATGCAGATTGTTCTTAGCATGCATGATTTATATGACATGCTTATATTCTGCTGTGCAAAGATACAAATTTTCTCTCAAACAAATGTCAAAATGCTTAGATTATTGTTATTTTTACAACAATTTAACGTTTTTAGTCGCCTTTCAGCTATATTATTCATTAACAACAGGGACAACTGATAACAACTAACTTATTGTCTATGTTGTATATGTTGTCAGTTGATTTCATCTTCTTCCGTCACGACTCGGGATAGCCTAAGCGAGCTTGGGACTCTCCTCTCGCTGTTCCGTCAGTTGTCGTTAACACAATGCGTTGAACAGCCGCATTGTGCAAGTCGAAACACCCAACAACTGTTAAAAGCACCCGTCAAATCCTCACTTTTATACCCCAAACTCTTGCACAACTCAAATAAAAGTCGTACCTTTGCAGCAACAGAACTCGTTTGCATCCCGTAAGAACTGCAGGCGAGTCATTTTTTTATAAATTATGAATCAGAGTCCAAGAACAATTCAGCAGCAGATAGCCATACTCAAATTGGACAGGGGGACAGTTATCCACAGATGTTGCTGATTGCTGATTATTGATGGCTGATGGCTTGTTGACAATTGTCCTGAACACGAATTGAACAGATTAAACTGATATTTTTTATGAACGCAAATTATCGTAAATTGACCGTAAATTGAAGATAAAAATTTTTGAAGGAAAATGTTTAGGTGTGTTCTATTAATTACCTCCCTCGCTCACCGCCTTCCAGCTTCGCCGACAAGGCTGCTTCGGTCAGTGGGTCCGAAGGACAAGTCTCCCACCG
>SAMEA3663036__coassemble_452_pt1 | contig 19444 bp, 21 predicted proteins | sample SAMEA3663036__metabat2_high_PE_014 | metagenome-assembled genome bin SAMEA3663036 (sample SAMEA3663036) | pig gut metagenome | biome: pig gut; feature: pig-associated habitat; material: faeces | place: France | collected 2012
GACTGCGTAGCTGATGAGCACCTATGTAAATATGCAATGAGCGAACTAATTTTCCCGTGAATCACCGTGAATATTTTTCATACAATTACCACGACAACTAAGACAACCAAGGCAACGAAGGTAAACAAAAAAGTTGTTTCAATTGTCCCCGTTGTCGTCAAAAAAAATAAACACAACAACCTCATCTTCGAGTATCTGGGAATACCGTAAATATTGATAAAAATAAAAAATAAGGAAATAAGGAAATAAGGATTAAGCATAATACAGAAAATTCGAGCAATAGGCAATAATATATAAATATTTAAATATACTTACAGATTGAAAGATAATCGTTATTCAGTGTTTTACACTATTTGACACATTAGTATTTTTACTCATATAGTCTTAATCCTCATTTCCTTATTTCTTTCTATTTTTGCCAATTTAAAAAGTGAGATTTCCCTTGTGAATTCCAAGAATAATATGTAATTTTGTAGGCAAATTAATATCTGTCAGAAATTTATCAACAGTTCCCGAAAAAATGAGAAAGAATAATGTCTATATTTTTACAGTAATCGCTTGTCTGCTATGCCTACTGTCTTCATGCCACAACAAAGCAGAACAAAAGCAATCGGAAGAGGAGCAGCTAACGAAATGCTATACAAAAGACATTACCGTTGATACCGAAGAATACAATAGCGAGAAAAAGTCGTCACAAGCGGCTTCTGAACATTCGGTGACAACACAAACGGTGGGAACACAAAAAGTGGCGGCACAATCGGCTTCTGAACAAGAAGCGGATGCCCATACAGCATCTACGAAGAAAGGGGCAACAAATGGTTCTGATATGCAGAAGGGAACTCCACATGCTACTTCTGCTCCAACAGCGACAAAACCAGAGAAAAGTTCTGTCGCACAGAAAGAAGAAGTGAAGCAGGAGTCAGTGAAAGCATCTTCTGTTTCAAAGATTTCAAAATGGTATCGGCTTGGCTTCAACAGAGGCTGCGATGACGGTGAAGACGATGCTGCCCACCATAATGGTTGGCGTGGCAGTTTCGACAAGTCATGCAAATATAAGGGTCAAGCAAAGAAAGAATATGAGCTTGGCTATATAGAAGGCTACGAGGCTGGCTTTGACGACTGCATGGCAGACGATGGTAGCGATGAGGAATATGAATAGATTCCTGACTATTGTACTCCTACTTATTACGAAGGAAATATTTCTTTTATTGAGATAGGAAATGGGTAAAAATTCACCATTCTTTTTTTTTTGATTGCTGCTTTCAGTACCTCGGGCTATAAAAACAGTGAAATAGCACAGAAATATCCTTGGTATATAGCGAATAATGACTTAGACGCAAGAAACCATCTTCCTGAAGATGACATTGTGCAAAGAAACTGGGGAGAGGGCTGGTGTATTCCTACTGCTAAGGACTTCCAGCTGCTTATCGATAACACAACCATCAAAACAGAAACCATAAACGGAAAAACTTGGGTCAGAGTGACGGGGAAGAACGATTATAGTGGCAATAGCATACTCATTCCCGCAACAGGATATATTGATGATGCTGCAAATACGGAAAATGGGGTTCAGAGGTTTACTTGCAGAGCAGCACCATTGGTACGAGCACAGCTAAGCCAATACAATATGCCTTGAGAATAAACGGCACCACGGGCAGTCTCGCCAATGCAGCTGGTCGACCAACAGGACTTATGGTGCGCCCTTTAAGGTATGTCCGTGTGAATTAGCAAGGCGTATCAAGGATTTCGTGAGTCAAGAGAAAAGTGAATTCATCATATCATCAGGAGTAGATTATTACAGTTGCATAATAAGAAGTAGGTGGGCAAGGATTCTTTTTTCCATGCCCACCTACTTAAGTTTCTGAACCAGCGTTAGTCTCTACGGAAGATATCTCGTGTGTATACCTTCTCTTCTATATCTGCGAGGCAGTCATCGAAACGGTTGGCGATGATTGCCTTAGAAAGAGTCTTGAACGTGTTGAGGTCGTTGACAATACGAGAGCCGAAGAAGGTCTCGCCGTCTTTCAGCGTTGGCTCGTAGATAATCACCTCGGCACCCTTCGCTTTTATTCGCTTCATGATTCCCTGAATGGCAGACTGACGGAAGTTGTCGGAGTTGGACTTCATGGTGAGTCTGTAGACACCAATGGTGACTGGATCCTTTGCACCATCGTATTGGTTGTTGCTATAGTAGTCGTACCATCCCGCTTTGCGGAGCACAGCGTCAGCAATATAGTCTTTTCGAGTGCGGTTAGACTCCACAATTGCCGACATCATGTTCTGAGGAACGTCAGCGTAGTTGGCAAGGAGCTGCTTGGTGTCTTTTGGAAGACAGTAACCACCATAACCGAAGGAAGGGTTGTTGTAGTGGGTACCGATTCTTGGATCGAGACCAACACCAGAGATGATTGCCTTTGTGTCGAGACCCTTCACCTCAGAATATGTGTCTAACTCGTTGAAATAGCTAACACGGAGTGCAAGATAGGTGTTTGCAAAAAGCTTCACAGCCTCAGCCTCCTTGAGTCCCATGAACAGCACACGGTCTGTGCCACCAGTCAGAGGAAGAACGCCAGAAGGGTTCAGCTCCTCTGGAATCTTACTGCCCTCAATGAGGAGAGAAGCAAAGGTATGTGCGAAGGTCTCAGCATCTGGATTTCCTATTGCAGAGATGGCAGCGTTCTCCTCCTCCCATTTCTTCTCTTCTGCAGGCAGATGCTTTGGGAAGCCCACGATTATTCTCGATGGCCAGAGATTATCTTCCAACGCTTTCGACTCACGCAGGAATTCTGGAGAGAACAGGAGATTGAAATGCTTTCCCTTGAGAGAAGGGTCGGTGAGGAATTTCAATGCATACTTCACATACAGTGAGCGACAATAGCCCACTGGGATTGTGCTCTTGATAACCATCACCGCATCTGGGTTCACGCTGATAACGAGGTCTATGACATCCTCTATATGATGAGTGTCGAAGAAGTTCTTCACAGGATCGTAGTTCGTAGGAGCAGCAATGACGATGAAGTCAGCATCCTTATAAGCGGACTCACCATCAAGGGTGGCAACGAGAGAGCCTCTGCCCAGGGTGTCACTATTGTCGGCAATCCCCTCCCCTACTTGCGGGATTATCTCTCTGTCGGCAATGAATTTCTCTATATACTCATCTTGTATGGGAGAAATGCGATTGTTTATCTTCTCTACTTTTTCTGGTATTACGTCAACAGCCGTAACCTTATGGTGCTGAGCGAGGAGGGTGGCAATAGAGAGTCCCACATACCCTGTCCCAGCAACCGCTATCTGTAAGTCTTTGAATTGTCTCATAACGTTTCTTTAGAAGCGAACATGTGTTTTTTTATTCCTCTGTGACCAGTTGCTTCTCGATAGCCTTTATGAGCTTATCCATGATGATTGGCTTTGTGACAAAGTCGTTAGCACCAGCCTTGAAACCCTTGATGATATCTGCATCGGAGTTGAGGGCAGAGAGAATGATGACAGGAAGATACTTTGTGGCAGAATTAGAACGGAGACGCTTCAAAACCTCATAACCATCGATGTTTGGCATCATAAGGTCGAGAAGCACGAGGTCGGGCATTTCCTGCTCAATCATATCGAGAGCCTGCTGTCCACCACCAGCGGTTTTTACATTAAACTTGAAGCGTCCCAACATCTTCTCTACAAGGAGTAGGTTCAAAGGAACGTCGTCAACAACAAGGACAGTGTACTTGGAATAATCTTTTACAGCCATATGCTTTGTATTTTTGTTTTGGATTTATTTCTATTAAAGTTTATTTTGGGTTTATTTCTATTGAAGTTTGTATTTGGTTTTTGGTTTACTTCTATTGAAGTGATGTTCTCTGTTTGTCAGAATAAAAAAGGTTACACAGACACCTCTGCCTTGATGTGCGGCCATGGGTCGTAGTCAACCAGTTTGAAGTCTTCGTATTTAAACGAGAAAATGTCTTTCACGTCTGGATTGATGATCATGCGAGGAAGTTGTCGAGGAGTGCGAGAGAGCTGCAGCTTTGCCTGCTCAAGGTGATTGAGATAGAGGTGAGTGTCACCAGTTGTATGGATGAACTCCCCTGGCTGAAGGTTGCACACCTGCGCCATCATCTGAAGCAAGAGAGCATAGGAGGCGATGTTGAACGGCACACCGAGGAAGGTGTCTGCCGAACGCTGGTAGAGCTGCAGAGAGAGTCGCCCGTCTGCCACATAGAACTGGAAGAGGCAGTGGCAAGGTGGCAGTGCCATCTGCGGCACGTCGGCAACATTCCATGAGCAACACATTATGCGCCTGGAATCAGGAGTGTTTTTTATCTGATGCACAATCTGACTAATTTGGTCGATACTACCACCATCGGGAGTAGGCCAAGAGCGCCACTGATGCCCATAGACCGGACCAAGTTCGCCATTCTCGTCTGCCCATTCGTTCCATATTCTCACCCCATTCTCCTGAAGGTATTTGATGTTTGTGGAGCCAGAGAGAAACCACAGCAGTTCATGGATTATGCTCTTGAGGTGGAGCTTCTTTGTTGTGAGGAGGGGAAAACCTGCGTTCATATCGAAACGCATCTGATGTGCAAAGATAGACTTTGTGCCCGTTCCTGTGCGGTCGGTCTTCACGGTTCCCTCATCGAGGATTTTCTGTAGAAGGTTAAGATATTGTATCATTTGCGTTTTGCGTTTCTTGTTCTAATGATGTCGAAAAGGTATGCTGCCTTAAAGACGATGGTGTTATGGTTTGAACGAGAGAAGAAATCGGCTTTTGTCGCAGGGAAGATATTCCCTAAGCCATAGTAGTAGCGAGCCTCAAAGAGGATATGCCCCGCACGCTTCAAGGAGTACTCGAAGCCAAGTCCAGCGGTGATGCCGTAGTCGAAGTTCTTGTCGACACTCATAGTGTCTTGCGCCACGACAGAATTCACACGCTCAGGGTTTGTATGAAAAGCATTCTTGAACTCAAAATTTGTGTTGGTGGACTCAGAGAGCTTCAGTCCAAACTGCGGACCGAGGTTCACAAAGAATTTTCCACCAGAGACCTCGCGACCAAAGCCGAGCTGTGCGAGGAGAGGAATCTGTATGTAGCGTATTCTCCGCTCATACTCCTCTGGCAGTCCTGTGACCGTGTTTATGCAAGGCTCATCGTCGATGCTGAGGATGTTCTCCTTCCAACCTAACTCTGCATAGTTCACTTCCGCCTGCACGGCACAGACGGAGTTGAAGTATTTCTCGCAAACGTAGCGTGTTGTGAATCCGAATGTCTTTCCCCCCAGCATCTTCTGTGGCACTTTCGGCACGAAGGCTATCTGGCTCATGGTGTATCCGCCATTGAAGCCGATAGAGAAATCGTTTCTGTGACTTCCCACTTGTGCTGATGCCATGATAGGCATTGCGAAGGTGAGAAGAAGTAGTATAATTTTCCGTAAGCAGGTGTGCATATTTCTTTTTTACCTACATTTATTTAAAATGAATGAGCATGAATGCCTTGTTCTCATATCCACCGTTTTTCACGCGCTGGAAATTCAGAGGAGTCTGCAGAGGCGTTTCGGATTGCTGAGACGCTGTTCCACCAAATTTCTTTCCATAGCGTTCTATTCCTTTTATGAAGAACATTGCGTGGTCGTAACCAGTGAGGGCAAAGGAAGGTAGCGCATATTGCATATCTCCTTGGAAGGTGGTTTGGTAACGACGTTTGAAGTTACGAATTGACTGTGCCGACTCGTCGTAGTTATAAACAGACGGTATATAGGTATCGTACTTCCGAAGCTTCTCTCCATAGACGTTTGTATACATGAGCCATTCGTTATAGCCATACATGCTTATCTTCAATGCAGGAACGAGGGCGGTGAGTTCATCAAGCTTTGTGAGCACCTTTCCAAGTTCTGGAGACCTACCAGTGTTAAGGACAATAACGTTTGGTTTGTTTACTGCAAAGGCTTTCGCAAAGATATCGATAGAGTTATTGAGGTTGGTGATGTTGAACGTCATGCCCTTTTCCTCAAGCGTACTCCTCAGTCCGAGGGTGAAAGCACCTTTCTTTGACTGACTGTCGTTACAGTCTATGAAGACGGTATGCGCCTTGCTAAAGAGTTTCAGATATTGATCTATCGACATAGCGGTGATGTCTGCTGGGGCTTGATAGACTTGGAAGATCTGTGGGCACGTCTTCACATCGTCTCCTGAGATGGAGAATGGAATCACAAGGCGAATATTCTTCGTCATGCAGAAATCAGCCACTGCACGCACTTGCTTCGTATAGAGCGGACCAAAGATGACATCGCAGGTAGCTGTCTCTGGAGTGAGGAACGCCTTCACGTCAGACTCTTCATGGGCATTCCACGCATTCACACGGATATTATAGCCCTCTTTTTTCAAGTCTTCTACGGCAAGGAGCATACCTCGATAATACTCCATCATTCTCTTTCCATCGCCATTGACGTCATGCAATGGAAGGAGCACACCGATGTTCACCTGCTTCTTCTCTTTCGTTGCTTTCTTTTTGGGTGAAGGCTGAGGAATGATGAGCTCCATGTCTTTCTTCAGCATGAAGTCCTGCTCTTTCATGAAAGGGTTGGCATCAAGGATTTCTTCTATGGTGACACCGTATTTCTTTGCTATTCCAAAAACAGTCTCTTGCTTCTCAACCTTGTGCTTCGTAACCTTATTATCTGAAAGGGCAGAAAACGAAACAGAGAACAGTAGCGCAAGGGTTGCTATCCTCCACAGGCGGTTGTATGTCGTTACTCGTATTGTCATCTTTCTCTATTTTTGTTATTTTACATGAAGTCCATGAATGGGGTTACTGAATGTTGCTTATTCTTTATGAGAAGAATATTGTTTTAATTCACATTTTCTTCAAAAAACATCAAAGATATTGCTATCGATTGCAAAATTAATAAAAAAAACTTTGAAACACAAAAATATTATACTAATTTTGCAAGAAATTACAGAAAAAATAATATTTGGCAACTTATGGCAAGAAAATTCAGAACAGGTTTTTTTGTAGGAAACCACATTTTCAGAAACATAAAATCAACTGTTTCAATGGCTTACGCCGCACTCACTCTGTTCATGCTCTCGATAGCAGGAAACAGTATGGCGCAAGAGGCTATTCCAACGATCTCTCCATCAGCAACATATTATGGTGCGGACGGCAGTGAGATTGAAACAACCGATAAATCGGCACCGATAACAGGAAAATTTTATGCCAACGCGTCGAAAACCGAGGGCTGGACCTGCAACTATGAATGGCGCTTTACGAAAGAGAACGCAACAGAGCCATACCTCATACGCTACGAGGAAGATACAGAAGTCCTGTTCACGGAATACGGCACCACGGCAATCGTCTGCTATGCAACGTTTGTGAACGCCACCGACTCCGTTGTCTATGGAAAGGAATATTGGGAGTCGGAGATGAGTCCGCTGCGTGTCAGCATCTCCTCCTCAAAATTAGAGATGCCTAACGCATTCTCTCCGAATGGTGACGACATAAACGATATCTACAAGCCGAAAGAGGGTTGGAAGTCTATTGTAGAGTTCAAGGCAACTATATTCAACCGCTGGGGGCAGAAGATCTTCGAATGGAGTGACCCTTCAACTGGTTGGGATGGCACTCATAACGGCACTCCAGTGAAGGAGGGTGTCTACTACTGCCTTGTGAAGGCTCTTGGCGCTGACGGCATAAAATACACCATCAAGCGAGACGTGAACCTCCTTCGCGGATATACAGAATCAGCAGGTAGCACACAACAATGATTAGCAACATGAGAAATGAACACACTATCGTGGATAATATCTACAACAAAGAGGAAAAAGACATGGCGAACATAGAGAATAAAAAGAGCACTTCGAACGTTGAGGAGAAGAATGCTCTGAACGTTGAGGAGAATATCATAGAGATTCTTGGTGCTCGTGTACATAACTTGAAAAATATAGACGTGAGCATTCCTCGCGAATCGCTGACGGTGATAACAGGACTTTCTGGCTCTGGAAAGTCGTCTCTTGCCTTCGACACCATCTATGCTGAGGGACAGAGAAGGTATATAGAGACATTCTCTGCTTATGCCCGCAATTTCCTTGGTGGCATGGAACGCCCTGACGTAGATAAAATCACCGGACTCTCTCCTGTTATCAGCATCGAACAGAAGACAACAAACAAAAACCCTCGCTCTACAGTGGGCACACAGACAGAAATCTACGATTTCCTCCGCCTGCTTTATGCTCGTGCTGGAGTGGCTTATTCTTGGCGTACGGGAGAGAAGATGGTGAAATACACAGAGGAGAAAATCATCAACATGATTCTCTCTGACTATCTCAACCGAAGAATCTACATCCTTGCTCCCTTGGTGAGAAACCGAAAGGGTCACTACCGTGAGCTCTTCGACCAAATGCGCCGAAAGGGCTACCTCTACGTATGTGTTGACGGGGAAATTCGTGAGCTTGCAGAGGGCATGAAGGTAGACAGATATAAGAACCATAACATCGAGGTGGTGATTGACAAGATGGTGGTGAGAGATAACGATATTCCTCGTCTGCAGAACACTGTCTCTACTGCCATGCGGCAGGGCGAGGGACTTGTTATGATTCTCGACAAGGACACTCAGGAGGCGAAATATTTCTCCAGACGCCTAATGTGTCCAACCACTGGTATGGCTTATAAAGACCCTGCACCGAATATCTTCTCTTTCAACTCTCCCGAGGGTGCGTGCCCTAAGTGCAAGGGTTTAGGATACATTAATGAAATTGACCTTGATAAGGTTGTTCCTGATAGAAATCTCTCTATTCACGAGGGGGCTATAGTGCCTTTGGGAAAGTATAAGAACCAGATGATTTTCTGGCAGATATCAGCAATCTTAGAAAACTACAACTGCACTCTGAAGACTCCGATAAAAAATATCCCAGAGGAGGCGATGAACGAGATTCTCTACGGTTCTTTAGAAGATATACGCATCTCAAAGGATGTGGTGAAGACTTCTTCTGATTATTTCACCATCTATCAGGGTGTGATAAAATACCTGCAGAACATCATTGAGGAAGACGAGAGCAATGCAGGACAGAAATGGGCAGATCAGTTCCAGAACCTCTGCACATGTCCGGAGTGCCACGGACAAAAGCTACATAAGGAGGCTCTCTCCTACCGCATTCACGATAAGAACATCGCAGAGTTGGCGGCAATGGATATCTCTTGCCTCTACGAATGGCTGAACAACGTGGAGGAGCATCTCAGCAATTCTCAGAAGCAGATTGCACACGAGATCCTGAAGGAGATTCGCACACGATTGAAATTCTTGCTGAACGTTGGTCTCGACTACCTTTCTCTCTCTCGGCAGTCGGCAACGCTCTCTGGCGGTGAGAGTCAACGCATTCGCCTCGCAACACAGATTGGTTCGCAGTTGGTGAACGTGTTGTATATTCTCGATGAGCCGTCCATCGGTCTTCACCAGCGTGACAACGACCGTCTCATAAATTCCCTGAAGCAACTGCGTGACATTGGAAACACGGTTATCGTTGTGGAGCACGATGAGGATATGATGCGTGCAGCTGACTATATCGTTGATATTGGTCCAAAGGCAGGCAGGAAAGGTGGTGAGGTGGTTTTCCAAGGCACTCCGCAGGAGATGTTACAGAAAGAGACTATCACGAGCTGCTATCTAAACGGAAAGCTGGCGATAGAGATTCCGAAGGAACGGAGAAAGGGAAATGGGAAGTTCATCACCATCAAGGGTGCTACTGGCAATAACCTCAAGGATATTGATGTTACGTTCCCTTTGGGTGAGCTGATCGTGGTGACTGGAGTCTCTGGCTCTGGAAAGTCTACTCTCATAAACGAAACCCTACAGCCTATCCTCGCACATCATTTCTACAGAAACACAAAGCGACCAATGCCGTACAAGGAGATAGAGGGAATAGAGAATATCGATAAAGTGGTGACAGTAGACCAAACTCCTATCGGCAGAACACCACGCTCTAATCCTGCCACATACACCGGTGTCTTCTCTGACATCAGAGAGCTCTTTGTGCAACTCCCAGAGGCGAAGATTCGTGGCTACAAGCCAGGGCGCTTCTCATTTAATGTAAGAGGAGGTCGTTGTGAGGTGTGCTCTGGGAACGGCTATCGAACAATTGAGATGAACTTTCTTCCAAACGTCATGGTGCCTTGTGAGTCGTGCCACGGAAAGCGTTACAATCGTGAGACGCTCGAGGTGAGGTATAAGGGAAAGTCGATTGGTGATGTGCTCGACATGACAGTGAATCAAGCTGTGGAGTTCTTTGAAAACGTGCCTACTATCCTCAACAAAATAAAGACTCTGCAGGAGGTTGGCTTAGGGTATATAAAGGTGGGACAGCCGTCAACAACGCTCTCTGGCGGTGAGAGTCAGCGTGTGAAGCTCGCCACGGAGCTGTCAAAGAGAAGTACAGGAAAAACGCTATATATTCTCGATGAGCCTACCACTGGTCTTCATTTCGAAGACATCAGAATACTTATGGAGGTTATTCAGAAGTTGGTGGACTATGGCAACACGGTGATAATCATTGAGCATAATCTCGACGTCATAAAGCTCGCTGATCATATCATTGATATCGGTCCAGAGGGTGGTGCTAACGGTGGACAGGTAATGAACATCGGCACTCCAGAGGAAGTGGCGAAATCTGATAAGGGATACACTGCAAAATATATAGCAAAAAGTCTGAAGAGCAAATAGTTCTTCAGACTTTCTTATTGCCACGATTGGGCATTTATTACAAGTTTGCACAAGAAAAGCTGAAGCCCCCCAAAAAAATCACGCTTGATGCGATATATCCATAAAAAGAATGAGAGAAATACACAAGAATGTATTTCTCCCAGTTTTTTCTCTATAGTAGGTTAAAACCTAATCAGAGTGTTTACTTTACCTTAGCTACGATAGCCTTGAAAGCCTCAGGGTGGTTAACAGCGAGGTCTGCGAGCACCTTACGGTTGATCTCGATACCAGCCTTGTGGAGAGCACCCATGAGTTGTGAGTAGCTGAGTCCCTCGAGACGAGCAGCGGCATTGATACGCTGAATCCAGAGAGCGCGGAATGTGCGCTTCTTGTTCTTACGGTCGCGGTAAGCGTATGTAAGACCCTTCTCCCAAGTATTCTTGGCAACGGTCCAGACATTCTTACGTGCTCCGAAATAACCACGAGTGAGTTTAAGAATTCTCTTGCGCTTTGCGCGTGATGCAACGTGATTGACTGATCTTGGCATAGTTTTCTTACTTTAAAAAGTTAGACAATAAGATTAACGGAGACGCAGCAAGTCACGAACCTGCTTTGTGTTAGTAGTGTCAACAATAGTTGAACCAAGAAGGTTACGCTTCTGTTTCTTGGTCTTCTTTGTGAGAATGTGGCTGTGAAAAGCGTGACGACGCTTAATCTTACCTGATCCAGTGAAAGAAAAACGTTTCTTTGCAGCGGAATTAGTCTTTACTTTTGGCATTTTTTTTAATATTAAACAGTTATTATTATTATTGTGGCAACGCATATACCGGGCGTTACGCACTTCTTTCTTTTTTTGATTCTGAGGGAGAATGCTTAATCCTCGTCGAACTTCAGATTTGCCAAGGCATTTACACCTTTCGCATTGTCGGCAAGACCGTTAGAAACAACAGGAGCTTCTGCCTGCGCCTCCTTTGCCTCTGCCTCACGACGCTCACGGTCGATTTTCTGCTGGCTCTTCTTTGCCACACCAGCTTTCTTTGGTGCGAGGAAGAGGAACATCTTCTTACCCTCGAGCTTAGGCATCTGCTCTACCTTTCCATATTCCTCGAGGTCGTTGGCGAAACGGAGAAGGAGCACCTCTCCCTGTTCCTTAAAGAGAATAGAACGTCCACGGAAGAAGACATACGCTCTCACCTTATTTCCTTCGGTGAGGAATTCCTGGGCATGCTTTAGTTTGAAGTTATAGTCATGTTCATCGGTCTGAGGCCCGAATCTGATTTCCTTCACTTCTACTTTCACCTGCTTCTGCTTAAGTTCCTTGGCCTTTTTCTTCTGTTGGTAGAGGAACTTTGAATAATCGATGATGCGGCATACTGGTGGCTCTGCGTTAGGTGATATCATGACGAGGTCTTCATCTCTTTCTCTTGCCATATCGAGTGCTTGGCGAGTAGGAACGACTACAGAGCCGTCATCACCAACAATACGTACCTCCTTAACTCTAATCTGCTCGTTGATACGGTACTGATTGTTGTCCTTTTTCTTGTCTATTTTCATCAATATTATTTGTTTGCAAAATGCAGTTATTCTTACCGAATTATTGTTGTTATTCTCTATGATTTCTTAAAAGCGGGTGCAAAGGTACATATTTTATTTGTAATACAAACAACAATATACCTTTACACTTGCAAATTTAAGATATTTTTAGTTTTTTTATTATTTTCCTGGCTTGAGATTTGTTGCTTCTAGCATTTCTGCCACTTCGTTGATGATTCTCTGTGCGAACTGCTCTTTTGACATGACTGCCTGATCGCCACCACCCTGCTGGCGCATTGCTACGTTTCCTTCAGCAGCCTCTTTCTCACCAACGATGACCATGTATGGAACACGTTTCAGCTCGTTGTCGCGAATCTTTCTTCCGATTTTCTCGTTGCGGTTATCAACGGAAGCACGCACGCCGACAGAGTCAAAATATTCCTGCACCTGCTCTGCGTAGTCGTTGAATTTCTCAGAGATAGGAAGAATAGCAACCTGCTCTGGAGCAAGCCAGAGAGGGAAGTGACCTGCAGTATGCTCAATGAGCACAGCGGTGAATCTCTCGAGAGAGCCGAATGGTGCTCGGTGAATCATCACTGGGCGCTGCTTTGTGTTGTCTTCTGCAGTGTATTCGAGTTGGAAGCGTACTGGGAGGTTATAGTCAACCTGAATGGTACCGAGCTGCCAACGACGACCAATGGCATCTTTCACCATACAGTCGAGCTTAGGACCGTAGAAAGCTGCCTCACCAAGTTCACAACGAGCCTTCAGTCCCTTTTCCTTGCATGCCTCGATGATTGCATTCTCTGCAGACTCCCAAACCTCATCGCTACCAATGTATTTCTCTTTATCGTTAGGGTCGCGGAGAGAAATCTGGAATTCTACTTGGTCTTCTCCGAAACCGAAGATTTTGAACACTGTCTGGATGATGTCGAGCACACGGAGGAACTCACCCTTCACCTGATCTTGACGGCAGAAGATATGAGCATCGTCTTGAGTGAAAGAGCGCACACGTGTCAAGCCATGAAGCTCACCAGATTTCTCGTATCTGTAGACCGTTCCGAATTCCGCACAACGGAAAGGAAGGTCCTTGTAAGAACGTGGCTTTGATGCGAACACCTCACAGTGGTGAGGACAGTTCATTGGCTTAAGCATGTACTCCTCATCCTCTTCTGGAGTGTGGATAGGTTGGAAAGAGTCTTTTCCATAGTGTGCGTAGTGTCCAGAAGTTACATAGAGGTTCTTAGAGCCAATGTGCGGAGTGATCACCTCATAGTATCCGAAGTTCTTCTGAATCTTGCGAAGCATTTCCTGCAGACGGATGCGTAGATCGGTGCCCTTTGGAAGCCAGATAGGGAGGCCCTTTCCTACCCTCTCAGAGAACATAAACAGTTCCATCTCCTTACCAATTTTGCGGTGGTCGCGCTTCTTTGCCTCCTCAAGCATAAGGAGATATTCATCGAGCATCTTCTTCTTAGGGAAAGAGATGCCATAGAGACGCTGCATCTGGTCTTTTGTTGCGTCGCCTCTCCAGAAAGCACCAGCAATAGCTGTAAGCTTCACTGCCTTGATGATGCCAGTGGAAACGATGTGTGGACCCTTGCAAAGATCGGTGAAGTTACCCTGTGTATAGGTTGTGATAGAGCCGTCTTCAAGGTCTTCCTCGATATGCTCACACTTATAGTTCTGACCAGCAGCCTTGAACTCTGCCAGACAGTCTGCCTTAGAGATTTCCTTTCTAACCACAGCCTCGTCTTTGCGTGCAAGCTCCAGCATCTTATCTTCAATCTTCTTGAAGTCGCCTTCCTTGATCATCTCACCGTTAGGGAGCATGACATCATAGAAGAAGCCGTTCTCTACGGCAGGACCAAATCCGAACTGAATGCCAGGATAGAGCTCCTGAAGAGCCTCTGCGAGGAGGTGTGCGCTGGTGTGCCAGAAGCTATGCTTTCCTTGCTCATCGTCGAACTTATAGAGTTCGATGCGTGCATCACATTCAATCGGTCTGTTCACCTCTGTTGTTTCTCCGTTTACGCCACATGCGATGATGTTTCGTGCGAGAGCAGGAGAGATGCTCTCAGCAATCTGCATTCCGGTGGTGCCGTTTTCGTACTCCCGGATGCTTCCGTCTGGAAATGTTATCTTTATCATGAGTGTATGTATTTTTATTCTTTTCTATTATCTTTATTGTTTCTTATTTGTTTCTTATTTGATTCTTATTGCATCTTGCTTTATCTTGTTATTTCTTGCTTTATCTTGTTTCTTCTTCTTTTCAAGCAAAATATCGGTGCAAAATTAATTATTTTTTTTCAATTATTTGCATCTATATCAGTTTTTTTTCTCAGAATTGAGTTTTTTCATCACGCTATAGGCGCTGTAGAGTCCAAGTTCGCCAGCTTTACTGAGGTCTTGAAGTCCTTTTTTCTTCTCGCCAGAGAAGATATAGGCAAGACCACGGTTGAAATATGCCTCTGGCATGAGAGGGTCGATGACAAGCGCTTGCGTGAAGTCGGCAATGGCATCGGAATAGTCGCCCTGCTTTGCAAGGAGCGTACCGCGAGTGTAGTAAAGTCCCGCCTTTCCAGGGGTCTTAGAAATCATTCCGTTAAGGTCAGAGACCGTCTGTTGAGGTGCCTTCATGCCCTGAGTCTTTCCTGCGGTGATGTCGGCATAGTTCTGCAACATGCTCTTTCCGTCATCGGGGTCGAAGCCAGTGATGGGCTGTTCTGGGAGGAAGTCTATGCTCACCTTTCTGTTCTGCACCTTTCCTCTATACTCACTCTGGTATTCACGCTCTGGAGTTTGGTCGTCTACGACCAGCTGCTGGTATTTGTTCGGGTCGATATCGTTTTTCTTTCTCACCTCCTGGAGTTTTCCCTTCGACCATCTTGGCTGCACACCGAGATGCTTGTCCATCTGCGCCTTAAGGATTCGGAACTCGTCTTTCTCTGCATTTGCCGTCATACCAAGACGATGGTAGCAGGAGGCACGGCGAGAGAGTCCAGTCCAGAAGTTTGGGAACTGCTCTATCACTTTAGAATAGTCGCGGACGGCTCCACGGAGGTCGCCAGTCTGATCAAGGAGGCACGCTCTATTGAAGATTGCCATGATATTCTCTGGCTCGATCTTCAGCACGTAGTTGAAGTCTTCTATCGCCCTATTGTCGTCACCAACCTGCTGGCGTAGCAGTCCGCGATTGTAGTGGGCAAGGAAGTTGTTCGGGTCGATATCGAGTGCGATATCATAATCAGACATTGCTCCTCGGAGGTTGTTTATGTTGCACCTTGCCAAAGCTCTGTTCACATAGTTGTTCACGGAGCGTGGCTTCAGTTGTATCGCACGGGTGAGGAGACTGTCTGCCCCCTCCCATTGTCTCCTCGACATCGCTATTCCTGCCCTCATCGACCAGGTATTGACATTGTAAGGGTCTACATTCGCACTCCGTCCGAGCCATTCATCTGCTTTTGTAGTGTCTTTTTCCAACAGACAAATCTCTGCCATGGCGTTGTAAGGATCTGGGAACGTGCTCCATTTCCTTATCAAGGTATCAAGTTCGTTAGCTGCCCGTTTATAGTCCTTCTCTTCAATACGGCACACCGCTCTATTAAACCAGTAGTTTCGACTGTTTGGGTCGAGGCGGATGGCATTCGTATAATCCTCTATAGCAGCATCATACTCCTTCTGGCGTATGCGGCATATTCCACGGAGGTCGTAGAGACTTGCGATATAAGGGTTCAGCTTAATAGCCTCAGTGGCATCCTGTTCCGCTCCGCTATAGTCATCGAGATAGAACTTTGCCGCAGAGCGAAGTTGCCATGGTTCATAGAGATGTGGCTTCAGCATTATGACCTGCGAGAGATACTGTATGGAGAGCACATAGTCCTCGTAATACAAGGCAATTCTTCCGCTGGATATAAGCCTGTCGGTATTGAACTGTGCATGTCCAGAAACAGAACATATACAAAGCAACAGCATTCCTGCCGCCCTGCACGTCATCTTTCGTCTTATTATGCTGAAAACCAAATTCATTTATAAAGTACTCGTTTCGCAAACAGCAGGAAACGTCTTTCCGACTGTTCACGAAACCATTGTTTGTTTTTATATTCTTTTCTCGCAGAAAATCTCAAGAGCCGATTGTTGCTTCTTTTCAACAGAAAAGGAGCAAGACACCTTATTTATATAGTAATGAACTCTTTTGAATCACTTTCCTCGCTTGAGAGATAGGCTTTCTATGCCCTTGTTGCCTTTGTCTTATATCCGCAAGAGAAGCGTCCCTGGAGGAGAGCCTTCAGCTTTGACTTGATGAGCTGCTTGCGGAAAGGAGAGATACGGTCTATGAACATCTTTCCCTCAAGATGGTCGAACTCGTGTTGCATAACACGCGCAAGATAACCTTCCACCCATTCGTCGTGATGTTCGAAATTCTCGTCGTCGTACTCAACATGTATTCTCGTAGGGCGAGTGACTGACTCATGAATAGCAGGAACAGAGAGGCAACCCTCCTGAGAACTTTCCTTCTTAGAATTTTCGTCGAACTCAAGGATGTGGGCATTTATGTATACCTTCTTAAAGCCTTTATATTCAGGGAAGTCTTCTGCGAGAGGGTCAAGGTCTATGAGCACGAGACGTATGGAGCGTCCTATCTGTGGTGCGGCGAGTCCTATTCCCTCGCTGTTTGCGAGTGTCTCCCACATATTCTGAATAAGTGTTTGAAGTTCTGGATAGTCAGGAGTGATATCCTCGGCAACCTTTCTCAATACTGGTTGCCCGTAAGTGTAAATTGGAAGTATCAATTTGAATATTTGTTTTTCGTTTAACGATTTTGTATTATGAAAACAATGAGAAGAGCAGATGAAAGATTGCCTAATAACTTCTGAACCGCTTTGACTCCATATAATCTTGAAGGATGATTGTTGCGGAAATCATGTCTACAAGTTCCTTGTTCTGACGAGCCTTCTTCCCGATGCCAGAGTCGAGCATGGTGCGATGGGCAAGAACGGAGGTGTAGCGTTCGTCATACCAGTCGATCGTAACAGCAGGCAGCTCCTTTTGAAGTCTTCCAGCAAAAGAGCGTACTCGATTGAGGTTCTCGCTGTCTGTTCCGTCTTCCCGTTTCGGCATTCCAAAAACAATCGTCTCCACCTCCTCTCGGCTGCAATAATCTTTTATGAACGCCATCAGCTCTGACGTAGGAACAGTCACTAACCCATTTGCTACAATCTGCAAAGGGTCAGTGACTGCTAAGCCAGTTCGTTTCTTTCCGTAGTCAACAGAAAGTATTCTCATTTATCACATTTTTTATTTTGAATACAACAACCATGCATCTGCAAACTGTGAGCGTAGTGCGTCACGGCTCTGAACGGCCTCACCCTTTGTGGCAAATGTGGAAGCAACTACACGATACATATTGTTTGAAGAATTGAAAACAATCTGTGCGTCATAACCGCTGTTCTTCAGACGAGCCTGAAGACCTTCTGCGTTTGTTTTGAGACCGAAAGAGCCTACAACAACACTGAAGCCTTTCAGACCGCTTCCACTAACAACAGAAACGTTCTCTGTACGCACTGCAACATTATCATAATTATCCTGTATGCGAGTCTCTGACTGTGTGCGTTCAACAACTGGTGCCACCACATCCTGTGGTTCCTCTACAGGTGCCTGTACCTGCTCCTGTGCCTGAGCCTTCTCGTAAGCCTTGCGGTATGCACTTTCCTTGTTTGAACCACAGCTTGCCATCATCATTACAGCGCAGAGTGTTGCGCAAAAGAATACGTTCTTTTTCATTGTGCTATAAAGTTTATTTTTTGTATTTAATCAGTGTAAAAAAAATTAAATATGTTGCTTCATGGAGCAAAAGACTCCACTTGAGCGCAAAGTTACAAAAAAAATGGCTTACGACAAGTATTTTTCTGCATAAAGTATGTTAAAAGTATAAAAATCAATTCGTTTAACAAAATATTAGAATAAAAATTTGCACAGAAGCGAAAACTTTGTTACTTTTGTTTCGAAAACGGCAGAGAACATGGTTTCGCATCACAAGCCACTCTCGCTGAACATAAAAAAAATTAATATTTATAAACTAAACAAACACACAATTATGAAAGCATTAGGTTATATCGGAGCATTCCTCGGTGGAGCCATCGCAGGTGCTGCAGCAGGTATTCTCCTTGCACCAGAGTCAGGAGCAGATACCCGCAAGAAGATTGCAAAGACAGTAAAGGATTTCTGTGACAGAAACAACGTACAGCTCTCTAAGAAGGAGATGGCCGAATTGGCAGAAGATCTTATTGCTGTAAACGAATAAATCATCACTCGGAGATGGAGAAGAGATGCTTTTCTCCATCTCCTTTCTTTCCCTAAAGCATTATGTTCAGTTCAGACCACAACATAGAAACACTGTCGCAGCTCATAGAGGCGTTGAAGGAGTATTTCTCCCTTCATAAAGACTACATGCAGGTGAACATAATTGAGAAGATCGTGAAGTTGCTTACAGTATTGTTGCTCTTTATGATTCTCGCATTCATCTTCACGTTCGTTATCGTACTGCTCTCGTTTGCTGCCGTGGCTTGGCTCTATGAGTCAGCAAACTTGTCTATTCCATTGTCGTTCTGCGTTGTTGCATTAGCACATTTGTTTATCTTTATAACAGTCTACTGCAAGCGTGTGACATGGATACAACGACCTCTTGTAAAACTGTTTGCTGACATTCTCACAAATTAATTTTTCTATTATGGTACAGCAAGAAAAGATATATAACACCCTTGAAGACATTGTTGCGGAGAAAGAACGTCTGCGCAAGGCACTCACGGCAAAGGGCGAGGAGATTTCAAACCTTTGGGGTGAACTGGTTCATCCGAAGGAAAATGAAGGTCCGAAGAGTCCTGCCCAGCGTTTCTTGCAATATGCTAATGCTGGTGCTGGACTTGTTGACGGAGTTCTTCTCGGCTGGAAGCTCTACCGCCGTATTGGTGGAACGTTCTCTTTTTTCAAAAGGAAAAAGCGTTAATTATTACTACTTTTCAACTTTCGCATGTGTCTGTTGCTGGTTAACAATTGTTCATTGCACTTAAGCTCTGCATAAAGTAAGGGCGACATAACTTAGAGGGTACGTCGCTATTACAGGGCTATGATATGCTATTATGCCGTACTTACTATGAATTTCAAAAATCTCGCCGTGTATGGTAGGGTGTTCAAAATCGGCATCTGACACGAGACAGATTTTTTAGGCTGTTTTG
>SAMEA3663036__coassemble_469_pt1 | contig 18974 bp, 14 predicted proteins | sample SAMEA3663036__metabat2_high_PE_014 | metagenome-assembled genome bin SAMEA3663036 (sample SAMEA3663036) | pig gut metagenome | biome: pig gut; feature: pig-associated habitat; material: faeces | place: France | collected 2012
CATCACTAATCAATACAATCATTATAAAAATAATTTTGCACACCTACTTATGCAAGATTATGTAATGTCAATAGATAAGTAGGTGTACACCTACTTATAAAGTAAAAAAAAGAGAAGCTACATATCGCAAGATATGACGCTTCTCTTTTATTTAGATAACAATTAAGAATTGAATTTCAACTATTTGATTTTTGCCGTCCAAGAGCCAGATGCGGAGGTGATCTTTACAATCGCAATTCCCGAGAACTCATTTAGAGGAATAGAAGCAACTGGCTTTTGAGGACGAGCGGAGGTCAGTTTCCTTCCAGAAGCATCGAATACCTCAATGGAAAGGATATTATCTCCAGCAACAGTTGCAAAATTGATGTATTCATCGTTCTTTCCCATGATGATTCCTGGCTTAACGATTTCCTGCTGATTGATATCAGTAGTGGCATTGTGCTCGTGTATGCTGTTTACATGCCAACCACCGTAAGGAATGATGTTTGCCATTGTTGCAGAGCCAAGGAAGAGTTTGTCGCCAAGGACCTCAAGATTCCTAACACCATACTGTGTATCGTTTCCGAGTCCATTGTCGGAAATGATCTTTGGAGCACGGTTTTCGTCTGTCATGCGCAGGAGTTCATATCCGCATTTTGTATGGTCGAGTCCAAAGAGCGAACCGAGGAGTGTTGCTGCTTCTTCTGAGAAGATAGAGCCTCCAGCCGCTTCGAATAGCTGGCTGCAATCCATTGTACCAATGTAGAGGTTTTTATTGTACTCCTGGAGAGCCCAGATATATATTGTCCAGAAGTTTCCGAATCCCCCTCGTCCCCAGAATGGTTGCTGTCCGTTTTTCTCCAGTTTCCATTCTACGATATTGCCCTTTTGATCGTATATTGGCTTCGGGTTTTCTTTTTCTCCGTAGAGCATGTCGCATTTATTGTTTCTGTCAATACGCCAGAAAGAAGGTGTGCGCCAGTTGCCGAGAATATATGCTATTGCCTCTGGTGACATCACTGTTCCATATATTTTCTGAGCAAAAGAAAGCAGATAGAAGTTCGGACTAAAGAGTCCCCAATAGAGATGCCCCTTCCATTCGTGGAATCCTGCTATTGCTGAAATTGTGCGTCCTAATGTATTTGTAGGTTCCATCATTTCCGTTGTCCACACAGTCTTCCAGAAGTCGCTATTTATTGATACTGGCTCCAATCCTTTGGAAGGAACTGTAGCACTTACGCTAACGCTGCTTACAAGTCCCCATGTTCCTACATAAATGCGGTTGTTGAAGTAAGCAATCTCCGCAGCCTCTCCATCCATGAGCCCCACGATATGGAAGTTCCAAGGGTCGTTCTTATCTCCATACCATCTCAGCACCGCCCCAATCTTCTTTCCTGTTTCAGGATGTATGATTCCCACAGCAACATAAAGAACATTGTTAATCACACGCCAGCGGCGAACGTTCACAACTTTACAGCCATCAACGTGTCCGAGGTCGCTTGTGCTTATCACCCGCTCAGCATCAGCGTCATATGCTATGAATGTGGCAGACACCTTTGAATCGATAGTAGATGCAAACAGACCTGGCCCTCCGAAGAAAACCACTCCATTATGTGCTCCTGCAGAGCGTAGCCCCTGAGCGTTTTGAAGTTGTGGATAATCAGCAATAGAAGGAGTGATATCGTTCACGATTCCTGTGGCAGGGTCGTAGCAGTACATATGTGGAGGACGGATGTCAGAATATTTCTGTTTCTCCGGCTCTCCAGGATATGTCTTCTGTCCGTAGATTCCTTTGTCGTATTCGCACACCCAGCATTTGTTTGAATAAGACTGGTCGCCCTTGTCTGGCTGTACGAAGTTTCCATAGCCCTCCATACAGAGGTAGTTATTGTTTGTCGACCAATAAAGCTTGTTCTTGTAGGGAACCATGCCCCATACATACGTGCCGTTACGTTTGAGAATGGCACCGTCGCTTACAGCCTTGTCTTGTTCATTAATAGAGAGACCTTCTGGCACATAATTGTTCCTACTATCTCCTATGCCATAGAACGCTTCGTCTATTGGTGCCTGGAATATCGTATCTATTCTGATTCCCGTATTGTTAGCTTTGTCGGGGGCTACTCTGCCTTCTGTCTGATAGACATAGAGTGGATATACGAAGTATGCCCATTTTAGCATTTCATCAATCTCTTCATCAGTCATTCCTAATGATTTCAAAAGTTCCAAAAGCTGCAGGAACGTTTCAGCATCTATTTGAGGAATGTCTGGTGAGGCATAAGAATCAGAGGCTCTCAATCTCTTGCCCTTTGCGTTGCAGGAATTTAGGATGCTATAGATTTCAGAGAGTGTGTTCCGTGATTGCGGAGTGTCTGTCTTAGGGCATACAGTAGAAATGAATTTTACGAATAGCTGACTGTCACCATTCTGGTGGTCATTAGAGATAGCAGTACAGACTTTCTCGATATTTTCCTCTGTTGTCTTCTCTGCAAGTGCGCAGATATTAAAAAGTGCGCACACAAGAAATAGCAGTGATAATCTTTTACTGTGCATAAGTTATATCAATTATTGGTGAGTAGATAATATATATACAATTCTGCATAACTACTTAAAAAATCAACTACGTAGGCGTGCATTATTTAAAAAGTGTCACACATATTTACTTCATTGTGATAGGGAAGTCGAAATATGTGTCTGGGTATGGCTCGTTCTTCAGAGTGAAATGCCACCACTCAGAATCCAGAGGAGCGAATCCGTGTTTGATCATGGCCTCTCTGAGAATCAGTCGGTTAGCCTTCTGTTGCGGAGTGATATTCTCATAGTCGGGATGAGAAAGCTCACCAAACCAGTCGAACACGCCACCCATATCAAGTTCCTTTCCCGTTTTCACATCTAGGAGGGTGAGATCGACTGTAGAGCCACGGCTATGACCAGAGCGTGCCATAATATACTCTCGTTCAAACAGTTCAGACTTTGGTACGTCAGGATAGAAGTATGGCTTCATTCTTATGTCCTCCACGTTCTCTGCCCATCTGATGAAATGATTTACTGCCCGTTGCGGACGGTAGGCATCGTAGATCTTTAGTCGATAGCCCTTTTCTGCAAGTTCATCGCTCACCTCTTTCAGAGCGTTTGCCGCCTTTACTGTCATTATTGCCACAGGTGCCATGTATCCGTCTATTCTCTCTCCCACGAAGTTGTATGTGGAGTAATAGCGAATTTCGAGTATTGCGTCAGGAATAACATCTGTGATCAGAGTGAAATCTGATGGCATGCCCTCTTCCTGCTGTTCCTGAGCAATATCCCTTTCCCCCGAAGAGCAAGAGAAGAGTGCGAAGAACAGTAGCAGTAGTGATGTTGCAGAAGCTAATAATGCTTTCCTTATCATAATGCATCAATTAAGTTATTGTATTATTATTTTCTTATATACTCTATAGCCGCATTCAACTGATTGTCTTCCTTCGAATTTTTGTATGTATCATAGTCAAAACGAACCACCTCATCAGGAGGAACGCCAATGCCCTCATACAACTTCATATCTTCTCCAAACAAGTTTACTAAGTTTGGCAGGTATACAAAATGTGTGCCATTCTCATAAGAGCCGAAGGTGCCAGCGTAGTCAGAATCGTAGATACCATCGAGAGCGCATGTTCCTCCATATGTTCTAGTGCCGATAATATGCCCGTTCGGTAGTTCTTTTATGAAACTAGTGGAAACCTCTGCACAACTTACAGAACCCATATTGCAGAGTCCTACAATTTTTGCGTCTTTGTTAAGTATATGCTTTTCTGCCGGCACCATGTATGTTCTTACGAAAGGATTGTAGTCGTACATTCCCGTTCCATTTTTTGTTCGTGAAGAGCACAATAGTCTTTCAGAGTCTGTGAGAGTGCCGAGTACAGTGAAAAGGTCATGAATATATCCTCCACCGTTGTTTCTTAAGTCAATAATCACACCCTTTAGGTCAGCCTTTGTGCTAATGATATCGCAATAATTGTCCATAACTCTTTTCACCTCAGCTCTTTTCTCCTCAGCACCAATGCCGTCAGGAGTGAATAATGAGAAATCGCTTAGCCGGAGGTAAAGAATATTATTGTCTATGAGGCACGAAATAAGATGTATATCAACTCCTTTATATGTCTCCATTCTTGAGATTCTTCCGCTTTTATCGAGATTATCGATGATTGATGTGATAACAGATCTGCTTATCATCGGACGTTCATAGTCCTCACGGCTTTTTACCTCAATATCTCCAGGTCTTACATACACCTTTGGATAGTCTAAATCACTGGGACCTGGCTTCAGATTCATTACCATAATCAACATATGGTGGTCGAGAAGAGTGCCATACATATTTTTGTATATCTTCTCCAGCGATTCGTTTGACACAGAGTCTTTCTTGTCGAGTTCAACAGCTTGCGCTCTCCAATAGTCGTGCCGTCCGATGATGTTTGCCGTATCTATATCCCATGCCGCATAGCTGTATAGGATACCGTTATAAACGATATCGAACTGCTGTTCGAACGTTATATAATTCATGTCGTTTGGGTTGAACTTATCCTCGCTATCTTCTCTACATGCAGAGAAGAAAGTGAATGCTATCAGAGCAACAGCTGCTATTTTCAGTTTGGATATTGTTTTCATATTTTTATTCCTTCCTTGTGAATAGGTTTACAAGATTATTTTTTTGAATTGTTCCCAAGGTATGCTTTGCATCCTATTTGGAAAGCCCATGTAGAATTGTAGCGAGGGTCGCCAACGGTTTTATTCTTGTAGAGGTTGGCGAGACCATAGTAATGTCGCACCTCTGCTGTTATTCCGAGCAAGTTGTTCAAGCGGTATTCAAGACCAGCTCCTGCTGTAAGTCCGTAATCGAAACGGTTGTCGCGCAAGGAATTGAAGTCTACATCTGTTTCGAAGTATACTTGGTTGGTTTGAGAAAGATAGTCTGTAGGGTTTGTGTCTCTTTCATCGAGATTTGCAGTTTTTCCCTTTATGCTTGACGATAGCCAGTAGCCAATATACCCACCACCATTCACGAAGCCCTTCAGACGTTCACCACCAAATGAGAACTGAGCAACAAGTGGTAGGGAAGCAAAAGAGTTAGTCGTTTTGTCGTACAATCCTTTGAAAAATCCGCTACGAGTCTTCTCGTAGTTTTTCTGTATGTACATAACATCTGCCCTAAGAGCGAACCATTCGTTGAAGGAGTAAGCTACTGGCACCCCAAATGTTATACCACCACGATTCCCGTAGTTCAAATCGTAAGCATAGCGAGTGTCTGTGGACAACGTGTTCAGAGCGTATCCTGCAGTCACTCCCACCTGCCATTGTGCTTTTACAGAAGCCGCAAAAGCTATTATGCAGGCAAATAAAAGTAGAGTCTTTTTCATAAATGAAGTTATATAAATAATATAATATTTGCAATATTTAGTGCAAAATTACAAAAAAAAACACATATTTCGAAATATAAAACAAAAAAAATGCTATAAAACGGGAAAAATTTTTACAGATTGAGCAAAAGTTTTACAGATTGAGTAAGTTTCTCAGATTAATCAAAGAATTGTAAGGTTAAAAGAATGGGGGTGTGGGGCGTTTGAAAACCTGTGTCTTAAAGATGTTTCTTAAAGAATTGCAGTGTGCGCTCCTGCGCTTTCTTGTAGCAGCTATGAGGAACAGGCCATATCTCTGTTTCAAGTTTTTCTGAAACATTCTGTGAGTTCCAGACGTTGTGCATGATGTCGAATGCTTTTTTTACTCCAGGCACGGGGAACAGCTTATCCTGCTCTCCATTTATGAATAGCATCGCGTTAGGGCATGCAATGCTTGCTATGTGAGGATAGTCCATCCAACGACGAAGACCAGGATAGCAGTTTGCAAATCCTCCGTTCTCTGTACGTTTATATTTAAACGAGAGCTGTTCATCAGAAGTAACCATCCAGCAGACTGCCACTCCAGCCTTTATTCTCTCACAAAGGGCAGAGAGCATCCAAGCTCTATATCCGCCCATGGAGAATCCCATGCATCCAATGCGTTCCTTATCCACCTCAGGAAGAGTGGCAAGAAATTCTGTGGCAGCAATATCATCATAGGTCATATATGCTGATAGATTTATTCCGTACATCATCATGTTTCCAGCAATCATATCATAGCGGTCACGACGAGCACCCTCTTTCTGTCCACGCTCACCCCACATAGGAGCATCTGTAGAGAGAACAACATATCCGTTTTTTGCAAGGTAGTCACCAACGTATTGTCCTTCGTAAAGTCCAGACACCCAGTTGTCTGCATCCTTCAAGACTTCCAAATCTTCTTCGTTCTCTTTGCCAGAGCCATCTTTTGTAACAATAGGTCGAATCATCTTCTCCTTACCTATATATAGATGTGCTCCATGGTCGTGGAGGCAGTTAACAGCAGGAAACGGTCCCTTCCCGTCAGGAACGAGTAGCAATGCCGGAACAGTATAGTAGTCAGACAATCTCACCTCAATTTTCTTCACCTTATATCCCTCCCTTTGCTCCTCGGCAAGAATCTTCACATCGTAGTTAGAGGCTGGAGGTGGAGGGGTGAGCATACATTCAAACACCTTCTCTCGAGCCGTTTTCCTCCAGAGCTGAAAATCCTTTATCTCACTGTTGCCCCATGCGAGTGGGAACGTCCAGTCTGCCATGATTTTTTCTGCATAAGCAGGTAGATTTCTTTCAAACTCGTATTTCTCCCTTTTCTGAGAAGCATTTTTCTCCTGGGAGAAGGAAACAAATGGGAAAGCGATGAGGGCTGTAAAGAGCAGAATGAACTTTTTCATATCGAATGTTGTGTTTATGATTTTGATGTAAGGTTGGCAGAGCAAGGACCATAAAAAAATAATCCTGCTCACCTTAATATTGTTTATATGTGTTGACTTCCTTTTTTGCGTTATTTTCTTCCATATTTCTTCTTGTTAGACTTCTTCCCCTGTTCCGAATCGTCTTTCTTGTTCAGTTCAGGATATGCAATACGAGTGTGGTAGATAGCCTTCAGACGCTCTATCAACACATCCTTTGCCACTTGAATATCTCGGAACGTGATAGGACAATCGTGGAAGAACCCTTGCTGCACCTGACCGTCTATGAGTCTGTTTACGAGAGAAGAGATAGACTCCTCTGTATATTCTTTCAGAGAACGGCTCGCTGCTTCCACAGTGTCTGCCATCATGAGAATAGCCTGCTCTGTGGTGAACGGATTCGGTCCTGGATATGTAAAGAGTTCCTCGTCAACCTCCTCGTCAGGATGGTTGTTCTTATACTGCACGTAGAAGAACTTCACCATTCCAGCTCCGTGGTGAGTGCGAATAAAGTCCAGAATCTGAGTAGGGAGATTCTCTTTCTCCGCCATACGGAGACCCTCAGTGACATGACTGATAACCACCTGTGCACTCTCCGTCTCCGAGATTCTGTTGTGAGGATTTATGCCCACCTGATTCTCTGTAAAGAAGACGGGATGCCTCATTTTTCCGATGTCGTGATACAAAGCACCCACACGCACAAGCAAGGACTTCGCTCCAATCTTTGAAGCAATCTCTGCAGCAAGGTTTCCCACTGTTATTGAATGCTGGAACGTTCCTGGAGCCACCTCAGAGAGTCTTCTCAGCAATGCCTTGTTTGTATCAGAAAGCTCAAAGAGTGTTACTGCCGATACGAATCCGAACATTTTCTCCACGACAAACATCAGTGGGTATGCCAAGAGTAGGAGTACGGCACTGGCAATGAAATGGTATATCATCTGAGTGTCGAAGTCCTGCATGCTTTGCATAGCAATAAGCTGAAGTGCGAAATATGTCAAGCACTGTATTCCCGAAACCGTTATTGCAGCAATGAAAATCTGTGAACGTCGTGCAAGTTCTCGGAGAGTATAAATAGCCACCAGTCCTCCAGTCAGCTCTATAACGATAAAGTCGAATTGCTTCTGAACTGCCAGTGCGCATATCATGACGAGAGAGACATGAGTCAAGAATGCCGTTCTTGAATCCATGAACACTCTCACGAACATCGGCACCATACATATTGGCAAGACATACACGGTGAAGAACCTGTGCTGAATGATGAACGATACGAGTATCGGCATTAGCGTTATGAGAATATAAAGCATAGAGTACGAACGCCGATAGTCGAAATAATCTCGTCGATAGAGAAGCAGATAGAGAGTGAAGAGCAAGATAATGATGAAGACATAGAGAGCCTGTCCGCCATAAGTGGTGGCTAGCTCAAGTTGCGAGGCAGTACGCTGCTCTTGACTTTTCACATAAGCCTTTATGGCAGCATCTGCTTTTTCACCCACAACCTCTCCTCGGTCAATAATCTTCTGTCCAGCAAGAATCATTCCCGAAGCAACTGGAATACTGCTAATAAGGTCATCGCGCTCCATCTCAGAGCGTTGCTCATCGTAGATGATGTTTGGCTCGAGGAATTCGTTGATGTTACATTTCACTAACTCATTGCGATGAGCATGAACAAAAGGATCGTTGAAAATCCATTCGTATGCCGTCACTGGAGTGAAGAAATTCCGGATGTATTGGCTGACAGCCGTATTCCCGCTCACAAGACGTATGGAGAGAGTGGAATCGGTTATTGCCTTTCTGCCCTCTTCGGTGGAGATAATTCCACGGTCGTATGCAAGACGAATCTTCTTTGATATATATGCAGCATATCTGCTGGAGAGCCCAGAAGTCCCCCTCGCAAATTTCTCTGTAAAGCGTTCGAGCGCCTTCTCCCTAACAACAGCAGAAAAATTATAGTATGGTTCGAAATTTGCCAGTATAGAGTCTCGCTCCGCTTTCAACACCTCGTCACTTTTATAGATAGGTGTTTCGTATTTCACAATAAGTGGGTCATGAGTCCACGGATGATTTATTTCATATTCGTAATGTATCACATCACCCTGTGGCAGTAGCACAACAATCACTGCCGTTGTAACCACCACGAGCCAAAAGCGTTTTAACACTTCACGCCATAATTCTGCCTTTTGAATGTATGATTTTGCCATGATATTTGTCAATGTTTGATATTTCGATGCGAAAATACTAAAAAAAATTCGGTTATATATAATAAATGTATTAATTTTGCAGAAAATTCACAAAAAAATATCATTATCCAGCCTCAAAACCCCTTTTGAGGCATCAGAAAAAGCAAAATATGGACAGAAAAGTTAGGGTGCGCTTTGCACCATCCCCAACTGGTGCCCTTCATATCGGAGGAGTGAGGACGGCACTGTACAATTACCTCTTTGCCAAGCAACATGGAGGCGATTTGGTTTTCCGCATTGAGGATACCGATTCAAACCGTTTCGTTCCTGGAGCAGAGGAGTATATCATTGAATCATTCCGTTGGTTAGGCATAAAGTTCGACGAAGGAGTAAGCTTCGGTGGCAACCATGGTCCTTACCGTCAGTCAGAGCGCAGAGACATCTACAAGCAATATGTCCAGCAGCTCCTAGACGCAGGAAAGGCATATATTGCCTTCGATACTCCAGAAGAGCTTGAGGCAAAGCGTCAGGAGATAGAGAATTTCCAGTATGACGCAAAGACTCGCCTTCTTATGCGTAATTCCCTCACCCTTTCCAAGGAAGAGGTTGATGCGCTTATCAATGACGGCAACCAGTATGTTGTAAGATTCAAGATAGAACCAGGAAGAGACGTAATTGTTGACGATATCATACGTGGCGAGGTAAAGATCAAGAGCGACATTCTTGACGATAAGGTTCTCTACAAGAGTGCCGATGAACTTCCTACATATCATCTTGCAAATATCGTAGATGACCATCTCATGGAAATCACCCATGTCATCCGCGGTGAGGAGTGGCTTCCTTCTGCACCATTGCATGTGCTTCTCTATGAAGCATTCGGTTGGGCAGACACCATGCCTCGCTTCGCTCACCTCCCACTCCTTCTTAAACCAGAGGGCAAGGGAAAACTGTCGAAGCGAGATGGCGACCGTCTTGGATTCCCTGTATTCCCTCTTGAGTGGCACGATCCAAAAACCGGAGAGGTGTCTTCCGGATACCGTGAGTCAGGCTATTTCCCAGAGGCTGTTGTGAACTTCCTTGCGTTGCTTGGCTGGAATCCAGGTATTGAGCAGGAGGTCTTTACCCTCAACGAGCTTGTGAAACTCTTCAATCTCGAGAAATGCTCTAAGGCGGGAGCGAAGTTTGACTATAAGAAATGCCAGTGGTTCAATCATGCTTATATCCTACAGAAGTCAGCAGAGGAGATTGCAGCTCTTTTTGCCCCTTCTGTAGCAAACAATGGTGTTGAGGAGTCTTTGGAGCGTATCACGGAGGTTGTGCGTATGATGAAAGATCGTGTTACGTTTGTTTCTGAACTATGGCCTCTCTGTTCTTTCTTCTTCATTGCTCCTATCTCTTACGATGAGAAGACTGTCAAGAAGCGCTGGAAGACTTATTCTCCACAACAGATGAGTGAACTCCGTGACCTGCTCTCTTCACTTGACGACTTCAGCATTGAGGCTCAGGAGAAGGCGGTAATGTCATGGATAGAAGAGAAGGAATACAAGCTTGGAGATGTCATGAATGCTTTCCGTCTCTGTCTTGTTGGAGAGGGCAAGGGTCCTGGAATGTTCGATATCTCTGCATTCCTCGGTAAGGAAGAAACCCTCCGTCGTCTTGATTCTGCTTTGAAGGTATTGCCTAACGAACAATAAGTCCGTTATGTACAATATTGCTATTTCCATATATCTCATAGGTGTTGCCGTCCTGAGCATCTTCGACAAGAAAGTCCGGAAGATGTGGCAGGGCGAGCGGCGAGCTATCTCTGAGGTAAAGAAGAAGCTTGACCCGAACGCAAAGTATGTCTGGGTGCATGCCGCTTCGCTTGGAGAGTTTGAGCAAGGGCGTCCCATAATGGAGAAAATCAAGGAGAAGCACCCGGAGATGAAAATTCTCCTAACGTTCTTCTCTCCCTCTGGTTATGAGGTGCGTAAAAACTATGAAGGTGCAGACATCGTCTGCTACCTTCCTCTTGACACTTACCGCAATGCTCACCGTTTCCTCAATGTCATACATCCAGTTAGTGCACTGTTCATAAAATATGAGTTTTGGTATAACTACCTCCATATTCTAAAGCGCAGGAATATTCCTGTCTATAGCGTGTCGAGCATCTTCCGCCCAAAGCAGATCTTCTTCAGATGGTACGGAAAGCATTATGCTAATGTGCTGAAGTGCTTCGAACATTTCTTCGTGCAGAACGAGGCGAGCAAGGAGTTGCTGCATGGGATAGGCATAGAGAATGTAACGGTTACTGGAGATACACGCTTCGACCGCGTCCTTGCCATTGCAGAGCAGGCGAAGGATCTTCCCCTTGTGGAGCGTTTCTGCGGAGGGAAACAAACGTTTATTGCAGGAAGTTCTTGGCAGCCAGACGAGGAAATCTTTATACCTTATTTAAATAAGAGAAAAGACTGGCAGCTTGTTATTGCCCCTCATGTCATTGCTCCTTCACATCTCGAGCAGATAGAACGTCTCCTTTCTGAAAATGGTAGGAGGGCGGTTAGATATTCAGCACTCACAGAAGGCAAGGCAAAGCCTGAGGGATTTGATGCGCTTATCATAGATTGCTTCGGGCTGCTCTCGTCCATCTACCGCTATGCCGATATCACTTATGTCGGTGGAGGATTTGGAGTGGGCATTCATAATCTCCTTGAGGCTGCTGTATGGAGCAAACCAGTGGTCTTTGGCCCTAATAATGCTCGTTTCCAGGAGGCACAAGATCTGAAGGCATGTGGAGGAGGATTGGAAATAACAGACGCTCTTTCCTTCGCTTCTGTCATGAACTCTCTCCTTGACAAAAAGGAATATCTTGAAGATTGTGGCAATTCCGCTGGAGGATATGTGAAAAAGAAGGCAGGAGCAACAAAAGCCATCATTCAAGCCTTGGGGCTTTAAAAAGAAGAAACATAGACAGCAAGTAGTTGGTCATAACTAAGATATAAGGTAATCATATCTGAGACATATCGGATATGTTTACCTTATATGTGTTTTATTAGGGAAAAATATATCTAACAATAATGATAGAGTGAGGTGACAAATAACAGCATATAAGTAGGTGTGCAAAATTATTTTTATAATCCTTGCATCGCCTACTGCGCATTATCAGCAAGTGACAACAGTCGAGTAGGAGTCGCTACACTCCTTTATGTCACATACTGATTCTACATCACCAATCAATACAATCATTATAAAAATAATTTTGCACACCTACTTAGAGTGAGGTGACAAATAACAGCATATATGAAAAAAAAGACGATGACTGAGATTGGCAATAAGTGTTGAATGCTGGCTTATAGACATGGGTAGAGAGGTGGAAGAATTATGTGAAATAGTGGATAAAGTTGTGATTTAGTTAAAAAAAACTTGATTAATTTGCAGGAAAATGAATTTTTGCTTACCTTTGTGGCGAAAAAAAGAAAAACTGTAACTATTGGGGTGTAATCTCTATAAAAGAAATAGGCCGATTATCCTCTACATGAATCTATTCTAACTACTTAAATCATATTATGAAAAAATCTTTACTCTTGCTATTTGCACTGCTTTCAGTGGGAAATATAATGGCACAGTTTGAATCAGCACCAGCCTTTCCTGGAGCAGAAGGTCACGGACGCTATACTCAAGGCGGACGAGGAGGAGAGGTGTATCATGTTACAAAGCTAACAGATGACGGAACAGAAGGAACTTTCCGAAAGGCATGTGAGAAATCTGGAAAACGCACTATTGTATTCGATGTCTCTGGAACCATTTACCTTACAAAGGAACTGAAATTAAAGAAAGGGGATGTCTCCATTCTTGGACAGACAGCTCCTGGCGATGGTATCTGCATAGCCGACTATCCTTTTGTTATCTCTGCTGATAACGTCATCATCCGCTATCTCCGTTTCCGTCTTGGTAACAGAAATGTCAGCAAGCATGAAGGAGATGGACTTGGTGGAATGGATAGAAAGAATATCATTATTGACCATTGTTCCGTTTCTTGGAGTGTGGACGAATGCATTTCCGTTTATGGCTCAAAGGATATCAGTGTGCAATGGTGTATAGCCGACCAAAGTATGGTTAACTGTGGACATAGCAAGGGGGAGCATGGCTATGGAGGAAACTGGGGTGGCTCAGGGGCTTCTTACCATCATAACCTCATTGCTCATCATACTTCTCGAACCCCACGCCTTGGCCCTCGACCTAGTACTCAGACAGACGAGCGCATGGACTTGCGAAACAATGTCATCTATAACTGGGGCGGAGAGGGCTGCTATGGCGGTGAAGGTATGAACGTGAATATCGTGAACAACTATTACAAACCAGGACCTGGAACTAAATCGGGAACAAAGGGCATGAGAATTGCTTCTGTGGGAATCCGTACGACAAAATATACTCATCACGGTACAGACAAAGTGAACGATTGGGACAAGATGTGGCATGTCTGGGGAGACTACTATGTTGATGGAAATGTCAACACGAAGTATCCAGAGGTTACAAACGACAACTGGACATACGGCATGTACAACCAGATTGACAACAGTAAGGTTGACAACACCTTTACCCAGGAAACTAAGGATACCATGCGCATAAATGCCCCTATCGCCTATGGATATGTCACCACTCATAAGGCAGAGACTGCCTACGAGAAGGTCTTGGCATATGTAGGAGCATCTCATAAGCGCGACTCTCATGATGAGTTTATCATCAATGATGTGAAAACAGGAACGGCAAAATATACTGGAAGTGGAAATAGTGCTGGATTCATCAATTCTCAGGAAGATGCAGGTGGATGGCCAGATCTTCTATCTACTGAAGCTCCAACGGATACCGATGGTGACGGAATGCCAGACGAATGGGAAAAGACATACGGTCTTAATCCAGAAGATGCATCCGACCGAAATGGCTATTCGCTTGACAGTAAAGGATATTATACCAACCTTGAGGTTTACTGCAATTCCTTGGTTGAGGAGCAGATAAAAGGCCAGCGTGCAGATGCCTTGACGGAGGTAGAGGGATATTTCGAAGAGTATTTCCCTACTCCGACACCTTCAGGAATAGCTGATGTTACAATTGACTCTTCTCGTGGGAAAGATATTTCTTATAACCTTCAAGGTCAGCGCGTAAATGGTAGTCATAAGGGAATTGTAATTCGTAATAATCGAAAATTCTTCCAATAGAAATATTGATTAGCAACCTTCATAAATGTGTAATTTATGGAGGTTTGACATCCACTGTAAACAAAAAAAAGAAATACACAATGAAGAAGTTTTTTTCATTGCTCGTTGCCTTCACAATGGCAATAGCAGCACAAGCACAATTAGAGAAAGCTCCTGCATTCCCTGGAGCAGAAGGTCACGGACGTTTTGTAACTGGCGGTCGTGGAGGTTCTGTTGTCAGAGTAACAAATCTTAACGATGATGGTCCTGGGTCGTTGCGCTATGCAGTAAGCGGGAATTCCAGAAAGATAGTTGTTTTTGACGTAGCAGGTGTCATTGCTCTGTCAAAAGATTTGGCAATTGGAGACAATACTACCATCCTTGGACAGACAGCTCCTGCTCCTGGCATTACAGTAAGATACTATACTGTTGAACCTGGTGGAAATAATATTATAAGGTTTGTACGCTTCCGCCGTGGAGAGGAAAAGAATGTTAACGATGGAGCAGATGCTATATGGCGGCGCCAGAAAACTGGCATCATTCTCGACCATTGCTCTTTCTCTTGGAGCATTGACGAGGTGGCATCGTTCTACGACAATAACAACTTCACCATGCAGTGGTGTACCGTGGCTGAGAGCCTTCTGAATGCTGGTCACGACAAGGGTGCTCACGGGTATGGTGGCATCTGGGGCGGAAAACTTGCTTCTTTCCATCATAACATGATTGCTCATGTGGCTAACCGTTCTCCTCGTTTCAATGGAGCTCGCTACAAATGGACGGGCTATACCTCTAACTACGATTATAAAACCTACAATTGGAAGAATACCGTTGAGGCTGAGAATGTTGATTTCAGAAACTGTGTGATCTACAACGCCCAGGGCGGATGCTATGGAGGTCCTGGTGGTGGTCAGATAAACATTGTGAACAACTACTACAAGGCTGGACCTTCAGGAAAGAGCAATCAGGAGCGCGTGACAACAATTACTGTAGGCGCACCTGGAAACGGTGCAACGGGCGACATGGTAGGCATGACGAGCCGTTACTACATGAATGGAAATACTACCGAAAAGGCAGATGGTACAAAGAAGGAAAACCGCGACTGGAATGGAATCTCTTACGATAGTGGTCTTCTTTCTCAAGATGGCACTTACTGGAGTCAGGATGAGTCAAACTACTATACTACTGTTGAGCATAAGACCATCGGAGGGAAACAGTATGTGGACATAAAGATGACGGAGCCTTGCCCTACTGGATTCGTGACAACACATTCTGCTGCTAAGGCTTACGAAAAGGTGCTGCAGTATGTTGGTGCTTCACTCCATCGTGATGTCGTTGATGAAAGATATGTCACAGAGGCAACAACCGGTACTGCGACATACACTGGTAGTGTGTCTAAGACAAAAGGTCTTATTGACCGTGTTAGCGACTGTGAAGGGTACACAGAGAATACATTCGGTGAAGGAAAGCATCCGGAAGGCTTTGACACAGATGGTGATGGCATCCCCGATGATTGGGAGAAACAGTATGGCCTGAACCCTAAAGATGCCTCTGATGCTGCAAAGATCACGCTCGATGAGAAGGGATTCTATACCAATATCGAACTCTATGCCAATTCTCTTGTAGAGGAAATCATGAAAGGCGGGGTAACAGACGCTACCTCTACTTTTGAAGAATACTATCCGGTGTTGAAAGAAGGTGGCAATCCTGGCGGGGGCGACAATCCTGGTGGGGGCGACAATCCTGGTGGTGAGGTGACAGAAAAAACTGAGATGAAGGGATATTCATACCCAGACGATGCCTCTGACGCAAACTCCATCACCTTTGAAGATGGTGCTGTTCTTACAATTACAGGAAATGCTTCAAAGAACATCTCTAAGGGAAAGGAAATCACTGTTGACGGAGTGACGCGAATGAGTTTGAAACTCTCCAACGGTGCAGAGAATACTTTCGTTGCTCCTGAAGGAAAGACAATCGCAAAGGTTACCTTCTACAGCTATATCAACAAGGATGAAGGCTCTACCGACCGCACCAGCTTCTGGGGAAATATCGATGGCACTGTCTATACTGCTGAAAACGCTCAGATTCTCAAGAGCTATAAAGATGGAGAGAATCCTGACATCGTCTCTTTCGATATCAACAACAAGAGCCAGTTCACATTCACCAATTCTGGCGACCAGCTCTGCTATGTTATGGATATAACCTATGTCACTACCTCAGGAATTGAGAATGTCACTGTAGATGATAGCCACCGTTACGGCGATCGCGTATATAATCTTCAGGGGCAGAGGGTTAATGCCAACCACAAGGGCATTGTTATCCAGAAACGTCAGAAGCGCATAGTAAAATAAGCACATCGAATACGTGCATAAAAAATACCGTATAATAAATGCTCATCGAATACGTGCTTAGCATACTTCATTAAACCGATATCTTATTAAGCGATATATTTTATTTTTTGAATTACGGAATAATTCCCCATGAATTGCTTCGACATTCGTCAACAGCAATTTTGTGGGGGTTATTTTTGTATCTACTCACCACCCGTATTTGCTATCATAATCCCTGCAAAGTTAGTGATATCAAAATTTATGAAAAATAGCAGCATAATGAAAATAAATGCCCAAAAACTTGCAGGTTGCATACAAAATGCATATCTTTGCACCACCAAAGGGAAATGACTCAGGCTCCCCGCTGTCTATTGTTATGCTAACCGATTGCCCGCATGTCTTGACTATGAAACCAACATCGCAGGTATGAGAAACAGTCGTACGTTATAAACTCATTTGCAATGAGATTACATTTACTAACTAATACAAAAAAAATGAAGAAAAGACCTCTACTTTCAACTCTGATTCTTGCTGCAGTTGCCAATGCATCTGCACAGAACCCTATTATCAGTGCAATCTACACTCCCGATCCAGCTCCTTACGTCCATGGCGAAAAGGTCTATCTCTTTGTCGATCATGATGAAGATGATGCACTATATTTCAAAATGAAAGACTGGCTCGTATTTGAGACAGAAGATATGGTCAACTGGACATATCTCGGAGCTCAGGTTTCGACCTCTACCTTCGAATGGGCAAAACAGGGTGACCGCGCATGGGCTGCACAAGCAGTGGAACGAAATGGCAAATGGTACTGGTATCTGTGCTGCAACACTGCAGAAGGCAAGGATGCTCTTGCCGTAGCTGTGGCAGACAAGCCAACAGGGCCGTGGGTAGATGCCATTGGCGGTCCTCTTGCCGTTGGTCACGGCTTCATCGATCCAACAATCTTCATTGATGACGATGGTACACCTTATCTCTTCTGGGGCAACAAAGGTTTTTGGTATGGCGAACTCAATGATGATATGATATCGTTCAAGAACGGATATGCCGAGGTTCCTGGCTATACGGATCCAAAGAGTTTCGGTGAGTTGCAGTCGAAGATGGATTGGAGTATAGGCAAGGAGCGCATGATGACACAGTATGAGGAAGGTCCGTGGGTGACCAAGCGAGGCGACATCTATTATGCTGTCTATCCTGCTGGTGGAGTTCCTGAATACATGGCTTATTCAACAGCACCTTCCGTACATGGCCCATGGACTTTCCGCGGACGCATTATGGACGAAGCTGAAAACAGCTTTACGATTCATGGCGGAAACATACATTTCAAGGGTCACGATTATATGTTCTACCATAATGGTATGCTTCCAAATGGTGATGGCTTCCGTCGTTCGACTGCCATTGAGGAGTTCACGTTCAATGCTGATGGCACCATTCCGTTCATCCCATTCACAAAGGAGGGTGTGAAACCTCTTGGTACCATCAATCCTTATGCCGAGGTTCAGGCAGAGACCATGTCTTCAAGTTGGGGTGTGAAGCTCGACCGCCTTCCAGGTGAAAAGCACTATGTCACATCAATTCATAATGGTGATTGGATCAAGGTTCGCAATGTCAATTTTGGCTCTGATGCACCAACACTTGCTACTATTAAGTTGCTCAATTTCAAGAGTGAAGGTGTTGTAGAACTATATGTCGATCGACTTGGAGGAAGTCCATTTGTCACCTTTACGGTAAACAATGGTGACAAAGAGGTGAAGGCACCAGTCGTCAAAGGTCCTACTGGCATTCACGATGTCTATCTCTTCTTCAGAGGTGGAGATAGCGAACTGTTCGACATCGACTGGTGGAAAATTCACCCTTGAGTTTAAGGCAACAGTGGTGATTGAAGATCTCAGAGAGTAGCCACTGGTTGAGTTCGATGTTTATAGCATGATTGCGCAAATCACTCCTCTCAGCTCACTACGTGGAAGCACGAGCTATTCAGGAAGCGGGCGGGAATAGAACTGGTTATCGGGCACTGCAAGAGCGACCATCGTCTAGGACGGAACTTCTACAAGGGCCTTTTCGGAGACTCTATAAATGTCATGCTCGCTGCTGCCGCATATAACCTCAAAAGAGCCATGAGGCTCTTTTTGTGCCTTTTCAAATGGATCATTAGGAGGCTTATGACAGAGGGACAATGGTCGGTTATCACATATAATGCATTCACATGCGCGCATGGGCGAGGTTTTTAAGGCTCGACTAGTTATCGGTGCAACAGACAAACTATATGTAGGTGGATAAAACAGCTGACACATACTCTCTTCGATAGGTCTTCGATAGGTCTTCGATAGGTCTTCGATAGAACTTCGCTTTATCTTCGCTTTACCTTCGATAGAACTTCGCTTTATCTTCGCTTTACCTTCGATAGAACTTCGCTTTACCTTCGCTTTACCTTCGATAGAACTTCGCTTTACCTTCGATAGAACTTCGCTTTAACATCGATTGGAAAGCAAAGAAG
>SAMEA3663036__coassemble_477_pt1 | contig 18823 bp, 14 predicted proteins | sample SAMEA3663036__metabat2_high_PE_014 | metagenome-assembled genome bin SAMEA3663036 (sample SAMEA3663036) | pig gut metagenome | biome: pig gut; feature: pig-associated habitat; material: faeces | place: France | collected 2012
TGCATCACCAATCAATACAATCATTATAAAAATAATTTTGCACACCTACTTATACGAAAACTATATCGATATTTTTTACTCTTATAAGAATTATACCGCAGAAGTGCAGAAAAAAGATGTTTTATTTGCAACCGGCGGATTTTGTGATTGAAAGAGAAATCATTGCTAACAGGTGAAGATGAGTAAAAAAGTGCTTTGAAACCATTCATATCAGCCTGAAACGGTTAAAAAAACATGCTTTCTGAAGATTTCAGAAAAATAATCAGAGAAAATAAACTTTATGTCCATAATATTTTGTAATTTTGCAGTCATGAACAGAAAAAGAGAAGATTATGAAATAATGGCACCCGTAGGCTCCAGAGAGTCACTGGCAGCAGCTATAAAGGCAGGAGCAGGCTCCGTATACTTCGGTATAGGGCAGTTGAACATGCGTGCTCATTCCGCAAGTACGTTCACAATAGACGACCTTCGCGAGATTGCAGCCACTTGTCAGGAACATGGAATAAAATCTTACCTCACGGTGAACACCGTAATCTATGGAGAAGACCTTGAGACAATGAGACATATCGTCAATGCAGCAAAAGAGGCTAATATCTCCGCCATTATTGCAAGTGATGTGGCTGTGATGACCTACGCACGAAGCATAGGACAGGAGATTCACCTCTCCACTCAGCTGAACATCTCAAACATCGAGGCAGTGAAGTTCTATGCTCAGTTTGCAGATGTTGTGGTGCTCGCCAGAGAATTGAACATGGCGCAAGTGGCTGAAATCTATCGAGGCATTCAAGAACAGAACATCTGTGGACCTTCAGGAGAGCCTTTACGAATAGAGATGTTCTGTCATGGAGCCTTGTGTATGGCAATCTCCGGAAAATGCTACCTCTCTCTGCATCATGCCAATCGTTCTGCTAACCGAGGAGAATGTGTTCAGATATGCCGTAGGGGATATCGTGTTGAAGACATTGAATCGGGCACGGAGTTGGAGATAGACAATAAGTATATCATGTCTCCGAAAGACTTGAAGACGATTCGCTTTATCGACAAGATGATGGAGTCGGGAGTGAGGGTATTCAAAATAGAAGGTAGAGCGAGAGGAGCGGAATATGTAGATACGGTGGTGAGATGTTACGATGAAGCCATCTCGTCAGTTCTTGACGGCTCCTTCTCTCAAGAGAAGAAAGATGCTTGGGACGAACGACTCAGCAGAGTCTTCAACCGCGGATTCTGGGACGGTTACTATCAAGGACAGACCTTTGGCGAATGGAACGACTCCTACGGCTCTAAGGCAACCGAGAAGAAGGTTTATGCCGCAAAAACCATTAAGTACTTCTCAAAAATCGGTGTGGCGGAATTTCAGGTGGAGGCTCACGAGATAAAGGTTGGCGACACATTGCTAATCACTGGTCCTACAACAGGAGCTCTCCGTTTTGAATGTACAGAAATTCGTTACGACCTAAAGTGCGTCTCCTCGGCAGAGAAAGGATGGCGAATTTCCATTCCTGTTCCAGAGAAGGTTCGCCCGAGCGACAAACTGTTCGTTCTCGAAAAGGTTTAGGCAACGTTAGTCAAAAAAAATATGCACTCCTAATTATATTTTAAAGTAAGAAATAGAACTATGACAATAAACGAAATACAAGAAGAAGTGATAGAAGAGTTCCAGGACTTTGACGACTGGATGGATAAATACCAGCTGCTCATAGACCTCGGAAACGAACAGACACCATTGGAAGAGAAATACAAGACAGAAGACAATCTCATAGATGGTTGCCAAAGTCGAGTATGGCTTCAGGCGGAGATGCGAAACGGTCTCTTGCACCTTGAGGCAGAGAGTGACGCGCTGATAGTGAAAGGAATTGTGGCATTGCTGATAAGAGTTCTCAGCGACCATACTCCACAGGAGATTCTTGATGCCGACCTCTATTTCATAGAGCAGATAGGTCTGAAAGAGCATCTCTCCCCTACTCGTGCAAATGGTCTTCTCGCCATGATAAAGAAGATTCGCACGTATGCTGTGGCGTATTCACTGTAAAAAGAACGAAATTGCTTTTGGCACTTTAATAAAAAAGAGGATGTCGGTGTGCCATAGCAATCAAAATTTATTCACCATGACACCTGCTTAGCCTATGATCTGGACAGAAGAATTATGGCCGTTGGTGATACAGATTTACCTAAAGAAGCCATTGGGAATAAAGCCTCTCTATTCACGAGATATCGTTAATCTCGCACTGGAGTTGCACATCCCTCCACAGATTATTCATCGGAAGTTGTCGCTACTGAGAAGAAATCCTACTCCAACATTAAAAAGAATGATGGAGGCCTATGAGAAGAAACCTCAGTGGCTGAAAAAGGCATGCCAAGCAACACGACAGATTCAGGGCTTAGGGACAGCAGGAGAACTCTTCAGAGATGTGGAGATAAAAGAGACCTTTGAGCTCGACTTCCGCCCAGTGAATGCAGCAACGGCAATGATGATGGGTAGACCTCTATACACTCCTGTGATGCTCATAATGCTTCTGAACCTTTATTTCTGTCTCGTGCCTCAGACAATGGTTGCAGAGACTCCAGAGGTGAAAGAGCTTGCCTCACTCTTAGAAATTGAGCCAAAGGATGTTGTAGACATTTTAGAGATCTATCAGTATTGCGACCCGTTCATAAATACTCCTGAAAGTCTTATGGACCCAATGCTTCCTCCTTGCCACAAAATCTGGGAGAAATATTCTGACGACATAGAGAAGCTTTCAGCCTTGGCGGAGCAATTGAAATATTACTGGTTGTTATAGTCTGAGGTTTTCCTCTTTAGGGTCATTACCATACATATTTTTTATATTTCCACACCGAAAAAAATTCTGTAGCAGAGAAAAAAACGTCATGTCACAGAAACAGATAAACATACAGGAACAAAAGCAGATACAGCAACAGAACCTTACACCTCTGCAACTGCAGGTTGTGAAAATGCTGGAGATGCCACTTGCTCAGATAGAAGACCATATAGAGAAGGAAATAGATGTGAACCCTTCTCTTGAGGCTGAATATCAGCAAGATGCAGAAAATTTCGATGCCTACGACAATCGTCCACAGACAGAGGAAAGGGAACTTCGACAAGACGCTCTGACAGACGCTCTGGAGCGTATCGGACAGGACGACCGTATGGACACAACTCCTTTCTCTGACGACTATATCCCAACTCTTTCCGCTCCTGAATATCAGAATGCCCTTGAGCCGAATGCATTGACAACATTCATGGATAGCCTCTACGAGCAGATGAGAATGGAAGAGCTGTCGGATACAGAAAAGGAGATCATGGAATACCTTATCGGTTCGCTTGATGATGATGGTCTGCTGAGAAAGGATACTGCCATTATTGCTGACGAACTTGCATTCCGAGAGGGACTCTTTGTTACAGAGGAAGAGGTTGAAGACGTACTACTAAAGCTGCAGGAGTTCAATCCGGCTGGAATAGGTGCTCGAAACCTTCAGGAATGCCTCACCATTCAGATAGAGCGCATGAAGGGCACTAAGACTGCCATGATAATGTATGATGTTATCACGAAGTGTTTCAACGACTTCCTCAACAACAAATGGGACAATATCTGTCGCACTCTCTCTTTAACAAAAGCGCAAGGAGAGATTGTGCGAAAGGAAATTAGACATTCCTTAAACCCAAAACCAGGGGCTGCATTCGGAGAGAGTCAGGAGCGCTCACTGCAACAGGTTACTCCAGACTTTCTCGTGAACATCAATGATGATGGCACTATCTCCTTCGAACTGAACAACGGCAGAATTCCTATTCTTCATGTGGTGAAAAAAGACGAGGAGCTGATTGAAAAACTTCAAGGAACAAAAAACAAGGCTGAGAAGGAAGCTCTCGCATTCACTGAAGAATACGTGAATCGAGCAAAGATGTATATCGATGCCGTTCAGCAACGCAACGAGACCATGGTGCGCACGATGAAGGAAATCGTGAAGATGCAACAGAAATACTTCCTCAGTGGAGACGAAACAGACATCAAGCCTATGGTTCTAAAGGATATTGCAGAACGCTCTGGATTAGATGTCTCAACCATATCACGTGTCTCACAATCGAAATACGTGCAGACACCATGGGGAATATTCCCTTTGAAACATCTCTTCAGTGGACGATACAATATTGGAGACGGCACCTCCATCTCTACCACCGTAATAAAAAAGACCCTTCAAGAGGTAATTGCGTCTGAAGATAAGAAAAAACCACTTTCAGACGATAAACTCACTGAAATCATGGCGAAAAAAGGATATCCTATCGCGAGAAGAACAGTAACCAAGTATCGGGAACAGATGAACATCCCTTCTGCGAGACTCAGAAAGGAATAAGCTCTTTTTCTAAAAAAGGAAATTGGTTGCTTCTCCTTAATCTTCAGAAAGGAAAAAGTTCTTTTTCTAAGTGGAAATGAATTGCTTCTTCGGTAAAAAAAAATTTAGAAACAAGAAACATATAAATCAAACTAAAAATAAAAGAAACCATGTTGATTTTTGCACGCATATTGAGTATGATATTCACACCTTTCTATCTTCCCTTGGTGTGTATGGGTGCCTTGTTTCTATTCACCTACTTGAACATGCTGCCATGGCAATATAAGCTCCAGATGTTGCTCTTGACTTATTTCTTTACGATTCTGGTACCAACCGTATTGATAAGGTTCTATAGGGTCTACCACGGAAGAAAACTGTTCCATCTGAGCAAAAGAGAAAAACGTATGGTGCCGTATCTGATTTCCATACTGTCTTACCTCGTCTACTACGAGATTCTCAGATATTTCCATGTGCCGCACTTCATGGCATCAATAGGCATTGCTGCCTTGCTCATACAGATTATCTGTGCAATGATAAACATGAAGATAAAAATCTCCACACACATGGCGGCAATTGGTGGAGTGCTTGGAGGTGTGGTGGCATTCTCATTCATCATGGGATTTAATGCCTTGGGGTGGATTTCTGCCTTGATAATAATTGCAGGAATGGTGGGAACGGCAAGAATGATTCTCCGAATACATAGTCTCTCGGAAATCGTCTCTGGCTTCATAATAGGAATTCTTACCACCTTCGTGACGGTTATCTTCCTCTAACTCCGTTCTTTACCACACCATCCTAAACGAGGAAAGAAACATCGGTAAGAAAACAAATCATCGGTAAGAAAACAGAACATTAGTAAGCAAACAAAACTTATAACAACATAAAACAAAAAAAACAGAAAAAAAGACATGACTCCAATCGTATCTATTATTATGGGCAGCACAAGCGACCTGCCTATCATGGAAAAAGCAATGAAGTTTCTTGACGAACAGCAGATTCCATTTGAAGTGAATGCTCTTTCAGCTCATCGTACACCTACAGCAGTAGAGGAATACGCTCGAGAGGCTGCAGGAAGAGGAGTGAAGGTAATCATTGCTGGAGCAGGAATGGCAGCCGCTCTTCCTGGTGTAATAGCCGCTTCTACAACACTCCCAGTAATTGGAGTACCTATCAAGGGAAGCGTTCTCGATGGTGTCGATGCACTATATTCCATCCTTCAAATGCCTCCAGGAATCCCTGTAGCCACTGTGGCCATCAATGGCGCTTTGAATGCAGCCATTCTCGCAATGCAGATCATCTCTCTCTCTGACAGCGAGATAGCAACTCGTTTCGCTGACTATAAAGATTCTCTTTGTAAGAAGATAGAAAAGGCGAACAAAGACCTTAAAGAGGTAAAATACAAGTATAAGACAAACTAACCCTCCATTTTTCACACACCTGATTATGGAAAGACGACACACAACAACAACACTTGTCGGAAAGACCGCTATTGGCGGAGTGAATCCTATTCGCGTGCAGTCTATGACGACAACAAACACTAATGACACGACCGCCTGTGTTGAGCAGGCATTGCGTATCATTGAGGCTGGCGGAGAACTTGTAAGGCTCACGACACAAGGTGTTCGTGAGGCTGAGAACATGAAGAATATCTCGGAGGCGTTGAAGGCAAGGGGTGTGTATACTCCTCTTGTCGCTGACGTGCATTTCAATGCGAAGGTGGCAGATGTTGCTGCCTTGTATTGTGAGAAAGTGCGCGTGAATCCAGGAAACTACGTAGACCCTGCCCGCACCTTCAAAGCCTTGGAATATACCGATGAGGAATACTCTTCTGAGTTGAAAAAGATTGAGTCTCGCTTTGTTCCTTTTCTGAACATCTGTAAGGAGCACAACACTGCCGTTCGTATAGGTGTAAACCACGGTTCACTCTCTGACCGTATCATGTCAAGATATGGAGACACTCCAGAAGGAATTGTTGAGTCGTGTCTTGAGTTCCTTCGCATTTGCAAACGTGAGGAATTTAAGAATGTCGTTATTTCCATAAAAGCGTCAAACACAGTCGTTATGGTGCAATCTGTCAGACTCCTTGTCTCTGCCATGAACAAAGAGGATATGCACTACCCTCTGCATCTTGGAGTGACAGAAGCAGGAGAGGGTGAAGACGGAAGAATAAAATCGGCTGTGGGCATTGGAGCATTGCTTACAGAAGGTATTGGAGACACCATTCGCGTCTCGCTATCAGAAGAACCGGAGGCAGAGATTCCTGTTGCAAAGAAGTTAGTGGAATATATTGGTGAATGTGCAAAAATTCGTGAGGAGAGCGTGATAACAGACAATACTCTCACCCTTTCCTTCAGAGAGGAAAACACAGAAGACTTGCAGCTGAAAGCAGCTATGGCGGCTGGCGGATTGCTCATAGACCGAAAGGCTCATAACCTCGTTATTTACAACAACGGTATTCCTCAGCCACTCCTTGCCGATGCCATTCTTCAAGCAGCTCGCATTCGGTTCACAAAGCCAGAATTTATCTCCTGTCCTGGATGCGGAAGAACACTCTACGACCTTAAGTCAACCATTTCAAAAATCAAGGCAGCCATCTTCTCTGAGGCAGAGCACGATGAACGCTTCAAGACTCTGAAGATAGGTATTATGGGATGTATTGTGAATGGTCCAGGAGAAATGGCTGATGCCGACTTTGGTTATGTTGGAGCTGGTCCTGGTCGTGTTTCTCTCTATCGCCAGAAGGAATGTATAGAGAAGAACATCCCTACCGACCATGCTGTTGAGAAGCTCATCAACCTGATAAAAAATAGCTTGAAATAAGCAAAATAGACAAAGTTTCTTTTTAAGCAAAAACAACTTGAAAGAATCGAAAAATCGTCTTGAAACAAGTTGGTAAGAAGAAGTAACATATTAATATAAGTTAATAAAACCCACGATATATAAAATATTCGTGGGTTTTTTGTATCTTTGCATGTTCATATCTTTTAAATAAGGTGAAAACCTATTTCTATGCCTTACTTTCTGTCAGAAAAAGCAATCTTAAACAAGAAGAAAAAGCATTTTTGGACAAGAAGAAAAAGGCATAAACAGAGATTAAGAAAAAAAATAAAAACAAGAAAACAATAATGGAATACAATTTCAGAGACATTGAAAAAAAATGGCACAAAGAATGGGTTAAGAACGATACTTATAAGGTAACCCAGGACAGCGAGAAGAAGAAATTCTATGTTCTAAACATGTTCCCTTACCCTTCTGGAGCAGGACTGCATGTAGGACACCCTCTCGGATATATTGCCAGCGATATCTATGCAAGATACAAGCGCCTTCAGGGCTACAACGTGCTCAACCCAATGGGTTACGATGCCTACGGACTTCCTGCAGAGCAATACGCCATTCAGACGGGACAGCATCCAGAAACCACTACCGTACAGAATATCAACCGCTACCGCGAGCAGCTTGATAAGATTGGTTTCTGCTTCGACTGGAGCCGCGAGGTTCGCACTTGCTCTCCAGACTATTATCATTGGACTCAGTGGGCTTTCCAGAAGATGTTCAATTCTTTCTTCTGCAACAGTTGTCAAAAGGCAATGCCTATAGAGAAACTCATTGCTCACTTCGAGGAGAAAGGAACAGAAGGTCTTGACGTTGCAGAGAGCGAGCACCTCACCTTCTCTGCTGAAGAATGGAAGAACATGAGCGAAGCAGAGAAGTCGGCTACGCTCATGAACTACCGTATTGCTTTCCTTGGAGAAACCATGGTGAACTGGTGTGCCGGACTTGGCACTGTTCTTGCCAACGATGAGGTTGTTGATGGTGTCAGCATTCGTGGTGGCTTCCCGGTAGAGCAGAAAAAGATGCGCCAGTGGTGCCTTCGCGTTTCTGCTTATAGCCAGCGCCTTCTCGATGGTCTTGAGACAATCAACTGGAGCGACTCTATCAAGGAAACACAGAAGAATTGGATTGGTCGTTCTGAGGGTGCGGAGATTGTGTTCAAGGTAGCCGATTCTGATAAGGAGTTCACCATCTTCACCACTCGTGCCGACACAATGTTTGGCGTTACGTTCATGGTGCTCGCTCCAGAGAGTGAACTCGTAGATATTCTCACCACAGACTCACAACGTGCTGAGGTGGAGGAATATGTGAAGTACGTAAAGGGACGAACAGAGCGAGAGAGAATGATAGACCATAAGGTCACTGGTGTCTTCTCTGGCTCTTACGCAATAAATCCATTCACTGGAGAGAAGAACCCTATCTGGATTTCGGAATATGTGCTGGCAGGATACGGAACAGGTGCCATCATGGCGGTTCCTGCTCACGACTCACGCGACTACGCCTTTGCAAAGCACTTCAACCTTCCAATCATTCCTCTTGTGGAGGGTGCTGACGTCTCTGAGGAGTCGTATGATGCAAAGGAGGGAATCGTAACAAACTCTCCTCGTGAGGGTGTGGAGCCATATATAGATTTCTCTCTGAATGGAAAAACCATCAAGGAGGCTATTGCTGCCACAAAGAAATATGTCAAGGATCATAACCTCGGAAGAGTGAAGGTGAACTATCGCCTTCGTGATGCTATCTTCTCACGCCAGAGATACTGGGGCGAGCCTTTCCCTGTTTACTATAAGAACGGAATAGCAACAATGATTCCTGAAGAGTGCCTGCCTGTAGAACTCCCACAGGTAGACAAATTCCTACCTACCGAAACAGGAGAGCCACCACTCGGAAACGCTCAGATGTGGGCATGGAATGAGGTTGAGAAGAAAATTGTAGACAAGGCGCTCATTGACGAGAAGACCGTGTTCCCTATCGAGCTTTACACAATGCCTGGATTCGCTGGTTCTTCTGCCTACTATCTCCGCTACATGGATCCAAAGAACGACAAGGCTCTCCTTTCTGAGGAAGCTGCTGAATACTGGCAGAACGTAGACCTTTATGTAGGCGGTTCAGAGCATGCCACAGGTCATCTCATCTATTCCCGCTTCTGGAATAAGTTCCTCTTCGACCTCGAAATAAGCAAGAAGGAAGAGCCATTCCAGAAACTCGTGAACCAGGGAATGATTCAGGGTCGCTCAAACTTCGTATACCGTATTAAGGATACCAATACCTTTGTGACCCTCGACGAGAAAGACAACTACGAGACAACTCCTATACATGTTGATGTGAACATCGTCAGCAACGATATTCTCGACATAGAAGCATTCAAGGCTTGGCGACCAGAATACAACGATGCTGAATTCATTCTCGGTGCTGACGGAACATATAAATGCGGATGGGCAATAGAGAAGATGTCTAAGTCGATGTTCAACGTTGTGAATCCAGATATGATTGTTGAGAAATATGGTGCCGACACACTTCGTCTCTACGAGATGTTCCTCGGTCCGGTTGAGCAGTCAAAGCCTTGGGATACAAACGGTATCGATGGTTGCCACCGATTCTTGAAGCGCTTCTGGGGACTCTTCTACGGTCGTGACGGAGAATTCCTTCCTGCCAACCAGGCAGCAACAGCAGAGGAAGAGAAATCACTCCATAAGCTTATCAAGAAGGTTAGCAACGACATCGAGCAATTCTCTTACAACACTTCCATAGCCGCCTTCATGACAGCAGTCAATGAGTTGTCTAAATGTCGCAGCAAGGAGGTTCTGAAGACTCTTGTGGTGCTCATTGCTCCTTTTGCTCCTCACATTGCAGAAGAATTGTGGAGCCAGCTTGGCGAGAGCGGTTCTGTTTGTGATGCTCAATGGCCTTCTTGGGACGAGGAGAAGATGAAAGACTCTGAGATCACAATGCCTGTTCAGTTCTGTGGAAAGACTCGCTTCACAATCCAGCTCCCTGCTGGTGTTAGTCGCGAAGATGCAGAAAAGGCTGCTCTTGCCGATGAGCGCACCTCTCGCTATACTGACGGTAAGCAGATTGTAAAGGTTATCGTTGTTCCAGGACGAATCATCAATATCGTTGTGAAGTAATATCACACATTTCCCGATTTTTCCAGAAAAAAATAACTATCTAACAAATGCCTGTAGCCTTTCACAACCGATTGGCTTCAGGCAAATCACACAAAAAATACTATGTCTACTGCAAGGTTTGACAAAAATTTCATATTAAGGGAAGTTCGCGACTATTTCATGGTTGCAATGGCAACACTGATGTATGCATTTGCTGTAACAGCTTTCATGCTACCTTACGGACTTGCAACAGGTGGTGTGGCTGGTATCTCTGCCATCATCTTCTATGCCACTGGCTTGAAGGTGCAGATTTCTTATGCTGCCATAAACCTTACGTTCCTTGCCATGGCGGCAAAGATAGTGGGCTTACGATTCTGTCTGAAGACAATCTGGGGCTTTGGTATGATCACGTTCTGGCTTTGGGTATGCCAGATGCTGATGGAAGACCCTGTCACTCACGAACTGCCAAAACTCATTGGAGATGAGATCTTTATGGCATGTATCTTAGGAGCTATCTTTGAAGGTATCGGATTGAGCATAAGCTTCTATTACAATGGTTCTACCGGAGGAACAGATATCATTGCGGCATGTATAAACAAATACCGAGATGTCTCTCTCGGACAAATTCTCATGGTCTGCGATATACTCATCGTGTCAAGCTGTTACCTCGTGTTCCACGACATACAGCGAGTAATCTTCGGATACGTGCTCCTAATCGTTGCAGCCCTCTCTCTCGACTATACCACACGTCGTTTCCATCAGGCGGTAGAGTTCAAAATTTTCTCCAGAAACCATTCTGCCATTGCTGATGCGATAAACGCAAAGGGCTTTGGAGTCACTCTTCTCGATGGCTTCGGCTGGTATACGAAAACGTCACGAAAGGTGCTTGTCTGTATCTGTGGGAAACGCTACTCAGAAATAATCATGAGGGAGATAAAGCGCGTTGACCCAACCTGCTTCGTCTCTGTCACGAATGCTCAGAACGTATATGGAGAAGGCTTTGATGTTATGAAGACAAAGGTGAAGGGACAGAAGCCTATCATTGTCTTTGCCACAAACAATGCTAACAAGCTTCGTGAGGTGAGGGAGATTCTCAGCGACCGTTTTGAAGTGCGCTCACTGAAAGAGGTGGGATGCATGGACGACCTTCCTGAGACTCACGACACCCTCGAAGAGAACGCAATGCAGAAGGCTCGTCACATCACCCAGTACTACGGCTTCGACTGCTTCTCAGACGATACCGGTCTCGAGGTAGAAGCTCTTGGAGGTGCTCCAGGTGTCTATTCTGCACGTTATGCGAACCTTGACGACCCAGATTATTCTGACCCTCTTCTCGACAAGACAAAAGACCACGATAGCAAGGCAAACATGCGCAAGCTGCTTTATAAGCTTGAGAACGAGACAAACCGCAAGGCACAGTTCCGCACTTCGATAGCACTTATCTACAAAGGCAAGGAATACTATTTCGAAGGAATTGTAAAGGGTACGATAGCGAGAGAAGAGAAGGGCGACCATGGCTTTGGCTACGATCCTGTCTTCGTTCCTGAAGGCTACAAAGACTCATTCGCAGAACTCAGCTCTGAGGTAAAGAACAAGATTTCACACCGTGGTCAGGCAATAGAGAAATTGGCAGCATTCTTAAAAGAACAGAAATAACGCCACATCTCTTTTGCCCTACCCAAAACAATTGTCATGATAACAGCATCTATCGTAACATACAGGCATCATTTCCTCGATATAGAACCCGTATTGCGAAGTCTCTTCGCGTCTCCTGTAGACACGATATATATTATTGACCATTCCGTAGACATCATGCCCGACCTCCTTCAGGAATTGGAGGAGTTCCGGGCAAGGGTGTTTACTGGAGAACCGCTTCTGAAAGAAAAGGTAGAGAAGGGTTTGAGAATGATTTATATCCCTCACAAGAACAATGGGTATGGTGGAGGACATAATGTAGCCATCAATGAAGCAATAAAAGAAGGGAGCACATACCATCTCGTGATAAATCCAGATATATGGTTTGGACCTCGAGTGATTCCAGCACTTCTAAGGTATATGGACAGTCATGAAGATGTGGCACAGATGATGCCGAAAGTGCTATTCCCAAACGGACAGATACAACGGTTAGCGAAGTTCCTGCCTACTCCATTCAATATCTTCGGTAGAGCATTCCTTCCTCCTGCTTTGATAAAGAAGATGAACGACCGTTTCGAGATGAAGCACTCTGGTTTCACCATGACTCTGAATGTTCCTTTTCTCTCAGGATGCTTCATGTTCTTCCGTGTTTCTGCACTAAAGGAGATAAACGGCTTTGACGAGCGCTATTTCCTTTATGCGGAAGATATAGACATCACTCGTCGGCTTCACATGAAGTACAAGACCTTGTATTATCCCGACTATCCTGTCTACCACAAGTTCTCACGCGCTTCACATCATAGCATCCGACTCTTCTTTGTTCACATCATGAACTTAATCAGATACTTCAACAAATGGGGTTGGATTTACGACAAGGAGCGTCAGAAGATAAACAACCGGTTGGAAAGAGAGATTCTTGAAGGTGGAATAAAAGACTGATGCAGCACCTGCAAATTCCACACACTGAAATATTCATTCACCCAAAAAAACACAAGATAAAAACAATGAAGAAATACAGCCTTTTCTTACTCTTCTGCCTACTGCTTTCTATTGAGGCAATGGCAGATGTTGTGGGCACATGGAAAACCTACAAGAGCTATACGGAAATAGAACAGATAGAACCTTCAAACAAGGAAGTCTATGTGCTCTCCTCAGGAAGTCTGTATTCCTTTAATCCTACAGATAATTCCATTCAGACATACGACCGCACCAACTCTCTGAACAGTAATGAGATAACACATATAGCATGGTCGCAAAAAGCAAGGAAACTTCTTATCACCTATGCCGACTATAACATTGACCTTCTCACAAGCTCTGGAGAGACAACATTCATAAACGACTATGCCAACAAGCAGATTTCAGGAGACAAGACCATAAACAGCATATATATCTTCGACCGCTTCGCTTTCCTCTCAACAGGCTTTGGCGTTATAAAAATTGATGTGGAGAAGGAGTATATTGTGGATACCTACAACTTAGGATATGCCGTTGACTACTGCTATGTAGAGGGACAGTATCTCTTTGCTGCTTCTGAAGAGAAGGGAATAAGAAAAGGACTGATGACTGCCAACCTCCTCGACAAAAAAAACTGGACATTCCACACAGCCTTTTCTCCTTTGGAAAAAGGGCAATACACATACGACACTTACAGAAAATGTTATTGGGCTCCTGACTCTCAAGGCAAGCTTTCACAATACTCTTTTGCTGACGGAACATACACTCAGACAATGACGGGAGTGTGCCCTGACGGTCCGTCAACAAACCATTGCTGGCGACTCTATTGGCACGACAACCGTCTCTTTATTGCGGCTGGAAACTTCAGCTACAACTGCTATTACTACTACCCTGGGTGCGTGACAACCTTCGATGGAGAAAATTGGAGCACAATAGAGTCTCCTCAGGAAGATATTCTCGGCTACAAATATCAAGATGCAAACTGCATTGCCTTCGACCCTTCCGACAAGAACCACTATTATGTTGGAAGCATGTCGGGAATACTCGAATTCCGTGATGGGAAATTCCTTGAGGCTTACCATTACGACAACAGTACTGTCTCTGGACGATACGACCAAAAGAATAAGGAAAACCAGCTTATCTGCTCTATGACGTTTGACAATGAGAAAAATCTCTGGGCTATGAACGGATGGAATAACGTGCCTATTATCTGTAGGAAAGCAGATGGTACTTGGACAGAATATTCTCATGAAAGCAACCGCATTGAAAACCTCTATGGTGTTGACCTTCAGGGCGCTTTTGTCAGTCCTACAAACGGATATCTTTGGTTTACAAACAATTGTGCGAAGAATTCTGCCATCTTCCGCTATGACTATAAGAACGACATTCTTGAAGATTGCAAGGAGTTCTACAATCAAGATGGAACAAAGCTTGCCATTTCGTTTGCCTATTATCTCAAGGAAGACAAGAAAGGAAATATCTGGGTGGCAACAGATGTTGGTCCAATGCAGATCACTCGGGAGAGCATAAACAAAGGGGAGTTTACATTCACTCAACATAAGGTTCCGAGAAACGATGGCACAAACTATGCCGACTATCTTCTCAACAACGTCTCTTGTCGTTGCATTGCCATTGATGGGGCAAACAGAAAATGGATTGGAACAACAGGAACAGGTGTGTTTCTCATTAGTGACGACAACAACACTCAGGAGGAACATTTCACAGCCGAGAACTCTCCTCTTCTCTCAAACAATGTCTATGACATAGCCATAGACCCAAACACGGGAATTGTATACTTCGCTACCGACAAGGGACTCTGTTCCTATCAAGCGGAGAACACAACAACAAACGAGGATATGACAGACGCAAATGTCTCTGTATACCCGAATCCTGTCACTCCAGAATATACTGGCATGATAAACATCACGGGGCTCTCCATGAACTCTGACGTGAAGATAGTGTCTTCTGCTGGAGCTCTCGTGAACGAGGGTACATCTCGTGGTGGCAGCTATTCTTGGAATGGTTGCGACATGGATGGAGAGAAGGTGGCATCTGGCGTCTATATGATTCAGGTGGCGAAGGAAGATGGCAGTAAGGGAATTGTTGCAAAGGTGGCTATAATAAGATAAGAGATTATGCATGTTATTTGTTTCGACCAACCTTTTCCACCAACCTATGGGGGCGCGATAGATGTTTTCTATCGGATAAAGGCTCTTCATGAAGCGGGCATTCCTCTTACACTGCATATCTTTCTCTATCACGACCGTAAACCGCAAAAAGAAATGGAGACTTTGGCAGAGAGGGTGTTCTACTATAAACGGAACCTTGGCATTCGCCAGAATCTCTCTTTGAAGCCGTATATTGTGGAGAGTAGAAACAATGCTGAAATGCTTGAGAATCTGTGTCTTGACAACGAGCCTATTCTCTTTGAAGGCTTGCACACCACATTCCTTCTCGACAACAATCGTCTTCGTGGAAGAAAGAAAATCGTTCGCATGCACAACATCGAGCATAGCTATTTCCTTGCATTAGCAAAGAATAAACTCTTTTCTCTGAAAAGTCCTTATTATATTGTGGAGAGCATGAAACTGAGATTCTACGAAAAGGTTCTTCGTCACGCTTCTCTAATTCTCCCCATCTCCACAGAAGACTGTAAAGAGCTGAAAAAGAGATATCCGCACAATGAGGTTAGGCTGATGGATTGCTTCTTCGATAACACTCCAACCAGGAAAGACGATAATAGCAGAATCGTTTCAGCGAATTATATTCTCTATCACGGAAATCTTGCCTTGGCAGAGAATATTCGGGCAGCAAAATATATCATCTCGCATTCTGAGAAAATTGTTCCTGAAGGATGGAAACTGGTGATTGCGGGCAGAAAACCAGATAAGGCTCTTTTCGCTTTGGCAAAATGGAAGGGAAATATCGATATTCTCTCTAATCCTTCTCCAGAAGAACTTGAGAATCTCTTGGCAAACGCTCACATAAACCTTCTCGTTACTTTCCAGAAAACAGGAGTGAAGCTGAAACTCCTGAACACGTTGGCAAAATCTTATGGCTTCTGCATCGTGAACAGCAATATGCTTTACGGCACTCCTCTAAAACCGCTCTGTCATGAAGCAAACACTCCACAGGAAATCAGAAAAACAATAGAGATTCTTGCAAAAAAGACAATAAAAGAGGAAGAATATTTCGAACGGCAGGAGAAACTGAAAAACTTCGGGTTTAATGACATAAGTCCAATTCTGTCTTTTATATCTGAATGAAACAGTCTGTTCTTAGGCTTGAAACACTCTGTTTTTAAGCTGAAAATACTCTGTTTTAGGCTTAAATGCTCTTAAAAACACTTTTATAAACGTAAAATAGAAATATAATGCATATACTGGAGATACCGTCATTCCTTCCTCCTTACGGTGGATATTTCTGCATAGAGCAAGCAAAGGCTCTTGCGGCTTGCGGACATGAGGTTGGCATTTTGCATTGCCAGCAGTTGGGGGCTACAGTATATCCGTGGCATTTCCTCACGGCTCGCTACAACCGTTGGGAGGAGCAACTGCATCCCTTCAACGACAAAAGAACCATCACCCTCTACCGAACAAACATGAGGGGAATACCAAGGAATATTCTCTATAACCAACGCCGCTACTGCAAGATAATTGCTGAGATGTTTGAGGAATACGTTTCTCGCTATGGTTGTCCAGACGTAATACACGCTCATTGCGCACAATGGGCAGGAACAGCAGCCATGCGGATTTCAGAGAAGAAGAATATTCCTTATTTCGTCACAGAACATCTCTCTTCTGGCATCTTCCACGACAACTATGGAAATCCTTGGAGTCACGACCTTTGGGCAAAAGAGCTTATACGCATGGCTCTTGAAAAAGCGAAATGTGTGATCACAGTTTCTGACGAATCTGTTCTCGACCTCGCTCCTCTCTTCGGAAACAATTTCAAGACGGTCACAATATCAAACATCATTGACGTTGACTTCTTTAAATACAAGGAAAGAACCGAAAGAAACAACCGACCATTCAGATTCTGTTGCCTGGCAAACGCAAACGGAAGGTTCTACGAACTGAAGGGTTACGACACGCTTCTAAAGGCGTTTAGCAAGTGTAAGAATGCAGAATTGCATATTGCTGGAAGGGAAACAATGGGAAAAAGGCTTAAAAATGCCGTTAGAAGCCTTTCTAACAGTAAAAATATATTTCTACACGGAGAGCTATCAAAAGAGGGCGTAAGAGCGCTTTTATGGCGTTGTGATGCTTTAGTGCTTGCAACATGTAGTGAGATGCAACCTTTGGTTATAATGGAGGCTATGTCTACAGGCATTCCTGTTGTCTCCACCACAGCAATTCCTATGGCATTGAGAATCCCTGGTGCGTTCTTCACCTCTTCAATAAAAAATCCAGACGCTTTCCATGAGGCTATGATTGCTGTTCAGGCTGTAAAACCTTCTGAAGTGATCTCTAATGCCATTAGAAACATGGCATCTCCAGAGATTGTGGGCAGGAAACTGGAAAAACTGTTTATGTAAAAGGGTCTGTAAGATATTTTTTTTAAGCAAGAAAGAATCGAAATTTTTATAGACATTTAGTTTCTTCAGAAAAAATCATTCGAAATTCAGAAAAAGTCGTTCGAAAATTCAGAAAAAGTCGTTCGAAAATTCAGAAAGCAATTTGCAGGAAATCTCAATAACAGAAAAATGCAGAAATATCAGAATATGTCCTTGGTGAGGTATTTTCTTTGCCTCGGTGTCATCACATCTCATTATTTCATTCTCAATGGCATACCAAATATTTGGTGTGTAGGAGGAGATATGCGCATTGGAATTTTCTTTGCCATGAGCGGATTCCTTATCTATGGCAGTTACGAAAAGCATAGGGATGCAAGGAAATATTTCCATAATCGTGTGACACGCATTCTCCCAACATATTTCACCATCCTTCTTCTCTCTGCAATCCTACTTGCTTTCCTCTCTTCTCTTCCAGCAAACGAGTATTTCTCGTCTCCTCAGTTTTGGAAGTACTTAGGTTGCAATGCGTTGTTTCTCAATTTCTTAGAACCTTCATTGCCAGGCGTTTTCTCGACAGAAAATGTTCTTCCAGCAGTAAATGGTGCTTTGTGGACTTTAAAAGTGGAATGGGCGTTCTATATCTTCATTCCGATATTCTTCTGGATAGTGAAGCGGTTCAGATGGAATGAGAAAATGGCGTCTCTGGCTGTCTGCTTTCTTTCCGTTGCTTATATCTTCATCATGAAGGAACTCTATCATCAGACGGGAAACAGACTCTTTCATATTCTCTCCTATCAGTTCTTCGGACAAGGAATATATTTCTTCTCGGGAGTAATGATATACCATTACCGAAAATATCTTGTGGAGAAAAACATTCTCTTTCCTCTGCTCGCATCTATTGCCATTTATTCCATTGTATTGAACTTTGGTGGGCAGGGCGGACTACTCTCTGAAAACATCCTCTTCTCTGTTGTGCCTCCAGTAGCATCGCTGGCAATGGTTTCCTTTGCCTTGGGAAAGAATATCTTTAACTTCCAGAGAGTTCTCGGAAACTATTCTTACGAGATGTACCTCGTGCATTTCCCTATCCTCCAAACTCTCGTGCATCTTGGCATCACAAAGAATCTTCCGCCCCTTCTCGGTCTGCTAATTTCTCTTACCATCATCGTTCTTTCTGCTATTCTCGTCTCAAAACTCGTAAAACTGCTGAAGAAATACGTGCTAAGAATTGATTAGTTATCTGGTAGGAAATCAGTGCGATACAAAACAAACTGTTCTGTTTGTCACATGAATGTAACATTAAGAATTACGTTATATATTTAACATATCTTTTTTATAAAGTTCGTGGAAAAAGTTGTCACATTTCACCGTGAATAAGATGGTAAAATTCTCTACCTCCTTAATTCCGCAACACTTTGATTTAACTTTATTTATAAGTTCCTGAGCAACA
>SAMEA3663036__coassemble_478_pt1 | contig 18822 bp, 16 predicted proteins | sample SAMEA3663036__metabat2_high_PE_014 | metagenome-assembled genome bin SAMEA3663036 (sample SAMEA3663036) | pig gut metagenome | biome: pig gut; feature: pig-associated habitat; material: faeces | place: France | collected 2012
CGGTCTTCAAATTGACCTTCGCAAGCTCAGGTCAACACGAAGACCTCTTTAGTTTTATTATGCACACCGACTCAATACATCATTCCTCACCTAAAGCACAGTGTTCTCAACCACCTCTCCGTCAAAGAGATTAATGATTCTGTGAGCGTATGCCGCATCATGCTGGCTGTGTGTCACCATGACAATCGTTGTTCCCTCTGCATTCAGCTGAGAGAGAAGTTCCATGACTTCATGACCGTTCTTTGAATCAAGGTTTCCAGTAGGCTCATCGGCAAGGATGATCTTTGGAATGCCCACAACGGCACGAGCAATGGCAACACGCTGCTGCTGACCGCCAGACAGCTGTTGAGGGTAATGGGAGGCACGCTGTGAGAGATTCACCTTTCGAAGAATTTCTCTGACACGCTCTTTGCGCTCTGCCTTTGGCACTTTAAGATATTTCAGCTGAAGGTCTACATTCTCTTCAACAGTTAGTTCGTCAATGAGGTTAAACGATTGGAACACAAAGCCTATGCGTCCCTTTCGGTATTTTGTGCGGTCTTTCTCTTTCAGATGTCCCACCTCTTCGTTGTCGAGGAAATAGTCTCCGTTGTCGGGATTGTCCAAGAGTCCGAGAATGCTAAGAAGGGTTGACTTTCCACATCCTGACGGTCCCATGATTGCAACAAATTCCCCATCTTTCACTTCGAGGCTCACTCCGTTCAATGCTGTTGTTTCTACGTTCTCCGTACGGAAAATCTTTGTAAGGTTGTTAATCTTAATCATAGTATTTCAATGTTTTTATTTTATAGTCTAAAAGAATATACCTACTTACTTTATGTCTTTCGGACGCCATAACTCAAGCCTTTCGGCTATCTTAACTTGAGAATCTCGTTGTCTTTAAATGCTTCGTATCCGCTGGTAATGACACGCTCTCCAGGTTCCAGTCCTTCCTCCACCTCATAATATTGAGGATTCTGACGACCGATGGCAATCGTTCTTCGGTAAGCCTTCTTCCCGCTCTTGTCGAGAACGAAAACCCAGTTTCCGCCAGTAGATTGGAAGAATGTTCCGCGAGGAATGAGAACAGCCTGAGTAGGCTTCCCTAATTCAAGGTTCAGATAGTATGTCTGTCCAGAGCGAATATTGTCAGGACGCTCTCTTGTGAAGATGAAGTCTGTTCGGAACTTCCCTTCTCTGACTTCTGGATATACCTTTCTGACCTTTAGTGAATAGAGCTGTCCATCTCGTTCGAAAGAGGCAGAAAGTCCCACCTTCACACGGTCTATGTAATGTTCGTCGATCATTGCCTCTATCTTGAAGTCGCTGATATCGTTTATCTGACCAATCTTCTCACCAGCAGAGATGCTCTGCCCAAGTTCCACATTCAGAAGTCCGAGTTCTCCGTCAATATTTGAGCGAACCTCCATCTTTTGCTTCCGTTCTCTGACAAGCACCACATTCCGTTGCATGTTAGCAAGATTGTCTTCCATCTGCTCCATCTGAATGCTGCGATACTGGGCGTCTTTCTCTATCCTCTCGCCAATAAGCTTCCGCTTCTTTTTCGCCAACTCATAGTCTTCTTTTGCCTGGAGGAAGTCTTCCCTTGATACTAACTTCTCACGGTACAGACGCTCATTCTGCTCGCATGCCCTACGTTTCCTTGCAACATCCATCTCCAGCGAAGCCTGCTCGGTCTCGTTGTTCAGACGGTCTTGCTGCATAGCCACCTGGGTATTTCTCAAGAGGTTCTGCTTCTCTGCTAACTCTGCCTCAGCATTCAGAATCTGGAGGTCGAGGTTACTGTTCGAGAGACGAACAATAACGTCTCCTTTCTTTACGCTCTGACCTTCCTCTGCAACCTTCTCCATGACAATTCCGCCTTCCTCGGGAGAGATATGCACAATCTGTATTGGCACCACGGTTCCGTTCATGCGGACATAGTCTTTGAACTCTCCTTTTATCACATTGCTAACCGTTATCGCCTCTTGCTCAACCAGCATTGTTGACTGGTGGTTGCCGAAGAGAATCCAAAGCAGGAGAAAAAGCGCTCCAGCAGCAACTGCGATGTAAGGGATATGCTTTTTCTGCAGTCCCCGTTTCTTTTCTATTATCTTGTCCATAAAGCCATGATTTATCTGGTTCTATAAGATTCAGTAGAACTATTTATATAGTGGTGTTCCTTTATAATAGTTCACCATTCTTGTCTTATACTCGTAAGTAAGTTGGCATTGCAACAGTTGCGCCTCGCTCTGAAGAAGAGTGCCTGCCTGTGTCTGCACATCAATGGCAGAAGAAAGACCTTCTTCGTATTTCCTTACGGTGATGCGCAAGGCAATACTGTCCGACTCCACCTTTTTCTTCATCATCTCCGTCTCCTTCCAGCTGTTCTCACGCTCAGAAAGAGTTTCACGAATGAGTCGCTGAAGTTCTCGGTTGCTGTTCTCTAACTCTTCTTCTGCTCGCCTTACATTGTTCCTGTTGCGCTTTATGTTGCTGATGGTGTTCATTCTGCTGAAGATAGGGATAGACAGAGAGGCATAGAAATATTCTCCCACCTTGTTCTTAAACTGCTCGCTGAAACTCTTTGCATCTGTACTGTGCAACTGCTTACTGTAGTTTGTGGTTATGCCTGCTCCGAAAGAGATTGACGGAAACAGAGCTCCTTTGCTTGACCGCAGTCCGTATCTTGCCGACTGCAGATTGTACTCAGCTTCCTTTATGTTTGGCATGAAGAGGCGTGCCATTGAGAAAATCTCCTGTTCTGAGTCAATGGATGGCTGAAGTTCCTTGGGCATTGCATCTGCAGAAGAAATGATGAGAGTATCTTCGGGAGGATAGTTCATATGACGCTTCAGAATAAGCAGGGCTTTCTCAAAGAGACTTTTCTGATGGGTCACCTCGTAGTCATCGGAAGCAAAGGTGGCTGCCATCTGCAAGACGTCTGCCTCACTCTTCTTCCCTACCTCCGTCATCACCTTTGTCTGCTTCAATAGCATCTCACTCTCCTCACGCTTCTTCTCCGCAATCTCCACACATCCCTTGCAATATACAGCCTGTATATAGCTTTCAAGGACATTCTGTGCCGTAAGGTCTTTCTGCGCTTCTAACTTGCTCTTTCCCATCAAGACGTTCGCCTTCGAGGCAAGAAGGTTGTTGTAACGCTGAAAGCCATCAAATATGGGTATGGAGGCAGAGAGTGTGTAGTTATTGTAGAAGGTGCTGAAGTCGGTGTAGGCATTTGTCTCTTGGTCTATGGTGCGACCGAAATTGTATTGTGCTCCAATTTCTCCTTCTAAATACGGTAGGAAAGCTCCTATGGCTTTTGTCTTCTCGCTCTTGTAGTCGTCAACAGAAAATGCCTGCTGTCTCACCTCATGGTTGTGGTTCACGGCATAGTCTATGCATCTCTCCACCGTCCATCTCTCTTGCCCCCAGATGTTGAGGCTCGCGAAAAAAAGTAATATGTATGCTGTTGTTCTCATCGTCTGAAATGATTATTTGATTGTTTTTTCAAGTGCAAAATTACAATATAAGTTTCAACACCCAATGTTTTTTCTTCCATGAAACATGCGATTGTATTAAAACAACACATAAGATTGTATTAAAATAATACACTTTTCTCTTCTTCATGAAAAAAAATTAGGGTATTTAAGAAAATGTCATTAACTTTGCAGAGAACAAATATTTTGTATTCATGGCAAACTACGGAACAATACTCGTTGTGGACGATAATACCTCGATATTCACAACACTCGAAATATGTCTCGATGGAGTCTTTGAAAAAATCATCACTCTCACGAAACCAGAGAATATCCTCAAGATTTTAGAGCAAGAAAAAATAAGCCTTATACTCCTCGATATGAACTTCTCACTCGGAGTGAACAACGGGCAGGAGGGACTTCTTTGGGTGCAAGCTATCCACCGCAGGCATCCAGATATTCCCATCGTATTGATGACTGCCTATGCGGATATCAGGCTTGCAGTAAGAGGGTTGAAGAGTGGGGCTGTAGATTTTGTTACAAAGCCGTGGGACAACCATGAACTTATTCGCACATTAAAAGATGCCATTGATGCAAACGATGTTGTGATCCCTTTAGAGAAAATGGAGGAGGAGCATGTCCGCAAGGTCGTGGATAGGTGTCACGGAAACATCAGCAAGGCTGCTGAACTCTTAGAAATCTCTCGTCAAAGACTGTATAAAAAGTTGAAGAAATGATTCTCATTGTTGTTTCCCTTTTCGTCGTAGGTGCTATTGCTGTTCTCACCTTCCTCTTCCTTCGTCATCAGGATAAGCTTAGGCTGAGGGCATATCTAATGCGTGAGGCGGTAAGAAATCATGAGTTTACATTCCGCCTTCCTGTGAAAGGACTTTTCTTTGGTGAGCGTGCCTTGCAGGAGGCACTAAACGACCTTGGTCAGGATATCAATAAGCTGGTGGTGCAAAACGAGGTAGAGTCTTGGCAGAGGCTCACTCGTGTGCTCACTCATGAGATTATGAATGTCACCACTCCCATCCAGAGCATCAGCCAGGCATACCTTGAACACCCGAAGGTGAAGGGAACGTCCTTGGAAAAGGGTATTCTTGCCATCAATGAGGCAAGTTCACATCTTGTGGCGTTCATAGATAGCTATAGGAAACTTACACAACTTCAGGAGCCAGTGATGGAACTTCATAATCTCAAAAGGATTGTCGAAAACATCACGGCTTTGTATCCTGACATCGTGTGGGAAACGGAGATTCCGGAAAAAATATTGAAAGTCGATGAATTGCTTTTGAGGCAGGTGATTCTGAATATTGTGAAAAATGCTACGGAGGCTGGAGCAAAGAAAATTGGCATGGAACTGCGAGACTCTAAACTGCTGATCAGTAACGATGGTAACCCCATCCCTCCAGAGGTTAGAAGAGATATCTTTATTCCGTTTTATACCACAAAGCAGTCGGGCTCGGGAATCGGACTTGCCCTGTCAAGGCAGATAATGACAATACAAGGTGGTAGACTCTCTCTTGCCAATACCGCTGTAGCAGGATTTCACACCACGTTCATATTAGAATTTTCTTAAGGGTGACAGTCTTTTGCCTGTTACACCTATTTATTTACTCTTTTCTCGCTTGAGCAGATGATATAAAAAAACGCAAGCAAACGATTGATGATTGTTTCGTTTGCTTGCGTGATATTTTTTTCTTCAAACCATTTACTCTTCTGGAGCCTTGTCAATAAGGTCCATGAACTGGTCGAGCTTTGGAGTGATGATAATCTGTGTGCGGCGGTTACGCTGCTTGCCTACTGCAGTGTCGTTGTCTGTAACAGGGTTGTATTCTCCACGACCACCTGCTGTCAGGCGCTTAGGGTCTACACCATACTGGTTCTGAAGAACCTGAACAACACTTGATGCACGGAGACAAGAGAGATCCCAGTTGTTGCGGATATTCTTCATTGATGCTGCTCCGCTGTTAACAGGAACATTGTCGGTATTGCCTTCAATGAGCACATCATAGTCCTTATAGTCCATGATGATCTTTGCAATCTTTGAAAGAGTCTCAGCAGCACGCTCATTGATTTCGTATGAGCCGCTCTTGTAGAGCATATTGTCTGCGAGAGAGATGTATACAACACCCTTCAGAACCTGAACGTCTACTTCCTTCAGCTCCTCACGACTGAGGGAACGAGTGAGGTTGTTGGTGAGCACCATGTTTAGGGAGTCGCTCTTTGACTTCACCTCCACAAGATGGCGGATGTACTGGTTTGACTCGTTGATCTGATCAACAAGCTTTGAGATGTTGATATTGTTGTCGGAGGTGTTGCTAAGGCTCTTGTCAAGACTCTTCTGGAGAGAGGCATAGTTCTCCTTTGCCTCGTTCAACTGCTCTTGCTTAGAGGCAAGCTGCTCCTGAAGGGAGGTGATGCGGGCATTAGCGGCTGCAAGGTCTTCCTTGCTGGTTTGGAACTTCTCTGTCAGGGAACTATTCTCCTGACGGCAGTTGTCTAATTCTTTCTTGCTGGCGCAGCTTCCCAATACGAGGGCTCCTGCGATCACTGCCAGTGATAAAACGGTTTTTCTCATAATAATATTTTTTTTATGTTGTTATTGTCGCTTGTTCGGCATTGCTGCCTTTCTGGTTTATTGGTTGTGCTGGTTTTTCTCACCAGAAACATTTGCTTTTTCTTCTGCGAAATTACATATAAGATGTGACAGTAGGAAAAAAGTCAAACTGATTTAAGATTTTTTGTCAAAAACTTCGTCTGAATAAAATTATTTTTGTAATTTTGCAGCGCATTTCTCTATCATGCCTTTCTTACTGTCTCTATATGCTGGGGCAACAAGAAAGAGAGATGCAGATATACAATAAAAATCTCATTTTTTAAAAAGTAATGAAAACAGTTTTCAGTTTAATCATGGCAGTAATGCTGTCAACTCTAAATGTTATGGCACAAGATTGTTGTAAGAGTAATAAGTCTGAGGGTGGAAAGATGCTTCTCCTCGTTGACGTTCAGTATGACTTTATCAATGGCTCACTCGCTGTGAATGGTGCTCCAAAGACTATGGACGCACTTGCAGACTACATCGCTAAGCAGCCAGCATGTGCATTCGACCAGATCGTTATGACTGCCGACTTCCATCCTTACAACCACTCTTCTTTCAAGGACTTCGGTGGCATCTGGCCAATCCATTGCGTTCAGCACAGCCATGGTGCTTCTATCTATCAGCCAGTCTTCGAAGCTGTAAAGGCAAAGAAGCATGATGCTGTGGTGCTCACCAAGGGCGACTGTCAAGCTGTTGACGAGTATTCCATCATGGCAAATGAAGCAAGCAGCAAGAAGCTTCTGAAGATGATTGAAGAGAATAATATCAAGGAGATTTATGTTGCAGGACTCTGTGGCGACTACTGTGTCGGAAACTCCATCAAGGACCTTGTAAAGGCTGGTCATGCAGAGAAAATTCGTGTCCTTACTTCTTTCATTGGAAACATTGACGATGGCACTGTTCTCCGTGGCATCATTGCCGACAATAACCTCAAGGAATGTAAGTAATCAATTCTCTCTCTTATATAATTCAAGGGTGCGCAAAAAAGTCTATTCAGACGTTTTTTGCGTACCCTTTTTCTTCTTCTGTAATTTCTACCGCAATTGTACGCGGAAGAAACAGGGGTTAACGACCGTCTGCCATATAGTATGACCAAATTCCCAAATAAGTAAGAAAAAGTTGTGCCAAAAAGTTTGGTTGATTTAGTTTTTTAAGTCCTTCACTTACGATGGTTCTGACAGGTATCGACAGAAATGTCTCATAGAATTCAATAATAGAGAAGCCCAAGTTTACATCAAAAGATTCAGATTCTGTCAGCACTATCTTAACGTGAATTTCCTAAGAGAAATAGAAAGAAGAAGAAGGGAGGGAATAGTAATAGAATAATAACAAGAGGGTGTATCAAAGGAACTGACACACCCTCTTTTTCTACGATTCAATTCTCTTGTACAATTAAAAATTCTGTTGAACGATTAATAATTCTCTTGTACAATTAAAAATTCTGTTTAACGATTACAAATTCTGTTCTACGACTCAGTTCTCTTACGAGAAGAATTTATTTTTTGTCTACAAGTACGAAGTCCAGCTGCCGCTTATCGATATTTGCAGCCGCAACCTTTATTCTCACCTCATCGCCAAGAGAATATTTGTTGTGACGACGCCTTCCACGAAGACAGTAGTTCTTCTCGTCAAACTCATAATAGTCGTTGTTGAGGTCACGCATAGGCACCATGCCCTCACAATGGTTCTCGTCAATCTCACAGTAGATGCCGTAAGAGGCAACACCAGAGATATGAGCCGTGAACTCCTGACCAATGAATTTCTGCATGAACTCCACCATTTTATACTTTATAGAGTCACGCTCTGCCTGAGCAGCGAGAACTTCCATATCGCTGGAGTGCTCACAAAGCGCCTCATATTTCTGCTCACTTGCCGAACGCCCACCATTCTGATAGCGAGTGAGGAGTCGGTGAACCATAGTGTCTGGATATCGACGTATAGGAGATGTGAAGTGCGTGTAATAGTCGAAAGCGAGACCATAATGCCCGATGTTATGCACAGAATATTTCGCCTTCATCATAGCCCTAAGTGCAACTGTCTCAATGAGTTTCTGCTCACTCTTTCCCTGGATGTCAGAGAGGAGAGTGTTCAGAGAGCGAGTCACTGCAGCTCGTGTGCCCGCAGTCTTCAGCTTATAGCCGAACTTCACAATAAAGTCACGGAGCGTCTCCATCTTCGTCATGTCTGGGACATCGTGAATACGATACGGGAGCGTCTTAGCCTTTCCACCCTTCTTCACCTTACCAATGCTTTCCGCCACAGAGCGGTTTGCAAGAAGCATGAACTCCTCAATCAGCTTGTTAGCCTCACGAGACACCTTGAAATAACAACGTACAGGCTTTCCCTCCTCATCAATATCAAAACGCATCTCCTCACGGTCGAAGTTCACAGCACCATTTGCGAACCTCTTCTCACGAAGTTGCTTGGCGAGCGACCAGAGAATGTTTATCTCCTTCTTATAGTCGCCCTCCTGCCCTTCTATGAGTGCCTGCGCCTCCTCGTAAGTAAATCTCCTGTTAGAGCGAATAACGGTGTGACGAAGTCGCCACTCTTTTATCTCCGCCCCTGGAGTCATTGTGAAGATAGCAGAATAAGCTAATTTCTCCTCATCAGGGCGCAACGAGCATATAAAGTTACAGAGCCGCTCTGGAAGCATCGGTATGGTGCGGTCAACGAGGTAAATGCTCGTGGCACGCTTCTGTGCCTCTTTGTCGATCACTGAGCCTTCTTTTACATAATGGCTCACATCAGCAATATGCACGCCCACCTCATAAAGGCCGTTCTCTAAGACACGGAAAGAGAGAGCATCGTCGAAGTCCTTTGCATCGTGAGGGTCGATGGTGCAGGTGAAGACGTCACGGAAGTCCTCACGTTCTGCATAATCCTCTGGAGTGATCTCAGCAGAGATTTTGTTTGCCGCCTCCTCCACATTCTTCGGATATTCATACGGCAAACCATATTGTGCAAGAATGGCGTGCATCTCCGTGTTGTTCTCTCCACTCTTTCCAAGAATTGCAATCACCTCACCAACAATATGCCCACGCTCCTCCTTAGGCCATTCCACAACCTTCACAATCACCTTCTCTCCTTTCTTCGCCTTGTGAAGCATTCGCTTCGGAACAATGATGTCACGATACGTATGCTCACCCTCAGGAGCCACATAAGCCGTATCGTGCTCTATGTTCACAGTACCCACAAACTGCGACTTCTTCCTCTCCAGGATTTCAGTGACAACAGCCTCGCGGATATGATGGTCTCTTCGCGCCATCATCGTGACACGCACACGGTCTCCATCAAGAGCATACATAGAGTTTCGCTCTGCCACAAAAACCTCTGGCTGGTCGGTACCGTCTGGCTGGAAAGAGTTCTTTCCCGTACGCTTTCTGATGAACGTACCCTCCATTGTCTGACCCTTTAGATTTAATCTATACGAAGAGTCGGTGACACGAGAGAGGAAGTCGTCCCATGCCATTTCTTCCATTATGTCTATTGCAAGCATCTTTGCCGGATGAGATTCAAGATGCAGTCCACGGAAAATCTCTTTGAACGTGAAGGTTCTGTTCGGCTCTTTCTGGAAAAAATCCGTCAAAAGTAGTGCCATTTCCTTCTTCTTCATGTATTTTCCACCTTTTTTTCCTTTTCCCATAGTGTTTATATTGATTGTTTTTGCAAAGTAACAAATAATTTTGTACCTTTGCAAGCGTAAAGTATGAAAATAATGTTAAGATTTAAATTCTCAGACATTTTTTCACCCTTTTTTCACCCTTTTCCACAATCAGAAGGAACTTCAGAGCCATCTCTTACTCTATGTTCCAAAAGAAAAAATCCCGAAACCTTTCGGTTAATTCTCGAAAGCCAGAAGCCCAAAAGTTGCTTGGCTTTTCCAAAAAGAAGAAAATGAAGAAGAACGTACTCATAACAGGAGCGTCAGGATTTATCGGCTCCCACCTTGCAGAAAGCCTTCTTGAGAACGGCTATGAGGTTTGGTGTGCTGTCAGAGCCACCACCTCTCGCAAATACCTCAGCGACTCCCGTCTGCATTTCCTTGAGCTAAACCTCTCCTCTTCCTCACAGATGGAAGACGTGCTGAGGGGTGAGAAGTTCGATGTTATTGTTCATGCTGCCGGAGCAACAAAATGCACCAAGAAGAGCGACTTCTACAAAATCAATACAGAAGGAACTCGCAACCTCGTGACGGCATTAGAGAATATCTACACCGAAGAGAAGCCACGGTTCATTCTCGTTAGTTCACTCTCTGTAATCAATTCCATACCTTCCGAAGCACTTGGAAAACCAACCGCCTATGGAGAGTCGAAGCTGAAGGCAGAAGAGGTGGTGAGAGCAAGCCGACTTCCCTATGTCATACTCCGCCCAACAGGTGTCTATGGTCCTCGCGAGAAAGACTATTTCCTTATGGTTCAGTCCATTAAGCAGCATAGCGACTTCTCCGTAGGCTACAAACCTCAGATTCTCACCTTCGTATATGTAAGCGATGTTGTGCAGGCAATAGAGAAAAGCATCACACAACCAGCAGAACGTGTTCTTGGAAAGACCTTCGCCCTTTCCGACGGCAGGGAATACTCCTCTCGCACCTTCTCCGACCTCATCATCGACTCTTTAGAGAAGATAGAGGGAAAGCGCACCTGGGTGTTACGCATCAAAGCCCCTCTTTTCGTCCTTCGAGCAATCTGTTTCTTTGGAGAGATATACATCAGGCTTACGGGAAAGCTCATCACGCTGAACAACGATAAATACAACATTCTCAGCCAGCGCGACTGGCGTTGTGACATCTCTCCTGCACGAAAATTCTTAGGCTATGAGCCAAAGGTGCAGTTAGAAGAGGGTGTCATGAATAGTGTAAAGTGGTATAAGGATAACAAATGGATATAAAGAAATTCTTTCAGACAGAGAAAAAATACACCAAGGGACTTCTCCCTCACGAGTGGGTGATAATAGGCTATGCCCTACTGACATTGGCAGTTATCATGGTTTGCGCAACAAGCTATGCCAACCCAGAGGCAATGATCTGGACGAGAGTGAAGCTCGTGACTGCCACTCTCGGACTTTGGGGCTTATACCGCCTCGTGCCTTGTCGCATAATGATGTTCATAAGAATCGTGACACAGGTGATACTCCTTGGAGAGTGGTATCCAGACACTTACGAGATAAACAGCATACTCCCCAACCTCGACCATATCGTAGCCTCCTGGGAGCAAAGCCTCTTCGGCTACCAGCCAGCACAGCTCTTCTCAGAGACCATGTCGCAATGGTGGTTCTCAGAGACCATGCACATCGGCTATGCGTCTTATTACTTCCTTCTCGTAACCATTCCGTTGCTGTACTTCATAAACCACTATCAGGAGTTCCAGCGCACAGGATTCATTATCCTCACCTCGTTCTTCCTCTTCTATCTGTTCTTTGACATGGTGCCAGTGGCAGGACCGCAATACTACTTCCAAGCAATAGGACTCGACAAGGTGGCAGCAGGGGTGTTCCCGGAAATGGGAACATATTTCTCAAACCATCAGGAATGCCTTGAGATTCCAGGCGTTCACGGTCCGTTCCGCTACTTAGTGCAGATTGCCCACGATGCTGGCGAGCGCCCCACAGCAGCCTTTCCGTCAAGTCATGTTGGTGCCGCCACAGTGGTGTTCTTCCTTGCCATTCGTTATTGCAGGATTCGCCATTCATGGAAGACGATGTATTGGTACACCCCTCTATATGTCTCCCTCTGCTTCGCAACAGTCTATATAAAAGCACATTATGCAGTAGACGCACTTGCCGGACTCGTTTTCGGAACCGTCTTCTATTTCTCCCTTTCACAGATATACAACCGATTAGAACATAGATAAACACTCCACTTTATCTTCCTTTACAGAGAAAATATTTCAAAAACAATATGCAAGCAATACATATCACGCCCGTAGAGAGCAAAAAAGACCTTAAAAGCTTCATTCACTTCAATTACGACCTGTATAAAAATAACGAGTACGCAGTTCCTGAGCTTTCTTTGGACCTTATGAACACGTTCTCAAAAAAGAAGAATGCAGCCTTGGAGTTTTGCGAATTCCAACTGTTCTTGGCAAAAAGAGAGGGAAAGGTAGTGGGGCGCATTGCTGCCATCATAAACCATAAGGCTAACAAGGTTTGGGAGACAGAAGAGGTGCGCTTCGGATGGATTGACTTCATTGACGACATAGCGGTTAGCAAGGCTTTGCTCGACACGGTAGAGAAATGGGGCAAGGAGAGAGGAATGAAGAAGATGGTTGGCCCCTTGGGATTTACAGACTTCGACCGTGAGGGGATGCTCATAGAAGGCTTCGACCGCCTTGGCACCATGTCCACCTACTACAACTACCCTTACTATCCACAGCACATGGAGCAGCACGCTATGGAGAAAGAGATTGACTGGGTGGAGCGATATGTGGCATGCCCTGACGAGATTCCAGAGAAATATGCTCGCATCTCTGCTCTTGTGGCAAAGCGTTCTGGCTTGAGGGTGAAGAAGTTACAGAACATGAAGGAGGTGATGCGAGAGAACTGGGGTCATAAGATTTTCAGACTCATAAACGAAAGCTATTCCCCTCTCTTTGGCTATTCTCCTTTGAGCGAGAAGCAGATAGACCAGTTGGTGCATACCTACATGCCACTCGTTGACCTCCGCATGCAAAGCCTTATTCTCAACGAGGCAGACGAACTGGTGGGTGTTGGAATCTCTATGCCAAGCATTGTGAGAGCACTTCAAAAAGCTCGTGGACAACTGCTGCCCTTCGGATGGTGGCATCTGCTGAAAGCCTTGAAGTGGAAACATGAAGACGGTGTGGAACTCCTTCTCATTGCCATTCGTCCTGACTATCAGAGCAAGGGTGTCAACGCACTTATCTTCAACGACCTCATTCCCGTCTATCAGGAGATGGGCTTCAAATGGGCAGAGACAAATCCGCAGCTCGAAGACAATTTCCAGTCGCAAGCGCAATGGGAATATCTCAACCCTATTGTGCATAAACGTAGAAGATGCTACAAGCGGAACATCATATAAGGCGAGACAAAATGTAAGATTTTTTAAAGTGTTAAGGGATAATAACCTGCTTTAACGAGGCTTTTTATATTAAATTCTCTTAATAAACATGAGTTTTGCGATTACTGTTCCCTTTTCATAGCAGGAGATAGAGAAAAAAATCGTACCTTTGCAAAGCAAAACAAAAAATTTAGAAGAAGAATATGAATTTTCTTGACAGAAATGAATTCAATTTCCAGCCGTCCGAAAAGGTTATAAAGGCTATCAAGGATTTTGACCCTGAGACACTGTGCTTCTACACTCGTATCTACGATGAAGGCAAGAAGAGTGTGGTTACCGTTCGTCTCTCTGAAATCTATAATGTTCCAGAAGAGCAGGTGTTGCTCGGTTATGGCGGTGAGGAGATACTTAAAAACGCTATCCACTACTATCTCATGGAGGGTGAGAATAAAACCATCTTGATTCCAGAGTTCTCATGGTGGTACTACAACCGTGTGGCTGGTGAGTGTGGCGGCTCTTTTGAGATGTACCCACTCTACGAAACTGGCGACACCTTCGCCTACAACGTTGATGAGGTGATTGAATACACAAACCGTATTCACCCTCGAATGCTTCTCCTTGCTTCTCCTAACAACCCTACGGGAAACAGTCTCACCTCTGAGGAGATCGGAAGAATCATGGAGAACATCCCAAGCGACACCATGGTGTTCGTTGACGAGGCTTATGCCAGCTTTATAACAACAGACACAGACTATATTGCGCCTCTCGTGATGAAATACAACAACCTCATCATTGCACGCACTCTCAGTAAGTTCTACGGACTTCCTGGACTGCGTGTGGGCTTCGGATTCATGGGTGCTGGTCACGAGATGTTCCTGAGCTATTCAAACAAATATCTCGGCTACAACCGTTTCTCAGAGGCTGTCGCTCTTGCCGCTCTTGAGAGTGACGAGCACTACAGAAATGTTGCCAACCAAATGGAGTGGGACCGCCAGCTGTTCAAGAAGGAACTGGGTGATCTCCCAGGCTTCAAGGTCTACAAGAGTTCAGCGAACTTTATTCTCATAAAATACCCTGTCGACATCAAGGAAGATTTGAAAAAGGCAATGGCAGAGCAGGACTATAAGATTAAGTTCATGACCGACAAAGGACTTGAAGACTGTCTCCGAATCACTCTCGGTCGTCCAGAGCAGATACAGGTAGTGGTAGACACCATCAAGCGTGTTGCTTTGAAGAAATAAAGCATGTTGCTTTGAAATGTAAAAACGTGCATTGCTTTTGAAAAGAAAGTGATTCGTTGTCTGCTGTAAAACAGAAAACGAGAAAAAGAAATACCTATTCGTAACTTATGAAAGCAGTAATCCTTGCAGCAGGAATGGCTTCTCGCCTGCGCCCTCTTACAGAACATACACCTAAATGCCTGTTGAAGGTCGGGGAGAGAAGTCTTCTCCAGCGCTCCATAGACGCTCTAAAGAACAATGGCATTCTCGACTATGTCATCGTGACGGGCTATCTCCATGAGATGATTAAGGCATTCGTGGCAGAAGAGTATGGCAGTTCCATCAACGTTACGTTTATACAAAACGAGGTGTTCGACTCCACAAACAATATCTACTCTCTTTGGCTCGCACGCCCAGAGGCAGAAGGGGAGGAGATTCTGCTCCTTGATAGCGACCTCCTCTACGACCCAGAGATAATTGCGAGGGTACTCGCTGACGATGCTGAGAACGTGCTCACCCTCATTCGTCACGACCTCGGAGAGGAGGAGATGAAGGTTGTTCTCGACAAAGAGAACGGCACAATAACAGAGATCAGTAAGACTTGCAACCCTCTCGATGCTGCTGGAGAGAGTCTCGGAATAGAGAAAATGGGGCGTGAATACACTTCTGCACTCTATAAAGAGCTTGAACCGATGATGAACGAGGAACACCTTGAGAATGTCTTCTATGAGCGTGCCTTTGAAAGACTTCTCGCCAAAGGGCATACCTACAATGTCGTTGACGTAACAGAGCTGTTCTCTTGTGAGCTTGATACCGTTGAGGACTTCGAGAATGCAAAGGCGAAGATTCCTGAAAGGCTCTTTTAGGCTCGCTCTCTTGCAGGAAGTCTCTTTTTGTTGAAGAAGTCTCTCTCGTTTAAGGCATCTCTGCAAAACAAAATTTTCTCTTGCAAGAGCACATACGTTAACCTTTATCCCTTTTTTCCAGTAAACAAAAAACAATGAAGATTGGCTTTGACGCTAAACGGTTCTATCATAACCTTACAGGCCTCGGAAACTATAGCCGAACGATAGTGGGAGGTCTGAAGGCTCTGTTTCCTGAAAACGAGTACGTGCTCTACGATGAGAAATCGTTCTCTCGCACTTTCCGCCTTGGCAACAAAGCGGAGAGCGAGGGCTGCGACCTCTTCCATGGTCTTAGCAACGAACTTCCCTTTGATATCAAGGGCAGGAAGCTGAAAAGCATAGTGACAATGCACGATATCGCTTGGCTCACCTTCCCAGACATGTATCATTGGGCAGACCGCCATATCTACAACCTGAAATACGGCTCTTCGTGCAAAAGGGCCGACAAGGTGATTGCCATCTCTGAGTCTACAAAGGTTGACGTGATGCACTTCTATGGTGTTCCAGAAGAGAGAATAGAGGTTATCTACCAGCCTGTTCAGGATTATTACTACACTCCTCTTCCAGAAGAAGAATGCAATCGTCTCATAAAAGAGCACTTTGGAGAAGAGGGGTTGCCACCGTTTATTCTTTACGTGGGAAGCATAAACTCAAGGAAGAATCTCCTTGGCGTGCTTCATGCCATGTCTCTTATTCCAAAAAGTGAACGCCCTCTACTGCTCATTGTGGGAAACGGAAGGGAATACCGTAGGGAATGCGAGGCGTTTATAGAGAAGGAGGGGCTAAGAGAAGATATTCGCATGGAGACTTCCATTCATAACAATCAACTGTTGCAGGCGTTATACACAAAGGCATTGCTGTTCATATACCCTTCTTTCTATGAGGGATTCGGACTTCCTGTGGTGGAGGCGGCACTTCAAAAGACTCCTGTCATTACCTCTACCGTTAGCTCTCTGCCTGAGGCGGCTGGTCCAGATGCTTGTCTCATTGACCCTCACGCTGCAGATGCTGCTGAGCATATGGCTATGTATATCCAGAAATTGTGTTCTGACAGGGCATACGCACTTTCCATTGGTGAGAAAATGGAATGCTACTCTCGTAAGATGTTCACTCCAGAGAAGCTTACATCAGAGATCTTCTCTTCTTATGAAAAGCTCCTTCACAGTGTTTGATTCCTTTACCTCTGGGTTCCCTTTGGCATCTCTCTAATGAGCACACCGACTTATCCCTTAACAACAACATTTAATAAACAATGGCAACCTACGACATACGCCCATTACAACTGAGAATACAGAAGATCCTCCTTGCCATAGACAGCGTCTGCAAGGAACACAATCTGAGATACTACCTTTGGGCAGGAACAATGCTCGGGGCAGTGCGTCACGGGGGATTCATTCCCTGGGACGACGACCTCGACATTGCCATGCCACGAAAAGACTACGACTTGCTTATGAAGCATGCTAAGGAATGGGTGCCAGAGCCGTTTGAGGTGGTGAGCTATGAAACTGACCCTAAGCACTATCCTCTGCCGTTTGCAAAGGTTCAAGATAGTAGCACAACGCTTATAGAGCGAATGCACCTGAGCTATCTCGGAGGCATTTACCTTGATGTGTTCCCACTCGATGGAATGCCGAAGTCTTCACTGAAGCAAAGAGTGCATTTCTTCCGATATCAGTGGTATAAGAAAATGCTTTATTACGTTCATCGTGACCCTTACCGCCATGGCAGAGGACCTTCGAGTTGGGCGTTCCTCCTCTGTCGAAAGATCTACACCATGCAGGAGATTCAAGAGAAGATTCGCAATCTCCAGCGGGAGTACGACTATGACGCCAGCACCTTCATTGTCGACCATGACGATGGTCTGAAGGGCATCATGCCAAAAGGGCTTCTCGGACAACCAACTCCTGTGGTTTTTGAAAACGAGAAGGTTATGGGTGTTGAGCATCCGCACGAATATCTCTCTCAGAAATATGGGGATTATATGGTTATTCCTGATGGTAATCACCAGCGTCAGCATAACTTCCACCTCTTAGACTTAGAAAAGGGATATCGGGAGCAATAGTGTCTTCTACTCTTGCTTTCCAGAGGAGAAACAGAAAAAACACATAAGTATACTTTTTCCAGAAGAAAAAAGAAGCATGTCAAAAAAGGTAATTCTCTCAAACGATTATTCACATAACGAGGAACTCCGTCTTATTATAAACAACCTTCCTGAGGCTTTCGCTTCAGGAAAAGGGGAGTTGCTTTACGACAAGCGAAATAAAATCAGACGCTTCCAGCTGACAAGTGGGGACGTGGTGATTGTAAAGCAATACAAAAAGCCGAACCTCTTCCAAAAAATCTGTTACAGCTCTTTCTGGAAGAACAAAGCAAAGAAGGCTTTCTTCTTCGGAGAGAGGCTCTTGCAGTTGGGCATCGACACTCCAAAACCCATTGCTGCAGTGACTTACACCTCGAGAGTAGGGCTCGTAGACCGTTACTACTTCGTCTCTTCTGAAGACAACCGTCCCGACTGTCTCGTTCTTCGTGATGGAAACATGGAAAACCCTAAGCCATTGGCAGATGCTCTCATGAAGTTCATCATTCTTCTTCATGAAAAGGGATTCCTTCATGGCGACACAAACCTTTCAAACTTCCTTTACGAGAAAAACGAAGACGGAACATACCATTTCTCTGTTATAGACACTAACCGCTCGCAATTCCTCTCTCGTCCAGCAACAAAGCAGGAGTCATTAGCAAACCTTATACGCCTGACGCACAAACGATCTCTCCTCTGCATGTTAATACGTTCCTATGCCTCACAACGGGGATGGAACGAGAACTCTGCTGAAACCACCGTCCTTCGCCTCATCGAGAAGAGGGAGAAAAAGAAAAAGATGCTCAGCAAACTGAAATAAGCAAAGAATCATACTCTTATGCTATAAACATCATTCATCATTCGTTTATACACCTATCTTTCTTTTTTCAATACTTGTTGTCCGGTATTTAGCTGGTATATGTCCGGTATATGCTGGTCATATGTAAGTCATATGTAAGTCATATGCTGGTCATATGTAAGTCATATGTAAGTCATATCTATAATATGAGTTTTATATGAGTTGGATATGTGTTAGGTATGAGTTAGGTATGAGTTGGATATGTGTAGTAAGGGCGTCATAGATTAGGATAGGGCGTGAGCCTTATCCCTGTAGGTGTTTTCTTGTGGTATGTCGTGCTTGCAGGGCTTTGATATGAAATCTTGTCGCCCCAACTTTGATATGTAATTATGCCTCCCCAACTCAAATTGGGGGCAGAGTAAGGTTTGCTGTTTTGGCATTTTTAAGCATATTCTTTCACTGTTATTTTACTCTTATTTCTCTTGAGATAAAACATGTCAATCTATCAAATTTCCTCAACAGATAAAAAAATTGTTTTATTGACGAATTTATTTTATTTATTGATAGAAAAGTGCAATATATTTGCAAATATTAATTCGTCTTTCGACTTAGTAACACAAATGAGAAAATTTTCGTTTTTGTTCGAAAAATAATCAAAAAACGCATCTGTGTACCACTAATTACTATAATTTAAATCAAAAAATGTCCGAAATCATTAATTTTTTACTATTTTTGTG